>WBZV01000416.1_pt1 | contig 25833 bp, 27 predicted proteins | sample 5204221 | NCBI WGS metagenome assembly WBZV01 (sample SAMN12344360, study PRJNA552823) | activated sludge metagenome | biome: Activated sludge suspended growth; feature: Nitrification reactor; material: Wastewater; isolation source: activated sludge from nitrification reactor of wastewater...
CGAGATTGTATCAAAGGCATACCAATTATTTTTTCTGTTACGTTTGCGATAGTATTCACGTGCCTTAGTCATCATTTTTTTAAAAATTCCAAGTCGGCACCATTTCATAAATTTTCCATAAACTGTAGTGTGACAGCCATATTTCTCTGATAGCATATTCCACTGAATGCCTGTATGTAAAACGTATAAAATCGCATTCATTGTAATTTGATTATCAAATTCTGGACGACCAACAGATGTGTTTTTTGTGGAAGTAAATTTTTTAATTCACTCCAAAGATGATTTGGTATAAACTTCATTTTAGCCCTTTTTTTGTTTTAGCAAAGGCTATTATAGCCTACTTCAAAAGGGCTTTCATCTTTTAATTAATTTTCGGATAAGCTCTTATAATAATTCACAACAGAATCCTTTATGTCTTTCAATATGAAATTGTAAATGTAGCGCTATTATGACAGAAAATAATAAAAAAAATAAATTTTATATGTGTAAATTGCAGGAAGGGTAAAAAGATTAGTTTTCGTTCTCTTGCTGCTGTAAATGCTCTTGCCAGAGTAGCAAAGTTTTTTCAATAAGATCATCTTTTTTATCTGCAAGCTCAGGTTTTGTTGCAAAATAAGTTTGCAGCAATGTAGATAAATCCATGTTTACCTTTAACGCACATCCTCTATTTTCTCGTGGTTCAATCGTGTGTATCGGAATGACACCGATTAATTCCATAGCATGAGCGCATGCATATTGAATACTTTTTAAGTCGACAAAATCTTTTTTTCCAAGAGGAATGTGATACACAATTTTAACAATTGCATCAGTAAGATTATGTTGTTTTAGTGCTTCAAGAATCTGATCAGTTTGATTTATTCCTGGTTTAAGATGGACCTCAATTTGTATAAATGATCGCGTTGGAACTTCAATAAATTCATATGTAGCTTTGTTTTTTTCTGGTATAGAAACCAAACAAAATCCTTTTTCTTCTTTACGTTCTCCAAAATCGATGCGTTCAATGGAGCCTGAATAGACAACGGACGGATATCCTGAAGGATTAAGATTTTGGTGACGATGCAGATGTCCTAGTGCAACATAATCAAAAGGTTGTATGGCAAGCTGTGATGGCATAAGCATTGGATCACTACCATAAATTGCTCTTTTTTCTGATCCTGAAAAAATGCCCGTAGTGACTGTTACGTGGCTTGCAAGAACTGCAGGAATAGTAGGGTCAAGTTTTTGTGCAAGATCAGTGATAATATGGGCTAATGCACGTGAAATATGTTCTGTTAGTTCTGATGCAGATTTTTCTTTGTATTTATCTGAAATTGCAATGCTATTACGCGTTGGCCATGGCACACCGACAATAGAAATGGGGCCATTTTTTGTGTTGAGCTGTAATGTTCCTGGTTTTGAAAATACATGAAAACCGCTCAAGGGTATGGAGCCAAACAAATCAAGAGTGTGAGCTTTTCCAAAACTAAGAGGGTGGTCATGATTACCAACGACAATAATGATGGGAATGTTTGCTTTATAGAGACGTAAAAAACATTCGAGTAACATTTTTTGTTGTGTTTGACTGGGGTGATGTGTTTTGTACGCATCTCCTGCAAAGAGAAAGAAATCTACCGATTCATCTATAGCTTTATCGATGCAGATGTTAAGTGCTTTGGCAAAATCTAACAAACGTGAGTGAATACCCGTTTTTGCATCAATTTTCCCATAATTTTCCATACCGAAATGAATATCAGCTGTATGAATAAAGCGTATCATTGTTCTTCTGACGGTATATCGTGATTAACGAGACGTGCACCTATAAAAGAAAAAGCGGACGCTTTTTCTTTTATACTACTTTTTTCTGTTGCGCTTTGTTTTACCATTGATTGTTTTGAATAACTGTGTTGGAGATATGTTTTTTCGTTATAATTAAGTATATCTTTTGTTCCTGCTACATGATCACGCACATGGGTAAAAGGACCCACTTCAGATTCTGTCCTAATGATGCAATTTTTAAGAATACAGAAAGGATGAATGTGAACATTATCATCAAGACATACGTCTTCAAGATAAGAAAAATGATCAATAATGCTGTTTTTGCCAAGAGATGTCTTACCGCATAACTGCACTCCATTACCTATTATTGATCCATGTCCAATGGTGACATGTAAATCAAGGTGTACGGAATTAGTAAATAAAAAACGAACGCCATTATTCATCCAGTGAGTAATAAGCTCTGATCGCTTGATTTGTTCTGCAGTATGTAGTTCTTCTAATGTGTTAATCCCGCGAATGGTATCAAAAGGTGCACTAATGTGAGAAACTATTTTATTATTTTCACTTGCAATTTTAATGAGATCGGTAATATAAAATTCATTGCTTGCATTGTTGTTGCGTAGTGAGCTGATATAGTTATTTAAAAAGTCTTTTTTAATCAGATAGATGCCTGCGTTAATACAGCAATAGGGTGACATATCGCCGGCAAAATCTTTTGCTTCAACAATTTCTATGCTGTTATCTTTTGTAACAATTCTACCGTATGCTTTGCTTGTAGTTTGATCAGTAGTACAAGAACTTACAAAACTGACGGTGGAATTATTTTCTACATGATTGTTATAAAGATCTTTAATTGTTGCGGTGTTTACTAATGGCATATCAGCATTAATGATAAGAATGTTTTCTTTATTCCATAAGTGTTGAGAGCATGCAAGAGCATGGCCAGTTCCCAATTGTTCTTCTTGTGTAGTAAAAGTAATGGTGTCGCCATGATTATTTTTAATGAGGTTCATTACTGTTTCTTTTTCATAACCAACAACGACAGTTGTATCTATTTCTAGTGACTTTAATAATTGTGTTGAGAAAAGAATCATTGGTTGGCCGCAAATTGGTTCTGCAAGTTTTGTTTTTTCTGTATTAAATCGGGTTGATTTTCCAGCAGCTAGAATAATTGCTTGAACAGTATGTTTCATTGTTTTATTTTCCTTTTTTTGATGATACGCAAATGCATCAAAAGTGGTATAGTTTTTGTTATATTTTTTGAGTTTTTAATGCTAAAGATTGCTGGTTGAAGTGTATCAAATTTTTTCAAATTTTCATAAGTTTTTAGGTTAAGTTTGGGAATCTTTTATAGCGCTGCTTTTTGAGCTTTTAAAAAAAGGAAAATAAGATATTATAAAGAGATGGTAGACCTCAACAATGCTAACAGCAGTAAATATTCGACACAATAGTGTAGAGCAGGGTAGTTCAATGTCGAAAAAATATTTTTTTTTAATCAGTGTTTTATGTATTGCACATGTAGTGCAAGCAGAGCTTTATGACAATCGCTTTATTCCTCTTTTTGCGCCACCGCAATTTTTTGTTGAAGGTGAACCTTCGTCATTTGAATTTGATTTTTTAGCAGCTACTGCAAGTCAGTCGTTTGCAACAGATGACAAAACAGTAGGGCTTCCAGAGATATTTGGTATTTTTGATTTAAATACTATGGCGGTTGCAATGATGAAGAATGGTCAAGAAAGTCCATTACGTTCAGATTTACTTGGTAGACCGCTACCATTTAATGTCGACGGGCGCATACAAGCGCAAGGCTTTTCAATGCGGTGGTATCAAAATATTACAAAAAATGTTGTTTTTGGAGCAAATCTGATTTTTTTCCGTTCTAATTCTCGTCAAATATTCAGATTAAATACAGAAGAGGTGAAAAATCTAACACCAGGTGATTTGTTTGATATCGAACAAGCGCAACGGACATCTTTTGAGGAAATAGGTCTTGTTACCAATGATATTTCGCAACATGGTATCAGTGATTTAGATCTTTATTTTCGCTTTGGATCTACGTGGGATTATGTTGCAAAATGTAGAAAAATTTATGCGGGACTTTCATTGGGTATTTTAGCGCCAACGGGAATTAAGACAACAATTTCTAGTGCAGCATCTATACCATATGGCGGCAATGGACATTGGGGCTTGTATATGAAAGGTGATGCATTATTTGAAATTCAAGAAGATAAAAAAATTGGATTTATCTTAGAAGCTATTGCGCGTATGCCAAAGACGGTTACAACGCGTATGCCGGTGATGGAAAGCGAACCATATATTTATAGTCCTGTTATTGGAAAAGCGCGCATAACTCCTGCAGCTACTGTTGCATTTGCGCCCTATTTTCTTTTGGAGCACCTGCGTGGAGGATTGGGGCTCGGTGTACATTACACTCTGACATCACATGGAAAAGATAGGTGGTCAGATCGTCGTACTGACAAATCAGTACCGGTTGATTTGGAAGGGGCAATGAAAACATCAAAATGGGGAACAGATTATTTTACTATCAATATTTTCTATGATTTTGAAAAAATAGAACTACGTCGTTCGATAGAGCCAGTACTTTCATTTAGATGGGATATTCCTGCGATGCTTTTTGTTTCTCATTTGGCTCCAAAGACACATAAAATATCACTTGGCGTAATGATAGCGTATTGATATGTATAAAAGTGAGCAAGGAACATAGTATGAAATTTACTCCTGCGCGTAAATTATTTAATTTTTTTTCTAATGATATAGCAATAGATTTGGGAACGGCAAATACCGTTATATATGTACGTGGAAAAGGTATTGTTTTAAATGAGCCGTCAGTTGTTGCAGTTCGTTTACACACAAAACATGTGTTAGCAGCTGGTGCAAAAGCAAAAGACATGCTTGGAAAAACGCCAGAGAATATTGTTGCAAGTCGTCCTCTGCGTGATGGGGTGATTGCAGATTATGAGTTAACAGAAAGTATGTTGCGCTATTTTATTGGTGTTATTCATGATGGGCGTAGTCTTTTATTTAAACCACGCCCGCGCATGATTATTGGTGTGCCTTCATGCATTACACAGGTTGAAAAACGTGCAATTGAAGAATCAGCAAAAGAGGCTGGCGCGCGTTTTGTTAGAACTATTATGGAACCGATGGCGGCTGCAATTGGAGCAGGTCTTCCTGTGCAAGAACCGTCAGGTAATATGATCGTTGACATTGGTGGTGGAACAACAGAAGTTGCTGTTATTTCTCTCAAGTCAGTTGTTGTGTGCAGATCGGTGCGTGTTGGTGGCGATGAGATGGATGTTGCTATTGTTCAGTATGTTAAGCGTAAATACAATTTATTAATTGGTGAACGCACCGCAGAGCATATCAAAATAGAAATAGGATCAGCGCTTCTTGAGGGTGATTTTCATAAAAGAAGCATGGAAGTGAAAGGGCGAGATCTTGTCACCGGTGTTCCTAAAACAGTAATACTCACTGCGCCAGAAGTTAATGAAGCGTTATTAGAAACGATTGCAAGCATTTTAGATGTCATTAGAGTAGTGCTAGAAAATACGCCGCCAGAATTATCATCGGACCTAGTGATGAGTGGTATTAAAATGGCGGGAGGAGGATCATTATTACGAGGGCTTGATAAATTGGTCTCAAAAGAGACTGGTTTGCCGGTAATAGTAGATGAAGATCCTCTTTTTTGTGTTGTTAAAGGTGCGGGTAAAGTTATAGAAGAACTTGATTTTTTTCAAGACGCGTTAATGGAATGATATGGCACAGTCGCATGGTATTTTTCTTAAAAAAAAATTTGGGCAACATTTTTTGCGTGATATTCGTATTATTCATTTAATGATTGGTGCCGTTGATATTACACAACACACATCAATTTTTGAGATTGGATGCGGGGATGGTGTTTTAACAAAAGCGATATTAGAAACAAAAACAGCCCGCTTAACAGTTTTTGAAATAGATCCTGAGTGGGCTGACTATGCAAAAAATATGTTGCCAGATTCACGGCTAGACATGGTACAAAAAAATTTTTTAGAAATTGATTTGTCATGCTTAGAAACACATCGGCCATGGACGGTACTTGCCAATCTCCCGTATCAAGTGACGTTTCCTATTTTGCATAAATTTCATGAATATCGACACCTTTTAAAGGAGGGTGTTGTGATGGTACAAGAGGAAGTAGCTCAAAAAATTATGAAAAAAAAAGGAAAAGGGTATGGTTATCCATCCCTTTTCTTTAATTATTATTTTGACTGGAAATTGTTAGACAAAATTCCTCCAACAGTATTTTATCCTGCACCTAAAGTTTTTTCTCGTCTTTTGTACTTTAAGCCACGCGATAATGTACAGCCAATTGTTAATGAAGATCAGTTTTGGCAATTCATTAAGATTTGTTTTAAGCAGCCACGCAGAACACTTAAAAATAATTTACTTTCTACGCATTATGAGACACAAAAAATTCCAGAAACAACGTTATCTTTACGAGCGCAGGAACTTTCTATGCAGCAGTTTTTAGACCTGTGGCTGTTGCTGCAGCGTTAAATTGCGCTTTCTTAATCGACGATTTCGTTTATGCGAGCCGGTACGTGATTTACGGCGGTCGTATATTTTGTAGTATTTTTTTGCTTGTATAAACGCATCTTCTACATGTTTTTCATATTCATCTTCAAATGAACTGTCTATTGCTACCTGATTGGCTGTTCGGCGTAGGGTATCAAGTTGATCGTGTGAAAGAAAGTTAAAAATTTCTGTGTGACGATTTTTTTTGCGTTGCTTTATGACCATTGTCTCAAATTCAGGACGAACATCAACAATGATAGGAGCAGGGGTTACAAATTTATTTCTAACTGATTCTATGCTCTGAATAATGTAAGGAATCATAACAAATGCAGGTAAAGGGCGCAGTACAAAATTGCTGCGATAGTATTTTGGTGACCACCCAAAGAACCAGAATTCCAAATGTCCAGGAGAGCAGTTTTGGAATAAACGAGAACGTCCTGAAATAATGCCAGGATTATTAAAGTGCATTGCTTCAATTTTGCGTTTTTCAGCGTTTGCTTTAGTCGTTTTCCTTTTACGATGAATTTTCATTTCGATTTGCATGAGTTTTTTAGGCACCTTAAAGTGGTGGTTGCTTCGAAAGTATCTGCGAGAAAATATTCGGTTAAATGAAAAAAAGTCTATGCGTTGTATGCGATCAGCACGAGAAAATATGTGATATATTTTTTTAAAAATGGGATCTGCTGCCAAATAGTCAGTTTCTGTTTGGATGGGTACGCCTATCAGAATCAACTCATCAATACATACGAGCGATTCGGGGTCAGTTTTGTTTTTTGCGGCTGCAATATTAAGAGCAACATTTCCCCCATGGCTATATCCTATAACACGAATTTTGGGAATAATATTATGCGACCAGAATTTTTCTTGTAATTCCTGTGTTAATTGCGTGAGTAATTTGATTGAATCCTCATATCTGCTTGTTGGGCTCAGTAGTCCTGACCAGCCAAATGTATAATAATGATTTTCAGTATGTGGGTTTGTTAATTTAGTGACCTGATCATAGATGTTAGCAGCGGCACTCGGAGCGTTTCCTGGTTGGAGGTCAAATAGGTCAATTTTTTGAAGGCCAAACTGCTGCATTGGTTGATTAAGATAAAAATAAGGGTTTTGGCGCATATATTCTACTGTTTTTGAATATATGGTGTTTTTTACGTCATCGCGAATGAAACGCATAATGTTATGCAAAGTCAGGTGGGGTTGTATGCTCATAATACCATGAACAAAAACCGTGACCCATACCTCTTCTTGCGTATTTTGAGGGGGGGTTTTTATAATAAAGGGTGTATGTACGGTTTTTCCTTGTAGAGGGAATATCCATAAAAATAAAAGAAGAATGTGTAGTTTATTGTGTTTCATTCATTATTCCTCTAAAAGAAAAATATCTAAATAGTTAAACTATATCAAAAAACGAGCCTTAATAAAGGTTTTTATGCTATCCTTCTTTTTTATTCGCTTTCTAATACTCAATATCATTATAGCATTAGCAGATAATATATTCAAATAGATTAACTTTTAATTGAGGGTTTTTTGAAATTATTGAGGTTGTTGGCGGTACAGGCTAATGTGGGATATGTATTGGACCGATTTTTAAAAAAAGGGATCTTCTATGAAATTATTGAAAAGGTTTATGATGTGTGGTTCTTTGGCTTTTAAGTTTTTTCATGTTTTTGCGCAGCTTATTTATGGGGTATGGCGAATTTCAAAGCTGTCCCACCCGATTGTTTCTATTTTTGGTAGTGCAAAAATGCTCCAAAAAGATACCTATGCTCACGAGGCTAATCAAATAGCATCTTGGCTGGTAGAAAAAGAAATATCAGTTTTAACAGGCGGTGGACCCGGGATTATGGAGGCAGCCAATTGTGGGGCAATTGCATCAAGGCATAAAAAAGAGGTTCATAGTATTGGCATAGGGGTAAGAGGATTAAACGAACCAAAGAATATGTGCGTAGAGGAGTATTTTGAATTAGATTATTTTTTTGCACGTAAATGGCTTTTAATCCAATATTCTATGGCGTTTATTGTTTTTCCTGGTGGATTTGGAACGGTGGATGAATTATCAGAAGTTTTGACTCTCATTCAAACTCGTCAGATGAAGAAGGTGCCAATAGTTCTTATTGGTAAGGATTATTGGAGACCTTTTATGCAGTGGGTGACAGATGAAGCATATCCGCGAGGGCTCATAAAGGCTGAGCATTTAAAATTATTTAGTGTTACCGATGATCCGTACAAGGCTTTTTGTTTTGTGAAGGGAGAATGTGATATTGATTAAAAGATGTGATATGCTATAAATAATTATTTGATACAATGCTCATTAAGGAGAATCACATGAATGATATAAAAAAGTACGTGCAATCAGCGTTTTACACAGGTATTATTAAAAGTTCTTCTTTATTTAAAATAAGCTATATAATTGGTTCTCATTGTGCGTGGTTTTCAGTTTCTTCTGTTATTACACCACTTTCAGGGGCTTTTTTGGGAGTTTCTGGTGTGTCATGTATTTTACTTTTGCGCATTTTAATACATTGTGTTTTTTTTAAGGTACTTTCGTTAAATTTTCTGGCTTTGTGTATCCCAGGGTATTGCGCTTCTCTTTATTGGGCAACTCGTAGTAGTGTTATTCGCGCTGTTCTACCTGCTGTATGTATAGTGTTGTTTGTTGCACATCCTGTTGGCTCACAGGTCTTTGTGTATTCTTTTTATTGGTTAATTCCTGTTATTTTATATGCTGTTTCTCGTCGATCAATTTTTTTAGATGCGCTGGGTAGCACTTTTGTTGCACACGCAGTAGGTTCTGTTATCTGGTTATACACAGTGCCATCAACAGTTTTCATGTGGTATAATTTGATTCCAATAGTAGTTGTTGAGCGTTTATTGTTTGCAGTGAGTATGGTTGTTGTGTATCGAGTAGTTCTTTTTGTACAAAATAAGATAAAAACAAAAGAGCAACAGATTTTTGCAACAGTGCTTGTACAAGAATAAACAATATCGAGTATTTAGGTTAGCGACAATGGTAAAGCATCTTGCATGTATTATGGATGGAAATCGTCGTTGGGCAGTTCGACAGGGGTTGTTGTCCATAGATGGCCATCGTAAAGGCTTTGATAGTATCTCATTGATTATTGATTTTTGTCGAGAAAAAGGGATGGAATATCTCTCTCTTTACACATTTTCCATAGAAAATTTAAAGCGTTCTTCAGAAGAAATCTATTCTTTATTTGAGGTCCTTGCTTATGAAGTGGTAGATCAAGTTATAAAACTTAAAGAAAAAAATGTGAAGGTTGTTTTTATTGGTGATCGTTCCCTTTTCCCAAAAAGTGTAAAGCCTTTATGTGAAAAAGCGGAGCGAGAAACAAAAGAATGCGATGGTTTACAGGTGAATTTTTTACTCTGTTATGGTGGCAGACAAGAAATTGTAGATACTGCGCGACGCATAGCAATAAAAGTTAAAAAAGGTGATTTACAAGAATCTGATATTACAGAAAATGTTTTTGAACGTTTTTTGTGGACAACGGGCACCCCGTGTCCCGATCTTATCATTAGAACAGGCGGAGACCGTCGACTAAGCAATTTTTTATTATTTCAAGCGGCATACAGTGAATTATATTTTCTCGATTGTTTGTGGCCAGATATTACTACAAAAGACTTAGAGTCGGCGGTTAATTTTTTTCATCACCGCCGATATAACAGTGGCACGTAAAAATTTTTTATATAGAGTGTTTGGTCGTATGTATGGAGAGTAGGCAATGGTCTATCCATTGTTCTAAATTGTTTTTGTTAAAAAATTTAATTTTTTTCCTTCTCTGCTTATCTTTTTTCTTTTTCATCCTACTTGTGTCGGATTCAAATAGTCAATAATTTATTAAATTTTAAATAGCTATCCAAATAGCAATAGTGTGGTACACTTAAAAAGAGTAAGAATGATTATCTTATGTAGGGGTTTGTCATGATTAATGGGTATAATGTTTGCTTGGAGATGATTGAGCAGGTTATTTTTGATGATATTTCATTTTCTTTTGATCAAAATCAACGTATTGGCCTTGTGGGGCGTAATGGTGCAGGTAAATCTACGTTGTTAAAAGTTATTAGTGGGCAGCAAAAAATTGATAGTGGCTCCATTTCTATTATGCGTGGTAAAACTATAGCCTATTTGTCCCAAGATGTTGTGCTACAATCGGATAAATCCATTATTGAAGAAGCATGTACGGCATTCTCTGAAGTTGATGACTTATTAAAAGAACAAAAAGAGCTAGAAAAGCAATTAGGTGAGGTAGAAGATACTACCGACATTTTAGAACGATATGCGCTTGTTTGTGAGCAGCTTTTGCGCAGTGATCAAGAGGGCATGAAGGCTGAAGCAAAACGTGTACTGATGGGGCTTGGTTTTAAACCTGAGCAACTTGATAATCCAGTACAAACGCTGAGTGTTGGCTGGAAGATGCGTATTGTGCTTGCGAAATTATTATTAAAAAAAGCAGATTTCTATCTTTTTGATGAACCCACCAACCATTTGGATATTGTTGCTAAAGAATGGTTTTTACAGTTTTTAAAACGAGCTCCATTTGGTTTTATTCTTGTGTGCCATGATCGTTATTTTTTAAATCAGGTATGCACGGTGATTTTTGAATTAGAGCGTGGTAAGGGTAAGTTTTACGTTGGTAATTATGAGAAATATGAAAAACAGAAAGCTCATAATGAAGCGTTGCTTGAAATGCAATATAAAAATCAGCAAAAAGAACTCAAACAAAAAATGGATACCATTGAGCGTTTTAGAGCAAAAGCGAGCAAGGCTGCAATGGCGCAGAGTATGTTAAAAGCGTTAGATAAAGTTGAGCGCATAGAATTACCTCCGCAGTCGCCTGATATTACATTCACTTTTCCACCATTGCAGCAGTCAGGCAGCGTTGCTTTAACGGTGACAAATGTTGCGCAATCATTTGGAAAAAAACACATATTTAAGAATGTTTCTTTTGAAGTGTTGCGGGGACAAAAAATTGCACTCGTTGCCTCAAATGGTGTGGGAAAAACGACATTATTCAATCTTATTGTGCATAAATTACCACTGGAGATAGGCTCTATTGCCGTGGGATATAATGTGATGTATACTGTTTTTGATCAAGATCAAACAGCGTCGCTCATGCTAGACAAAACTATTTTAGAAAATATTACTGAAGCGTGTCCTAAAGCAACGGAGCAAAAAATACGTGCATTTGCAGGGGCGTTTTTATTTACTAAAGATGCTATTAATAAAAAAGTTGGTGTACTGAGTGGCGGTGAAAAAAATCGTGTTGGTATGATTAAAGTATTGTTGCAGAATGCTAATTTTTTACTCCTTGATGAACCAACAAACCATCTTGATATTCAATCAAAAGATATTTTATTAAAAGCGCTACAAGCGTACCAAGGAACTATTCTTTTTGTGTCGCATGATCAGGATTTTGTTGATAAACTTGCAACCGATATTATTGAATTAACTTCCAACGGTGCACGTGAATATCATGGTAACTATCAATTATATTTATATCAAAAGCAGCAAGAAATGCAGAAGCTTTCTGTTGATCAAGGTGCACAAAAAGCTGCGTCAGTAAAAAAAGAAGCTAACGTAGCAAAAACAAAACAGAATGCAAGTATTTCTACGGCAGACACAAAAATTCTTGAACGTAAAATAGATAAATTAGAACATGAAATTTCTCGTATTGAAAACAGTTTTTCAACATTACTTTTTGGTACACCAGTATTTAATGAAGCGCACAATAAATTAGAGCAACTTCGCAAAGAGCTTGAGGTTGTGATGAGGGAGTGGGAAAAGAGTCAACGCTAATTTTTGATAATTTTATATACAATAAGTTCATTCCGCAGCTGTGCGGGATTTTTAAAATGAATGGCGTGCATTCCTACCGATTGTGCAGCTAAAACATTAACTTTTCTGTCGTCAATAAAAATAAAATGATGTGGTTCTTTGTTTTGTTGTTTTGCATGAGAAAGGAAAAACTCTGGATGAGGTTTTTTAATAATTTCTGATTCACTTTTATTAAATGGTATTGCGCATGCCTCAAAAATTTCAAAAATATAAGGAAAATAGTTGAGGCAGTTTTCAAACACTGTTTTTCCTATATTTGAACCAAGGTGATGTTTGTAACCGAGTGCCGACAGTTCGGACATTATTTCTGTTGTTCCTTTGATAGGTATGTAAGAAGAACAAATAGTTGTTATGAGTTCAACAAAAGCTTCATTTTTTGTCGTGCGTGCGGCCTGAATGAGTTCTTCACTTACCATCTGTTTTTTGATTATTTTAAGACGCTCAAGAACAAAGGTGAGGAAAATAGCAATTGATTTTTTATTAAGTTTACGAATGAGTTCCCACTTACGATCAAAATTGAGTGCTACTTTTACCCAATTTTTTCTGTCTTTTTTTAAGATAACTTCATGAAGGTCCCATAAAAAAATATGTGTGAGGGGAGAAAAGGATGCTTGTTTTTGTTCCATTTTTTATACCTATTGTATACGTAGTTGTACTGATGGTGGATTGTCTTCATCTATGGTAATAAGTGTACCAGGAAGCGGTCGTTGATCAATGACTGTTAGGTTGGCAATATGTGCAGAAAGATGAGGAGAATTATTAATAATATATGGTTGGATAGTATAAGCGTCTAAAAAACTACAAACATCTTCAAGTGGCATTCCAATAAAACATGGCCATATAATTGGTTTTTTATTTCCTGCAGAAATATACAAAGTTAATCTGTTTTTTTCTAACGGTTCTTCTGGTTCAGGATGTTGCGCAAAGCAGGTGTCTTGTGGATAGTAGTGACTCATTTTATATATTCGTGGATAAATACCGAGAGCATGTAATTCGGGTAGTAGTAATGATATATTTTTTTCTTTGCAGCTGGGAGCTTTGACCGCAAGGGGCTTTTTGGTAGTTACAATAAAAATATGTTGATGCTGTTTAATCATTTTTCCCGGTTGGGGTATCTGGCTGATGATGATACCTTCTGGAATATGCGCTTCTTCTTTTTGATCAATTAGTCTGAGGTTAAGTTTATGGTGAGAAATAAGGGGAAGTGCTTCGTGAAGGTATGTGCCAATCAAATGTGGTGTTGGTATGGCTGTACTGTCAAAAATCAATTGGGTAACGGTGTAGCCGAGAATAAAGCTGAAAAATGGAAGAATCCACAAGTAATTTTTTATGTTCATAATTCCTGCATGAGCACAAAATGGGGTAGGCAATAAGCCGGATTTTGTGTGTGGTATAGTTTTGTGTGCCTATAACCACACTAACAATCATTTATCTATGCGACATACCCGCGTATTTAACCGGAATGAATGACCGACATACGCTTCTTTGTCTTGCTTCTGGTAGGGTTTGCCCCTTATATTTATTACTAACTATAATCGTACGCTCTTACCGCACGTTTTCACCATTTCCCTACTACGTTAAAGTTTCGAAGGGTTGTTTTTTTCTGTGGCACTTTCCATGAGTTTTCACCCTCCTATGTTGAATAATTCTCCATAGGTACCATATTCATTAGAAGTCCGGACTTTCCTCACATATATCAACTGATTTATGCGCGATTGTTTAGCATACCCCACTGTTTTATTGTCAAAGAAAAACATATTTCTACTAGTATTATAGCACTTATTTGGATAAGTGTACAGCACGGTTGCCGTGAAATACCAAAAAAACTGATTACAACAAAAAGAATGGGGTGAAGCAATGAGGGGTAAAAATTTTTTTTCATAATGATTGCAGCGCCCGAAGCGGGAAAAAGATAGATTAGTGGAAGCGAGAGATTGTTATAAAAACAGAATGTTTCAATGCATTGTAAAAATAAAAGTGTTATCAATTGTATTATGGGTGCATTATAAAAAAGTAATGTCCAGTATAAGCAGAGCAAAAAAGGAATATAGACATATCCTAATAAAAAAAATTGACTTAAATCGATGACAAAAAAAGCAGCGATACAAAAAGATAGTATTATTGTTTTTTGCATATATTTTTTATCGCTACCCTTTTTCAGAACAGTGATGAAATACCCAACCAAAATAACCAATACCTATAAAGCCCAGCAGCGATATCGTCGAAAATGTACACGTGCGTACCACATAAATAAGATAATTTCTTTTTAATTTCTTGTATTCAGGCTCTATTTGCCTTATTTGGGTTTTCATAGCAATAGTATATTCACTGCAACAACAAATTAGACCTAGCAATACTATGCGTAAAAACATATAAGTTCCTTTTTTGATAGCAATTACTTACCAGATCATACCAATTTTTTAAAAAAATCTATTTTTTAATTATATAAAAGTATAAAAACAATTTTTCTCTGTTGACAATCATAGCAATGCTGATAGTTTTTTTACTGCATTGGATGAGAGTAAAATATAAAAGGAGAGAGTATGAAATCTTTATGTTTTCAGGCGATGTGTGGTTTGCTATTTTTGACATCCTGTTCCATGACTGCAAATGACGATGCGGGCATTGTGTCTCGCGTTAAGGCTCATTTATATGATATAGGCACAACAATTAATAAAACGCAGGTACCCCTGTTTGGTGCATTAGGCAACATTTTACCGTTTGCGGTTGTTAGTTTTTGTTTACAAAAATTTCCTGAGCAGACTATGTTAGCGCTTACTGGGTACGGTATGTATGTATTGGGAAAAAGTGATCGCACTCGTACTTTTTTGCAGAAACATAATTGGTCTTCTTTTTTTACTAAAGCAAAAAAGAAAAATAACAAATGCAGGGGCGTTCAGTTAACGGATGATTTTTTTGTATTTGATGGAGATGATTTGTTGGATGCGGAAGAACAAGAAGATTATGAAGAAGAAATGTTGTATGAGCGAGATAAGATGGCTGCAAACAAAGCAACTATTAAAAAGAATAGTGAAGTATAAAAAAATATTTTTAATAGTTGTTTTGTGCAAGACGTACGTAGTTGTTGGCTATGGCTTGCCTTCTGTTAACTTAGGGTATACTAACATTCTTGATGGTGGTCCGGTACGACCTGTACCGGGTTTTTATTTTCAAAATTATAATATTTATTATCACACTAAAACATTTTTAAATTTTGAGGGTAAGCCCTTGGTTGGCTTAGATGGCGCAAAATTTAATGATTGGTCATATGTTTTTCAGTTTGTTTATCAATTTGATAGAACAATGAATTTAAATGCGATGCCAGGAGTTTCTATTGTTGTGCCTTTTGCTTTTTATTCTGCTATTGCACCTAATGGCTTAAAAACAAAAAGTGCAGGAGGGGGGCCTGGTAACGTAAGTTTTGGCCCTTATTTGCAATGGTCAGCAGTTTTATTGAATGATAGGCCATTTTTTATTCATCGTTTATCCCTTGATTTCATAACCCCTTCCTTGCGAAACAAATCACCCAAAAAATTAATTAATCCTGGTGAGGCATTTTTTTCATTATCAACTTCATGGTCAGGGACGTTATATGCGGCTCAAAAATTGGCTTTTTCTTGGCGTTTAAATTATTTATGGAATGCAAAAAGTAGAAAAATTAATTTTAAAGCGGGTGATGCTGTATTTTTAAACTATAGTATGGAATGTGAGCTTATTCCTCAGTTATGGACAGCGTTGTGCGGATATTATTTGCAACAAATTAGTGATAATAAAATAAATGGTTTGAAAGTACCTAAAACTCGAGAAAGAGTATTTGGTCTTGGGCCGGGAGCGACCTACTTTTTTTCCCGCGATTTTGTTTTTTTTGGTTATTTTTATACAGAATTTAAAGCTATCAACCGTACACAGGGTGTTAGTTTTGTATTACGTTTTGTTAAGAAATTTTAAATTGTCGCACAAGCTATGCGACAATTGCATAGGTGGGTTTGAAGAAAAAATGACACAAAAATAATAAATATAAATAATTACAAAAAAAGTTATTTTTCTTGTTTTTACAAAAGTTCCTTGAAAACTTTGAATTCGATTCATAATTTTCAAGGAACTTTTAATTTTTTTGGTTAAAATCATGCGTATGGTTAATGTTTTTTATCCTATTAGGCTATAATGATTGATGAGATTTAAACTTTAAGTTGATTGCGCACCATTGTGAAGCTATGTGATTTATTTTTATTTTTTATAGTTATAGTTGTTTTTTTTGTAACGGGTGTTTTAGGTTCATTTTTTTTTGTTATGCATAATCACAGTATAGATTTTTCAGTACTCTCTTACCATGATACCAAAAAACCATCGCTATTGTTGGATGATGAAGGAAATGAATGGGCGCGCTTTCAGCTTGATAGGCGTGAGCCTGTTGGTAGTGCAGTTATGCCGCAACATCTGATTAATGCTTTTTTGGCAGCAGAAGATTGGCACTTTTTTTCTCATTATGGCATTTCTTGGAAAGGAATAGTGCGATCAATTTTTGTAAACATTTGTCATGGCCGTAAGGCGCAGGGAGCAAGCACCATAACGCAGCAGTTAGTTAAATTATTATTTTTTGATTCGCAAAAAACATTTACCCGTAAAGTTAAGGAACAGATGTATGCTCTTCTTGTTGAATTTCAGTTTACCAAAGAACAGATACTGGAGACGTATTTAAATCATGTTTGTTTTGGTTGTGGGATTTATGGTGTGGAAGCTGCAAGTCAACGTTTTTGGAATAAGCATGCACATGAAGTGTCTCTCGATGAAGCTGCAACTCTTGCGGGTATTATTCGTTCTCCTGCGCGTTATTGTCCACTCATGTATCCGCTATCGGCTGAAAAAAGACGTAATGTCGTTTTGGGAAAAATGAATTATTTGGGTTTTATAACAGAAGAAGAATATGTATCAGCCTTACATCAATCAGTTGAGGTAAAAAATAAAATATCTCATGTGTTTGCTCCGCATGCAAAGGAGATGATACGAGCGCAGTTAGAAGAAATGTACGGTAAAACAGCATTATACACGGATGGCTTGCTCATAAAAACTACCATTAATAGAAAGATGCAATTGGCGGCGCAAGAAGCATTTACAACAGAAATGACACGTTTGCGAAAAGAATTTAATGCAGATCTTGATGGTGGTATGATTGTACTTGATTGTAAAACGGGGGAAATTAAAGCATTGGTTGGAGGTTTTGATTTTACTGCTTCTCAATTTAATAGAGCAATACAGGCACGCAGACAAATAGGTTCTACTATTAAACCACTCGTTTACACAGTGGCGGTTGAAAATGGTATCAGTTGCGCCGACACTGATGTAGACGAACCGTTTGAATTGGTATACAACAACACAACGTGGGCACCGCGAAATTATAATAAAAAATTTAATGGTCTTATTACGCTTGCGTATGCGTTGTCGCATTCAAATAATATTGTCAGTATTAAAACATTTTTACGTTTAAATCCTCACAAAGTAATTGAATTGGCAAAAAAATGTCGTCTGCGAGGACCATTTCATACCTATCCATCACTCGCGCTTGGATGTATTGATAGTACTTTGTATGAAGTTGCTGGTATGTTTAATGTTTTTGCAAATGATGGAATATATGTTGAACCACACGCTATTTTATCCGTGTGTAATTCTTGGGGTGTGCGTGTAGGTAAAACACCGGTGGAGTCAGAAAGAGTTGTTACAAGTAATGTTGTTGGTCAAATAGCATCAGTATTGTGTTTAGGTCCGGAGCGCGTAAAAATGATGTACGGCAAGGATAATTGGATTACATCGCAGATGATGAGTAAAACAGGAACAACGAATGACTCGCGTACCTGCTGGTTTGTTGGTTCAACTCCTACATTAACAACAGCGATTTATGTTGGTTTTGATGATAATCGTCCCATGGGTGACAATATATACCCTATTAAAACAGCGTTTCCTATTTGGCTTGCATTTAATAGGGCTATTGAGTCAAAAGAAAAAACATTTTCTTTTGATCCGTCATTGCGATCTGTTGTAATAGATGAACGCACAGGAAATCCATCTACGTTGGCAAAACCCGGCGCTATTTCTATTTTGGTTAGTTAGCTATTGCACAAAGCAATATGGTGGAGCGTAAACTTCTAAAGATTTTATACGATTTTTTACATCAGAGAATTGTGTTGTAATGTGTGTTGATTGCATTAATTGTAGTTGTTGTTTTTCTTGTCTGTTTAATGCATAATATTGCCAATCCTCTGGAATATTAAAGGTGTTTTTTAAGAAAGAATAGGCATTGTCTATGCGTTGTGTATCCCTACTTAAAATATTTTGCGTGAGTTGATTGATACGTTCATTGTTGTTTTCCGGAGTTGCTGGATAGGCAAGTATTATGTCAAAATCAAAGAGATTCGTGCGTTCCTGAAGGTAATAATGAGAACATACAATTTCAATCGGTTGCATACCATAGCGCACAAGAAGATTGAGCGATGGTTGATTAATAATATCTACGGCTGCCAAAAGTCCTTTAATTGCAACAGGTGTTTTTTCAAAAAAATATAAGAGTGCGTCAAAATCAGGTGTTTCTTTCTTTCCTTGCTCATACCATTTGGCCCAAAACATTTCTTTTGAAATGTCCTTTTTGAGTGAAATTACGCCTGTTCCACTGTTTTGATTTATGAGTTGTATTGCCAATGCAACTATTTCGTGGCCAAGTTTTTTATCACGTGCAGGTTGTTTGATGCCGTAGCTGAGTGTAAGATAGTGCTGTTTTTTGATAAAATTTAATTTTAAAAATCCGAGTAAGTCATTATTTTGTTTATCTATGATTGCAAATTCAAAACCATTAAAAGGGATGTTCATTTTATTATTTTTGTACAGGTTGTTACAAAAGGTGTTCCAGTGAGTATCGCGTTGTACAAGTGTGTGCACATCTTCAAAAAATTCATTGCGACGAGAAAAAGAAATTGATGTGTCTTCTTGCTCAAGCAGCTCCCATTGCGCGGTGTGTTCAGGTGTCCATGGTACCCAGTAGGTGCGTTCTGTTTCTAGTGGTGTGGGTGTAGCAGCGGAACAATATGATAATATGATGATTGTCATGATATATGTGGAGTTTTTAAGCATGTCATATCTCCAGTAATTTTTTTATTTTTACAAACAAAATAGTTACATCTTTTTCAATCTCATCCTGTGATATCCATTGAAAATTTTTTGGATATTCTTTCGCAATAATGCGTGCATTATCTATCTGATGCGTTGTCGTTTTTGTTGTGAGTGGTATGACGATACATTTTTTATCGAAAAAAAGAATTTCAAACAATGTTCCTGCGCCAGCTCGGCATATAATAAGATCTGCTGCAGCATAAATGGGCGCCAAGTCTGACCGATAACTAAAAACATATGGTTTTATGTTATTTTGCGTGTATAAATGTTGCCAGTTGATAGCATCAACAGATCCTGTTTGATGAATAATCTGCACATTTTGACGGGGAAATGATGGGTCCATGATCCATTTTTTTATGCATTCATTAAGAAACAGAGATCCTTGCGATCCACCAAGAATGACAATTGTTTTTTTTTGTGGGTCTAAATCCAGTGTATTGAGCGCTTGCTTTTGTGGTAGTACGCGATCTTCCTGTGCATATTTTACTGGGTAGGGAACAACTCTCGTGTTTTTCAAGAATTTTTGCGCATTTTTAAAGCAGACGTTTATTGTTGTGGCGATTGGCTGCAGTGCTTTTATCGCTTTACCGGGAATTGCATCCAAACAATAGGCAGAGATGGGAATGCGTAACAAAAAACCTGCGTAGCACACAGGTAGAGCAACAACACCGCCGCTTGTTATGATTTCAGTTGGTTTGTACTTAAGCAGGTAAAAAACGCTCATAATAAATGATGCAAGAGCGCGCAATGGTAGTGCGCAATAATCTACAAATGATCTGATTTGCACAAAAAAAAATGGCAGTGGAATGTGTAATGATACGAGAGGATTGTTGCTGACAATAGTATGATCTAATGTGGTATCGGCAGAAAAAAAGAGGACAAAAGTATTTATATTTTTTGTGCAGTGTTGCCGTGCCAGCGTAAGGCAGGGTATGATGTGTCCTCCAGATTTTCCTGCGACAAAGCAGAGTGTATGTTTAGCCATGTGCTGATAAGAGTTTTTTAAGTCTTTTTAATGTTTTTTCTTCGCGATTGTTTGCAACGTAAGGAGTTGCTTTTTTGGTCATTTCAAAAGCTTTTTTAGTATTATCTGTTTTGTGATATGTCTTTGCAAGATGTAAGAGCATTGTGGCATTATTATTATTTTCTAAAGACTCAAGTATTGTTTGAGCCTGTGTATATTCATGTTGTTTATACAAAATGAGCGCCTGTGTATCTAAAAAACAAGAATTTTTTTCGTGTGTCATGTCAATTTTATTAAAATAAGAAATTGCTTTTTGTAGGTCTTTACCCTTGGTAGCCCAGTAGTATGCAAGCATATTATTTAATTGAGAACAATTATTATTGAGAGCATATCCTTTTTCAAGATGGGAAAGCATGTCGGTGTAATTGTTCAGGTCATAATGAAGCAGGCCCAGTTGATAATGCACTTTTGTGTTTAAATGAGTGTCGCATGATTTTTGAAGTACGGCCTCAAGAAGCCCAATGGCTTCTGTTGATTTATTGAGTCGCAAATAAAGATCTGCTGCATACAAAAGATACCAATAGTGGTCGGAGTATGTTTGAGTGAATGTTTTTAAAAGAGAAATAATGTTTGATTTTGGTACGTTGTGATGATGAAGCAGATACATGCTTTTTGCCCATAGCTCATGTGTCTGTGGATTTTGTTTTAATTGCTCTGCTACCAGATGCGTTATGTGTGGATAATCATTAATCATGGCAAGAATCTGCATTTTGAGCATGAGCGCTTCATAGTTGTTATTGTGTAGTTCTAGATATTTATTAATACTCGTGAGCGCTGCTCGGTATTCCTTTTTAGTATATGATTTAACAGCAAGGTCAAAATATGTTTTGTGAAATGGAGCGATTTGTGTGTCTGTTTTGTGCTTCAGCATTAAAGAAAATAGATGCTTTTCTATACTATTATTTCCATCTACTAATTCTAGGAATGTACCGTATCCTTGGAGTGCTTTTTGTATTTCTCCCTGTTGTTCATGAAGTGTTGCATACAAGAGCCATCCTTTTTCAAAGCGGGGATGCATTTCAATGCAAAGGTTGATGTTACTGAGCGCTTCTTGAAGTTGATTTAATTGTACGTGTATTTGTGATTTGAGAAAATAAAAAATAAAATTATTTGGTTTTCGAGGGCTATTATTAAGAAAGGTGTTAATAACAAGAAGCGCATTTTCAGGCTCTTTACGTCGAACATATGCTTGTGTTGTTCGCAATGTAATATCAGCATTATTTTTAAAATGTGAGCTGAGTTTTATAAGGCGTTCATCAGACTCTTGTACGCGATTACTTTTTTCAAGAGAGAGTGCAAAAATGAGTTGTATTTCTGAGTCTTTTTCAAATTTTTTATCAAGGGTGGGAATTAATTCAATAATTTTGTTGTATTGTTTGGTGTCAAACAAAAGCATAATATATCCCTTGTATGTATAGGGGCAGCTGTATGAAGAAAAAAGAGATTTATACCATTCATGGGCTTTTGATAGTTTTCCTGAATATTGATAATAATTTGCGCATAGATATCGGTGAAAAGAAGGAGCAGTGTCTGCGTATAACCATGAAAAAATAAAGAAAAAAATGCTGCATTGTGCAATTTTTTTATTCATTTATGACTCCCGATAGCACCGCATTCGAAAAGCCTTAAGCGCATCGCGCAGAATTGGATCGGTAATATGCGCAAGTGCTCGTTCGTCTTGCTTACTTAATTGGACATCTTTTTTTAATACCATCTTGTTCTTTATTTTCTTGGTTACATTTTTTTTGATAGTTATGTGTTTAAAGCGTATCTGTTTAATATAAGGATGTTCTAGTCTTTTATTAATTGTTTTAATAATGAGTGGGGACAACAGGTATAATTCCTGCATCCATGAGGAGTGAAAAACACCAAGGGTTATGCTTTCTTCATCTATTTTTTCTATGTGGACTTTATTAGCAAGTGTTCCGATGATATCATTCCAATTATACAACAGATCTGTTTTCCAGCTTTTTTTTGAACAAATTATAGTATCAAGGATGTTTTTTAAAATGAGAGCCATAATGCGTCCTGATTAATGCGTCTCTTTTTGTGCATGTATGACAGTATGTACATGCAAATATACATTACGCCAAAAAATAATACTACTTCCCGGCATAGGAAATTGTTTATGAACTTTTTTAAGAATAGTAATAATGGCATTTATGCGTTCGGAATTATTGTCCGCGTTTTTGTATTGTTGCATCCAATAATGAAAAATTTCATTAAAAAGTTCATAGCTTTCTTTTTCATTAATGGTGGAATAATCGATTATTTTTGAAAATTCTGCAGGGCTACGCATCTGTGTGGTAAAACTTTTAAACAGTGTGTGATGCGCATAGTTTTCTGTTTTTGTGCTTACTGTCTGTACAACACAACGAGAAATAATTGTTGGTAACATATTTTCAGCATGTTCTGTAAGAAGAATAAAATGATACCCGGCTGGAGGTTCCTCCATAGGTTTAAGTAATTTATTTGCGCATGCATTGGTAAGAAAATCTGCTTTTTGGATAACAAAAAAGAATTTTTCATTGGGAGACAAACTATATGCAATAGTTGTAAAAAGATCGTCAAGCTGCTCAATGGTGTACGATTTGTCAGGAAAAAACCATCTGATTGCATGATGTTGCTTATCTCTTATTTGCATGCATGTTCTACACGTTTGACAACCATTATGTTCACAGAATGTTTTTTGTAAAAACAGTGTCACTTCTTGTGCAGCATGTTCATGCTGACCAATCCATAGGTGAGCGGGCGGTAGAGAGTGAGAATTATCAGTTAAAGAAGGAGATTGTTTTTGTGTATCCATGATTCAAGGGCAGTGTAAGCCTGTTTGGTAAGTTCTTCAATCGTTTGAGTTCCATTCAACAGTATAACATCAGTACGATTTTTATACAGTTCTTCAAAACCTGCAGCAACATGTTCTAAAAATTCTTTTTTTTCAAACAGCGTTGTTTCTTGATTGCGTTTGGCAACGCGCTCAAGTGCAATGGCAACAGGTACTTTTACAAAAAGAGTTAAATGTGGTTTTACGTTGTTCATTGCCCACGTGTTAACCGTGCATATGTATTTTTTATCAAGACCTCTACCAAAACCTTGATATGCCAGTGATGAATCTGCCATGCGGTCAGAAAAGATGAGTTTTTTTTGTGCAAGTGCTGGTATAATCAGTTCTTCAAAATGTTGTGCTCTGTCTGCTGCAAATAATAAAAATTCTGCTTTTGCGCAGCACGCAGCATTTTTTTGTTGTACCAATTCTCTGATTTTTTTGCCAAGCGGGGTGTCACCAGGTTCGTTGGTGAGTAAAGCATCATAATCGTTTTTACAAAAAGCCTGACTAAGATTTTTTGATAATGTTGATTTTCCTGAGCCGTCAATTCCTTCGATGCTGATTAAAATACCATTTTTAAGCTGTGGCATTAATTACCTTTTTTATAAAAATAGGCTAGAGTGATAGATACATAATAATATAATGAAATATTTCAAAATGTCTGTAGGGTATACGTGAAAAGTGTAAAAATTGAACCTGGGTGCATTAGTTGTGGATCGTGCCAGTTTATCGCGCCAGAGGTGTTTGAAGTGACAGATACATCTCATGTTAAAGATGGTGTGGATATACACAAATATACAGAACGCATTAAAGAGGCTGCGGCTAAATGTCCGGTGCAAGTTATTCGTATTGAAGAGTAGGGGGTTTTATCAATGCCATATAATTTTTTAAGAAACGAAGAGCTGTCATTTAAGCAATTATATCAAGAATGTTTGCGTGATGGTAAGTTGATGTTTGTAGGCAGGTTACTCTGGCGAGCAGCACAATTTAATGGTGATGGTGTTGCGCTTATTTATCAAGAAAGAAAAATTACGTATAAACAATTGTATGTGCAAGCGTGTGCATTGAGTAAAAAAATTATTGAGCGACATGCTTTAAAACCACGTGATAGGGCACTTATTTGTTTTGACAACTCTCCTGAATTTTATATTGCTTACTTTGCGCTGTGGCAAGCAGGCGTTGTTGTTGCGCCAGTGAACACATTTTTGAAAGAAAAAGAGCTTGCGCATATTATTACCGACGCGCAACCATCACTAATTCTAACCTCTTCTGACAGGGTTGCATTATTTGAAAAAACAGGTGTTACTCTTCCGCCACTTATGACAGAACAAGATATAGAATCTGTTGATGCAATGTCCAGTTTATCAAGAGATTCTATAGTTGATTTAGAACCAGAAGAATTAGCAGCATTATTATACACTTCAGGAACGACAGGGTTGCCCAAGGGCGTTATGCTCAGTTCTAAAAATATTATGAGCAATGTGTTGCAGATAGCATCCCTATTGGGTATTTCTCACCATGAAAGATTATTAGGAATTTTACCCTTGTTTCACAGCTTTGCACAAAATACGTGTGTGTGGGCAAGCATATTTTATGGTGTTACTATTATTTTAGTGCCTAAAATTGAGCGTTCATATATCATGGATGCATTGCGACATAAACCTACAGTATTTTTAGGTGTCCCTGCGCTTTACGGTCTTATGTGTCTTATGAAAAATGCACCACTTGATTCTGTCCGTTTGTTTATTTCTGGTGGTGATGCGTTACCAGATAAAATTCGCATGGGTTTTAGCCTTTTGTACAGAAGAAAAATTTGTAATGGATATGGTCTGACAGAAACATCACCGGTAATTTCTGTGTATCTTGATAATGCAACAGCGCCAACAAGCAATGCAGGAAAGCCGCTGTATGGTATTCAGTGTGTCATCAGAGATGAAAATGGTAATGTTTTACCAAAAAACACCATTGGTGTCATTTGGATTAAGGGTGATAATGTCATGATGGGATATTATCATGAACAAGAAATGACTGAAAAAGTTTTAAAAAATGGTTGGTTCGATACGGGGGATTTGGGTTACTTGGATGATAATGGTGCAATAGTTATCACCGGTCGCCAAAAAGATTTAATTATTAATAAAGGTTTTAATATTTATCCACAAGAAATTGAAAATGTTATTCTATCACATCCGAACGTGTTACGCGCTGGCGTAATTGGTAAACATGATGGTGACGGTGAAATTCCGGTAGCATTTGTGCAAATTCGTGCCGCTCAACCAAATATAGAAAAAGAGTTACGGGCACTCTGTATGAGTCATTTGGCTGCGTACAAAGTTCCGAGAAAATTTATATGCGACACGAAAGATTTACCTGCAACTGCAACGGGTAAAGTTGATAAGAAGGTATTGCGTTTGATTGATATTAAAGATTAAAAAGCCGTATAATAGGGCTTAATTTTTTTGACAACATGTCACAATTTGGTAATAATTATAATGCAATACAACAATTTTATATGCCGAAAGTTTTTTATGGTAACGCGAGTTCGATCCTAAATAACTAGAAAAAAACGAGCAATATACTAATCTTTTTTTAAGTCCAAAAAAAGGAGAAAGTATATGCTCGTAACCATATTTTATCACG
>WBZV01000417.1_pt1 | contig 25787 bp, 23 predicted proteins | sample 5204221 | NCBI WGS metagenome assembly WBZV01 (sample SAMN12344360, study PRJNA552823) | activated sludge metagenome | biome: Activated sludge suspended growth; feature: Nitrification reactor; material: Wastewater; isolation source: activated sludge from nitrification reactor of wastewater...
AGGTGCTGGTGCTGGGCGGCGGCGACGGCATGGCGCTGCGCGAGATCCTGAAAGTTCCGAGCGTCGAGCAGGTGACGCTGGTCGAGCTCGACCCGCACATGACGCAGCTGTTCTCGACCGCACCGATGCTCACGGCGCTGAACGGCAATGCGCTGAACTCGCCCAAGGTACGCATCGTCAACGAGGACGCCTTCGGCTGGCTGGAGCGCAACCCGGGCCACTTCGACGTGATCGTGGTCGACTTCCCCGATCCGACCAACTTCGCCATCGGCAAGCTCTACACCACCAGCTTCTACGAACGCGTCGACGAGCACCTCGCCGCCGGCGGTTATGCGGTGGTGCAGACCACCTCGCCGCTGCTCGCGCGGCGCAGCTTCTGGACGGTGGCCGCGACGATCGAGGCCGTCGGCCTCACCGCCACGCCCTACCACGTGCATGTGCCGAGCTTCGGCGAGTGGGGCTTCATCCTCGCCAGCCGGCGGCCCTGGCGCATGCCGAGTGTGCTGCCCGCAGGCCTGCGCTTCCTCGATGTGGCCGGCCTGAGCGCGCTGTTCCACTTCCCGCCCGACATGGCACGCGTGGAGGCGCAGCCCAACCTGCTGTCCAACCAGCGCCTCGTGCACCTGTTCGAGGAAGAGTGGGGCAAGGTGCACCAGTGAGCCTGCGGCTGACGCGGCGGGCGGCGCTGGCGTTGGCTGGCTCGGCGCTCGTTGGCTGCACGCGCGAGAGCGAAGCGCGCTGGACTGCGCAATGGGTTGGCGCCGCGCACGAGCGTGGCCATCGCCTGCGCGACTCGAAGAGCGGCAGTCTCGGCATGCCGGCCGTGACGCAGCGCGCGAGTGTGATCGTGGTCGGCGCCGGCATCGCCGGCCTGGCGGCCGCGCGCGGCCTCATGCGCGCCGGCATCGCCGATCTGCGCGTGCTCGAGCTCGAAGACGTGGCCGGCGGCAACAGCCGTGGCCATCAGATCGCCGGCATGGGCTGCCCGCTGGGCGCGCACTACCTGCCCGTGCCCGGGCCGCACGCGCACGAGGTGGCGCAACTGCTCGACGAACTGGGCCTGCGCCGCGTCGAGCAGGGCCGCGTGCTCTATGACGAACGCCACCTGTGCCACAGCCCGCAGGAACGCCTCTTCATCGAAGGGCAGTGGGTGGAGGGCCTGCTGCCGCCGGTCGAAGCCCTGCCCGCCGCCGAGCGCGAATCCACGCTGGCGCAGTACCGGCGCTTCGCGCGCGAAGTGCAGCGCTGGGTGGATGACCATGCCTTCCGCATGCCGACGGCGCGTGCGGCCTGGCGTGCCGAGCTGGCGGCGCTGGATGCGCAGCGCTTCGACGACTGGCTGGCGCACGAAGGCCTGGATGCGCCGGCGCTGCGCTGGTACCTCGACTACTGCTGCCGCGACGACTACGGCGCCGGCAGCGCGCAGGTGTCGGCCTGGGCCGGGCTGCACTACTTCGCCAGCCGCCACGGCTTTCACGCGCCCGGCGAAGGCGAGGCCGAGCGCGACGGCGTGTTGACCTGGCCTGAAGGCAACGGCTGGCTGAGCGCCAAGCTGGCCGCGCCGCTGGGCGAGCGGCTGCGCACGGGCTGCGTCGCCATGCGCCTGCGCGAGCTGCGCGAGGGTGTCGAGCTCGACGTGTGGAACGAGCGCGAGCACCGCGTCGAGCGCTGGCAGGCGGCGCAAGTCGTGCTGGCCTTGCCGCTCTTCGTCGCCGCGCGGCTCGTCGAGCAGGCACCCGCCGCGCTCGCCGAGGCCGCGGCCGCGCAGCGCCATGCGCCCTGGCTGGTCGCCAACCTGCACTGCGAACGCCCGCCCATCGACCGCGGCGGCGCGCCGCCTTCGTGGGACAACGTGCTCTACCGCAGCCCCGCGCTCGGTTATGTCGATGCGATGCACCAGAGCCTGCGTCCGCACCCGGGGCCGACCGTGCTCACCGCCTACTGGGCGCTGGGCGGCGACGATGCGGCGCAGGCCGCCGCCGCGCGCCGCGAGCTGCTGGAGCGCGATGCCGCAAGCTGGGCCGAGCGTGTGCTGGCCGACCTCGCACGCGCCCACCCCGACCTGCCGCGCCACGTGCGCCGCATCGAGCTGATGCGCTACGGCCACGCCATGAGCATTCCCGTGCCGGGCCTGCGCGGGCATGCGGCGCTGCAGGCCTTGGCGCGGCCGCAGCGCCGCATCCACTTCGCGCATGCCGACCTGGCCGGCTATTCGGTGTTCGAGGAGGCCTTCTTCCACGGCAGCCGCGCCGCGGCCGACGTGCTGCGCGCCTTCAGCCGCGCATGAGGCGTTCGATCTCGCGCGGGTCGACCGGCACGTCGCGGCTGATCAGCTCGCAGCCGGTGGCGGTGATCACCGCATCGTCCTCGATGCGGATGCCGATGTTCCAGAAGCGCTCCGGCACGCCCTCGGCCGGGCGCACGTAGAGCCCGGGCTCGACGGTGATCACCATGCCCGGGCGCAGCACGCGCGAGGGCTTCTTGAGCACGCGCGCGCCGTAGCCGTCGCGCTGCTCGACCGGCGGCTCGTCGAGCGCCAGCACCTCGCCCACGTCGTGCACGTCGCGGCCCAGCCAGTGGCCGGTGCCGTGCATGTAGAAGGCGCGGTAAGCGGCGCTCTCGATCACCGCTTCGACGTCGCCGACCTTGTTGCGCTCGAGCAGGCCGGCATCGAGCATGCCTTGCGCGAGCACGCGCACCGCGGCCCAGTGCGCGTCCTGCTTGCGCGCGCCGGGGCGCGTGACGGCGATGGCGGCCTGCTGCGCCTCCAGCACGATGTCGTAGAGCTCGCGCTGCGCCGGCGTGAAGCGGCCATCGGCGGGGAAGCTGCGGGTGACGTCGCTGGCGTAGCCGTCGAGCTCGCAACCGGCGTCGATCAGGCACAGCTCGCCGGCGCGCAGCTCGGTGTCGCCGGCGGCGTAGTGCAGCACGCAGGCGTTGCGTCCCGCCGCGACGATGGCGCCGTAGGCCGGCGACTGCGCGCCGTGGCGGCGGAACTCGTGCAGCAGCTCGGCTTCGAGGGCGTACTCGGGCAGGCCCGCCTGCGGCGCGGCGCGGAAATGCGCGGCGGCGAAGCGCATCGCGCGCACATGCGCGCCGGCCGAGATGCGCGCGGCGCGGCGCATGGTGGCGAGTTCGCCCTCGTCCTTGACGAGGCGCATCTCCGCCAGCAGCGGCGCCAGGTCGTGCTGGCTCTGCGGGCTGCGGATGCCGAGATGGCTGCGGCCGCGCAGTGCCGCCAGCCAGCCGTCGACGCGCGCCACCAGGCCGTCGTGCACGCCGAAGGGCAGCCACACCGCCGCGGCGCCGGCCAGCTTGTCGATGGCCACGCGGTCGAGCGCCTCGACCGCATGCGCTTCGTCCACGCCCAGCACCGCCGGCGCGGCCTCGGGGCCGAGGCGGTGGCCGTCCCAGATCTCGCGCTCGGCGTTCTTCTCGCGGCACAGCAGCGTGCTGTGGCCGCTGTCGTCGAGCAGCAGCCAGGCCTGCGGCTCGTCGAAGCCGCTCAGGTAGTGGAAGTGGCTGCAGTGGCGATAGGGGTGGTCGTTGTCGCCGTTGCGCTGGCGCTCGGGCGCGGTGGGCAGCACGGCGATGCCGCCGCCCTGCGCCGCCATCGCCGCGGCCAGGCGGCGGCGGCGCTCCGCGCAGCGGGCCGGGGAGGCCGCTTCGTCGCGCCTCATGTTTCGTCGCGCAGCTTGACGGCCTTGGGCACGTTGGGCGCCAGCGCGCCGGCGCGCAGCTTGTTGAGCGCGCGGCGCAGCTCGTCGTCGCCGCCGCTGGGCGTGTCGGCCGCGCGGCGCGCCGCTTCGTGCGCCGCCGCCTCGGAGCGCTGCATGGCCTCGCGGTCTTCCATGTGGCGCAGGCGCTGGCGCAGCTGGTTGGCGACTTCCTCGACATCGCCCAGGCCCGAGAACGCATCGGTCTTGGGCAGGGCGACGATGCGCTTGTCCTTCATGCGCACCTGCAAGCGGCAGACGCGGTTGTTGCGGCCGTGGCGCAGCGTGAAGCCGCCGGCCTCCTTTTCCTCGACGTGCACGTCGCGGATGTTCTCGTAGGCGATCTGGTGCACGCGCTCGCGCAGGCCGCGCTGGAACCACAGGTTGCTGGCGCTGACGGCGACGCGCTCCCAGCGCAGCAGGTCGAGCGCCAGCGCGCCGAACCACGCCGCCACGCCCAGGCCCATGAGCCAGTGCCAGCCCATCACGGCGCCGATCCAGACGAGGAGGCCGGAAGCCAGCACGGCGATCACCACCTGCAGCATCTCGGGCTCGGCGCTGCGCCAGACATCGCGTTCGTAGGTGTAGGCCTGCGGCTCGCCGGTGGCCAGCGGCGACACCGACCACAGCACCGCCTTGACGCCGCGCGAGAGCAGAAAATGCGCCGCGCCGGCCGCGGCCAGCGACATCGGCAGGGTGAGCGCGGACGAGAGCATGTCCATGGGCCGGATCCTTAGCGATTTCTCGCGCCGAATCAATGCTTCGTGCGGCGAGCGGCGAGTTTCGGCCGCCGAACGGTTCAGGCCGCGTCGAGCGCGCGCAGCCGCTCGGGCGTGCCGACGTCGGCCCAGTCGCCCGTCCAGCGTGTCGCGCCGAGGCGGCGCCGGGCGATGGCGGCGTCCAGGTAGGGGCGCAGGCGCGCCTTGGCACCGGCCTCGAAATCGCCCATCAGTTCGGTGACGAAGCCGGGCCGGAAGATGCCGATGCCCGACCAGGTGAAGCTTGCGCCCGACCGGCCGGCCAGCGCGAGGCCGTCGTCGGCGATGCCGAAGTCGCCGCCCGGATGCTGCGGCGGGTTGGCCACCATCCACAGATGGCCGAGCTGGCCGGGGCGGACCGCCGCGGCCGCCGCGGCGCCGAAGTCGAAGGCGGGCGCGAAGACATCGGCGGCGACGTACCAGAACGGCTCGTCGGCGGCTAGCGCCAGCAGCGGCAAGGCCTTCTTGAGCCCGCCGGCGGTTTCGAGCGCGCCGCCGTAGTGCCGGCCTTCCATCGAGTAGCGGATGCTCAGCCCGAAGCGCGCGCCGTCGCCCAGCGCCGCGACGATCTGTTCCTCCAGCCAGGCGGTGTTGATCACCACCTCGCGCACGCCGCCGCGCGCCAGGCGTTCCAGATGCCACTCGATCAGCGCCTTGCCGCGCACGCGCAGCAGCGGCTTCGGGCAGGCGTCGGTCAGCGGCCGCATGCGTTCGCCACGGCCGGCGGCGAGGATGATCGCTTTCATCCGCAGAAGTCTAGACGGCCGCGAACCGCGAGCCGAGCCAAGCAGTCGCCGCGGAACCGGCTTTGCCGGGCCGCTGGCGGCGCCCCCTGGGGGGAGCGCCGCAGGCGCTACGGGGGGGTCAATTCAGCGCTGGCCCCAGCCCGATCGGCGCCGGCGCTTCCTGCACGATCTTGCTGAACAGCGGGCGGTACAGGTCGTTGGGTTCGTGGCCGGTGAGCGGGTCGCGGTTGGCGAGGAAGGCGGTGTCGAGCTCCTTCCAGTCCGCGGCGGTGAGGTGCTTGAGCGCCAGCGGCAGCACTTCCTCCTCCTCGATGCGCATGTGGCTGAGGTAGAAGTCGATGTAGCGGTCCACCGCCTGCTCGAAGGCGGCGCGGCGCGGCTCGCCGAGCACCTCGAAGGCGAGCAGGTCGTGCTCGAGGTCGCGGATCGCACGCTCGCCGCGCGCGTGCTCGCGGTCGAGCCGGTCGAGCACGCTGGCGATCTGCGGGCAGCGCTCGCGCAGCTTGGGGAACAGCAGCTGGGTCTCCTTGCTGTGGTGCAGCTGCTCGGGGAATTCGTCGACGTAGAAGAGCATCGCGCGCAGCACGCTGAAGTCGGGCAGCGAACCGTGGCGGCGGTGCTCGGCCAGCAGCATGGACAGCGAACGCAGCATCGCCGACAGGGCGCCGTGCTCGTCGCGGATGATGTTCAGGGCGGGGTGGGACAAGGCAGAACTCCGGGCCGTTTCGGCAGGCTTGCAGGTTCGCACCGCCGGGCGGGCGCTGGCTTGAGCTCTGTCAAGCGGGCGCGATGGGCCTGCGCGCGCCGCGTGCGATCTCGTGGCGCTCGGCCTGCGCCGGCGCGAAGGCCTGTTCCAGCGCGGCCAGCAGGGCGCGCGCACGCGCCGAGTTGTCGGCGCCGAAGTTGCACACGTAGACGTCCAGCGTCACCGCGCCGAGCTCGGGCCAAGTGTGCACCGCCAGGTGCGATTCGGCCAGCAGCACCACGCCGGTGACGCCGGCGGGCTCGCCGGGGCCGGCCGGCTCGAAGCGGTGGAACAGCTCGCCCACCGGCGCCAGGCCGCTGCGCTGCACGGCCGCGAGGCACAGCTCGCGCAGCGCGGCGCGATCGGTCATCGCCGCGTGCGCCCGGCCGCCGGGAAGGCAGCCGTGCAAGTCGGCGGTGAGGTGCAGCCCCTGCATGCGGCCGATCATACGGAGGGTCCGGGGCGGGGCTCTAAAATCCGCAGTTCCCGCCCGCCCGCCACCCTCCAAGCCGCCGCGAACGCCATGGCCGACCTCGCTTCCCCGCACGCTCCTGCTTCCTCCACGACGGCTCTGATGGCCAACGCGATCCGCGCGCTGGCGATGGACGCCGTGCAGCAGGCCAATTCCGGCCACCCGGGCGCGCCCATGGGCATGGCCGACGTGGCCGTCGCGCTGTGGGGCCCGCAGCAGGGCCACCTGCGCCACAACCCGGCCAACCCGCACTGGGCCGACCGCGACCGCTTCGTCCTCAGCAACGGCCACGGCTCGATGCTGATCTATGCGCTGCTGCACCTGGCCGGCTACGACCTGCCGATGAGCGAGCTGCGCAACTTCCGCCAGATACACAGCAAGACGCCAGGCCACCCGGAAGTCGGCGTCACGCCGGGCGTCGAAACCACCACCGGCCCGCTCGGCCAGGGCATCAGCAACGCGGTCGGCATGGCGCTGGCCGAGAAGCTGCTCGCCGCCGAGTTCAACCGCCCCGGCCACGCCGTGGTCGACCACCGCACCTACGCCTTCCTCGGCGACGGCTGCCTGATGGAAGGCATCAGCCACGAGGCCTGCGCCCTGGCCGGCGCCTGGAAGCTCGACAAGCTGATCGCGCTGTACGACGACAACGGCATCTCCATCGACGGCCAGGTCGCGCCCTGGTTCGTCGACGACACGCCCAAGCGTTTCGAGGCCTACGGCTGGAACGTCATCCGCGGCGTCGACGGCCACGATGCGGCGGCGGTGAGCGCCGCGCTCGCCCAGGCCAAGGCGAATACCGGCCGGCCGACGCTGATCTGCTGCAAGACCACCATCGGCAAGGGCTCGCCGAACCGCGCCGGCAGCGCCAAGGCGCACGGTGAGGCGCTGGGCGCCGAGGAGATCAAGCTGACGCGCGCCGCGCTCGGCTGGAGCAGCGAGCCCTTCGTCATCCCCGAGGCCGCCTACTCGGCCTGGGACGCCAAGGCGCGCGGCGCCGAGCTGGAAGCGCAGTGGGATGCGCGCTTCGCCGCCTACCGCGCCGCCTACCCGGAGCTGGCCGCCGAGTTCGAGCGCCGCATGGCCGGCGAGCTGCCGGCCAGCTGGGCGCAGACGGCGGCCGAGGCGCTGGCCGCCGCCAACACCAAGGCCGAGACCGTGGCCAGCCGCAAGGCCAGCCAGCTCGCGCTCGAGGTCTTCACCAAGGCGCTGCCCGAACTGCTCGGCGGCAGCGCCGACCTGACCGGCTCCAACCTCACCAACACCAGCGCCACGCCGGCGCTGCGCTTCGATGCGCAGGGCGCGAGCAACGGCGGCCGCCACATCAACTACGGCGTGCGCGAATTCGGCATGGCCGCGGTCATGAACGGCGTCGCGCTGCACGGCGGCTTCATCCCCTACGGCGGCACCTTCCTCACCTTCAGCGACTACAGCCGCAATGCCATCCGCATGGCCGCGCTGATGAAGCAGCGCGTGATCCACGTCTTCACGCACGACTCGATCGGCCTCGGCGAAGACGGCCCGACGCACCAGAGCGTCGAACACGCCGCCGCGCTGCGCCTGATTCCCGGCCTCGATGTCTGGCGCCCCGCCGACACGGCCGAGACGGTGGTGGCTTGGCGCGCGGCGGTCGAGAACCGCAGCCGCCCGACCGCGCTGCTGCTGTCGCGACAGAACCTTCCGTATCTTCCCAAGAGCACGCTCGACGACATCGCCAAAGGCGCCTACGTGCTGGCTGAGCCGGCCGAAGTCGGGTTGAAGAAGAGGGCCCAGGCGGTGATCGTCGCCACGGGCTCGGAGGTGCAACTTGCCCTGCACGCCCAGGCGCAGCTGGCCCGCGATGGCATCGCCGTGCGCGTCGTCTCGATGCCTTCGACCAGCGTATTCGACCGCCAGGCCACGAGCTACAAGAGCGCCGTGCTGCCCCAAGGCCTGCCCCGCATCGCGGTGGAGGCCGGCGTGAGCGACGGCTGGTGGAAGTACGGCTGCGCCGCCGTCGTCGGCATCGACAGCTACGGCGAATCGGCGCCGGCCGGCGTGCTCTTCAAGCATTTCGGCTTCACCGCGGAGAACGTGGCCGACACCGTGCGCACGGTGCTGGCCCGCCGCTGAAGCCCCACTCGTTCAACCTGGAGGAAATCTCATGACCATCAAGATCGGCATCAACGGCTTCGGCCGCATCGGGCGCATGGTGTTCCGCGCCGCCGTCCAGAACTTCAAGGACGTCGAGGTCGTCGGCATCAACGACCTGCTCGAGCCCGACTACCTGGCCTACATGCTCAAGTACGACAGCGTGCACGGCCGCTTCAAGGGCGAGGTGGCGGTGGACGGCAACACCCTCATCGTCAACGGCAAGAAGATCCGCCTGACCGCGGTGAAGGATCCGGCCGAGCTGAAGTGGGGCGAGATCGGCGCCGACATCGTCGTCGAGTCGACCGGCCTCTTCCTCACCAAGGAGACGGCGCAGAAGCACATCGCCGCCGGCGCCAAGAAGGTCATCATGAGCGCGCCGTCCAAGGACGACACGCCGATGTTCGTCTTCGGCGTCAACGACAAGACCTACAAGGGCGAGGCGATCGTCTCCAACGCCTCGTGCACGACCAACTGCCTGGCGCCCGTGGCCAAGGTGCTGAACGACACCTTCGGCATCAAGCGCGGCCTGATGACCACCGTGCACGCCGCCACCGCCACGCAGAAGACCGTCGACGGCCCGAGCAACAAGGACTGGCGCGGCGGCCGCGGCATCCTCGAGAACATCATCCCGAGCAGCACCGGCGCCGCCAAGGCCGTCGGCGTGGTGATCCCCGAGCTGAACAAGAAGCTGACCGGCATGTCCTTCCGCGTGCCGACCTCGGACGTCTCGGTGGTCGACCTGACCGTCGAGCTGAACAAGGAAGCCGGCTACGACGAGATCTGCAAGGCCATGAAGGCCGCGTCGGAAGGCGCGATGAAGGGCGTGCTCGGCTATACGGAAGACAAGGTGGTCGCCACCGACTTCCGCGGCGAGCCCTGCACCTCGGTGTTCGATGCCGAGGCCGGCATCGCGCTGGACAAGACCTTCGTGAAGGTCGTCGCCTGGTACGACAACGAGTGGGGCTATTCCAACAAGGTGCTGGAGATGGTGCGCGTGATCGCACGCTGAACATCTTCGTTTCCGCGCATGACCAAAGGGCCCCGCACGGGGCCCTTTTCGTTGGTGCTGTTGCGGCTGCTCACGTCTTGCGACGCCCGGGCAACAAACGTTTACCGGGCCGCGTCGACTCCGCACGCGGGCGCGCGAAGGGGCGCACCTACACTGCCGCCATGCTCGCGCTCGCCCGCTCCGCCTCGCTCGGCCTGGCCGCCATCGCGCTCGTTGCCTGCGCGGCCGAGCCGGTGCCCTCGGTCAGCGGCATGAGCGTGCTGGTCAAGCTCGTCGAGCCGAGCGCCGACCCGGCCAAGGTGGCGGCGCAGGTGGGCGCGGCGGCCGGGCGGCCGGTGCGCTACCTCGCGGCGATGAGCGAAGCCTGGCACAGCGTCTATCTGCGCTGCGAGGGCGCGGCCGATTGCGATGCGCTGCTGCAGCGGCTGCGCGCCGACAGTGCACGCATCGCCGCCGTGCAGCGCGACGAGCGCAAGCGCATCGTCAGCCCCTGAATACAAGACCGTAGTCCGGAGACATCCTTGAAGTCCAACGTCTCGCGCCTGGCCGGCGCTCTTGCCCTGAGCTTGTTCGCATCGCTGGCGGCGGCCGCGGTGGATGCGCCCGCGGGTGCGCAGTCGGCGCGCGTGATCGTCAAGTTCAAGGCCGATTCCGGCCTGCTGCGCAAGCAGGCGGCCAGCGCGGGCGACCGCCACGCGGCGCAGGCGCAGGCGCTCGCCGCGCGCGTCGGCTTCGCCATGTCGGCTGGCCGCGGCGTGGGCGAGAACACGCAGGTGATGTTCGCCAGCGGCATGAGCTCGGCGGCGCTGGCCGAGCGCTTGGCCAAGGAGAAGGACATCGAGTACGCGGTGCCGGATCGGCGCAAGACGCGTGCGGTGGTGGCCACCGACCCGCTCTACGCCGCCGGGCCGGCGGTCAACCAGGCGAACCTCAGCGGCGGCCCCGTGGCGGGCCAGTGGTACCTGCGCGCGCCCACCAGCGCGGTGCTCTCGGCCATCAATGCCGAAGCGGCCTGGGACGTGCCGGCGGCCACGGCCACGCCGGTGGTGGTGGCGGTGCTCGACACCGGCGTGCGCAAGGATCACCCGGATCTGGTGGGCCAGCTGCTGAACGGCTACGACATGGTCGGCGAGGACAAGACCGACCAGGGCCAACTGCTCGGCACCTTCCTGACCTCCAAGGACGGCGACGGCCGCGACGCCGATGCGAGCGACATGGGCGACGGCATCACGGCCGCCGAAGCCAACGATCCGGCCGGCCTGTTCTACCAGTGCACCACGCTCGATTCGACGACCGGCAAGTACCTCGAGGAGCTCAGCTCCTGGCACGGCACGCAGGTCAGCGGCATCATCGGCGCGGCCACCGACAACGGCATCGGCATGGCCAGCGTCGGCCGCGAGCGCGTGCGCGTGCTGCCGGTGCGCGTGCTGGCCAAGTGCGGCGGCTGGGACTCGGACATCATCGCCGGCATGAACTGGGCGGCGGGCGTCACGGTTCCCGGCGTTCCGGACAATCCGGCGCCCGCCAAGGTGCTGAACCTCAGCCTGGGCGGCACCGGAAGCTGTTCGGCGGCCTATCAGTCGACGGTCTCTGCGCTGAACGCGCGCGGCGTGGTCGTCGTCGCCTCGGCCGGCAACGGCAGCGGCCATGCGGCCTCGGAGCCGGCCAACTGCGCGGGCGTGATCGGCGTGGCCGGCGTGCGCCACGAAGGTGACAAGGTCGGCTACTCCGACATCGGCCCCGAACTGAGCATCGCCGCACCGGCCGGCAACTGCGTCAACACCAGCGGCAGCCTGCCCTGCCTCTACCCCATCCTCACCACCGCCAACAGCGGCAACTTCAATCCCGTGGCGGGCGCTGCCGGTGCGATCTACACCGATGCGTACAACGCCACCATCGGCACCAGCTTCTCCGCGCCGCTGGTCTCGGGCACGGCCGCGCTGATGTTGTCGGTGAAGCCGGACCTCACGCCGGCGCAGATCCGCCAGGTTCTGATGAGCACGGCGCGCGCCTTCCCCGCGTACATCGGCACCGCCGACTGCCATGCGCCCGACGGCAATGCGCAGAGCCAGTGCAACTGCACCACCAGCACCTGCGGCGCCGGCATGCTCGACACCTCGGCCGCGGTGCGCGCCGCGGCCAACGTCGGCAGCGGTGGTGGCGGCGGTGGTGGTGGCGGCGGTGGTGGCGGCGGCGGTGCCCTCGGCCTGGTCTGGCTGGCCGCGCTGGCGCTGGCCGTGGCCGCGCTGGGCTGGCGGCGCGGGCGTCAAGGCGCCGAGGCGCCGTGAGCCCGACGCGCGCGCAGAGTCTTGCGCTTCGTCTCGCCGTCATCGCCCTCGCGGTCTTCGGCATCGCTGCGCCGGCGGCGGCCGAGCCGGGGCGCGGCTCGGTCAACGGCCTGATCGTCAAGCTGCGCGACGGCGCCGACGCGAGCGAGCCCGCCCACAAGGATCGCCTCGACCGCGTGCTGCGCGCGGCCGGCCTGAGCGCGAAGTCGCGCCACCTGGGGCCGCGCTCGCGCCACCTGGATTTCGGCGGCCGCCTGCCGCGCGAGGAGGCTCAGCGCCTCGCGCAACGCCTGGCCGAATCGCCCGAGATCGAGTGGGTGGTGCCCAACGAGCGCGAGCGGCGCCTGGCCGTGCCGCAGGATCCGTTGTTCGCCGCCAGCGTGTCGAGCAGCGGGCAGTGGTGGCTGTTCCCGGCCAGCGGCAGCAACGTCAACGACATCGAGGAGCGGCGCCGCGGCGTGGCGGGCGTGCAGACGGCCTGGCAGATCGGCACCGGCACGGCCGCGCCCGTGGTCGCCATCCTCGACACCGGCATCACCAGCCATCCGGACCTGGCCAGCGCCGTGCTGCCGGGCCGCGACTTCGTCTCCACCGTCGAGTACGCCAACGACGGCGACGGCTGGGATGCCGACGCCAGCGACCCGGGCGACTGGGTCAGCGAGGCCGACCGCAGCGCCAGCGCGGCGCTGTTCGGTGATTGCGAGGTGGGCGACAGCTCCTGGCACGGCACGGTGATCGCCGGCCTGCTGGCGGCCGGCACGAACAACTCGCGGGGCGTCGCCGCCATCAACTGGAGCGGCCGCGTGCTGCCGGTGCGCGTGGCCGGCAAGTGCGGCGCCGAAGTGGCCGACATCGTGGCCGGCATGCGCTGGGCGGCCGGCTTGCCGGTCTACGACGGGCAGGGCCGTGTCCTGCCGCTCAACCCCAATCCGGCGCGCGTGCTCAACATCAGCTTCGGTGGCAGCGCCGCGTGCAACGCCGCCTACCAGGATGCGATCGACGAGCTCGCGGCCAAGGGCGTGGTGGTGGTGGCCGCGGCCGGCAACGAGCATGGCGCGGTGACGCGGCCGGCGAACTGCCGCGGCGTGATCGGCGTGGCCGCGCTCAATCGCGACGGCTTCAAGTCCAGCTACTCGAACTTCGGCACCGGCGTGGCGATCGCCACGGTGGGTGGCGACCCGCGCCTGCTCGGCAACTGGGGCATGGCGCTGGGCGACGACGGCCTGCTCACGCTGGGCAACGCCGGCACCACCGGCCCGCGCAGCGGCATCTACACGCGTGAGGCGGGCACGAGTTTCGCCGCGCCGGTCGTCGCCGGGGTGATCGGGCTGATGCTGAGCGTCAACCCTTCGCTGAGCGCGGCGCAGATCGTCCAGGGCCTGCAACGCAGCGCGCGGCCGCACGTGGTGTCGCCGAAGATCGCCGCCTGCTCCGATCAGAACCCGGGGCGCTGCATCTGCAGCACCGCCACTTGCGGCGCGGGCATCCTCGACGCCGATGGCGCGCTGCGCTATGCGCTCGATCCGGCTGCCTACGTCGCGCCGGCGCGGCAGGCCGAGGTGATCGACAACATCGACGTCACCGATGCCATCGCGCTGGGCGCCGACCGGCCCGCCAACGCCGTCACGCCGGTGGCGGCCTCGGACAGCGGCGGCGGCGGCGCCCTCGGCCTCGTCTGGCTGGCCGCCCTGGCGTTGGCCGTGGCCGCGCTCAGTTCGCGCAGGCCACGAAGCCGCGGCCCAGCGCCGGAGCGCGCAGCGCGCTGAGGCGTTCGGCCAGCGCCGCGTCGGCGTGGTCGGCGCGCAGCAGGTGCTGCGTGGCCGGCGCGGCCAGCTCGACGACGCGTGCGCTGCGCACGCCACGCTGGCCCAGCTGTTCGAGCGCGCGATCGGCGGCGGCGCGCTCGTCGAAGCGGCCGAGCGAGAGGCCCAGGGCGTACTCGGCGGGCTCGTTCACTTCCTGGAAGCTCACGCGCGTGCGCTTGAGCTCGTCGATCTTCTTGGCCAGCGCCTCGCGGTTCGGGTAGCGGCCCATGTAGAGCATCCAGCTGCCGGGCCGCTCGACCACCACGTCCTGCCAGCTGCCCGGCGGCAGCGGCGGCTGCAGGGCCTGCAGCGCGGCCACGGCCGACACCGAGGCGCCGGTGGCGAAGGGGCCGGCCTCGAGGCAGGCGCCGCGTTGCGGCGGCGCGCTGGCCGGTGCGTCCGGTGCCCGTGTTGCCGCCGCGGCGCTCGCCGCGCCGGGAGGCAGCACGACGATGCGGTCGGCGTTGATCTGGCGCGTCAGCCGTTCGGGCTCGCGCTCGGCATGCGGTTTCGAGCCCGTCACGCCTTCCAGCCAGCCCTGCGTCCAGGCGAAGAACAGCGCGTTGGCGAGCACCAGCAGCAGGACGACGGTGCGCAGCATGCTCGTCAGGCTTGCACGTCGAGCCGCACGCTGACCTCGCCGCTGTGGATGGCCACGAGGCCGGCGTCCGTCTGCAGCTGCAGCGCGCCGCTGGCGTCGACGCCGCGTGCGATGCCTTCGCTCACGCCCTGCTGCGTGGTGCGCACCGTGTGGCCGGCGAGCAGGTCGCGCCGCGCATAGTCGGCCACGAAGGCGGCGAAGCCTTCGGCCTCGAAGCGGCGCAGCGCCCGCGCCAGCGGCAGCGCCGCGCGGTGCAGCACGGCCGGCGCGTCAGGCTGCGCATCGATCTCCTGCAGGCAGGCGAAGCCGCTGCCGGCATCCACCTCGCCGATCGGCTGCAGGTTCAGCCCGATGCCGATCACCGCCAGGCGCACGCGGGCGGCCGAGACCGTCTCGATCAGCACGCCGCCGAGCTTGCGGCCGCGTGCCGGGGCGTCCATCAGCCACAGATCGTTGGGCCATTTCAGGCCCAGGCGCGGCGCGGCGCCGGCCGCGGTCTGCGGATCGAGCGCGTCGGCCAGTGCCACGCCCACCGCCAGCGACAGGCCCGACCAGTCCTCGCGCGCGATCGGCAGCGAGAGCGAGAAGGTCAGCGAAGCGCCGGGCGCCGAGCTCCAGCCGCGGCCCATGCGGCCGCGCCCGCCGGTCTGGTGCTCGGCCACCAGCAGGCAGGGCTGCACGTCGGCGGCGCGGCGGCCGAAGGCGGCGCTCTCCACGCTGCGCTGCACCAGCACGTCGGCGTTGTCGGGCTCGGGCCGCACCTCGACGCGCGCGCGTTCGAGCAGCGCCGTGTTGGTCGACGCGCAGCGCTCCACCACCTCGACGCTCAGGCCGGGCAGCAGCTCGCGCAGCTCCAGCCACAGCGCTTCGGCTCCCCACTGCAGGTGCGGTGCGCTCATGTCGGTGTCGTCGCGCGCGGGAGCGGGCTCAGCGCTTCGGCGAGAGCATGGTGCCGCGGCACTTCTTCGAGCCGCAGTGGCAGGCGAATTCCTTCTTCAGCTTGGGCGTGTACTTGTCGTCGATGATCAGCCCGTAGTCGTAGAAGAGCTCTTCGCCCGGCTTGATGGCGCGGCGCGCCTTGATGAAGATGCGGCCGTCGACCTCGTCGGCCTCGCAGTTCGGGTCGCAGGCGTGGTTGATCCAGCGTGCCGCGTTGCCGCCCACCTTCGCGTCGATGACGTGCTGCTCGTCGATGTGGAAGTAGAAGGTGTGGTTGGGATCGCTGGGGTCGTGCGGGTGGCGGCGCAGCGCCTCGGGCCAGGCTATCACCTCGCCCTTGTACTCGATCACCACCTCGCCCTTCTTGAGCGGCTGGAGCGCGAACACCCCCTTGCCGTGCACGCCCGAGCGGCGCACCTGGATGCGCCGCCCGCCGGCTGCTGCGTTGGCGGCCGGGTGGGTCTTGCCGTTGCTTGCTTGCGCCTTCATCGTCTTTATGTACATTGAATTCATGGGCGCGCGCGCGTATGTGTGCGTGCGCGCGAGCCCGGATTGTAGGGATGCGGCCGCCGGCCGCCGCCAGACGCACCAGATGGAAGCCATGACCAAGTCGCTCATCATTGCCGAGAAGCCCTCCGTCGCGCAGGACATCGTGCGCGCGCTGACGCCCAATGTCGGCAAGTTCGACAAGCACGACGAGTACTTCGAGAACGACAAGTACATCGTCACCTCCGCCGTCGGCCACCTCCTCGAGATCAAGGCCCCGGAGGAGTACGACGTCAAGCGCGGCAAGTGGAGCTTCGCCCACCTGCCGGTGATTCCGCCGCACTTCGACCTCAACCCGATCGACAAGAGCAAGGGCCGGCTCAACGCCATCGTCAAGCTGGCCAAGCGCAAGGACGTGGCCGAGCTCATCAACGCCTGCGACGCGGGCCGCGAGGGCGAGCTGATCTTCCGCCTCATCCAGCAGCACGCGAAATCCAAGCACCCGGTCAAGCGGCTGTGGCTGCAGAGCATGACGCCGGCGGCGATCCGCGAGGGCTTCGACAAGCTGCGCAGCGACGAGGACATGCAGGGCCTGGCCGAAGCCGCACGCAGCCGCAGCGAAGCCGACTGGCTGGTGGGCATCAACGGCACGCGCGCGATGACGGCCTTCAACTCGCGCGACGGCGGCTTCTTCCTCACCACCGTGGGCCGCGTGCAGACGCCGACGCTGTCGATCGTGGTCGAGCGCGAGGAGAAGATCCGCAAGCACGTGGCGCGCGACTACTGGGAGATCAAGGCCAGCTTCGCGGCCGAGGCCGGCGAGTACGAGGGCAAGTGGTTCGACCCGAAGTGGAAGAAGAACCCCGACGACGCGGAAGCGCGCGCCGACCGCCTCTGGACCGAAGCCGACGCCCAGGCCATCGCCCAGGCCTGCCGCGGCGAGCCGGCGCAGGTCAGCGAGGAAGCCAAGCCGAGCACGCAGGCGAGCCCCTTGCTCTACGATCTGACCACGCTGCAGCGCGAGGCCAACTCGCGCTTCGGCTTCTCGGCCAAGACCACGCTGTCGATCGCGCAGGCGCTGTACGAGAAGCACAAGGTGCTGACCTACCCGCGTACCGATTCGCGCGCGTTGCCGGAGGATTACCTCGGCGTGGTCAAGAGCACCATGGAGATGCTCGCCAAGGAGGATCTGCCGGGGCCGCTGCGCGAACTCTCGGCGCACGCCAAGAAGGCGATCAAGGAGCAGTACGTCAAGCCGAGCAAGCGCGTATTCGACAACGCCAAGGTGTCGGACCACTTCGCCATCATCCCGACGCTGCAGGCGCCCAAGAGCCTGACCGAGATCGAGGCCAAGCTCTACGACATGGTGGTCAAGCGCTTCCTCGCGGTGTTCTACCCGAGCGCCGAGTTCCTGGTGACGACGCGCATCTCCACCGTGAGGAACGCCGGCAAGGAGTTCGCCTTCCAGACCAACGGCAAGGTGCTGGTCAAGCCGGGCTGGCTGGCGGTGTACGGCCGCGAGGCGCAGGAAGACGACGCGACGCTGGTGCCGGTGAAGCCGGGCGAGGTGGTGCGCACCGAGAGCGTGGCGGTGAACGCGCTCAAGACCAAGCCGCCGGCGCGCTACACCGAGGCGACGCTGCTCTCGGCGATGGAAGGCGCGGGCAAGCTGATCGACGACGACGAGCTGCGCGAGGCCATGGCCGAGAAGGGCCTGGGCACGCCGGCCACGCGCGCGGCCATCATCGAAGGCCTGATCCTCGAGAAATACATGCACCGCGAAGGCCGCGAGCTGGTGCCTTCGGCCAAGGCCTTCCAGCTGATGACGCTGCTGCGTGGCCTGGGCGTGGAAGACCTGACCAAGCCCGAGCTCACCGGCAACTGGGAGTACCAGCTGGCCGAGATGGAGAAGGGCCGGCTGCAGCGCGAGGCCTTCATGGCCGAGATCGCGGCGATGGCCGAGCGCATCGTCAAGAAGGCCAAGGAGTACGACCGCGACACCATCCCCGGCGACTACGCGACGCTGAAGGTGCCGTGCCCCAAGTGCGGCGGCGTGGTCAAGGAGAACTACCGCCGCTTCACCTGCACCGGCAAGAGCGGCGATGCCGAAGGCTGCGGTTTCTCGATCGGCAAGATCCCCGGCGGACGCAGCTTCGAGCTCGACGAGATGGAGCGCTTCATCGCCGACAAGAAGATCGGCCCGCTGGAAGGCTTCCGCTCCAAGGCGGGCTGGCCCTTCACCGCCGAGCTCAAGCTCGCCTACGACGACGAGATCGCCAACTGGAAGCTCGAGTTCGATTTCGGCGAGGACGCGCGCAAGGCCGAGGGCGACGGCGAGCCGGTCGATTTCTCCGGCCAGGAATCGCTCGGCCACTGCCCCAAGTGCCAGGGCAAGGTGTTCGAGTTCGGCTCGAGCTACGTGTGCGAGCACGCGGTGGGCGCGCACGTGACCTGCGACTTCAAGAGCGGCAAGATCATCCTGCAGCAGCCGGTGGCGCGCGAGCAGATGAGCAAGCTGCTTGCCACCGGCAAGACCGAGCTGCTGGAGAACTTCGTCTCCAACAAGACGCGGCGCAAGTTCAAGGCCTTCCTGGCCTACGACAAGAAGGAAGGCAAGGTCATCTTCGAGTTCGAGCCGCGCGCGGCCAAGAAGGCGCCGGCCAAGAAGGCGGCCGCGAAGAAGGCCGCCTGAGCGGCGCGGCGTGGCCGACGCGCTGCCCGAATGCCTGACGCGCCACGGCGAGCGCCTGTGGCTGGCCGTGAGCGTGGTGCCGAACGCCAAGCGCAGCGGCGCCGACGGCCTGCACGACGGCGCCTTGCGCGTGCGCCTGGCCGCCCCGCCGGTGGACGGCAAGGCCAACGAGGCGCTGCTGGCCTGGCTGGCCGACACGCTGGGCCTGCGGCGCCGTGACTTGGCGCTGGTGCGCGGGCAGACGGCGCGGCGCAAGTGGGTCGAGATCGACGCTTCCGCGTCATCTGTGATCGAGGTGGTGCAACGCCTGCTCGCCGATTCGTCGCTGTCGCGCTGAACCTGCCAACTTTGTCAGTGCACACGCGTGAGGAATGTCCGTAATCTCGCGCACATGAAAATGATCACCGCTTCGTTGCGCGCGCGCGGCCTGCTGGCCGCGTTGCTGTTGGCGGCCGCGCCCTGGGCGCAGGCGCTCACCTTCGCCGTCAACGAGGGCGTCACCTACCGCGTGCCGCTCGAGGAGGTGCGCGGGCGCTACGCGGCGATCGCGGCCGACCTGTCCAAGATCCTCAAGCAACCGGTGACGATCGAGCCGATCGGCGACTACAACCAGCTGCGCCGCGGCCTGCAGGCCAAGACCTACGACCTGGCGATGATCCACCCGGCCCATGTGTCGATCCAGGCGATCAAGGGCAGCGGCTACAAGCTGGTCGCCGTCACCAAGGGCTACCAGAAATACACGGCGAGCTTCCTCGTCGCGGCCGATTCGCCGCTGACCTCGCTGGCCGAGTTGAAGGGCCGCAAGCTCGGCGCGCCCGACGAAGATTCGATCACCTCGTGGATGGTGCGTGCCACGCTGCGCGATGCGAAGGTCGAGCCGGCGCAGATCCACATCACCTACACGCGCTACCAGGACGCCGTGCCCTTCTTCGTCGAGAACCGGCTCACCGATTCGGGCGCCACCGCGGCCAACGCGCTGGTCAAGGCCTGGCAGGCCAAGGGCGGCAAGATCCTGGCGCAATCGAAGGCGGTGCCGATCAAGCACATCGTCGCCAGCCCGAACCTGAGCGCGGCCGACGTCGAGAAGGTGCGCGACTACCTCGTCGGCCTGGACACCCACGACGAGGGCAAGAAGAAGCTCGAGCCGACCAAGTACAGCGGCTTCGAGAAATTCGACGAGGCGAAGATGCTGGAGATCGGGGCCTGGCTGGGCGTGTGAGCCGGCCCGCCGTTGCTCAGGGCGAGCAGCTCACCGAGGCGGTGGCGATCAGTTCCTCGAACAAGGCCATGGCCACCCGGCCCGAGAGTGCGTAGGGGTCGAGCACGGCGGCCTCGGAGTATTTCAGCAGCAGCGCCGGGTTGAGGCGCGACAGCTCGATCATCCCCATCGCCCAGCCCGCGAAGCGGCGCTCGCTGATCTCCTCGTAGCTGAGCAGCACCACGTCGCGGTGCCGCGCGTCGGCGGCGATGCGGTTGTACAGCGCGCTGACCTGCGCGCGCCCGCCCTCGAGCACCTGCAGGAAGCTGCCGCCCGACAGGCACAGCAACCCGGTGATGCCGCTGGCCTGGTTGTCCTGGCGCGAGCGGCGCAGGATCGCGCCGAGCGCATCGGTGCTCACCGAATCGGCGGCGCGGCTGGCGTACATCAAACGCACGAGCATGATCAGTTCCCGTTCTTCTTGGAGAGGAGCGACAGGAATTCTCGCCGCAGGTTGGCGTCCTTCAGGAAGGCGCCGCGCATCACCGAATTGGTCATCGCCGATTCGTCGTCCTTCACGCCGCGCCAGTGCATGCAGAAGTGGTCGGCCTCCATCACGATGGCCAGGCCGTCGGGCTTGACGCGCTCCTGCAGTTCGGCGGCGAGCATGGTCACGGCCTCCTCCTGGATCTGCGGCCGGCTCATGACCCAGTCGCAGATGCGCACGTATTTCGACAGCCCGATCAGATTGGAGAACTCGTTCGGCAGCACGCCGATCCAGACCTTGCCGAGGATGGGGCAGAGGTGGTGCGAGCAGGCGCTGCGCACCTTGATCGGCCCGACGATCATCAGCTCGTTCAGGCGCGCGAAATTGGGAAACTCGGTCACCGAGGGCGCGGCGGTGTAGCGGCCGACGAAGACCTCGTCGATGAACATCTTGGCGACGCGCTTGGCGGTCTCCTGCGTGTTGTGGTCGCTGTCGGTGTCGATCACCAGCGCGCGCAGCACCTCCTGCACCTTGGCCTCGACCTCGGCCTTGAGCTCCTCGAGCTCGCCCGGCCGCACCTGCTCGGCGATGTTGTCGTTGGCGTGGAAGCGGCATTGCGCGCCGACCAGCCGGTAGCGGATGCGCTCCGAGGCCGGCAGGCGCGCGAGCTCCTCCTCGGTGCGGAAGATCGGGGTGGCTTGTTCGGCGGGCATGGTCCGGTCGGCGGCGATGCAGGGCCGGCAAGGGTAGCGCAGGCGGCGCGAGCGCGCAGCGGGGTGCCGCCCAGCCCGTAGACTGCGCGCGGTGAATGCTCCGGCCTCTCTTCCGCTCGCCCAGCTGCTGACCCATGCCGCCGCCGCCGTGCAGGCGGTGCGCGGCGGGCGCAACCTCGACACCGCGCTGGCAGCCTGCCCCGCCGCGGCGCGGCCGGGCGCGCAGGCGCTGGCCTTCCACGCGCTGCGCTGGCTGGGCGGCGCGCAGGCGGTGCGCGCTGTGCTCGTGCCCAAGGCTCCGCCGGCGGCGCTCGATGCGCTGCTGCTCACGGCACTCGCCCTGCTGTGGCCGGGCTCCGGCCCGCCCTATGCCGAACACACGCTGGTCGATCAGGCCGTGGCCGCGGCCAGGCAGCGCGGCGGCTTCGTCAACGCGGTGCTGCGCCGCTTCCTGCGCGAGCGCGAGGCGCTGCTGGCGGCGCTGGCCTCCGACCCGGCGGCGCGCTTCAACCATCCGCGCTGGTGGGTGGAGCGGCTGCAGCGCGACTGGCCGGCGCAATGGCAGGCCGTGCTCGAAGCCGACCAGCAGCGCGCCCCGCTGACGCTGCGCGTGAACGCGCGGCGCGGCAGCGCCGAGGCCTATGTGGCTCGCCTGGCCGAGGCCGGCCTCGCGGCCCAGGCGCTGCCCGGCACGCAGGCGGTGGTGCTGGCGCAGCCGGTGCCGGTGACGCAGCTGCCCGGTTTCGCCGACGGCGACGTCTCGGTGCAGGACGCCGCCGCGCAGCGTGCCGCGCCCTTGCTGATCGGTGCCGGGCTGCCGGCCGGCGCGCGCGTGCTCGACGCCTGCGCCGCGCCGGGCGGCAAGACGGCGCACCTGCTCGAGCTGGCCGATCTCGACGTGCTGGCGCTGGACAGCGAGGCGCAACGCCTCGAACGCGTGCACGACACCCTGCAGCGCCTCGGCCTGCGCTCACGCACGCTGGCGGCCGATGCCGGCGACCCATCGGCCTGGTGGGACGGCGTGCCCTTCGACGCCATCCTGCTCGACGCACCCTGCAGCGCCTCGGGCATCGTGCGCCGCCACCCCGACGTGCGCTGGCTGCGCCGCGCCAGCGACATCACTGCCCTGGCGCGCACCCAGGCGCGCCTGCTCGACGCGTTGTGGCCCACGCTCAAGCGCGGCGGCCGCCTGCTCTACTGCACCTGTTCGGTCTTCAAGGCCGAGGGGCAGGACCAGATCGACGCTTTTTTGCAACGCCACGGCGACGCAGCACCGCTGGCCGAGCCCCGCTCGCCCGGCCACCTGCTGCCGCTGCCCGACAATGGGGACGGCTTCTTCTACGGCCTGCTTCACAAGACCTGACCTCGGCCCATGCGCAGCGCGGCATTCACGACTGGACAACCAGCTCTCCGCGCGATGCGGCGGTGGCTGGCGCTGGCGCTGCTGGTCGCGACGAGCCTGCTGCACGCCGCCGGCGCCGAGCTGGCCGCTTTCGAGGTGCAGCGCGGCGAAGACGGCGTGAGCATCGACTACGCGCTCAACTTCGAGCTGCCGCGCGGCGCCGAGGAGGCGCTCGCCAAGTCCGTGCCGCTGTACTTCGTGGCCGAGGCCGAGGTCTTCCGCGACCGCTGGTACTGGCGCGACAAGCGCATCGCCAGCGCCTCGCGCGTCTGGCGCATCGTCTACCAGCCGCTCACCTCCAACTACCGCGTCACCTTCGCCGGCCTGAGCCAGAGCTACGCCACGCGCGCCGAGGCCTTCGCCGCGATCCGGCGCGGCGTGAGCTGGAAGATCGCCGACGCGGGGCAGATCGAGGAAGGCGCGCGCCACTACGTCGAGTTCAGCTTCCGCCTCGACACCTCGCTGCTGCCGCGGCCGATGCAGATCGGCATCGCCTCCCAGTCGGATTGGGCGCTGTCGGTCGAGCGCATGCAGCGCTTCGATTGACCCTGCGTCGCGACATCGGGGCTGCTGCGGCATGACCAAGGCGAGACGCTGGGCCTGGATCGTCGCCCTGGTGGCTGCCACCGGCGCCGGCCTGGTGCTCGCGTTCCTGCTCTCGGTGGCCACCAACAGCCCGGCGCTGTACGAGCGCCACTACGTGTGGCTGTTCTGGGTCAACGTCACCGTGGCGGCGCTGCTGCTGCTGGTGGTGGGCATCGCCTCGGTGCGGCTGGTGATCCGCGTGCGGCGCCGCAAGTTCGGCAGCCGGCTGCTGCTCAAGCTGGCGGCGATCTTCGCGCTGGTCGGCGTGCTGCCGGGCCTGCTCATCTATACGGTCAGCTACCAGTTCGTCTCGCGCAGCATCGAGAGCTGGTTCGACGTGAAGGTGGAGAGCGCGCTCGACGCCGGCCTCAACCTCGGCCGCGGCACGCTCGATGCGCTGGTCAACGAACTGGCGCAGCGCACCCGCGGGGCGGCCGAGAAGCTGGCCGAGAGCGGCGCCGGCAGCACCGCGCAGGCGCTGATCGAGGGCCGGCCCGGCAGCGCCACCACGCTGGCGCTGGAGCGCCTGCGCGAGCAGCTCGCGGCGCAGGAGGTGGCGATCGTCAACAGCAACGGCCAGACGCTGCTGGCCGCCAGCAGCAGCGCCGCGCTGCTGCCCGAACGGCCGGCCGCCACGCTGCTGCGCAGCGCGCGGCTGCAGCGTGTGGTCGGCCAGCTCGAAGGCCTGGACGAGGACGCCGGCAACGCCGCGCAAGGCCGCATCCGCGTGCTGGCGCTGGTGCCCAGCGCCAACTTCGCGCTCGCCGAGCAGGAGCGCTACCTGATGGTGCGGCAGCTCCTGCCGGCCACGCTGTCGGCCAACGCGCTGGCGGTGCAGGCGGCCTACCGCGAGTACCAGCAGCGCGCGCTGGCGCGCGACGGCCTGCGCCGCATGTACATCGGCACGCTCACGCTGGCGCTGGTGCTGGCGGTGTTCGGCCCGCTGCTGCTGCTGGCCGAAGGCGTCGACCAGGTGGCTCATGGCGACCTCAGCACCAAGCCGGTGTTCGCCTCGGGCGACGAACTCGGCGGCCTGACGCGCTCCTTCGCCGACATGACCGAGCAGCTCTCCGAGGCGCGCGCGCTGGTGCAACGCAGCGTGCGCCAGGTGGAGGGTGCGCGCGCCAACCTGCAGACCATTCTCGACAACCTGACCGCCGGCGTGATCGTGTTCGACCGCGAGGGCCTGATCGAGACCGTCAACCCGGGCGCGACGCGCATCCTCAAGCTGCCGCTGTCGGCCTACCGCGGCCGCCGGCTCGAGGAGGTGGCCGCTCTGGAGAGCTTCGCCAAGGCGGTGTGGCAGCGCTTCGAGCTGCACGCCAGCAGCCCCGAGGCCGGCGAGCGCGACCAGTGGCAGGACAGCTTCGAGCTGCAGACGCAGGACGCGCAGGGCCGCGACCGCGACACGCTGACCCTGCTGGTGCGCGGCGCCGCCATGCCGCAGGGCGCGCGCCTGATGGTGTTCGACGACATCACCGAGGTCGTCTCGGCGCAGCGCACCCAGGCCTGGGGCGAGGTGGCGCGGCGCCTCGCGCACGAGATCAAGAACCCGCTCACGCCCATCCAGCTCTCGGCCGAGCGGCTGCAGCACAAGCTCGAGGCCAAGCTCGAGACGGCCGACCAGGCCATGCTCGCCCGCTCGGTGGCCACCATCGTCAACCAGGTGCAGGCGATGAAGACGCTGGTCAACGAGTTCCGCGACTACGCGCGCCTGCCGGCCGCGCAGATGAAGGCGCTGGACCTCAACGCGCTGGTCTCGGAGGTGCTCGGCCTGTATGTCACGGCGCATGACGCCGGCCGCCTGCACGCCGAGCTCGGCACCGACCTGCCGCACATCGTCGGCGACAGCACGCAGCTGCGCCAGGTGATCCACAACCTCGTGCAGAACGCGCTCGATGCGGTGGCCGAGCGCAGCGACGGCAGCGTGCGCGTGCGCACCGAGGTCGCGCGCACCGAGCAGGGCGACGTGCGCGCCGTGCGCCTGCAGGTGATCGACAACGGCCACGGCTTCGCCGACAAGGTGCTCAAGCGCGCCTTCGAGCCCTACGTCACCACCAAGAGCAAGGGCACGGGCCTGGGCCTGGCCGTGGTCAAGAAGATCGCCGACGAGCACGGCGCGCGCATCCGCATCGCCAACCTGGGGGTGGCGCGCGACGCCGCCGGCGGCGACACTGCCGCGCCCCCGGGCGCCGCGCCGGTGACCGGGGCGCAAGTTTCGCTATCATTTTCGAAGTTCGCTCCGGCCGACGGCACGACCGCCGTCGCAGCGGCCCCCGCGAGCCGGACGCACTGACCACCCATGGCGATCATTCTTGTTGTTGACGACGAACTCGGCATCCGCGCGCTGCTCTCGGAGATCCTGACCGACGAGGGCCACACGGTCGAGATGGCGGAGAACGCCGCCGAAGCGCGCGCCGCGCGCGAGCGGCTGCGGCCCGACCTGGTGCTGCTGGACATCTGGATGCCCGACGTCGACGGCATCACGCTGCTCAAGGAGTGGGGCGCCACCGGCATGCTCACGATGCCGGTGATCATGATGAGCGGGCACGGCACCATCGACACCGCGGTGGAAGCCACCAAGTTCGGCGCCATGGCCTTCCTGGAGAAGCCGGTGACGCTGCAGAAGCTGCTGCGCGCCGTCGAGCAGGGCCTGGCCAAGCCGAGCGCCGCGGCGCGGCCCGCCACGCCGGTGAACCACCCGCACCACAACCACCATCTCGGCGACACCACGCTGACCGTGGAAGCCGCGATGACCGGCGGCCAGGGCCTGCCGACCGCGCCGCTGCTGCTCGGGCCGCAGGCCGAGCAGAGCTTCGACCTCGACCGCCCGCTGCGCGAGGCGCGCGACGCCTTCGAGAAGAGCTATTTCGAGTTCCACCTCGCGCAGGAGAACGGCAGCATGACGCGCGTGGCCGAGAAGACCGGCCTGGAGCGCACGCACCTGTACCGCAAGCTCAAGCAGCTCGGCGTCGACCTCTCGCGCAACAAGCGCGGCGGATCGCTCTGACCCGG
>WBZV01000418.1_pt1 | contig 25740 bp, 9 predicted proteins | sample 5204221 | NCBI WGS metagenome assembly WBZV01 (sample SAMN12344360, study PRJNA552823) | activated sludge metagenome | biome: Activated sludge suspended growth; feature: Nitrification reactor; material: Wastewater; isolation source: activated sludge from nitrification reactor of wastewater treatment...
ACCACCGGCATCGCGTCTCTCGAAGCCAACCCACCCCGAACCCAGTCAATGACCGGGTTCAAGTGGATAACTTCTATATCATTGAACGCGACTTAGTATGAGTCGCCCGCTTGACGGTTCGCAAGCGCTGGCATCGGCCGGCGCCGAAGAATCGCGGCCACGCTCGACCAGGAGGAGGCAGGCGTGGACGAGGAGAGCGTGGATGCGCGCGGCCGACTGGCGACCCTGCCGCTGTTCGGCGGCATGACGAAGGCCGAACTGGATCGCCTGGCCCGGGGTTGCCAGCTGCGCCGGCTGGCCGTCAACGAGATGGTGTTCCGGGTCGGCGAGCCCTGCCGCGTGCTTCACGTGGCGCTGGAGGGGCAGATCAAGCTCTTCGCGGGTTCGTCGTCCGGGCAGGAGAAGGTGATCGAGCTGATCGGCCCCGGCCACAGCTTCGCCGAGGCGATGATGTTCAGCGAGCGCCCTTATTACTTCAATGCGCAGGCGCTGGCGCCGACGCTGCTGCTGACGGTGCCCAAGGCCAACGTGCTGGCGGGCATCTCGCGCGACTGCCGCTTCGCGATGCGCATGCTGGCCGGCTTGTCGTCGCGGCTGCAAGGCCTGCTGCAGGACGTGACCGCCTATGCGCTGCACAGCGGGCCGCAGCGCGTGATCGGCTACCTGCTGCGCGACCACGACGCCGCGGTGCATCCCGATCCGATCACCGTGCCGCTGCCGGTCAGCAAGGCGACCATCGCCTCGCGCCTGAACCTGACGCCCGAGTATTTCTCGCGCGTGCTGCACGAACTCCAAGCGGCCGAACTGATCGAGGTGGGCCGCAACGAGGTGCGCATCCGCGACGCGGGTTTGCTCAGGCGAGCGGCGCGGGCGCCGTCGGCGCGCTCAGGCGGCCGCGTGCGGCCGGCCCGCTCGCCGCTGCCGGCACGCTGATCAGCGCGGGCAGCGCCTCGGGCGACTCGTCTTCTTCCAGCTCGGGCAGCAGCGTCGTCGCGTGCTCGTGCACGCCGAGCGCGCGGCTGAGCAGCCAGCTCGCGCCGATGAACAGGCCGACCGCGCCGACGCTGCCGGCCGCGATCAGCGCGCCGAGCGCCCACGGCGTGAAGACGAAGCCCATGCCGACGCCGGCGGCCAACGCCACCCAGGCCGCGCGCAGGCGGCCGTTGGCTTCGAGCAGGCGGGTCACCGCGGCCAGGTAGGACGTGAGGAATACGCCCATCAGCAGCAGCTGGAGGGACTGCAGGGCCGGCGGTTGTTGTTCGAGCGCGGTGAAGGGGTTCATGTCAGCATGCGATGGCGATGGACGCTTCACGCATGGCGATCAGCATGCTGCAGTTACAAGCACTTTGGTCAGTGCAGTAACACAGTCCCTTCATCCGCGTGGTTCAGATCACGCGGCTGTGTCGGCTTTCAGCCTCCGCCGCACTCCGCGTTGGGCGCCATCCTGGCCAGGTTGGCCTGGATCTGCTCGGGCGTCAGATCCTGCACATGCGTCGCCACCGACCAGTGGTGGCCGAACGGATCACGCAGCTGGCCGTAGCGGTCACCCCAGAACATGTCCTGCGCCGGCATCGTGAGCGTGGCGCCGGCACGCTGCGCCTGGGCCATGGTCGCGTCGACGTCGTTCACGTACAGGTGGATGGTGACGGGCGAGCCCTTCAGCGCCTTCGGATCGAGTGCGCTCATCTGCGGGAAGGCGTCGACCAGCATCAGCGCCGAGTCGCCGATGCGCAGCATCGCGTGCATCAGCTTGCCGTCGGGCGTGGGCAGGCGCACGCACTCGACGGCGCCGAAGGCGGCCTTGTAGAAGTCGATCGCGGCGGCGGCGCCGTCGCACACGAGGTGCGGCGTCAGCGAATGCATGCCTTCGGGAATGGGGCGCGGCTGGGTGCTCATGGCGGGTCTCCGGGTTGAGAACGGATCGGCGGAAGTGCCACCACGACGACGAACGGGAGAGGCGGCTTTCGACACGCCGCACAATCCTGCCCCATGAAGACCCTGGACACCACACGCATCGACGACGTGCGCATCGGCGCCGTGCGCCCGCTGATCAACCCCGCGCTGCTGCAGGAGCGCGTGCCGCTGCAGGACGACACGCTGGCGCTGGTCGAAGCCAGCCGCGCCGCCATCGCCGACGTGCTGCACGGCCGCGACGACCGGCTGGTGGTCGTGGTCGGCCCGTGTTCGATCCACGACCACGACCAGGCGCTCGAATACGGCCACCAGCTCAACGCCGCGGCCGAGGAGTTGAGCGGCGAACTGCTGATCGTGATGCGCGCCTACTTCGAGAAGCCGCGCACCACCGTGGGCTGGAAGGGCTACATCAACGACCCGCACCTGGACGGCAGCTTCGCCATCAACGAAGGGCTGGAGCGTGCGCGCCGCCTGCTGCTCGATCTCACCACGCTGGGCCTGCCGCTGGGCACCGAATTCCTCGACCTGCTGAGCCCGCAGTACATCTCCGACCTGGTGAGCTGGGGCGCGATCGGCGCGCGCACCACCGAGAGCCAGAGCCACCGCCAGCTCGCCTCGGGCCTCTCGTGCCCGGTCGGCTTCAAGAACGGCACCGACGGCAGCCTCAAGGTGGCGGCCGACGCCCTGCTCGCCGCGCGCGCGCCGCACGCCTTCATGGGCATGACCAAGATGGGCGTGGCGGCGATCTTCGAGACGCGCGGCAACCCCGATTGCCACGTCATCCTGCGCGGCGGCAAGGCACCCAACTACGACGCCGCGCACGTCGCCCAGGCCTGCGACACGCTGCGCGCCGCCGGCCTGCGCGAGCAGGTGATGATCGACGTCTCGCACGCCAACAGCAGCAAGCAGCACCGCCGCCAGATCGAGGTGGCCGCGAACGTGGCCGCGCAGATCGCCGCCGGCGAGCACCGCATCACCGGCGTGATGATCGAGAGCCACCTCGAGGAAGGCCGGCAGGATCTGGTGCCCGGCGTGCCGCTCAAGCACGGCGTGTCGATCACCGATGCCTGCATCTCCTTCGCGCAGACGGTGCCGGTGCTGCAGGGGCTGGCACGGGCGGTGGCGGCGCGGCGGCGCAGCTGAATCAAGCCCGCTTCTTCACCCCCACCGAGTAGCTCCCGGTGGCCGCGGCCTTCTTGTGCCGCACCGTCAGCCAGTATTCGCCCGGCTGCAGCTTGCGCACGATGCGCGCGTTCGTGCCCTGGCCGCGGTCGTCGTCCCAGGTCAGCACCGCGCCGCGGTCGCCCGGGCCGTGCAGCGTCAGCACGGTGTCGGTCGGGCCCTCGGTGCTCATGATGTAGGTGGCCGCGCTGGCCACGCTGAAGTGGAACTCGTCGACCTCGCCGGCCGTGGCGAGATCGGCGCTGACGCGCTTGCCGATGGCGAGCTCGGTCATCGCCGCCGCGGCCTTGGGGTACTGGCGCTTCATGAACTCCACGTCCATGGGCGAGAACTCGGTGTTCCAGCCGATCGCGTAGGAGCCGATCGTCAGCGAGTCGGGGATCGCGTACTCCATGATCGAGGTCGGGTCGAAGGCCGTGTGGTTGGTGCTGTCTTCCGAATAGACCTGGAAGATGTTGAAGTCCACGTCGTCCTTGTTCCAGCCCTGCTGCGCGTAGTAGGCGTAGACCTTGGGCTTGTCCCACGGGATCTGGCCCTGCGCGGCCGGGTTCTGGTGCTCATGGATCATGCCCAGCGCGTGGCCGAACTCGTGGCGCACCACGCGCTGGTACTCGCGCAGCTCGGTGTCGGGCTCGAGCCAGCCGTAGTTCATGGTCGACTTGTCGGTGCCCACCGTCAGCGCGTCGGTGCCCACGGTCGACCAGGAGAAGCCCTTCTCGGCGAAGCTGATGCGGATCTGCGCCGTGCCGCTGGCCACGAACTCGAGCTTGATGTTGGCGAGCTGCTCCCACTCCTTGGCGACCGCCTGCACCTTGGCCTGCACGGTGGCGTTGCCGTCGAGAAACTTCACCTTCAACGTGCGGCCGTTCTCCCACAGCTTGAGCTTCTCCACTGCGGCACGCGGGCGGCCCGGGCTGCTGCGCAGCGGCGTGATGCGGGTGTTGCCGACGCGCTCGTTGGCGGCCGCCTCGTCGCTGGAGAGGTGGCCCGCCTCGCCGCTGAGGCCGGGCACGAAGGGCGAACAGATCTTGCAGGTGTGGCGCATGGAAGTTCTCCTGAAGTTCAGGGCCAGTTGCGGACCACCGCGTCGATGGCGCGGAAGATCGGCGGGAAGGGAAGGCTCTCGTGTACGTTCTGCCAGACGAGCACGAACTCGGCCGCGTCGCTCTTGCGGCGCAGCCACGCGCCCTCGGAGTAGACGTTGCCGACGAAGGCCGAGCCGCTGGGCGATTCGCCGATCTTGCAGCCGGTGACCGTGAACGAGGCGGCGGAGGTGGGGGTGAAGTTCTTCATCCAGGTCCAGCCCGCTCCGGCCTGGAAGATCGTGCGCATGCGCGCGCTCGCCGCCGCGTCGACCAGCGTGCCGCGCTGCAGGTGCGCGAGCAGGCTGGCCATGGCCAGCGCCGTCATCGCTGCCGACGAGCTGCCGTTGCGCTCGGGGCGGCCGCCGCGCGTGGCCACCGGCACGTGGAAGTCGGGCCAGGAGCCGTAGTCCGCGGTGGTCCAGATGCCGTTGGCGCTGGCCGCATTGAAGAAGCCGCCCGCTTCGAGCGCACGGTTGACGTAAGCGTAGCCGAGGCGGTGCATGGTGTCGCGCGGCGCGATGTTCTTGTCCTGCACCGTGAAGATCTTCTCGAGGTCGGCCGCATGCGTCGGGCTCAGCTCGACGCGGAAGTGGTTCGGCCCGTCGGGCAGCGCGCGCAGCACTTCCCTGAACTTGGTCGTGCGCCACTCGCCCGGCCTGTTGATGCGCGCCACCGAGCGCTCGATGGTCTTGCCGAACTCGCGCTGCACGCGCTCGAGGAACTTCGCCGCGGTCGGCGCGGGCAGATCGGTCGCGAGCTGGTTGACCTGCGCTTCGAGCTCGAAGCTCGCATACAGCATCGCCACCTTCAGCAGGCTGGCCGAGAAGTACATCTCGGTCTCGTGCACGCCGGCGTACTCCATCGTGCCGGTGGGCATGAGCCGTGCAACGATCAGCGCCACCTTGTCGAGCCGGGCCTTGTCGGCATCCTCCAGCGCCGCGCGCTCGGTCGCCAGCGCGGTGGCGAGCCGCGCGTTGTGCGCGGCGCCGGGCTGCAACTGCAAGGCGTAGTGCACGGTCGGGAAGGGGTTGCGGATCGCCGGCGCGTCGACGCTGGTGCCGGCGATGCGCAGCGAGCGCACCGCGAGGTTGGCATTGGCCGGCACCAGATCGCGCAGCGGCGCCGGCGCGAGCGCCACGTCGTCGGCGCCGGCGCGCACCACCGCCACCAGCAGCACGAGCCGATCGGCCGGCACGGCGGTCAGGTCGAGCGCGAAGCTGGCGATGCCGGGGTGCAGCGCGTCGAGCATCTGGCCGGTGAGCGTCTGGCGGCTGCCGACGATGCGCCAGCCGGCCCCCAGCGGCAGCGTGGTGGTGCCCGGCGTCGAGTTCAGGATGTGGTTCACCGCGCCCGTCCAGGGCATGTCGCCGTCCGGCCAGGTGCGCTCGTCGTCGTGGCGCGCGCTCGGCCTGGGCGCCGGGTCGGTCCACATCAGCAGCGTCACGCGCACCGTGGCGCCGTCCATGGGCGCGAGGCCGCGGTGCTGCACGCACACGTCGATCACGCTCGGGCCGGGCGGCAGTTCGCAGGAGGCGGCGCTGTCGGCGCCGGGCCGCGGCTCGGCGCTGAACTCGATCAGGTCGGCGCTGCCCGGCTGCGCCGTGCCCCAGGGCTCGGCGAGCGCGAAGGGCACGCTCATGTTGAGTTCCCAGAACGCGCGGTCGATGCGCACCAGGCCGTTGACGACCGGCGCGCCGAGGCTCGCGAGCAGCTCGTCGAAGGCGGCGTCCCATTGGCCGGTGGCGCGCACGCGCGCATCGCCGCTGCGTGCGCGCAGCGCGCTCTGGAAGCGGCGCAGCGGTTCGGGCTCGATCTGCGGCGAGCTGTGCATCCAGGGCAGCGTGGCCGGCGTCGTCGCGGCCACCGCGGCGCGGCGCGGGCGCACATCGGGGCTGGCGTGCCAGGCGCGCGTCGCGCTGCCGTCGCGCGCGAGCAGCAAGGCGCTGTCGCGATGGCGCAAGTCGTCGTCGTGCGCGCGCAGGTAGGCGAGCGTCGGCACCTCGGGCTGGTCCAGGCGCAGCTCCCAGACGCCGCGCGCCACGATCGCGGCACGCAGCAGGCGCAGGCCGGCGTCGCTGAAGAGCGCGAGATCCTGCACCGCCGCTTCGGGCAGGCCGTTGAGCAGCGCCGTCCAGGCCCAGTGCGGCGCGTCGGGGTTGGCGAGGTTGCGCTCGCCCTTCCACACGCCGATGGTGGTGCCCACCCACACCTCGTCGGGGAAGGCCGGGTCGCAGGCGATCGCGGTCACCGGCGCATTCACGCCGGCGGCGCGCAACCCGGTGGCGAACCAGCGCTCGTTGCCGTCGAACCACCACAGCGTGTCGACCTCGGCCTTGCCCGGCTTGCCGAGCGTGCCGAGGTAGAGCGCGCCGCGCGCGCCGCGCACCGCGGGCGGCTGGCCGGCCGCCGGCGGCGGCTCGAGGTTGACGGCGAGCTCGGTCCAGGCCGCGGCATCACGGATCGGGCCGTTGGCCTGGGTCTCGTCCTTCTTCGGCTTGACGGTGCGCTCGAGGATGGTCTGCATGGTCCAGGTGCCCGGCCCGGCGGCCACGTCGCTGCCGGGTGTGCGCGCGTAGCGGCGCAGCCTGCCTTCGCCCAGCACCCAGGCCACCTCGCTGCCTTGCCAGCGGCACACGGTGATGGGCTGGCCGAAGCCGTCGTGGTCGAGGTTGCCGGCCGGCGGCGGCGTGGCGCCGGGCAGCGTCACCCAGCTCGTGCCGAAGTCCTCCGAGTACCACAGCCGCGAGCTGCCGACGATCGCCTGCGTGAAGCGCTGCCGCCCGGCCGGTGCGCCGGGGCGCTCGTGCGTCACCAGCGCGGGCGTGGAGTGGCGCGCGCAGCGTGCCGCGTCGTCCTCGCCGCGCGGCAGGCTCAGCGTGAGCACCTCGTCCGAGGAGCGCCAGCGGCCGCGCTCGACCTGATGCACGTAGCGCTGCGGCTGCGTCGGGTCGACGGCTGCGCCGCCGCCTTCGCCGCTGCCCACGCAGCGCCAGGCCGCGCCCGACTGGCGCTCGGCGATGCCATGCCCCTGCAGGCTGGCGACGATGCCGCCCTCGCACCGCGGATGCTGGGCGATCGCGTTGGCCTCGTGCGCGCGCACGCCGCCGGCCAGCGCGGCGAAGCCGAAGCGCTGCGAGGCCGGCTGCGAGCGGTAGATGCCGCCGTCGCTGGCCACCCAGAGGCGATTGCCGCTGTTGCTGAAGACGATGTGGTGCACAAACGGGTACACGCCGGCGCCGAGCGACATCGGCGTGCCGCCCACGTGCAGCTGGCCGCCCGCGCCGGCGGCCACGTCGGCGGCCAGCAGCGCGGCGTCGTCGTTGCCGCGCGTGTTCGTGATCTGCCGCGTGCCGTCGGCGCTCATGAAGGCATGGCGCGCGCCGCCGAGCAGCACGCGCTGGTTGAGCGTCGGATGCACGGCCAGCGCGATGGCGGCGTGGCCGGTGCGGCCGAGAACGTCGGGCACGTCGAGCACCGCGCGTGCCACCAGCGTGGCCGGGTCGGCACCGCCGCCGATGCGGAACAGCAGCGGCCGCTCCAGATCCGGGTAGATGCTGCGGATCGCCGCCACGTCGCCCGCCGAGAGGCCATCGCGCTGGCCGATGCTCTGGCCGCCCAGCGGCACGATGGTGTCCTCGCCGTTCTTGCTGAACGCCTTGCGGCTGTAATGCATGATCGACGCGTAGTCGTAGGCGCCGACGTCGTCGCCGTCGGTGATGTGCTGGTCGAAGTTGTCGAGTTCGTCGGGGTCGATGTTCTCGGTCTGCACGCGCACGTGGGCGTTGCGGTCCTCGCGGCTCTGCTCGTGCCACAGGCCCAGCGAGTGGCCGATCTCGTGCACCGTGGCGCCGAACTCGCAGCCGTCGGTCAGCGAGACCACCTGCTTGCCGCCGCGCATGCCCACCGGCGAGCTGCAGCCCTTGACCGGCTCGAAGGACACCCAGTTCGGATAGAAGGCCTGGTTGGCCGGCGTTCGCTCGACGAAGCGGATGCGCGTGCGCGACTCCCAGTGCGCGATGGCGCGCTCGACGCGATCGCGCAGCGCCGGCGTGGTCTCCCAGGCCACGAGGCCGCCCGGCCAGCGCGCCGCGCTGCTGTGCACGATGCCGCGCAGCACGCCGGCCGGCGCGGCGCCGGGCGCGGCGCGCGCCGCCTTCACCGCCGTGCGCAGCGCTTCCATCTCGGCTTCGCTGCCCAGGTCGATGTCGCCCTCGAAGATCGCGCGGCCGCTCATGAGGCGGTAGCTCACGCTCCGCACTTCCAGCGACTCGATCAGCTGCACGAAACCCTGGCGCCGATCGGGCGAGCGGCGGAACCAGCAGTCGCAATCGCTCGCTGCGCGTGGCGCAGCGCTGGCCGGGTGCGCCGTGTCGCCGGCGGGCCGCGTCACGTCGCCGGGGTGATCGCACAGCAGCCACACCTCCTGCGGCGTGGCGGCGGCGAGCACCGCGCGGCGCGCCGCGCTGCCGGGCGTCTCGATGCGCCGCCATTCGGGCGTGGCCACGTTGCTGGCCGCCACCCACAGCCCGGCGTTCGCGCCGCGCGCCACCCACACCCACAGGCGCGGCGGCAGGCCGCCGTCGGCGGCGGTCCAGAGCACGTCGCTGCAGTCGGCGTCGAGCCCGTCGAAGGGCGCGCCCAAGACGTGCTTCCAGGCCGTGCCGGCATCCAGCGCCGGCTGCTCGAACAGCCCGGCGGTGGTGGCCGCGACGATGCGCGTGCCGCCGGGCTGCAGCGCGATGCGGTAGACGCCGTGGCCGACCAGGTTGGCGGCCTCGCGCACCCAGGTGATGCTGCCCGGTCCCGGCGGGCCCGGCTGATGCGTGCCGATCAGGATGCCCACGCCGCCGAAGGGCTGGCCCGGCTGCGCATGCGTGCGCTGGTCCGCCGGCACGCCCTCGGCATGCCAGGGCTCGCCGGTGCCGACGATCACGGTATCGGGGGCGCCGCCGCTGCCGAAGCGCACCGCGATCGCGCCGCAGGCGAGGCGGTGCGCGGGGCGGTCGATGGCGGCCGCGCCCGGCGTATCGGCCAGGCCGTCCAGCGAGCGCCAGTTCGCGCCGGCATCGCCCGAGTACCACACGCCGCCGTTCGCGCTGGCGGCGTAGACGCGCTCGCCGTCTTCGTGCACCGCCAGCATGGAGATGCGGCCGGTGACGCGCGTCGCGCCCAGCGGCTCGCCGCCGAGCAGCGTGTGCGGCCCGAGCGGCTGCCACAGCAGCGTGCTGGAACTGCCCGCACTCATGCGCCGCCTCCTTGCGCCTTCTCCGGCGCCACGCGGATCCAGCCTTCGCGCAGCTCGGCCGGGCTGTCGGGCAGCAGCGCGCTCTGCGTGGCGGCGAGGATGGCATCGGTGCGCCAGCTCGCCGGCGTGTCGCGCCAGAGGAAGTTCTGGTCCTTGCCGAATACCGACACCTTGGGCAGCCGCACCTGGCCTTCGGCGGCGAGGTCGGTCTCGACCAGCACCGGCCCGGTGCGCAGCGAGGGTGCGATCGCCTGCAGGCCGGGGCCGACCCAGTCGCGCGCCAGCGCCAGCGCCTTGCGCGGCAGCACGCCCGAGCTGAGCGTGGCCTTGCCGGCCGGGTGCATGAGAAGCGTCAGCGTCACCGTCTGGCCGAGGTGCAGCAGCAGCGTGTCGGCGTCGTCGTTGCCGGCGATGTACGGGTGCACGATGCCGCTGGCCGGCGGCAGCCCCTGCGATTCGCCGAATACGCCGAGCTGGCCGCGGCTGCGCCCGGCCGCCGGCGCGGTGGCGGCGATCACCTTGTCGACCAGGCGGAAGCGCGAATAGTCGTCGTCGACGAAGAAGCCGAGCACGCCGTCGTCGCTGCGCGTGAGCTCGCCGATGCGCACCGGGAAGGCATGGCGCGCCGCTTCCTGCTCGGCCTGCGCCCATTCGGCGGCGCGCTGCGCGTCGCTCAGGTCGACGTCCAACGGGGGGCGCAACTCGAGGCGCAGCTGCGCGCGCACCACCGCGATGGGCCGGCCCACCAGCCCGGCCACGTGCTCGCTGCCCAGCGAGGCGAAGCTGTCCACGGTCCACAGCGTGGTGTCGATGGCGCGCAGCAGCGCGGAGAGCGCGCTCTCGGCCTCGCTGTCCTCGCCCTTGGCCGGCGCGCCGCCGCGCGCGGCCGCATCGGCCGCCACCAGGGCCGCGGCGAAATCCGCCAGCGGCTTCTGCGCCGGCGCGAGGCCATGCTGCGGGCCGGCATCGGCCGGGCCTTCGCGGCCGGCGGCGATCTCCCACATCACGCCGCCGCTCACCGGCTCGTGCAGCAGCTCGCCGATGGGCGCGCCGTCGACGCCGAATACCTCGAGGCTCTCGTCGAGGTGGTCGGGCATCACGAAGCCGGCCACCGGGTTGACCTGCAGCGAAGCCTCGACCTGGTCGACGCGCGCCTCCGTGCCCTCGGCGCCCACGGGCGTGGCCGCGTCGACGAGGCGGAACAGCCAGCGCGCCGGGCGCAGCAGGCGCGGGCGCAGCAGCAGCGCGCCGGGCCGATCGGCGATCGACTCGCGCGTCGGCGTGATGGTGCCGCCCACCGGCAGCTCCAGCGTGCGGCCGAAGGCGTCGAGCACGCGCGCGCGCTGCAGCGTCGCGCAGCCGGCCAGCAGCAGGTGCGGCGGCGCGATCGGCGCCGGGTTGCTCACGCCCTCGGCGGCGCTGGGCCGGTGCAGGCCGTCGCGCACCGGCAGGCCGAGCAGCTGGGTGCGCGCGCCGTCGAGCGTGGCCGTGAGCACATCGAGGTTCTTCACCGCGCTGTCGAGCGTGCGGTAGGCGTCTTCCAGCGCCTCGTCGACCTGGCCGGCGTGATCCTTGTCGAGCGCGTCTTCGGCGGCGAGCCAGTCGGTGATCGCATCGTGCAGCGTCCTGGCCGCGCCGCCGGTGAGCTGCGAGCGGCCGCGCAGCGTGGCGGTGGCGCCGTCGAAGGTGGTGGCGGCGCCGTCGAGATCCACCGCACCGAGCTGCCAGGCCTGCAGCGTGGGCGGATCCAACCCCTCGATCGCCACTTCCCACTCGACCCACATCGGCACCCAGGGCTGCGCCCAGGTGGTGACACCGACGAGATCCGGGTCGGCGCCCTTGTAGAGCGAGAACTTGCGCAGTTCGTCGGACACCAGCGCCTGTTGCTCCTGCATGCCGGGCCGCACGCCGGGCGCTGCGGCGCGCGCGCGTCGTGAAGCCGACTGCGCCTTGAGCGGATTGAGCGCTGCGGTCGTGCCATCGTAGGTGCCATCGCGGCCGAAGCGCAGCACCGACTCGGCCTTCAGGCGCGTCAGCAGTGCATTGCGGCCCGCGCCCGGCGGTGCCAGTGTGGCTGCCATCCACTCGTCGTGATACGGATCGTGCAGCAGCGCCTCGCGCGCCAGCGTCAGCGCCTCCGCGGGCACCGAGCCGTTGCCCAGCGAGCGGATGAAGCGGTCTTTCGCAATCACGCCGTCGATCTCGTCGATCACGTGGGTGGGCCAGCGGCAGCTCAGCTTGCCATCGGCCGAGCCACGCCCGTCGTGGCCGTGGCGCAGGCTGCGGCCGGCGCCGCGCAGCGCGATCATCGGCTCGGTGGGGAAGGTGAAGCGCGGCGCCGGCCGATCGACCACGCGCGCCTCGGTGGGCGCGAGCACCTCGCCGACGCGCGAGCGGGCGAGGTCGTTGATCATGGCCTCGGTGGCCTTGATCAGATCGGGCTTGCCCTTGCTCGAGAAATGCGTCTGGGCCTGTGCAGCGGGCGCCTGCGCGCCGAGCACGCCCTTGCGCGCCTCGGTCTGCGCCGCGATGCCCACGTGCCTGGCGCGCTGACGGCCCAGGCCCAGCCCGCCGGTGCCGCCGGTCTGCACGCGCTGCAGGAAGCGGTCGGTGCCCGCCGAGCCGGCCGGCAGCGAGGCGAAGGCGATGGCGTGCTCGTGCTCCTCCAGCTCCACCGCGCCATCGGCCGCGCCGAGGCGGTTCACCTTCTGCGAGGTGAAGGCGGTGAGCAACCGCTCGGTGGCGCGGCGCTGGTCGGGCGTGGCCTGCGCGGCGGCGAAGGCGGCGAGCAGGTCGTCGTCGTGCATGCCGAGCGCGAGGCTCACGGCGTCGGCGGCCGGGCGACGGTCGATGGGCGCTTGGCCCGTCACCGGCACGCCGTAGATCGCGCCGTGCAGCAGCGAGGAGCGCAGCTGCCAGGCTGGCGCGGCGAAGCGCTCCACTGCCTCGCTGGCGAAGGCCGACACCGCCACGCGCTCCTGCTTGGCGAGGAAGGTCTTGTCGATGGGCACGAAGGCGGAGGCAGCCCCAGCCGCCGCCGCGCGTGCGGCGCGCGCCTTGCCGGGCGCCGGCGGGCGCGGCTCGGCCCAGCGATCGGTGCTCGTCAGCCCGAGCGCCTGGCGCAACTCGGCCTGCGCCTGCGCCTGCTGGCGCGCCCAGGTCTCGTCGCCCCACTCGTAGAGCAGCCGCCAGCGCAGGCGCTCGAGCATCTCGTGCAGGCTGTCGTTGCTGCGCGCCTTGTCGAGCGGATCGAGCGCCGGGTCGCTCCACCAGCCGGCGACGAGGTAGCTGGCGCAGTCTTCGTCGACGCCTTGCGGCGCGATCGTCTTCAACTCGGCGAGCGGGTCGTGGAAGGCGAAGCGGTTGAGCACCGCGTCGTACACGCCCGACCAGCTCACCGCGCCGCCCACCGTGCCGGTGAGCTGCTCGCGCCGGATCTCGTCGCCCGCGGGCTGCGCCGCGGTCGAGGCCGCGCCGCCTTCCTGCCACAACGCCAGCGGCACGGCCACGGCGCGGTCGGCCTCCAGCACCCAGCCGGTGAGCACCGGCTCGGCGGCGCCGCGCGGCAGCACCAGGCGCAGCACCAGCCAGCGATCGGGCAGCGGCGGCAGCGCGAGGCGGTTGGCGCTGCCGTCGCCCACCGACTTCAGCGAGCCGCGCAGCAGCGCATCGGGCATGGCCCAGTGCAGGTGCACGCCGGCCTCGCGCGGCGCGCCTTCGTCGAAGGGGTCGGGCAGGCCGTCCTCGATGTTCTGCACCGACTTCGCGCCATCGACGTGCGCCACCAGCATCGGCAGCCGCACCATCTTCTCCTGGCTGCCCGGCGCCACGTAGAGCGCCTGCACGTCGATGGGCACCAGCAGGCGGTGCTCGCGCAGCAGGAACTTGTCCCAGGTGGCGATCTCGCCGAGGTCGAGCGCGGCGCGGTCGGCGGCGAGAAAACGCTTGCTGCGCAGCACTTGCTGCACGGCGGCGGCGTCCAGGGGGGCGCGGGGCTTGGTGCTCATGGTCAGTTGCTCCACCGAGCGCGGCTCGGGCTTGGCCTGCCGGTCTGTGCGCCGCCCGATATCGGTGCTCGACCGGCAGGCCAAGCCCAAGCCGAGCCACGACCGTGGCAGGTGGAACGCGCAGCGCGCCGCCGGTGCCACGGCGCTGGGCGGGCAGGCTGGGCGAGCACGGATATCGGGCCGCGCACAGCCCGGCCTGCCCGCCCAGTGCCGCGCTCGGTCATGGCAAGTGCGCCGCGGTTCATGTCACACCTTCCCCAGCTTGGTCACCACAGTGCTCTTCCAGGTGTCCAGCGCCACCGTCGCCTTGAAGCGGTCGAGCGCATAGAACTGCTTTCCCTCCGTGTCTTTCGGGTCGCCGAACACCTGGCGGTAGGGGAAGCGCAGCATCTGCAGCGCGTACTCGTTGGGCTCCAGCGTGCCGCCGCTGTTGGGTGCCTTGGCGGCGAGGCGCTGGCGCAGCGCGGCGATGTTGATCACGCCCGGCGCGCCGGGGCGGAAGGGCACGTCCACCGAATTGGCGGGCGTGAAGTCGTCCACCGGCGGCACGCTGTCGCCGGTGTTGCAGTCGCGCACGTGCACCTTGGCGCGGCGCGCGCTGGGTGGATCCTCGGGGTCGAGGCGCGCGCCGAACTGGATGCCCTGGCGCGGCTCCTCGATGTGCACCACCGCCGGCACGCCGTCGAACAGCACCAGCAGCACCGCCGGCGCGAGGCGCTCCGTGCGCAGCACCTTCATGCGGCTGGGGTCGGATTCGGCGGCGGTGGTCAGCGCATCGTCGGCCACCACGTCGCGCGAGTAGGCGCGCACGTGCAGGTTGGGCCAGCCCGAGACCGCGCGCGAGCGCATCAGGAAGCCGGTGATGGTGCCGCTGCCGGCCTTCAGCAGCGCTTCGCCGCGCGGCTGGCGGATGGTGCGCTCGGCCTCGTCGACCTCGTCGCGGATGTGCGGGTAGACGGCCTCGAGCTGCGTGCGGTCGGCGCTGCTGACGGTGCCGACGCTGAGCGCACCCTGCACCAGCGCATCGGTCCAGGCGCGGTCGAGGTAGAAGAAGCGGATCGATTCCAACGGCAGCAGCTCCGCGTCCGGCACCAGGTAGCTGAAGGGCACGCCGTGCAGCAGGCGCAGCCGGCCGAGGAAGCGGCGCAGCTCGCCGGGCACCACGTGCTCGCCGTCGTCCGGATCCTGGTCGGTGACGATCTCCGCGTAGTTCTGCGCCGCCTTCACCGCGGCCTGCAGGGCGATGTCCGAGCTGATGAAGGATTTCATGGCTGGCCTTCCTCGTCGTCGTCGACCCGAGCGTTGGCGATGAGCTCGTCGAGCGCATCGGCTTGCGGTCGCGCCTGCGCGCCGCGCACGCCCGGCCGCCCGATCACGATCCTGGGCGGCGCCGCCACGCCCAGCGTGCGCTGCAACTCACCCTGCAGCGCGGCACGCAGCGCCGGCACCACCAGCTTCTCGTTCGGGCTCTGGCCGGGCTTCATCGCCAGCGGCACGGCCGTGCCCTGCAGCGCCGGCAGCAGGCCCACCGCGTCGGCGCGCTTCTTCAGCGCGGCGAGGTCGAAGCCCAGGCCGGCGGCCACCAGGCTGTCGAGGTCGCCGTCCACGCGCAGCGGCCGGCCGGGGTCGGCCACCGGGCGCTGCGGGCCGATCATGCGGTCGGTGTTCCTGGCCAGCACCGGCAGCACCTGCAGCGCCACGTAGCGGCCCAGGTCGATGCGCTCGGCCTTCAACTCGGGCAGGGCGAAGGGCAGCAGCTCGGCGAGGATCTCGCGCACGCGCCCGGCGCCGAACTGCTCGGCGCGGAAGCGCAGCAGCGCCGACACCACCGAGAGCTGCGAGAGCGCGAGCAGCCGGCCGATCTCGAAGGCGGCGGCCAGCGCGAGATCTTCGCGGCCGTCGGGGATGACACGGCGCAGCTGGTCGGCCGAATGCGCCAGCGCCAGCGGCGCGTCCTTCGCGTTCGAGTCGCGCGGTGTCGGGAAGGGCACGCAGGGGCCGCGGTACCAGGCGCGCAGCGGGTCGCCGCGGCGCGTGCGGTGATCCAGGCCGATGTGGCCGGTCTGCACCACCTCGGGCGCGGCGTCCGCAGCGGGCGCATTCGGTGCGCGCTCGGGCACGGTGCCGAGCAGGCCGACGTCGAGATCCTGCATCAGCGTCTCGAAGGTGGCGCCTTCGTTGGTGGTGAACGACCAGTGCGCCAGCACCGGGAAGCGCAGCACGCGCTCGACGGCGTACAGCTCGATGGGCAGGCGGAAGCCCTGTGCCATGGTGTCGCGCACCAGGCGCTTGGCGTCGGGGTCGAGCGCGGCGGCGGCCACCTTCTGCGTGGCCGAGCTCCACTGCTTGCTCACGCTCGGCTGCGCCATCGCCGCGCCGCCGTCGAGCGAGACGCCGATCTTGGCGTCGGCGGCGTTCTTGCCGGCGGCAGGAATCGCCGGCGGCCGCGCCGCACCCGGGCCGAGCGCGGCCGAGGGCAGCACCACCTGGCTCGTGTCGACGTTGCCCATCACGCGCGCATCCGGCGAGCTGGTGGCGTTGATCGTGGCGAGCACCGTCCAGTCCTGCGCCAGCGCGAACTCGAAGCTCGCCACCGGCGGCAGCGGCTTGGGCAGCGCCTCGAGTTGGCCCTCGACGTTGACCAGGCAGGCCATGTAGCGCACCGGCTTCTTCGCCGCGGCATCGAACACCGGCAGGCGATTGGCCAGCACCACCGCGAGCCAGCCATCGTCGTCGCCGTTGGCGAGCTCGGTGTCGTTGACGTCGACCTCGCGCACATGCGCGAGCAGCGCCAGATCCTCCTTGCAGGGGAAGATCTTCTTCACCACCGTCTCGGTGACGGCGAGGTAGAGGCCTTGCTCGACGTCCTTGTCGCTCGGGTCGAGCAGCGAGGTGCCGGCGCTGACGCAGTCGCTCACCGGCGTGGCGGTGGAGAGCGTCGCCTCGCCTTCGGCCACCACCACCAGTGCCAGCCAGGGCGTCTCGGAGGGGTTCACCGAGCCGGCCGGGTTGCGCTCCCACGGGAGCGTGCGGCGCTTCAGCACGATCTGCGGCAGGCGGTCGCCGAAAGCGCCTTCCGCATTCGCCGGCGGGAAGCTGGAGAGGATCTGGTCGGTCGGCATCGTGTAGCGCGGCGCCGCCACCTGGATGTGCGTGCTCTCGGGCTCCACCTCGAAGGGCAGGCCGGTCTGCTCGGTGCGCAGTTCGTAGCGCCCCGCCGTGATCTTGGGCATCACGTTGGAGTGCAGGATGAAGTGGCCGGTGCGGGGCATGTCAGTGGTCCATTGCGCTTCGCGCGACTCGCGACGCACGAAACAACCGTTCGCCCTGAGCAGGGGACTGAGCTTGTCGAAGGCCCCGTGTCGAAGGGGCGGTGATGGCGGCGCGCCAACGGGGCTTCGACAGGCTCAGCCCCTTCGGCAAGCTCAGGGCCCGCGGGGGCTTCGACAGGCTCAGCCCGAACGGAGTTGTGGGGCAGCTACCGAGCTTCATTCAGCGGCGTCCTCCAGGTTTGCGCGTGGTCTTGCGTGCGGCGCGCGCCAGCGCCGCGCCGCCCTGGGCGCGCGCCTTGGCGACGGCGCGCTGGTCGGCCGTGCGCGTGGCCGCCACCCAGGCGAGCCGGCTCGCCGGTGCCGCGTCGCTGGCGCTGCGCGTGGCGAAGGGCTGCATCGCCGCGTCCAGCCCGCGCGAGGAGAGCAGCGCCACCGCGCCGGTGGTATCGACCTCGGCCGAGGCCATCACGCCCACCAGCGACCAGCCTTCCTGGCTGGCGATGCTCACCACCACCGGCTTGTCGCCGTCGGCCACGATGTCGTAGGCGAGCACGCTGCGGTTGTCCATGGCCAGCAGTACCGGCGCGCGCTCCTTGCCGGCGGCGTCGCGTGCGCGCGAGGCGCCGTCCAGGCCGAGCAGCAGCTGCCGCGCGGCCACCGGGTCGCCGGCAGAGGCGGGGTCGTCGAGCAGCACCAGCAGCGTGCGCGGCGTGATCGCGAAGCTGGTGGTGACGGTGCTGATGCCGCGCGCCAGCTCGGCGCCGCTCACCCAGCCGGCATGCAGGCGCTCGCGGTGCAGGGCGAGGCGCTCGCCCACCGCATGCACCACGCAGCCCGGGGCGATGGCGGTGGAGAAGCCCGCATAGGGCAGCTGCATGCCGGCGTGCCAGCCGGCCAGGCCGAGGCTGGCGGACGCGTTCGTGATGTCGCCCTGGCCGATCGCGACGATGCGCTCGGTGCCCTGCGGAATCTCGAGCACGGCATTCGCCGCGCCCGGGCCGACCAGCGCATCGGCGAGGCGCTTGCCGCCATGCGCGAGCAGCACCACGCGCGCCGGCGCGCCGCTCACGGCGAGGCGTGGGCGCTGTCCTTCGCTGGCGGCATCGGCGCGTGCGTTGGGCAGCTGCAGCACCACCGTCTGGCCGCAGGCCAGCGCCGCGCCGGCGCTGCCCGCCGCGGCGCGCAGGCTGGCGCCCACCGCCAGCGCGCCGTTGAACTCGGCCAGCGCGGCGGCCAGCGGCGCGCCGCTGCGCGCCACCAGCGCCGTCGCGCCATGCGCCATCGCGCTGGGCGGCACGCTCTGCGCGGCGATCAGCGTGGCGCCGTTCTTGCCGGCCGCGCCTGCGGCGCCGACGGGCATGGCCGGCGTGTCGGTGATCACCAGCTTGGCAGCGATCGAACGGCTGCGCTGCGCCTCCACCGCGGCGAGCGTGGGCGGTGCGCTGCGCCAGGCGCGCTCGGAGCCCTTCACCGTGGTGCGCAGCTTGGGTGCGACGGCCAGCCCCACCGTCGCACCGGAGAGCAAACCCACCGCCACCGGCGCATCGACGAAGTGGTCGAAGACCTTGGGCGCGGGCCGTTCGGCCACGGCGGGAATGGTGGTTGCCGTGGCCGCTTCCAGCCCTTCGGTGAGCGTGCCCAGCCGCGGCGGCGCCTGGCGCTCGCCGCGCAGCGCGGCCAGCGCGGTGGGCGAGACGCGGCCGGCGAGGAAATCGGCCGCGCGCGAGAAGGCGGCGCCGGCGCTATTCGGCGCGGCGAGCAGTTCGCTCACCGATTTCGCGGTGTTGCGCTGCTGGTTGATCTCGGTGGCGCGGCGCGTGAAGGGCAGCGGCTTGCGCTTGCCGATCTCGACCTGGAAGTACGGAATCTCCGGCCCGCCCGCCGAGGGCGTGGCGCTGCACACCATGTCGAGCTCGGAGAGCGCCTCGATCATCGTGCCCGAAGGCACCTGGCGCGCGTTCGGATCCTGCGGCAGGCCCCACACGCCGACCGGGAAGCGGCCGAAGGGCCGCGCGCTGTCGACGAAGGGGTAGGGCTGGTCGATTCCGTCGCGCCGCCAGGTGATGACGATGGTCGGCGTGACGTTCGCCGCGTCCATCGGCGCCACGCCCAGCGCGCGGCTCGGCGCATGCGAACTGCTGGCCTGTGCCGCCGGCGCGAGCGTGCGCGTCACCTTGGTGGCCGGCACGGTGCTGGTGAAGGTCAGCGAGAACTCGACCACCACCACGAAGGGCCGCGACGAGGAGCCGTCGGGCGTGGACTTCTCGCCCTTGGCCGGCAGCGCGCCGGCGTTGGTCATCAGCGCATGCGGGCGCGCCTTGCCGCTGTCGGCCGCTTCCAGGTATTTGGTGATGAAGGCGTCGGCGGCGAGCGGCTGCTTCTGCTCCTTGCCCGAGCCGCCGAACTCGAAGGTCAGCTCGATGGGGCCGACCTCGAAGGTGACGCTGCCGCGGAAGTCGGGGCCGAGCACGTGGATGCGCGCGCCCAGGCTGATCGAGATGGTGATCTCGCCGAAGATCCAGGTGTCGATGGTCACGCCCGCGGCGATGCGGGCGTAGGCCATCACGTCGTAGTGGAAGGGGTCGAAGAAGACGATGCCGTGCGCGCCGAACTTCACCTCGGCCCAGGCGGGGCCGAAATGCGCCGAGGCCTCGAAGTCGCCGCCGGCCATCAGCGCCTCGGAGGTCAGCGCGAAATAGCTGCCGGCCTTGATGACGATGCTGTCGCCGATGCTCCAGCGCAGGCCCAGGCGCGGCACCACCGGGTAGCCGTCGCGGTGGAAGTCGGGGTGGTAGCCCCCCATGGTCATCACGAACTCGCCCGACTTCTCGCCCTTGAACCAGATCACGTAGGCGAAGCCGCCGGTGAGCTTGATGTCGGGGTAGAGCAGCCAGGAGTTGTCGGTCAGCTGGCCCTGCACCCACAGCACGCCCTCGCTGCTGGAAAAGCGCACCAGCAGCGCCAGTTCGATCGAGACGATCGCCGCCTGCGGCCGCGGCAGCGCCATGCGCGCCAGGCCGAGCAGGTTGATGTCCAGCCCGTCGCCGATCTGCACGCCCACCACCGCGATGCCGTCGACCAGCGCGAAGCTGTTGAACGACAGGCCGGCGGCGAACCAGAACGTGCCCTTCTTCATCGGGAAGTAGCTGCCCAGCGCGCGCAGCTGCGTCATCGGATCGCTGGGCTTGGCGGCGATGTCCAGCGCCTGGATCAGCGGGTAGTCGCCGAACTTCGCCATGTCGCTCGGCAGGCGCAGCTGGCGGTTGATGCCGAAGCCGCCGCCGATGCCGGTGAGGAAGAAGGCCGGCGGCCCGCCGATGGGGCCGTTGACCGCGCCGATGGCGAAGAAGGCGGTGAACTTCTGGCCGTTCTCCGTGCCCTCGCCGTAGCCGCCGTACACGGTGAGGCCGTAGACCGCGAAGCGGCCGAGCAGCATGCCCAGGTATTCGATGTTCGGCGGCGTGCCCTGCTTGAGCAGGCCGCCGGCGATGGACACTCCGGCCATGTTGGCCGAGACCGCGAGGCCGGCCAGATCGATGGCCCAGCTCGCCGGGTTGAAGAAGTCGTTGTTGCCGACGATGTAGGTGATCTGCAGGTCGTCGACCGCGCAGGTCAGCCCGAACATCGACACCGAGCCGTCCATCAGCAGCGAGATGCGCTCCAGGCGGCCCTGCGGCGAGGTGGCGCCGAAGCCGATCTGCTCGAGGTAGAGCGGGCCGAAGCCTTTCTGGATGGCGATCCACCACGGCCCGGCGCCGTCGCCCGCCGTGAGCGACACCTGCACCGCGCCGCCGTCGTGCGCCTGGATGGCCAGCGCCGGCGAGAAGGCCGGCTTGGGCGGCGTGGGCCCGGTGTCGCGCATCACGCCCTTGGCGATGCCGTTCTCGCCCTGCGCGCCCGAGGCCGAGACGGCGAGATTGGAAAACTGCAGCTGCACGCCGCCGCTCTTCGCGCCGCCGCCGTCGATCGCCGCGAATACGTGCAGCGCGATCGATTCGAGCGTGATGCCGGCGTCCAGCAGCGGCCCCGAGCTCTTGCCCACGCGCAGGCCCAGGCCGTTGACCACCAGGCTGGGCGCGAAGCGCAGCGGCAGCGTGGGCGGCAGGAAGCCGACGAAGAGGCCGCCGTCGCCGGCCGGGTTGGGGTTGATCCAGCGGTCGTCGTTTTCCAGCCAGAGCGAGACGTCGCCCTCGATCAGCGCGAAGCGATCGAGCACGCCCACCTGCACGCCGATGGTGTCGGTGCTCGGATGCGTGAGGAAGCTCAGCGTGAAGCCTTCGATGCTGATCGAGATGCCCGCGCCGGCGATGTTGGTGAAGAGGCGGTGGAAGCGCGCCAGCAGCGTGGACGGGTCGAACAGGCCGTCGATCAGTTGGTTGGTGTCAGCCTCGTCGAGCACCACGCCTTCGAGCAGGAAGCGCACGTCGTGCGCACCCACCGTGGTGTCGAGAAGATCCTTCACCGGCTGCTGCGCCATCGCCACCGCGGCCACCAGATCGGCCACCACGTCGACGATGCGCAGCGCCACCTGCAGCGCTTCGGCGGTGGCGACCGCGGTGGCCAGTTCGCCGTCGCTGGCGACGATGTCGAAGCCGCCGCCGTCGAGCGTCCAGCGCGCGGCGAAGTGGTGCGTGTCGTCGGCCGAGAGGCCCACCATCACGCGCCGCCCGCCGGCCGGCGCGAGGCCGGCGCTGACGCTGGCGAAGGGCCGCAGCCGCACGCCACCCGCGTCGATGTCGGCCGGGCCGAGCGCGACGCTCAGCTCGTCGAGCCCGGCTGCGCTGATGGCCAGCGTGAGGCCCAGCGTCTCGATGCCCGGCACCGGAATGCCCGGCACCGTGATGGCCACGCGGCTGGCCGCCGGCTGCCAGGCGAGCGTGAAGAGATCGTCGACCTTCACGCTCAGCTCGTTGACGGTGCCGGTGGCCGTCACGGCGGCGGGCAGGAAGTCGTCGAGCAGCGGCGCGATCAGGTTCAGGCCGGTGGCGGTGATCGAAGGCACGGCGGCGGTGAGCGCGCCCACCGGGTTGGCGGCCCAGGTGCGCAGCGCGTCGGCACTGAAGGCTTTCGGGTTGCCGCTGCGCAGGCCCAGCGCATCGCCCACCAGGCGCACCAGGTTGCCGGGCGTGCCGGGCAGCTCGGCCAGCTTGTCGAGCAGGAAGGGCAGGGCAGCCTCGGCCGCCGCCGAGAGCGCACCGAGGCCGGCGAAGGGCACGAGCGGAATGTCGGCGCCGCTGGCCGGTCGCAGGAACAGCTCGACGCCGCCGGTGGCTATGCGCGTGTGCACGGCCTGCCGGCCGGTGGCCGCGCCGGGCAGGCCCAGGTGCGCTTCGAGCGCGACGCCCGGTGCGCCCGAGGCGCCCACCACGAGGCTGGCGCCAATGCCTCCGGCCAGTCGCGCGCCGCCGCCGTCCGGTGCGACCCATTGGCTCGGGTCGACGGCCAGCGTGAGGCGTGCGCCGCTGCCTTCGGCGCTGACCGCGAGGCTCACGCCCTTGGCGATGGGCAGGGGCGAACCGGGCGGGTCCGCCAGCCCCATCAGCGGGCGCAGCGCATCGAACAGCGCCTGGATCTTGATCGGGTTGGCCGCCAGCGAACCGGCGCTGCGCAGCCAGCCCACCGGGTCGGCGATCAGGCCGGCCAGCGGGCGCAGCGCGCGCTCGGCGTCGCTCGCCGCGCCGGCGAGCATGCCCAGCGCATCGAGCACCGCATCGATCAGCAGGCGCGCTTCTTCGTCGGCGCGCCGCATCAGCTCGATCGCCACGTGCGCCGCGAGGCTGGGCGCGGATTGCGCCAGCAAGCGCGCCAGCGCCTGGCCATCGGGCGTGGGCCAGAGCGGCGCGATTTCGGTGTGCGTGCTGCTCTGGTGCCAGTGCAGCGAGACGGCCAAGGGGTTCAGCGCCAGTTGCAGTTGCAGGCCGCCGACGGTGGGCAGGGCAGCGTCCGGGCCGAAGCTCAGCGTGCCCGCGAGGCCGGCGGGCGAGGCGCTCACATCGGCGTTCCAGCCGAAGCGCCCCGCGCTGCTGCCGCCGCCTTGCACGCGCACCGTGCGCGTGGCCAGATCGACGCTCGCGCCCAGCGGCCCGAGCAGCGAATTCAAGGCCGCGGCGAACTGGCTTTGCGCCGCCGCGAGCCGCTGGCGCACCAGCCCGGCCGGATCGTGGATGAGCTGGTCGACCGCATCGCCCACCACGCCGCCGTTCACGCCGGTGAGGCCGAGCGCGGCGAAGAGGTTGGAGAGCGCCAGCGAGCGCGCACTGCTCAGGTCGGCGGTGAGGCGTTGCACCGCGGCCGAGAGCAGCACGCGTGCTTCGGGCAGCACCGGCACGGCGTCGTCGGCCAGCGCGCCGAGCGAGAGCGCTTCCCACGACTGGCCGAAGACGCGCGCCTCGTGCAGCACCACGCGTGCCTCGCCGGGCGATGCGCCATCCAGCGGCAGCGTCAGCACGGCCGAGAGCGCGCGCAGCTCGAGCTCGGGCGTGGCCGCCAGCCAGCCGAGCGCATCGCCGATGCGCAGCTCGACGCGCAGCTCCCGGTCGTGCGCCAGGCCGCCCTCGAGATCGAAGGCGAACAGCTGCAGCTGCGCGTTGGCGCTGATGCGCAGCGTGCCGCTCGTGTCTTGCGGCAGCGCCCAGCGCAGGCCGGCGTGCACGCCGGTGGGGGCTGCGGCGATCAGGTCGACGAGATCGGCGCGCTCGCTCGCGCGGCCCGCCAGGCCCGCGGCGACGATGGCGGTGAGCGCCTGTGCGATGCGCTCGGCACCGAGTTCGCCGAACAGCGCGTTCACCGCCAGCCCGGCGCGCGGCGCCTCGAACGGCAGCACCGGCAGGCGCAAATCGGCCGCCGGGTCGGCGAGCGGCGCGAGCTCCATCAGCGCGCCCACCAGCGCGCGGCCGAGCGCGAGGTCGTCGTTGTCCGCCTCGACGCCGGCCGGCGGCAGCAGGCGGTCGAGCAGGCGCAGCGCATCGGCGGTGGGCTGCACGCTCAGCGCGGTGAGCGAGATGGGCGCGAGCGGCGTGCCGAGCAGCACCAGATCGGTCACCGCGGCGCGCGTGGTTGGCTGCGCGGCGAGGCGCGCTGCATGGCCGGCGCCGGCGAGCGCCACCAGCGTGATGTCGTTGCTCACGCCGGCCAGCGCGTCGAGCACGCGGCCGAGGCGTGCGGCTTGCTCGGGCGTGCCGTCGCTGCTGCTGCCGCTCGTGCGGCAGTCGGCGCGCGTGCCCAGGCAGACGAACCACTCGCCCAGCTCGGCCGCGGGCAGCGTGAACATGCTCGCGTCGAGCCCGGCGGTGCTGAGATCGATGCGGCGATCCTCCGGCGCATCGGGCCAGGCCGCTGCGCCGAGCGCCACATGCACGGTGACGGCGGGCGTGCGGCCGAGCAAATCATCGAGACGCAGCGCATCGGCCAACTGGCCGGCCGCCACGCCGACGCGCTGCAGCGTGATGCCCGCGGGCGTGGCCGTCGGCGGGCTGATGCGCCCGTCGCCGCCCAGCCAGCGCTGCGCCAGCGCATCGAGAGCGATGCCGACCTGCCGGCCTTCGACCAGTGCGCGCACATCGGCGGCCACATCGGCTTCGGCGCGCAGTGCGGCTTCCAGTGCGGCGCCGCTCAGGCCGGGTTGGCCGGGATGCCAGTCGCGCAGCGCGGCGTTGCTTGCCGCGAGCACAGGCTCCAGCCCCGCGGGCGGGAACCACACGGCGACGTTGGGCAGGCCGTCGGCGAGCGCGAAGCGGTACGGGTCTTCCGGCCGGCCGCTGCCTTCGATCACGCCGCGCGCCGCACCGAGCCCGCCGAACAGATCGGCCACCAGCGCGAGTGCACGCGGGCCGAGCTCGCTCATCGCCAGACGCGGCAGCCACTCGCGCAGCGCGACCTCGGGCGACACCACCAGCTCGCCCAGCCGCAGGCGCGCTCCCGGCGCGACGGCCGACGGCACCCAGCCGAACGCATGCACCAGATCGCCGACCACGCTGCCGATCAGCGTGCCGAGCTGGCCGACCAGCGCCTCGATGCCGTCCCAGGCTTCGATGGGCAGCGTCACGCTGCCGTCGGCGGCGATCTCGGGCAGGGCGATGGGGATGGTCGCATCGTCGAGTTCGAGGCGCAGCGCCGGTGCGCTGACCTGCGCGGCGAGCCCGCCCTCGGGCGCCCAGGCGAGACGCAGGCCGACGTGATCGGCCACCACCGCCACCGTGTCGCCGAGTGCGAGGCGCGCGCGCTTCGGGTCGGCGCCGCGCTCGCGCGCGGTGAGCGTGGCTTCCACCGCGCCGAGCAGGCTGGCGTGGCGCGCGGCGAAGTCGATGCTGGCGAGCTTCACGCCGATGCGCGTCTCGACCACGGTGCAGCGCCGGCCCAGCGTGTCGATGCTGGTCTTCACGCCCAGGCCGATGCCGAGCACGCCGCCGCTGGCGGTGAGCTCGAGCGCCAGCGGGCCGATCAGCGGCAGCCGCCACGGCGTGGCGGCGCTGCCGTCGCCATCGACCACCGAATCTTTCTCGCTCCTGTCGGTGAGCGCGAGGCGCAGCGCCGAGAGCACCTGGCGCGTGGCCGCGTCGTTGCCGATCAGCGCGCGCCAGTAGCCGGTGAGCGCGGCCACCGGATCGGCCATCAGCGCGGCCAGCGTGACGGCCGTGATGCCGGCCGGCGGATCGAGGCCGACCAGCTGGCGCGCCAGGCCGAGCGCATCGCCCAGGCCGGCGAGCAACTCGTTGGCGACGGCTTCCACCGTGCTGCCGGCCGCGTCCATCACCGCGTCGGGCGAAGTCAGGTCCAGCGTGGCGAACTCGCGTGTGCCGAGGTGCACGGTGTCGGCAGCGAGCACGAAGTTGAGGCGCCGCTGCGCATCGAGGCCGAAGCCCAGGCGCAGCGTGTCGGCATGCGCCACGATCGGATTCGTGAGCTCGAGGATGGGACTGCCGCTGCGGCCCGCCGCGGCCCACACGCCCAGGCTCGGCAGCGCGAAGGCTTCGCCGCTGACGAGATCGATGCGGAACAGGTCGGCACGCGCCTCGTACGTCGGGACGGCTGTTTTG
>WBZV01000420.1_pt1 | contig 25722 bp, 27 predicted proteins | sample 5204221 | NCBI WGS metagenome assembly WBZV01 (sample SAMN12344360, study PRJNA552823) | activated sludge metagenome | biome: Activated sludge suspended growth; feature: Nitrification reactor; material: Wastewater; isolation source: activated sludge from nitrification reactor of wastewater...
CCGGGGCTGCGCCTGCGCATCCACGACGACCGGGTCTACGCACGCACGCTGCGCGACGGCGACATCGGCTTCGCCGAGACCTACCTCGAAGGCCTGTGGGACACCGAACATCTCGTCGGCCTGCTGCAGCTCTTCCTGCGCCAGCGCGAGGCGCTGCGCGATGCCGTCTACGGCCGGCCCTGGGCGCGCGTGCTGCACGGGCTGCGCCACCTGTCGAACCGCAACACGCGCGCCGGCAGCCGCCGCAACATCGGCGCGCATTACGACCTCGGCAACGACTTCTACGCACTGTGGCTGGATCCGAGCTGGAACTATTCGAGCGCCTGGTGGGGCGACACCCCCGCGCTCGGCTTCGAGCAGGCGCAGGAACGCAAGATGGATCGCGCGCTGGCCGAAGTCGGCCTGCGCGAGGGCATGCGCCTGCTCGAGATCGGCTGCGGCTGGGGCGCGCTGGCCGAGCGCGCGGCGCGGCGCGGCGCGCACCTGACCGGCGTGACGCTGTCCACCGAGCAGCTCGCCTTCGCGCGCCGGCGCCTCGGCGAGGCCGGGCTTGCGGGCAGCACGGACCTGCGCCTGCAGGACTACCGCGACCTGCGCGCCGAAGCGGCGCGCGGGCAGCGCTACGACGGCATCGTCTCGATCGAGATGGTGGAGGCCGTCGGCGAGGCCTGGTGGCCGACCTGGTTCGAGACGCTGCGCGCGTGCCTGCGGCCGGGCGGGCGCGCCTGCGTGCAGTCCATCGTCATCGCCGACGCGCTGTTCGACGACTACCGCCGCGGCAGCGACTTCATCCAGCGCCACGTCTTCCCCGGCGGCATGCTGCCCTCGCGCGCGGCCTTCGTCGAACAGGCGCGCCGCGCCGGCCTGGAGGTGGTGAACGAACTCGCCTTCGGCGGCGACTATGCGCGCACGCTGGCGCTGTGGTCGGCGGCCTTCGAAGCGAAGCTGCCGCAGGTGCGCGCGCTCGGCCACGACGAGCGCTTCATCCGCCTGTGGCGCTTCTACCTCGCCTATTGCGAAGCCGCCTTCGCGGCGCGCCAGACCGATGTCATCCAGTTCACGCTGCGCGCGCGATGAGCGCATGCCGGCGCGTCGCCGCCGCTTCCACGCCGTCGCCGCGTCCGCGCTGGGCGCGGCGGCCCTGACCCTGCTGCTGCCCCTGTCGATCATGGCCCCCACCCGCCGCGCGCTCGCCCGCAACACCTCCGACACCCCCGATGGCGCCGATGGCGAGCCCCGCCTCGGCGTGCGCGGGCGCGGCACGCTGCGCTTCATGGGGCTGGCCGTCTACGAGGCCGAGCTGGCGGTGGCCGCGGGCTTCGACCCGGCCCGGCCCGAGGCCAGCGCCTTCGAGCTCAAGCTCGCCTACCTGCGCAAGCTCTCCGGCGCGGCCATCGTCGATCGCTCGATCCAGGAGATGCGCCGCGGCGGCGAGATCGCGCCCGCCGACGAAGCGCGCTGGCGCGAATTCATGGCGCGCGCCTTCCCGGACGTGAACCGCGGCGACGTGATCGTCGGCCGCTGGCAGCCGCGCGCCGCCAGTTCGAGCTTCGCGCACAACGCCGGCGCGCCGGTGGAATTGCTCGACCCGGTGTTCGGGCCGCGCTTCTTCGGCATCTGGCTGGCGCCGCATTCGTCGCAGCCCGAGCTGCGCGAGCGCCTGCTCGGCCGTTCGGCCTGACGCCTCGCCACCCTGGCCGCGCCATGCACGCTTGCGCCACGCCAGCCGCGCTCGCCCCGTCTGCGCGCCTGCGCTACGGCGCCTGGGCCGTGCCGCTCGCCTTCGCGGCCCTGCCGCTGTATGTGCACTGGCCTGCGCACATGGCCGCGCAGCCGGGCTGGAACCTCGCCGCGCTCGGCGGCCTGCTGCTCGCGGTGCGCGTGATCGACGCCGCGCTCGACCCCTGGATCGGCCAGCGCCTGGACCGCCTGGGCGAACGCGGCCACGACTGGCTGCCGCGCCTCGGCCTCGGCGGCGCAGCGCTGATGGGGGCCGGCTGGAGCGCGCTCTTCCTGCTCGACTGGCCGCCCGGCGCGGCCGGCTGGAGCCTCGCCGCGCTGGCGCTGCTGCTCACCTCGCTGGGCTACAGCGTGGCGCAGCTGGCGCTGCAGGCCTGGGGCGTGCAGCTGGCGCAGGCCGAATCGCAGGCCGGGCCGGACCACGCGGCCGAAGCAGCGCAGGTGCGTTGGGTATCGGCGCGCGAGCTGGGCGCGCTGGCCGGCGTGCTCGTCGCCAGCCTGCTGCCGGCGCTGGCCGGCTGGCCGGCCACGGTGGCGCTGTGGTGGCTGCTGGCCGGGCTGGCCGCGTGGGCGCTGCTGCCGCTGCGCAGCGTCGCGTCGGCGCCGTGGTCCGCGCCGGTTCGCGCCGCGGCGCTCGTCGAGGCGCGCGTGCCGCCGCACACGCTGCCGCGTGCGTGGGTCGGGCCCTTGCTGGTGCAACTCGTCAGCGGCATCGCGTCGGCCGTGCCCTCCGCACTGGTGCTGCTGGTCGTCGGCGACGTGCTCGGAGGCGGGCCTTCGCTGCAGGCGCTCGCGCTGCTGCTGTACTTCGGCAGCGCGGCCGCCGCGTTGCCGCTGGCCTCGCGGGCGGTGCAGCGCTGGGGCGCGGCGCGTGCCTGGAGTCTCGGCATGGGCGCCGCAGCGCTGGCCTTCCTGCCCTTCGGCATGGCGCCGACCCCCGCGGTCTTCCTGCTCATGTGCCTGCTCACCGGTGCCGCGCTGGCGCTGGAGACGCTCGCCGGCCAGACGCTCTGGATCGCCCGCCTCGAAGCCGGCGGCGCCGCGCAGCGTGCGCGCGGCTTCGGCTGGTGGGCGCTGGTCAACAAGAGCACGCTGGCGCTGGCCGCCGGCCTGGCGCTGCCGCTCGCGCATGCGCTCGGCTACCGCGCCGCGCAGGGCGACGCCGCCGCGCACGACCCGGCCGCGCTGCTGGCCGTCTACGTCGGCCTGCCGGTGGCGTTCAAGCTCGCCGCCGCGGCGCTGTGGGCGCTGCCGCGCCATCGCAAGGAGATCGCCGCATGAACCTTCGAGCACACCAAGCCCGTCGTCGCCGCCTGCTGCTGGCCGCCCTCGGTGCCGGCGGCAGCGCGCTGCTCGGCGGCTGTGGCGCCGCGCCGCTGGAGCGCTACCGCGAGCAGACGCCCGCGCTCGACCTGGCGGACTACTTCCGCGGGCCGCTGTCGGCCCAGGGCCTGTTCGTCGATCGCTTCGGCGATGTGCGCCGGCGCTTCGTCGTGCGGATGGTGGGCGAGTGGCAGGGTGGCGACGGCGTGCTGACCGAGGACTTTCTCTACGACGACGGCGAGCGCTCGCAGCGCATCTGGCGCATCCGCAGCGAGGCGCCGCAGCGCTGGAGCGGCCGCGCCGACGACGTGGTCGGCGCGGCGCGCGGCGAAGCCAGCGGCTCGGCGGTGCGCTGGCAGTACCGGCTGCTGCTGCCCGTCCAGGGGCGCACCTGGGAGGTCGATGTCGACGACTGGATGCACCGCATCGACGCGCGCCACGTGCTCAACCGCGCGCGCTTCTCGAAGTGGGGCGTCACGCTGGGCGATGTGCAGATCGCCTTCCAGCGCGCCTGAACGCGGGCACCGCCGGCCGCACGCCATGCGCTTCGCACCCAGGCCCCTCAACCCGCCGCTGCGCGACTGGCGCGGGCGGGCGGTGTGGCTGGTCGGCGCGTCCAGCGGCATCGGCCTGGCCACCGCGCGCGCGCTGCACGCCGCGGGCGCGAAGGTGGCGCTGTCGGCACGCGGCCAGGCGCGGCTGGCCGCGGCCTGCGCCGGCCTGCCCGGCAGCCTGGCGCTGCAGGCCGACGTGACGCGGCCCGGCGAACTGCGCGCGGCCTTCGCGCAACTGCACGCGCAATGGGGCGCGCCCGCGCTGGTGCTGTACTGCGCCGGGCGCTGGGAGCCGCTGCACGCCAGCGCGCTCTCGGCCGCGGCGCTGCGCGAGCACATGGAGGTGAACTACCTCGGCGCGACGCAGCTGCTCGAGGTGGTGCTGCCGACGCTGCTCGCGGCCGGCTGCGGCCACGTCAGCCTGATGGCCAGCGTGGCCGGCTACCGCGGCTTGCCCAAGGCACTCGCCTACGGGCCGACCAAGGCGGCGCTCAACAACCTCGCGGAAATCCTCTACCTCGATCTGCACGATCGCGGCCTCGGCGTGTCGGTGATCAACCCCGGCTTCGTCGATACGCCGATGACGGCCGGCAACGACTTCGCCATGCCGGCGCTGATGCAGCCCGACGCCGCCGCGCGCGCGATACTGGCCGGATGGGCCGCCGGGCGCTACGAGATGCACTTCCCGCGCCGCTTCACGCTCCTGATGAAGCTCTTGCGGCACCTCGGCGAACGCAGCTATTTCTTCGCGGTGCGCCGCGTCACGCAGCCATGAACGTTCCGATGCCCGGCGGCTCGAGCACCGACGCGCGCGTGCGCCGCGTCGCGGCCGCCTACGAAGCCCTCGACGGATCGGCCGCCCGCCTGGACGCGCTGCTCGCGCTCTACGCGAGCGACGCGCGCTTTCGCGACCCGTTCAACAACGTGCGCGGCCACGCCGCGCTGCGCAACATCTTCGAGCACATGGCCACGCAGGTGCGCGAGCCGCGCTTTTGCATCACCGAATCCGCCTGCGAAGGTGACGCCGCCTGGCTGCGCTGGGATTTCAGCTTCGCCGGCGGCCGCATCGACGGCGCCAGCCGGCTCGTCTTCGGCGCCGATGGCCGCGTGCTCGAACACCTCGACTTCTGGGATCCGGCCCGGCAGCTCTACGAACGCGTGCCGCTGCTCGGCGCGCTGATGCGCCTGCTGCGCCGGCGGCTGGCCGCGCCGCCGCAGCGCTGAAGGAGGCCGGCCAGCCGCCCCGGCGCGCCCGAGCCGCGCGCCGACAGCCGCTGCAACCGCGACAACGCCTGCATCACGTCGCACTACACGCTGTCGAGCGACGCCTTCGCGGTGATCGTCAAGACGCCCAAGGAAGGCTGCCTCAAGTACGAGACCCTGGTCGAGGGTGACCATTGCGCGCAACCAGGACGTGCTGAACCGCGGAGCGCAGCAGGCCAGCGCCGACAACCCGGATCTCTTCAACACCGACTGCTCGGTGATGCCGGTGATCGCCTACCTGGCCGACCACCGCGCCGGCACGCTGGACCGCGTGGTCGCCGTGGCCGACGGCTTCGCCGGCGAACACGCCGCGCCGGATCGGCAGTCTCTGCTCGCCGCGTCGCTTCTTCAGTCGCTCGCGTCGCGGTCGTAGAACTCTTCCCACTCGAGCTCGGTCCACCACTCGGCTTCGAGTCCCTTGCAGGTGTCGCCGTGGGCGCGGCACATGAAGCAGCCGTCGCCGCGCGTGAGCGCAGCGTCCTCGCTCGGCGGGTAGCGCAGCAGCAAGGCCGCGGCGCCCTCGCGCGCGGCCGCCTCGGCTTCGCTCATCGGCCGATCAGCAAGCTCACGCACGCCGCAGCGCGCGAGCCGCTCCGCGCCCTGCGGATACAGCACCGAATTCTCGGCGTCGATGTGCCGCCACAGCGCGCGCGAGTAGCGCGTTGCCAGGGCCTGAAGCCGGGCGCGCTCGTCGTCGGAGAGCGGCCCGCGTTCGAGAAGCGGCGTCATCTCGTGCAGCCACTGCGCCATCTCGGCGTGCTCGTGCGCGAGGGCGTGCACCGGCCCGCGCTCGGCCGGCAGTTCGGCCTGCGTGATCAGCGCGTGGAAGAACACGCGCTCCTCGCGGTCGTGATGGAAATGGCCGGCGAATTCGCTGAAGAAGGCGGCGAAGCGCGCGCCGTCCTCCCCATCCGCCGTGCCGTCGACGAGCGCGTCGACGTAGCTGCGAAACGACCCGAGCACCCGGTCGATGAGCGCGTGCTCGTCCTGCAGTGCGTCGAGCAGCTTCATCGCCGGGTCGCGGTTCAGCCGTCGAGCTTGGAGAGGTCGCGCACCGCGCCCTTGTCCGCGCTGGTGGCGAGCAGGGCATAGGCCTTCAGCGCCGCCGACACCTTGCGCGGCCGGGGCTGCGCCGGCTTCCAGCCGAGCGCGTCCTGCTCGCGGCGGCGGCGCGCCAGCTCGGCGTCGTCGACCAGCACGTCGATGCTGCGCTTCGGAATGTCGATGCGGATGCGGTCGCCGTTGCGCACCAGGCCGATCGCGCCGCCGGCCGCGGCCTCGGGCGAGCAGTGGCCGATCGACAGGCCCGAGGTGCCGCCGGAGAAGCGGCCGTCGGTCAGCAGCGCGCAGGCCTTGCCCAGGCCCTTGCTCTTGATGTAGCTGGTCGGGTAGAGCATCTCCTGCATGCCCGGCCCGCCCTTGGGGCCCTCGTAGCGCACCACCACCACGTCGCCGGCTTTCACCTTGTCGCCGAGGATGTGCTCGACCGCCTCGTCCTGGCTCTCGACCACATGGGCCGGGCCCTCGAAGACCAGCAGGCTGTCGTCCACGCCCGCGGTCTTCACGACGCAGCCGTCGCGCGCGATGTTGCCGCGCAGCACGGCCAGGCCGCCCTCGCGCGAGAAGGCATGTTCGAAGGAGCGGATGCAGCCTTCGGCGCGGTCGGTGTCCAGGCTGGGCCAGCGGCTGGCCTGGCTGAAGGCCACCTGCGTCGGGATGCCGCCCGGCCCGGCCTTGTAGAAGGTCTGCACCGCGGCGGAGGGCGCGCGGGCGATGTCCCACTCGTCCAGCGCCGCCTTCATCGTCCTGGCGTGCACGGTCGGCACGTCGGTGTGCAGCTTGCCGGCGCGATCGAGCTCGCCGAGGATGGCCATGATGCCGCCGGCGCGGTGCACGTCCTCGACGTGGTACTTGTTGGTGTTGGGCGCCACCTTGCACAGCTGCGGCACGTCGCGCGAGAGGCGGTCGATGTCGTCCATGTCGAAGGCGATGCCGGCTTCCTGCGCGGCGGCCAGGATGTGCAGGATGGTGTTGGTCGAGCCGCCCATGGCGATGTCCAGCGCCATCGCGTTCTCGAAGGCCTTCTTGCCGATCGCGCGCGGCAGCACGCTCGCATCGTCCTGCTCGTAGTAGCGGCGGCACAGTTCCACGCTGAGGCGGCCGGCGCGCTTGAAGAGCGCCTCGCGGTCGGCGTGCGTCGCCACCACCGTGCCGTTGCCCGGCAGCGCGAGGCCGAGCGCCTCGGTCAGGCAGTTCATCGAGTTGGCGGTGAACATGCCCGAGCAGGAGCCGCAGGTGGGGCAGGCGGAGCGCTCGATCTCGGCGACGTCGGCGTCGCTCACCGCGGCGTCGGCGGCCATCACCATCGCATCGATCAGGTCGAGCTTGCGGATCTCGACCTTCTGCGTGCCCTCGACCGCCAGGCGTGCCTTGCCGGCCTCCATCGGGCCGCCGCTGACGAAGACGACCGGGATGTTCAGCCGCATCGCGGCCATCAGCATGCCCGGGGTGATCTTGTCGCAGTTGGAGATGCACACCAGCGCGTCAGCACAGTGCGCGTTGACCATGTACTCGACCGAGTCGGCGATGATGTCGCGGCTGGGCAGCGAATACAGCATGCCGTCGTGGCCCATCGCGATGCCGTCGTCCACGGCGATGGTGTTGAACTCCTTGGCCACGCCGCCGGCCGCCTCGATCTCGCGGGCGACGAGCTGCCCCAGGTCCTTGAGGTGCACGTGGCCGGGCACGAACTGGGTGAAGGAGTTGGCGATCGCGATGATCGGCTTGGCGAAGTCCTCGTCCTTCATGCCGGTGGCACGCCACAGCGAGCGGGCACCCGCCATGTTGCGGCCGGCGGTGGAGGTCTTGGAGCGGTAGGTCGGCATGTCGGAAAACTCTCGGAGTCGGTGAGGGCAGGCGCCAGTTTAGTGCCCGTGCCGATCCGCGCTGCCGGCTCGTTGCGCTGCGCCCGATGCCACGCGGGCGCAGCGCGTCGAGGAACTCGCCGCCGCGGGCGCCGCGGCGCAGCCCGCGGTCACGCGCCAGACGGCGCCTTCGCCGAGAACCGCGACCCGGCCTCGGCCGCCCTCAGAACGGCAGGCCGACGTAGTTCTCGGCGAGCGAACGCTGCGCGGCTTCCGACGAGAACAGGTAGGCGAGGTCGGTGTCCTGCAGCTTCCTGTCGTACTCGATGCTGTCCGGGAAGGTGTGCAGCAGCATCGTCATCCACCACGAGAAGCGCTGCGCCTTCCAGACGCGTGCCAGCGCCTTGGCCGAGTAGCCCTCGAGGCCGCTGTCGTCGCCGCGCTGGTAGTGCGCCACCATCGCGTGGTAGAGGTAGTAGATGTCGGAGGCGGCGCTGTTCAGGCCGCGCGCGCCGGTGGGCGGCACGATGTGCGCCGCGTCGCCGGCGAGGAAGAGGTTGCCCCAGCGCATCGGCTCGGCGACGAAGGAGCGCAGCGGCGCGATCGACTTCTCGATCGACGCGCCGGTGATCATGCGTGCGCCCACCTCGGCCGGCAGGCGCCGCTTCAGCTCGGCCCAGAAGGCTTCGTCCGACCAGTCCTCGACCTTGTCGCTCAGCGGCACCTGGATGTAGTAGCGCGAAAGCACCTGCGAGCGCAGCGAGCACAGCGCGAAGCCGCGCTCGTGGCGCGCGTAGATCAGCTCGGGCGACACCGGCTTGGTGCGCGAGAGCACGCCCAGCCAGCCGAACGGGTAGACCTTCTCGTACTCGCGCAGCACGTTCTTCGGAATGGCCTTGCGGCTGACGCCGTGGAAGCCGTCGGCGCCGATCACGTAGTCGCAGTCGATGCGCACGATCTCGTCGCCCTTGCGGTAGGTGACGTAGGGTGTCTTGCTGGTCAGCTCGTGCGGCTGCACGTCCTCGGCGTTGTGGATCACGATGCCCTTCATGCGGTCGCGCGCGTCGTAGAGGTCGCGCGTCAGCTCGGTCTGGCCGTACACCACCACCGAGCTGCCGCCGCTGTACTTGTGCAGGTCGACGCGGTCCATGCGGCCGTCGTGGGCGATGAAGAAACCTTCGTGGATCTCGCCCTCGCGGTCCATGCGCTCGCCGCACTGGGCTTCGCGCATCAGCTCGGCAAAACCATGCTCGAGCACGCCGGCGCGGATGCGGCCGAGCACGTACTCGCGGCTCTGGCGCTCGAGCACTACGGTATCGATTCCCTTCAGATGCAGCAGCTGCGACAGCATCAGCCCCGAGGGCCCGCCACCGATGATGCAAACGCTTGTCTTCATGCCTGTCTCCTGTGCCTGGAATGCGGACGTGACCGAGGACAAGAAGGTAGCCGAGCCGGGCCGGCCGTGGAATGGCTGAATGCGCCCAATACTTGTACGATTCGAACATGCCCGCACGGCCCGAGACGGTTCGCAGCTACAGCCTCTACGGCGAGGCCGGGCACCTGCCCGACGTGATGCACTGCGAAACCATCGCGGAGCGCTCGGTGCTGCACGACTGGGAGCTGGCGCCGCATCGCCACGACCGCCTGCACCAGCTGCTGCTGATGCGCAGCGGCGGCGGCATGGCGCGGCTGGACCATGACGAGCTCGCCCTCGCGCCGGCCTCGCTGGTGAACGTGCCGATCGGCACGGTGCATGCCTTCGCCTTCGAGCCCGGCACCCAGGGCTGGGTGATCACGCTGGCCGACGTCGTGCTCGACGAACTGCTGGCGCGCGACCCGGAGGTGCGGCGCGCGCTCGCGCGGCCCTGGGTGGGCCAGGCCGATGCGGCCGTCGACGAGCTGATGAGCCGGCTCGCCCAGGAGTACGCCCTGCCGTCGCCGGCACGTGCGCTGGTGCTGCGCGGACTGGGCGCGACGCTGCTGGGCTGGGCCGCGCGGCTTGCCGCGCGCGACGCGCCTGCCGCCGAGAACTTGGCGGAATCCCGCCTGCTGCGGCGCTTCGAGTCCTTGCTCGAAACGCACTTCGGTGACCACTGGCGCGTGGCCGACTACGCCCGCGAGCTGGCCGTGACGCCCACCCACCTGAGCCGCGTCACGCGCAGCGTGGCCGGCGGTTCGGCCTCGCGGCTTATCGACGCGCGCGTGGTGCGCGAGGCGCGCCGGCACCTCGCCTTCACCAACCTGAGCATCACCTCGATTGCCTACACGCTCGGCTTCGCCGACCCGGCGCTGTTCAGCCGCGTCTTCGCGCGCGTGGCCGGCTGCTCGCCGCGGCAGTTCCGCCGCCAGCTGGAGGCACGCACGGCGGCCGGCGCCTAGCCCGAATCAGCGCAAACCCAAATGGCCGGCCGGACTCGGGTTCCGAGGCTACTCGGGCAGCAAGCCCTGGATCGAGCGCCGCGCCGAGGCCAGGATCTCCTGGCGCGTGCGCTCGCCTTCGACGACGCGCGCCAGCATCAGCGCGCCGACACACTGCGCCATCACGGCCCACGCGGCGTCGCCGTCGCCATCGAGGCGCTCGGCCCAGCTGCGTTGCAGCTTCCTGAGCGAACGTTCGACGCCCGTGCGCACTTGCGGCTGCGCGCGCGCGATCTCCGCGCCCAGCGCGGGCAGCGCGCAGCCTGATTCGGGCTGTGCCGCGTGCTTGGTGCTCAGGTAGCCGCGCAGGCACTTCGCCACGTGGTCGGCGCGCGAATCCTGCGTGCCGGCGAGCATGTCGGCGCTGTGCTCCAGCTCGCGCTCGACGATGGCGGCGAACAGTTCGTCCTTCGACCGGAAGTGGCTGTAGAACGCGCCGCCGGTCAGCCCGATCGCCTTCATCAGCGCATCCACGCCGGTCGTCTCGAAGCCGCCCTTCTTCGCGAGGGCGCGGCTGCTCTCGATCAGCTTCTCGCGGGTCTCTTCCTTGTGGGTCGCAGCGTAGCGCATGGCCGGTTCCTCGACCGAGGATCTTCCTGTTGACGACGGCCGGACCATAACATATCGTCCGTTAAGCAAACGAACGTTCAGGCAACAAGGAGGCATGCGTGGACAAGAGCGTCGAGTTCTTCTTCGATGTCGGCAGCCCGGCGTCCTACCTGGCGTGGACGCAGCTGCCGTCGCTGTGCGAACGCGCGGGTGCCCGCCTGGTCTACCGCCCGATGCTGCTGGGCGGCGTCTTCCAGGCGACGGGCAACGCCTCGCCGGCGGCGGTGCCGGCCAAGGGCGCCTACACCTCGATCGACCTGGCCCGCCATGCGCGGCGCTACGGCGTCGAGATGGTGTTCAACCCGCACTTCCCCATCATGACGCTGACGTTGATGCGCGCAGCCGTCGGCGTGCAGATGCACAGTCCCGAGCGCTTGCAGGACTACCTGCGCGCCGTCTTCCGCGCGCTGTGGGTCGATGGGCTGGATCTCAACCAGGCGCCGCTGGTCGCGCAGGTGCTGCACTCCGCCGGCCTCGACCCGGCCGAGATCCTCGAGCTGGCCGGCCGCGCCGACGTGAAGGCGCAGCTGCGCGCCACCACCGACGAAGCCGTCGCGCGCGGTGTTTTCGGCGCGCCGACGATGTTCGTGGGCGAGCAGATGTTCTTCGGCCAGGACCGGCTCGATTTCGTGCGCGAGGCGCTGGGCCACGCAAGCCACTCGAAGGAAGGCACATGAACGCTTCGGCAACGCCAGGCAAGGTGGCGCTGGTCATCGGCGCGGGAGACTCGACCGGCAGCGCCATCGCGGCGCGCTTCGCGCGAGAGGGCTACATCGCGTGCCTGACGCGCCGCTCGGCGGACAAGCTGCAGCCGGCCGTCGACGCGATCCGCGCGGCCGGCGGGCAGGCCTTCGGCTACGGCAGCGACGCGCGCAAGGAGGAGGAAGTCGCCGCGCTGGTCGAGCGCGTCGAACGCGAGCACGGCGCCATCGAGGTGCTGGTGTTCAACATCGGCGCCAACGTGCCCTGCAGCATCCTCGAGGAGACGCCGCGCAAGTATTTCAAGATCTGGGAGATGGCCTGCTTCGGCGGCTTCCTCAACGCCCGCGAAGTCGCGCTGCGCATGGTCGGGCGCGGCCGCGGCACCATCCTCTTCACGGGTGCGACCGCATCGCTGCGCGGGTCGGCCCACTTCGCCGCATTCGCGGGCGCCAAGCATGCGCTGCGCGCGCTGGCGCAGAGCATGGCGCGCGAGCTCGGGCCGAAGAACATCCACGTCGCGCACGTCGTCGTCGACGGCGCGATCGACACCGAGTTCATCCGCAGCAGCTTCCCCGAGCGCTACGCGCTCAAGGAGCAGGGCGGCATCCTCGATCCGGCGCACATCGCCGACAACTACTGGCACCTGCACGCGCAACCGCGCGACGCCTGGACCTTCGAGCTGGATCTGCGGCCCTACATGGAACGCTGGTAGGCGGCCGCGCCGCGCGCCCTAGAGATGCTGCTTGAGCGGCAGCGCCGGATCGCAGGCGAGCGCCGGCGCCGGGCTCCTGCCCGCTTCGAGCAGCTTGCGCGCCGCCATGTGATCGAGCGGCGCGTTGACGCTCTCCACGCACACCAGCCGCTCGCCCCGGTAGTGCAGCAGCGAGAAGCTGGCGGGCGTGGCGCCGGGGCGGCGATGGCGCGTGACGTCCGGCGAACTCGGGGCGGGCATGAGCCCGGCCATCTGCAAGCGCATCGAACCCTGGTCCGACCAGAACCAGGGCAGCGCACGATAGGGCTCGGGCGTGCCGAGGAGCGTGGCCACGGCGCAGCGCGCCTGGTCGTTGGCGTTCTGCACCGATTCGAGCCGCAGCCGGCGCGCCGTGCCGTGCTCGGGGAAGTTGGCGCAGTCGCCGATCGCGAGGATGGCCGCGTCCGAGCTGCGCAGGTTCGCGTCGACCACGATGCCGCCGGCCTGCGCGTCGCAGGCGAGGCCGGCCGCTTCGGCCAGCGCGGTGTCGGGCGCGGCGCCGATGCCCATCACCAGCAGTTCCACCGGCGTGCGCCGGCCGTCGACCGACAGCGCCGCGAGCCGCTCGCCGTCGATCTCGAAATCGCTCACGCGCACGCCGAGGCGCAGATCGATACCTGCCGCGCGGTGCGTGTCGAGCACATGCCCGGCCAGCTCGGCCGACACCGAGCGCTGCAGCAGCCGCGGCGCGGCCTCCAGCACCTGCACCGCCTTGCCGAGCGCACGCGCGGTGGCCGCAATCTCCAGGCCGATGAAACCGCCGCCGAGCACGGTGACGCTCGCAGCCGCCGCCAACTGCCCGCGCAGCCGCAGCGCATCGGCCGCGCTGCGCAGCACCGCCACGTTGGCGAGCGTCGTCGGCAGCGCCGGCAAGCTGCGTGCACGGGCGCCGGTGGCGAGCACCAGCCAGGCGTAGGGCAGCGTCGCGCCCGAGCGCAGCTGCAGCGTGTGCGCCGCACGATCGATGGCCACAGCGGCATCGCCGCGATGCAGCGTGATGCCCTGCTCGGCGTACCAGCTCTCGCCGCGATGCGGCTGCAGCGTCTCGTCGACGTTCTTCAGGAAGCTCTTGGACAGCGGCGGGCGCTGGTAGGGCAGCTCCGCCTCCGCGCAGACGAGGAGGGTGCGCGCGCCCAGGCCGGCCGCGGCCAAGCCGGCGCACAGCGCGGCAGCGGCATGGCCGCCGCCGACGATCACGATGGCGTCGCTTGGGGCGGAGGGGATGTCGGGCATGGGGCGAGTCTGGCAGGAAACCGGCCGCGACGCCCGCCCCCTCACTTCCTCGCCATCACGTTCAACACCGCCATGCTCATCGCCCGCACGCCCGTCTTGATCGACGGCTCGGGCACCGGGGCGAATTGCGGGCTGTGATTGAAGGGCAGGGGCTTGCCGCCGGGCTTGAGGGAGTCCATGAACTGCTGCGGCTCGCTCACGCCGACGAAGAAGAACATAGCCGGCACGCCCTGGTTGACGAAGGCGCTGAAGTCTTCGCTGGCGGTGATGGGCGGCACGCGGAACACGTTCTTGGCGCCCAGCGTGTCTTTCAGCACCGCCTCGGTGGTGCTCACCACGCTCTCGGCGTTCACCACGGCCAGGCCGCCTTGCTGCAGCGTCACCTCGGGCTCGGGCGCGCCGGCCATCAGCGCGGCAGCGCGGGCGGTGCGGCGCACGCCGTCGAGCAGCTTGGCGCGCACCTCGGGCTTGTAGCTGCGGATGGTGCCGCGCAGCACCGCCTGGTCGGGGATGATGTTGCCCACGCTGCCGGCCTGCACCGCGCCCACGGTGACCACGCCGAACTCGAAGGGATCCTTCTCGCGGCTGACCACGGTCTGCACGTCGGTGATGAACTTGGCGGCGATGACGATCGGGTCGAGCGCCTTGTCGGGCGCCGAGCCGTGGCCGCCGCGGCCCTTGAAGGTGATCTCCAGCGCGTCGGAATTGGACGTGACCGCGCCCACGTTGTAGCCCACGGTGCCGTAGGGCTGCGGCGAGGTGTGCAGCGCAAATGCGAAGTCGGGCTTGCCGAAGCGCGTGAACAGGCCGTCGGCCAGCATCGCGTCGGCGCCGCTCACCAGTTCTTCGGCGGGCTGGGCCACGAACATCAGCGTGCCATGCCACTGGTCTTTCAGCGCCATCAGCGTGCGCGCGGTGCCCACCCAGCTGGCCATGTGGATGTCGTGGCCGCAGCTGTGCGCCACGAAGGTTTCGCGGCCGAGCGCCGTGGCCTTGGCCTTGCTGGCATAGGGCAGGCCGGTCTTCTCTTCCATCGGCAGCGCGTCGAGTTCGGTGCGCACCATCACGGTCGGGCCGGTGCCGTTCTTGTAGATCGCCACCAGGCCGGTCTTGCCGATCTTCTCCGTCACCTCGAAGCCGATGGCGCGCATCTCGGCCGCCAGCTTGGCGGCGGTGCGCACTTCCTGGAAGCCCAGCTCGGGGTTGGCGTGCAGGTCCTTGTAGAGCGTGTCCAGCTGGCCATACATGCCGCCCACCAGCTCACCCACCCTGGGTGCCAGCGCGCTGGCGCCTTGCTGCGCCTGCGATGGCGCGTGCAGGCACAGGCTGGTCAGCAGAGTCAGGCAGGCGCTGGCAAGTGCGGTGCGGGGCATGGTGCGCTCCTTGGTGTGCGGTGGTTGGTCCCGCCCCAGATTCTCTCCCCGCCTACGCGGCGGCACCGACGCGCCAGACCACGTCGCCGACGTCGTCGGCCACCAGCAGCGAGCGGCCGTCGGGGCCGATCGCCACACCCACCGGCCGGCCGTAGGAGACCGATTCGTCGGGCGCGAGAAAGCCCCACAGGATGTCGCGCGGCGGCCCGGCAGGCCGGCCATCGGCGAAGGGCACGAAGACGACGCGGTAGCCGCTCAGCGTGCTGCGGTTCCACGAGCCGTGCTGGCCGATCACCATGCCGTCGCCGTCGAAGCCGGGCAGCGTGCCCGCCGGCATCCAGCACAGGCCGAGCGAGGCGGTGTGGCCGCCGAGCGCGTAGTCGGGTGTCAGCGCGCGTGCGACGAGTGCGGCGTCCTGCGGCACGCGCTCGTCGACCGTCTGGCCCCAGTAGCAGTACGGCCAGCCGTAGAAGCCGCCGTCGCTCACCGACGTGAGGTAGTCGGGCGGCGTCTCGTCGCCCAGGCCGTCGCGTTCGTTCACCACGGTCCAGAGCCGGCCGGTCAGCGGCTCCCAGGCCATGCCGACGGGGTTGCGCAGTCCGGCGGCGAAGATGCGGCAGTGCTGCGTGCGCAAGTCCAGTTCGTAGATGCAGGCGCGGCCTTCTTCGGCTTCGAAGCCGTGTTCGGCGATGTTGCTCAGCGAGCCGACGCCGACGTAGAGGCGCTGGCCGTCGCGGCTGGCCAGCAGGCTGCGCGTCCAGTGCCCGCCGGGCTTGAAGCTGGCGAGGCGGCGCCCCGGCGCGGCGATGCGCGTCGCGCCCGGCGTGTAGGGGAAGGCCAGCACGCCGTCGGTGTTGCCGACGTAGAAGGTGTCGCCGAGCAGCGCCATGCCGAAGGGCTGGTCGAGGTTCTCGAGCAGGGCGTGGCGCTGCTCGGCCACGCCGTCGCCGTCGGCATCGCGCAGCAGCGTGATGCGGTTGGGGCTCTCGCCGAGCGCGGCGGCGCGGCGCATGGTGGCGCGCATCGCATGGTCGAACAGCGTGCGCGGTGCGCCGCTGGCCTGCTGCAGCGCCTCGGCCACGGTGACGTCGCCGTTGGGCAGCACGTGGATCCAGCGCGGATGCTTCAGCCCGGCGGCGAAGGCGTTGACCTTCAGGCCGGCCGCGGCACTCGGCATCTGCCCGGCGGCCCAGCCCTGCGCGGTGGGCATCTTCAGCGTCGGGATGCGGCCCTGCGCCAGCGCGGCCGGGATCTGCGGCGCCGTGCCCACGGCCGGCGTGCGCTGCACCTGCCCTTGCAGGCGGCGCCAACGGATCGCCGCTGCGCCCACCAGGGCCACGGCGCGTGCGAGAGAGTCGTGAAAGGCCATGCGTGTCCTCGTCGAGCGGGCGCTCATTGTGGCGGCGAAGGCAGCTCGCGCGCCGTCAGGTGCGCCAGGGCGCTATCGCCACGCCCACCGGCCACCCTCACACCGCACGCCGCGCCAGCATTGACTTGATCTTGCTGATCGCGCCCGCCGGATTCAGCCCTTTGGGACAGACGTCGGTGCAGTTCAGGATCGCGCGGCAGCGGAACAGGCGGTAGGGATCCTCGAGGTTGTCGAGCCGTCGTTCGGTGTCGAGGTCACGGCTGTCGACCAGGAAGCGGTAGGCCTGCAGCAGCCCCGCCGGGCCCACGTACTTGTCGGGATTCCACCAGAAGCTCGGGCAGGCCGACGAGCAGCACCCGCACAGGATGCATTCGTACAGGCCGTTGAGCTCGTCGCGCGCCTCGGGCGACTGCAGGCGCTCCTTCTCGGGCGGCGGCTCGTCGTTGACGAGGTAGGGCCCGATCGAGTGGTACTGCTTGAAGAACGCGGTCATGTCGACGATCAGGTCGCGGATCACCGGCAGGCCGGGCAGCGGCTTGAGCACGATGGTCTGCGGCAGCGAGCGCATGTTGGTGATGCAGGCCAGGCCGTTCTTGCCGTTGATGTTCATCGCATCCGAGCCGCACACGCCCTCGCGGCAGGAGCGGCGGAAGCTCAGGCTCGGGTCGGCCTCCTTCAGCCGGATCAGGGCGTCCAGCAGCATGCGGTCGCCGGCGGGGATGTCCAGCGCCAGGGTCTGCATGCGCGGCTTGTCGTCGCGTTCGGGGTCGTAGCGATAGATGACGAACTTGTGCATGGCGCGGCCTCGGCGTGGGAGCGGATCCATTCAGCGTCGATGATCGCTCACGGGCAAGGCCATGCGCCACCCATGGACTCGGCCTTGTGCGCGACGCTGCCTGCTAGAGTTTTTGCATGCATGCGCTGCTCGATGCCCTGGCCGACCAGCACCGCGATCTCGCCCGGCTCATCGGCCTGCTCGACCGCCTGCCCTCGCTCGAACCCGACCCCGCGGCGGCGCACGCGGCCTTGCTCGTCGACGTGCTCGTCTACCTGACGAACTTCCCCGACGTCAGCCACCATCCCCTCGAAGACCGGATCGCATCGAGGCTGCGCGAGCGCCAGTGGCTGCAGGCGGAGCTGAGCGAGGAACTGGAAGCGCAGCACGCGCGCCTGGCGCAGCAGGGCGCGGCGCTGCTGCGCGACATGGAAGGCGCGATGCGCGCCGAGTCGGCCTCGCTCGAACTGGTGGCCTTGAACATCCGTCTGTACGCCGAGCGCCTGAGGCACAACATCGCCTTCGAGGAACTGGTCCTGTTCCCGCTGGCCGCCCGGCGCCTAGCGCCGGCCGACTGGGCGCTGATCGCGGCCGGCTACGAGGCGCGCCCGGACCCGTTGTTCTCCAGTCCGGTCGACCAGCGCTTCGCCCACCTGCGCCGCGCGATCACGCTGGAAGCCGGCGACGATTCCGATGTGGGCTCGGCCGGGCACCTCGACGCGCTGGTCGACGAGGCATCGGCGGAGAGCTTTCCCGCCAGCGATCCGCCGGCGGTCACGCCCAGCCGCGGCGCCGTCCGGCTGCGGCGAACGTAGGCGGCCGCCGCGACTCAGGCCGGCGCGTGCGGCCCGCCCAGCGCCTCGATCAGGTCGGGCAGCAGGCCGCGCAGCTCGCCGGTGGTGATCGCCACGTCGGCATCGAAGCCTTCGTCGGCGCTGGCGGGGCCGCGGTTCTCCAGCACCACGTCGAGCAGCTTGATCTTCTTCAGCGCCAGCGCGTCGGTGAGCACGAAGGAGACGCGGCTGTTCCAGGTCAGCGCCAGCTGCGTGGGCAGCTTGCCCTGGCGGATGTGCTCGCCGACCTCGTCGATGTCCAGCGTGTGGCGCGCGTAGCGCACCGCCGCCTTCTCGCTATCGGGCTGCTTGAGCTCGCACTCGCGGTCGACGCTGAAGCCGCGCGGTGCTTCCTTCTCGCTCAGCCAGAGCGACATCGCCGTGGCCGGCGCGAGCGCGGTCTGCAGCGGCGCGAGGCGCAGGCCGCCGAACAGATCGACCAGGCGCGTCACCACCGCATCGGTCTTCTTGCCGGCGGTGGCGCCGATCAGCGCCAGGCGCGCTTCCAGGTCGATCCACACCAGCGTGCTCGAACGCTTGGGGAAGGCGCGCGGCAGCAGCTCGTGAACGATCTGCTCCTTGAGCTCGCGCTTGGCCTTGCCGCGCGGGCGACGGCCGGTGTCGGCCTCGATCTTGTCGAGCTGCGCTTCGAGGCGCTGCTTGATCACGCCCGAGGGCACCGGCTTGTTCTCGGTGCACAGCTGCAGGATGAGCTGGCCGCCGACGCTTTCCAGCAGCGCGCCGTGCTTGCCGCCGCGCGGCTCCACCCAGCCGGCCGCCTCGGGCTGCGAGGGGGCGCATTCGGCGAAACGCGCCGCCTCGAGGCGGCGTTCGATGTCGGCTTGCGTGGGCGGTTCCCACTGGTCGATGCGGTAGACGAGCGCGTTCTTGAACATGAACCTGAGACGCAGGGATGGGGCGCGGATTCTAGGGCGCCGCCCGCGCGCCCCACCCGCCTCAGCCGCCGCTGAGCGCCAGCACCACCGCGACGAAATCCTGCGGCCGCAGCGCGTGGCCGAGCTCGCGCACGCCCCGGCCGTTGACGAACAGGCGCATGTTGGGCCGCAGCAGGCCCTGCTCGTCGACCACGCGGAAGCGGATGCCGGGGTAGCGGCGCTCGAGGTCGGCAAACAGCTCGGCCAGCGTGCCGCCCTCGGCCTCGACTTCCGAGGCGCGCGTGTAGGAGCGCAGCGCGCCGGGGATCAGCACCTTCATGCCAGCTCCGCCACCTCCACCGCGTAGATCTCCGGCAGGTGCCGCGCGATGTTGGCCCAGCGCGCGCCCTCGTCACGCCCGATCCACAGCTCGCCGCTGGTGGTGCCGAGGTAGAGCGCCGGGGTGGGTTCGGCATCCGCCGTCATCGCCTGGCGCTTGATCGTCCACCAGGCCTGCGCCTCGGGCAGGCCGTCGGCCAGGCGCTGCCAGGTGCGCCCGCCGTTGCGCGTCACGTAGGCGGCCGGCCGTCCGTCGGGCGCGGTGCGCGGCCAGACGTCGGTGCCGTCCATCGGGAACACCCAGGCGGTGTCGGCATCGTGCGGGTGCACGACCATCGGGAAGCCGATGTCGCCGACGCGCTTGGGCATCTTGCGGCCGATGCGCTGCCAGGTGTCGCCGGGGCGGTCGAGCCGGTAGATGCCGCAGTGGTTCTGCTGGTAGAGCCGGTCCGGGTTGCTGGGGGCGAGGCGCACGCAGTGCGGGTCGTGGAAGGTGATGGTCGTCGGGTCGAAACCGCCCACCACTTCCATGCCTTTGACCAGCGGCTTCCAGCTGCGCCCCGCGTCGAGCGACTCGTGCACGCCGCCGCCCGACATGCCGAAGTAGAGATGCGCCGCATCGCGCGGGTCGACGATGATGGAGTGCAGCTTGGGGCCATCGGGCGTGCCGTCCTGCACCGTGCCCATCCACTCGCGGAACTGCGGGGCGTCGTTGACCGCGGGCAGCGGCGCCCAGCTCACGCCGCCGTCTTCGGAGCGGAACAGGCCCTGCGGCGAAGTGCCGGCGTACCAGCTGCCGCGCTCGCTGGCGTGGCCCGGAGTGAGCCAGAAGCTGTGGTCGACCGAGCGCGCCGGCGGGCCGCCCGCCGGGTTGGCGAAGGCCGGCGGCTTGGCGGCTTCCTTCCACGTGCGGCCGAGGTTGGTGGAGCGGAAGATCGTCGGCCCGAGGTGGCCGGTCCGGGCGGCGGCCAGCAGCGTGCGGCCGTCGCGCGGGTCGAGCCGCAGGTGGCTGACGGTGTGGCCGAGGAAGTGCGGGCCGTCGGCCGTCCAGCTCTTGCGCTTGGCGTCGCCGTGGAAGATCCAGGCGCCCTTGCGCGTGGCGACGAGCAGCGCGAGGCGCTTCGGCGGCGTGGACTTCTTGCGGGCGGGCGTGGCGTTCATGGCGGTTCCTCGGCGTTGATGGGTGGCGGATCCGTTCGCACGACGATCGCGGCGCGGCGTTTTCGACAGACTGCGAGCGCGCCGCGCCAGCGCTACGATGCCACGATGAAGTCACTCGGTAAACGCGCCGCCGGGCTGCGCCTGGAGCGCATGCGGGCTTCGCCGCTGTGGCAGGGCGAGGCCTTCCGCAACATCCACCCGGTGCTGCCGGGGCTGCGCGACGGCAGCGCACCGCGGCCGACGCTGAGCGAGTTTCTCTGCTCCGAGGGGCGGCGCGTGCCGCAAGGGCCGCTGCCCGCGGTAAACCCGCTCGAAGGCTGGCGGCGGCCGGCCGGCAGCGGGCTGCGCGCCACCTGGCTCGGGCACTCGACGGTGCTGATCGAGATCGACGGCCTGCGCGTGCTCACCGATCCGGTGTGGGGCGCGCGCGCCTCGCCCTCGCGCCTGGCCGGGCCGAAGCGCTTCCAGCCGGTGCCGGTGCCGCTGCGCGCGCTGCCGCCCATCGATCTGGTGCTGGTCTCGCACGACCACTACGACCACCTCGACTACCCGACCATCCGCGAGCTGGCGCGCCAGAGCGTGCCCTTCGTCACCTCGCTGGGCGTGGGAGCGCACCTGGAGGCCTGGGGCGTGGCGCCGCAGCGCATCGTCGAGCTCGACTGGTGGGAGACGGCGCGGCTGCCGGGCGCGGAACTGATGGTGCACGCCGCGCCCTCGCAGCATTTCTCCGGCCGCGCGCTGAAGGATCGCAACGCGACGCTGTGGTCTTCGTTCGTCATCGAGTCGCCGCGCCATCGTGTGTTCTTCAGCGGCGACACCGGCCTGACCGGCGAGTACGCCGCCATCCGCGAGCGCTTCGGCGCCTTCGACCTGGTGATGCTCGAGGTGGGCGCCTTCCATCCTTCCTGGGGCGACATCCACCTCGGCCCGGAGAACGCGCTGCAGGCGCTGGCGCTGCTCGGCGGCGGCGCCTTCCTGCCGGTGCACTGGGGCACCTTCGCGCTGGCCATGCACGACTGGGACGAACCGGCCGAGACCCTGCTCGCACTGGCGCCTCGGCAGGGCGCGCGGCTGGTGATGCCGCGCCTGGGCGAGCCCGTCGAGCCGGCGCACGCGGCCGAGCCGACGCCGTGGTGGCGTGGCGCCGGCGTGCCGTCGAAGCGGCAGCCTGCGGCGTCGCCGGAGCCGCAGCCGCTGACGCTGCCGAAGTCGCTGCCCTGGCCGCTCGACTGACTAGCGCGCCAGCGGGTTCGGCGTCGGCTCCGCGATCTTCTTCAGCAGGTTGCGGTCGGTGTGGTGGAAGGGCTCGGCCTGGCCGCGGATCATCAGCACCGTGTCTTCCTCGTAGCCCCAGCTGCCGTCGTCGTTGACCGTCACCTTGATGCGGAACTCGACGGTGCGGAAGGCGTACTGCAGGAAGGGCGCCGAGCAGATGCCCCAGGTCTGCAGGCCTTCCTGCGCCACCAGCTCGAAGCTCTTCGCGTCGGCTGCCGCCGTGCCCGCGGCCATCGCGGTCTGGCCGCGCGGGATGGTCAGGGTGTGGATCACGGTGCCGGTGGCCGGCTCCCACAGCCAGTAGCCGACCTGGTCGTGGTAGGTCTTCACCAGGCCCGGCTTGGTGACGTGCGTGTGGTAGCGCAGCCCGTAGAACAGCTGCGGGCCGTTGGTCTGCGGGTCGATCGGCTGCAGCTCGATGCGCTCGACGTAGGCCTGCTTCTTCGGCCCTTCGGCCTTGGGCTTCACGTCCAGCCCGCGCTCGCCCTGCCACACGCCTGCCAGGGCGCGCAGCGGGCCGAGATTGGCGAGCGTGTCGACGGCCACGTCCTTGGGCTCGGTATAGATGTCTTGCGGAAAGTCGCTCATGGCTGCGGGAAGAGTGGGCTTGCGCAGCATGCTAGCGGCAGCGTCGCTCGAAGGTGAAATATTGCATATGCAATCATTGCGACAGACCAAGCCGCCCTGACCATCTCCATGCCCCACGTCCTCGACCAAGCCATCGCCCTCACGCCCGTCGATGCGAACCGCTTTGCCGGCGCCACCCATCCGGCCTGGGCCAACATGGTCGGGCCCTTCGGCGGCATCACCGGCGCGGCGCTGCTGAACGCCGTGCTGCAGCACCCGGCGCGCGCCGGCGAGCCGATCGCGCTGACGGTGAACTTCGCCGGGCCGATCGCCGACGGCGCTTTCGAGATCGAGGCGCTGCCGCTGCGCAGCAACCGCTCGACGCAGCACTGGAACCTGCTGCTGCGCCAGGGCGATCAGGTCTGCGCCAGCGGCTCGGCCGTATTCGCGCAGCGGCGCGAGACCTGGTCGGCGCACGAGGCGCAGCCGCCGCAGGGCATGCCGGCGGCCGCCGCGCTGCAGCGCCTGTCACGCCACGGCGCGCCGGCCTGGACGAACTGCTACGACATGCGCTTCGCGCCCGGCGAGGAGCCCTTCCGCTTCGACGGCCAGGAGCAGCCGCATTCGCTGAGCCGGCTGTGGATCCGCGACGAGCCGCCGCGCCCGCTCGACTTCGCCGCGCTGGCAGCGATCTGCGATGCGTTCTTCCCGCGCATCTTCATCCGCCGCCGCAAGCCCGCGCCGATCGGCACGGTGACGCTGACGACCTTCTTCCACGCCGATGCGGCCCTGCTCGCCGCGCAAGGCGAGCGCCACCTGCTCGGCACGGCGCGTGCGCTCAACTTCCGCCACGGCTATTTCGACCAGAGCGCCGAGGTCTGGGGCGACGACGGCCAGCTGCTGGCCAGCACGCACCAGATGGTCTACTTCCGCGACTGAAGCGCGCCCTTCCAGTCGCGGAATACGTCGAGGTCCAGGCCGTCGGGGTAGTTCATCAGCCCCGGCGTGTGGCCGGCCGTGTCGGTGATGCCGTACTGCCAGATGATCTCTTTCGTCTGGCGGTCGATCACGACGATGCGGTTGCGCAGGTCGTCGACCACGATCACGTCACCGGTCTCGGGCAGCTCGCGCGCCAGCGAGGGATGGTCGAGCGCCTTCTCGCCCTCGCGCTCGAAATACTCCCAGGTTCGCTTGCCGGTGGCGGGGTCGAAGATCACCACGCGGCCGGGCTTGCTGAAGTCGGCCACGATCACCTGCTTGCCGTCGGCGGTGGGGAAGGCGTCGGAGGGATAGCGCACGTTCGGCGCATGCCGGCTCCACACCACCTTGCCCTCGCGCGTGATGCGCGAGATCCAGGCATCGGTGATCTCGCTGACGAGGATGTCGCCGTTGTCCATCGGCGTGGCGCCGTTCGGCCAGGCCAGCGTGCGCGGCGGGTCGTGGCGGCACTGGCCGGGCTTGCCCCATTGGGTGGCGATCTGGTTGGTCTTGGGGTCGATGATCAGCACGCGGCAGTTGCGGATGTCGGCGGTGAGGAACTTGCCGTCTTCGAGCAGGTGCGCGTCGTCGGGGTAGTTGAGCATCTTGTCGCCGCGGCCGCGCGTGTCGGGCACGCCCCAGGTCCAGGTGACGGTGCGGCTCTCGTAGTCGACGATGTGCAGGTCGTAGTTGTCCTCCTCGCTGACGGCGAGCTGGCGGCCGTCGGGCGAGAAGTTCACGTCCTCGTTGCCGCGGTAGTAGCTCAGATCGGGCGAGGCGAATTCCCAGACGATGCGCTTGTCGGGCGTGACCTCGATGAGCCGGTTGTTGCGCCGGTCGGCGATCAGGATGGGGTAGGGCAGCGGCTTGCCCCAGGAGGCCACCGGCTTGCGCCGGTCGCCCGTGACGGGCGGCGGCTTGGGCAGCGCGAGGCCGCTGCTGACGATGCCGGCGCCCTTCATCTCGGGCGTGACGGTCACCGGCGTGCCTTTGTCGGCCGCTCGTGCCGTGGCGCCGCACAGCAGCGCCGCGCACAGCAAGGTGGAAGGAAGGAAGGGGAGCTTGGTGTTGGTCTTCATGCGCCGACCATGCCCGCGCGCCCGCGGCCCCGCCTTGTGCTGACGCAAGCGTCAGTGCCGCGGCCCGGGGTCGTCCATCACCAGGCGGATGCCCACCAGCGTGTAGCGCGTGCCGGGCGAATTCCAGTTGCGGTAGGCGCAGCGCGCGTACAGCGGCCAGGTGTGCCAGGAGCCGCCGCGGCGCACCTTCACCGAGCCCTCGGCCGGGCCGGGCGGATCGTCGAGCGGCGAGCGGGCGTAGTAGTGCTCGTCGTGCCAGTCGGCCGTCCATTCCCAGACGTTGCCGTGCATGTCGAACAGGCCGAAGGCATTCGGCGCGAAGCTGCCCACCGGCGCGGTGAAGGCAAAGCCGTCGTGCGTGGGCAGCGCGAACGCCGACCACTGCGGCCAGCGCGGCGCCGCGTCGGCGTCGAAGACGTTGGCCACGACCGCCAGCGAGGCCGGGTCGTCGCCGCTGTGGTACTGGCTGCGCGTGCCGGCGCGGCAGGCGTACTCCCATTCGGCCTCGGTGGGCAGTCGGTAGTGCCGGCCTTCCACGCGGCCCAGCCAGCCGGCCAGGGCCTGGGCGTCGTTCCAGGTCACGTTGACGACCGGGTGCTCGTCGCCCTGCGCGAAGCCGGGGTCGCGCCAGGAGTAGCGCGGGTCGCGGCCTTCGAAGGCGTCGCCGCGCGCCGTGCGGGCCGGATCGTAGCCGGCGCGCCAGCCGTAGCCGCCGCTGCCGTCGGCGATCGATTCGGGCACATGGCCGGAGGCCAGCAGGAAGGCACGGAACTGCCCGACCGTCACTTCGTGCTGGGCCATGTAGAACGGCCGGGTGATGCGCACCCGGTGCGCCGGCGCCTCGTCGGCGAGTTCCTCGAGGCGGCGCCGTTCGTAGCTGGGGAAGAGGATGGCCAGCTCGGCCGGCGTGGCCGCGTTGCCCATGACGAACTCGCCGGCCGGGATGCGCTGCATCTGCATGCCCAGGCGGTTGGTCAGCAGCGCCGCCTCGCCCTCATGTGAGTGGGGACTTCCTCCCGCAAAGAACGAGGCGTTACAAGCACAGAGCCCAAAGCTGAGGGCGAGGGCGGGCAGGAGAGCGGATCGGCGCATGGCGGCGGCAGGGTGCCGGGCCATTCTGGGCAGGGCTGTCGCGCCGGTCGATCGGGAAAAGCACAAGAGAAACGGGGCGCCGTGTCGTGCACGACGCCCCGTCGGGGCCTGGGCCGTGAAGCGGAGTCAGCGCTTGCGGTCGGCGATCAGCTCTTGGGCCAGCGAGCGCCGCACCGAGGCGACCCCGCTGTAGAAGGCGCTTTCCTGCTTGGCGTCACGGCGTTCGCCGATGGGCAGCGGCGTGCGCCGAGGCTGTTGTTTGGGGGCGCTGGGGGGGTGGGAGGACTGAGTGGGCATCACCAGAGAGCGACCGTCGCCTTGTTCGGGATCACGGACTTTTATGACTTGTGCACCCGAAACGCCGGCTCCGGGGGGCTGGTTGACATGCTGACAGCCCGGCGGACGGCTGTCGGCGTGTTCGGTCGCAACGGTCGCGTCCCAGCGCATGGTGTAAGTCCACAGCCCGGAGAGAGCTGAGATGCGCGGTACTCAGCGGGCTACTGCCGACAGCCGAGTGGGAACAGTATCGCTGAGGGTTTGCAGGCCCTC
>WBZV01000421.1_pt1 | contig 25605 bp, 17 predicted proteins | sample 5204221 | NCBI WGS metagenome assembly WBZV01 (sample SAMN12344360, study PRJNA552823) | activated sludge metagenome | biome: Activated sludge suspended growth; feature: Nitrification reactor; material: Wastewater; isolation source: activated sludge from nitrification reactor of wastewater...
CAGGCGCCCCGGATGCCCGTGCTCGCCCATCGCCAGCGCTGCATGGCGACCGTCGCCGCTGATCGAACCGGCATACACCTCGTGGTCCGGGCCTGTCAGGAACTGGGCCGTCCCGGCGGCAGGGTCCACCCGGGCCAGCCGGGCGGCGCCTTCCTTGCCCAGGACGGCCAGCAGGGTCCCCTGGGGTTCGGCGGCCGCAGCGAAGGGCAGGCTGCCTCCACCCCGCGGCGGATGCTGGTCCGAGCCCACCGCTCCACCCCCGAAGTCCAGGTCCAGGGCGACGACCGGCGTCTGCGCCTCGCCGATCGGCCAAGGGCCCCTGAAGGAGACCAGGGTCGGCTGCTCGTAGGAGCGGATGCGGTCGGCCGCCGGCTGCCCCAGTCCGGCAAAGCTGCCGTCAGGAAGCTCCACGAAGCGGCCCAGGCTCCCACCGAAGTCGGCCACACAGGTGGGGGCCGGAACCGGCTCCTCGCCTGCGGATGAGACCTCCACCGCAAAGAGCCGATTCTGGCCTCGTTCGAACCAGGGCTCGGGCCTTGGGTCGCCCAGGATGAGGAGCCGCTGCCCGTCGGGGCTCCAGCGCGGCGCGCCGGCGGCCCAGGGTCCGGCCGTCAGCCGGCGCGGCGGCCCGCCGGCGTCCAGGTCGAGCAGCCAGACCTGGTCGCGTTGCTCCCAGTCGATGAAACCCTCGCCGTTCATGCGCCAGATCGGCCGCGTCACGATGCGTCCGGGCGCCTTGGGGGGCGGCGTGGCGGCGGGAGCGTCCGGGAACGGGCTGCGGCTGAGAAAGGCCAGCCGCCGGCTGTCCGGGCTCCAAGCCGGTGCCGAGACCCCTTTCGACAGGCCCGTGAGCCGGACGGCTTCGCCGCCGGCCAGGTCGAGCAGGTACAGCTGCGGCGCGCCCGGCTCCTCGCCTGGGGGCTTGCGCAGAAAGGCCAGCCGCCGGCCGTCCGGCGACCAGCGCGGCTGCCCATCGGCGCGGCCGCTCGTCAAGGGCCGCGGCGCCCCGCCGCCCACCTCCTGCAGCCAGATGCTGGACACGTAGTCGTCCTCGGCCTCGTCCACGGCCACCAAGGTGAAGGCGATCCGCAGGCCGTCGGGGTGGATCTGGGGATCGGCCACCCAGCGGAGCCGCAGCAGGTCCTCGGGCCGCATCGCCTCAACGTCCAGGGCGGAGGACGAGGGGCAGCAGGATCTCCACCTTCTTCCAACAGGTGGTGACGAGCATGTCGTCCGCGGCGTCCTTCGGGTCGCGCACGACGAAGCGGCCGATGACACAACCCTCGAAGTCCGGCCGGGCACGCATGCACAGCTCGCGCCGCCCCTGCGTGCCGACGAACATCGTGGTGTCGTCGAACTCGGTGATGAACCAGCGCAGGGCGTACTTGCTGTCGTCGGGGTCGCGGGCCATGTCCGTCAGCTCGTAGCAGACCTCGCCGTTGATCGCCCCGCTGCGGCCCTTGAGCTGGTTGCGCAGGATCTCCGGCGGCAGGTTGCCCTCCAGGGCGCTCTTCCAGGTCAGGGTGATCTGCGCCGAGGCCCGGGCGCCGCCCGAGTCCTGGACCTCGAGGTTGACCAGGCTGGACCCCACGAATCCGTCGTAGGGCACGAAGTCGAAGGTCTGCGGGCCCAGCTTGTTCTCCTGGGCACTGACCTCGTCCTTGTTGGTGACGAACCACTCCAGGCGCTGGGGCGGGTCTTCCTTGTCGCGGGCCACGCCTGTGAGGTCAACGTTGATCGTGGTGTTGACCGGTGCCTGGTACTCCCGCTTCAAGAGGTCGAAGTCGATCACGGGAGGGGTGTTCTTCTGGTCGGACCAGTAGAGGGCGATGTACTGGGCCTTGCTGCAGCCGTCGCGGTCGTAGACCACCAGCTTGACGCGGGCCGAGTAGGCAGTGGCCACGCTGGGGTTGAGGACAAAGGTGAGGACCTGGGTGCGCCGCCCGGCCACGGTGATCATGCGGTCATGCGGCGGGTCGACCTCGGCGTCCCACGCCAACTGCGCCGTGCTGTCTTCCTTGTCCTCGGCATAGGGGCTGAGGTCGATGGTGATCGGTGCACCGTTGCCCGCAGGCCGTGGGTCGGGGATGCGCTTTACCAGGCTCACGCAGTCGTTGACGGCGTTGACGATGACCCGGAAGCTCTGCTGGCTCTCGACCAGGCCGTCCGAAACGGCCACCGTGACCCGGGTGTCGCCGGACCAGTCGGCCTGCGGGGTGATGCTGATCACCTTGGTGTCCAGCAACTTGACGCCGGCCTCCGGCTTGCCTGCATCGACCAGCCTGATCAAGATGTTCTCGTCGCCGCAATCGGCATCGTCGACGTAGTTCTTGAGGTCCAGGATGGCGGTCTCGTCCTCGTCGAGCACCACGTCGGGGATGGGCTGGATGCTCGGCGGCGTGTTGTAGTCGATGGTGTTCTGGAAGAGCGAGCCCACGGCAGCGCAGCCGTTCTTCTTGAGGGCCCGCCAGCCATCCCACCACTCACGGAAGGTGGTCGGCCGGCGCTCGGCGAAGACCTGCCAGATGTCGGCGAACAGGGTGTTGAAGCGGTCGAACTCCTCGGTGCTGCCGTCGTTCTCGTGCAAATCCCAGAGCGCGCCGGTGATCCGACCCGGCACGCGGTCCCCGTCGCTCCAGCCAGGCGAGCCTGCCTTGGCGGCGTCCATGTCGACCTCCGCCACCTCGGGGGTCTCGAAGCGCGGATCCTGGCTGACGCCCAGCGGGAGGAACATGGCGAACCCGTGGACCAGGGCGCAGGCCGGGCTCAGGGCCTGGCGCGGGTCCTTGGGCGGTGCGGCGATGCAGGCGGCCCAGCCTTCGGGCAGCGGCTCGTAGACGTTGTGGAGGAGGGCATAGGCGGTGTACTGGCCGATCTGGGTGCCGTAGTCAGCATCCTCGCCGCGGAAGTGCAGGCTGCGCGACTCCAGGTCGTAGCGTGGGCCGTCGAGGCTGTCGGGGGCCCAGAAGGCGGTCACCTTGCCGGGGTCGCGGCCCGAGAAGGACCTGACGTAGAGCCAAGCCTCGGCGATGTTGACGTAGGTCCACAGCGCCCGCACGTCGCGGGTGTCGGCCATGAAGAGCTGCTCAGGGAAGCCGACGAAACCGTCCTGCACGTCGTCCAGCTTTCCGTCGCGGCTGTTGACCTCGTAGCTGACCCAGCCGAAGTCCTGGTCGGTGCCGGCCTTGAGCAGCTTCACCGAGCCGTTGTTGGTGAAGAGCTTGAGGAAGACGTCCTGGGTGCCGGCGATGCGACCGGTGGGACCATCGCGGTCGACGTTGGGCAGGGGCGCGCTCTCGAAGCGCCCCTGGGCATCGGTCATCGCCTCGCCCAGCTTCTCTCCGGTGGTGGGGAAGCCGCTGTCGAGGTCCCAGATCTCCACCCGCATGCCCGCGGCGGGATGCTTGCGGTCGGCCGAGCGGTCCACGTACTGGATTCGGCCCCGCACGACAATCTGCCCGGCGCCCGGCGTGGCCTGGGCGGGCGCGACCGGTTGCCGGTCAGGATGGGCCGCGAGGGGCTCCGCGGGCAGCGGGGCGGTCGCACCGCGGGCCACGGAACCGGTCCCGGGCGAAAGGACGAGGACGGCCAGGGGGAGGAGGGCGCAGAGGCCCGCGATGAGCAGGCTGCGGTGGAGGGCGCGCGCGGACAGGGGCTGCGGCATGGCCAAGGCTCCTTGCATCGTTCAAGCGAAGCGGCTCGGGCAGAGCTGGCGGCCGCCAAGGCGGCGGCCGCAGCGATCAGACCACCAAGGGCGGCCTAGGATTGCCTCGCTGGGCCTGGAAACGCGATGCGCCCAGCGGCGTTATGCCCGAGCAGGCCGGATCGGGACATCGTCAGGTCCGGCGGGCCGCAGCTTCAGCGGCCTGCACCGTCTGCTTGATCAGCATGGCGATGGTCATCGGCCCCACGCCCCCGGGGACCGGCGTGATCCAACTCGCCACCTCCTTCGCGCCGGCGAAGTCGACGTCCCCAACCAGGCGATAGCCCCTGGCCTGCGTCGGGTCCGGCACTCGGTTGATGCCCACGTCGATCACCACGGCCCCGGGCTTCAACATGTCCGCCCGCACGAACTCGGGCTTGCCGATGGCTGCCACCACCAGGTCTGCCCGGCGCAGGTGCTCCGCCAGGCCGCGGGTGCGGCTGTGGCAGACGGTGACGGTGGCGTCGGCCCGCTGCAGGAGCATGGCCATCGGGAGGCCGACGATGTTGGAGCGGCCCAGGACCACCGTGTCCATGCCGGCCAGGGTCAGGCCGGTGTGCTCCAGCAGCACCATGACTCCGGCGGGCGTACAGGGGACGAAGCGGGGCCGCCGACCCCGCTGGGCGAGCAGGCCCACGTTGACGGTGTTGAAGCCGTCGACGTCCTTCTCGGGCCGGATGCGGTCGATGATGGCGTCGGCATCCAGGTGCTGGGGGAGCGGCATCTGCACCAGGATCCCGTGGACATCGGGGCGTTCGTTGAGGATGTCGACCTGGGCCTCCAGGTCCGCCTGGCCCACCGAAGCCGGCAGGCGGATGCCGAAGGAGTTGAGTCCCAGTTCGCGGCAGGCCTTCTCCTTGGAAGCCACGTAGACGGCCGACGCCGGGTCTTCGCCCACCAGGACGGTGGCGAGGCCGGGCACGATGCCGCTGCGCGCCTTGAGCTCGGCGGCGGCGCGGCCGGCCGCGGCCCGGGTCTCCTGGGCGCTGCGCTTGCCGTCGATGCTGCGGGCGGTCATGCTGGGCTTCTCCTGCGCGTTGGGGCGCGACGGTTGCGGGTGGGCGGATGGCTTGGATCGGCCAGCCAGCCGACCTTATACTATGCCGCCGCCCGGTGGTCTACTCGGCGGCCCCCCGGTCCGATGTCCATGCCGCCAGCCGCCGACAGCTCGCCCGCCGCCAGCCCCATCGACGAGGCCCGCCAGGTGGTGGTGGGTCTCCTGGATGCTTGGTCGGAGCGCTATGGCGACGTGGTCTGCACGGTCCACGTGACAGCTTCCAGCCCGGTCGAGGTCTCGGAGGTCGCGGCGACCCCGGTTGCCACGCCACCTGCCGAACCCCGGCCGGGCGGAGCCGACGAGGCGCATGGCCCGGTGGGCGAGCCCCCAGCCCTGCGGCTGGAGGGTGAGGTCCTGGTGCAGGCTCAGCGAGAGGCCTTGCTCGCGGCCTTGCGCGGCCGGGGTTGGGTCCTGGAGGACGCGATCCGCGTCCTCTCAGATCCGGCGGTGGATCCCGGCCTCGGCTGGGTCGCGGCCGAGGCGGACCAGCTCGAACTCCGCTCGGCCCCGGTCGGGGGGAGCCTGGCCACCGAGTGGCTGGCGGGCGACCCCCCGCTCCGCGTCCTCGCGCGGCGCGCGTCCCACCTGGCGGTCCAGGCGGCCGACGGCACGGTGGGCTGGGTGCCGACCGCCGCGGTCGTCCACCTGCCGCCCGAGGCCTCGCCGCGGGCGGCGGACTGGCGCGAGGCCTTCGCCGGCCGTTGGGTCGAACCGCCGGCGGGCGCCTGGCGCAAGGCCGTCGCCGCCTGGTCCGGCACGCCCTACCGCTGGGGCGGCGCCAGTCGGCGGGGCGCGGACTGCTCGGGCTACCTCCAGCGCCTGGTGCGCGAGGTGGCGGGTCTGGGCCTGCCGAAGCACTCCGCTGACCAGGCGCGATGCGGCCGGCGGGTCGCGCCGGCTGAGGCCGCGCCGGGCGACCTCCTCTACCTCACCCACCGCGAGCGCCGCATCGCCCACGTGGCCCTGCTGGTCGAAGCCGAGCAAGGCCAGGCCTGGGTGACCCACGCCAACCTGGACGGCGCCGGTGTCTGCCTGGAGCCCCTGGCCGGCCTGCTGGAACGATATGCCTTGCGCGGCGTCCGGCGCCTGGGGCCGTCGTCCGCGGCCCTCCCGCGCCGCGCGAGCGTCGCCGGGGCCCAAGGCCCTGGAACCGCTGCCGCGGGGGACGCTGGGGCGGCCTCGGTCTATGGCCGCCTGGACCTGCCCTTGCAGCGCAACCCGGCCGCCGGCTGGGACTGGCTGCGGGACCTCGCCGGCCGCCGCATCCACGTCGTCGGCTACACCGGGGCCGAGGGAGCGGCGGTCGCGGCCTTCCTCTGGCAGCAGGGATGTCGAGACCTGGTCCTGCACGACCTCAGCGAGCCATCCGGGGCCCCTGCGGCCTTCGCGGCGGCCCACGTGGGCCTGGGCAAGCACGAGCGGGCGCAGCGCTGGGCGGAACTGGCGTCCTTGCCGGTCAAGCGCTGCCACGGGGCCGACTACCTGAGCGGCATTGGCCCCGCCGACGAGGTATTCGTCGGACAGGCCTGGTACCTCTATCCCCGCAACCTGGCGGTCCTGGACCCCATGGTCGCGGCCGGACGGCCGCTGGTTGGCCTCATGGACCTCTACTTCCGCCTGTGCGGCGCTCCCATCGTCGCCGTCAGCGGCTCCAACGGCAAGTCGACGACCAGTCGCTGGATCGAGCATATCCTGCGCCGTCCGGGCGCCGACCCCCGCCTCGGCAAGATCTACTTCGCCGGCAACGATCGGCACGGGGTGCAGGTGGCCGGGGCCTTGCCGGCCATGACCGCTGCCGACCGTCTGGTCCTCGAGGTGTCCAACCGCCACCTGCGAGGCATGGCCCCGCGGCCAGAGCTGGGGGTCCTGACCAACATCCTGCCCAACCACCTGGAGGAGCACGGCGGAAGCCTGGCGGCCTACCAGGCGGCGAAGGCGCGGCTGCTCCAAGGCCAGGACGCGCGCGGATTGGCGGTGTGGAACCAGGACGACCCGCTCAGCAGGGAGATCGCCCGCGACCTTCCCGGTCAGTCCTTCCCCTTCTCGCTGGAGGGGCCAGTGGCGCGAGGCGCCTGGCTGGCCGAGGAGCGGCTCTGGCTGAGGCTGGAGGAGGGCGGGCCCGGCCTGCCCCTCCTGCACCGCTCGGCCCTCGCGCTGCCCGGGGCCCACAACCTGGCCAACGCCCTGGCCGCGGCCTTGGCGGCGGCCCTGGCAGGCGCCACCCTGCGCCAGCTCCGGCAAGGTCTGAGCGACTTCGCCGGCCTCAAGCACCGGCTCCAGTGGGTCTGGCAGGTGGGCGGCGTCGATTGCTACGACGACCTCAACTCGACGACACCCCAGGCGACCATCGCCGCGGTCCAGGCCTTGGCCCGGCCGGTGGTCCTGATCGCCGGCGGGGAGGACAAGGGCTTGGACCTCATGGCTCTCGGGCCGGCGTTGGCGGACAGGGCCCGGGCGGTCATCCTCCTTCCCGGCCCGGGCAGCGAGCGCCTGGCCATGGCCCTGCGCCCGCAGGGCCTGCGCGTCGAGCGCCGCGACCGCCTGGAAGACGCGGTTCGCGCGGGCCTGGCCATCGCCGAGCGAGGCGACGCCCTCCTGCTCTCGCCCGCCTTGCCGGGCTTCTTCAGCCTTCACTACCGGTCCGATGGGCGCGAGGAGGGCTTCCGGTCCCTCCTCAGGCGCCTGAGTGCCGGTCGCACCCCGCCCTCCATGAAGCACCCAGGAGAACAGCCATGAACGACGACCTCCGGCCGCTCGACGAAGACACCCCTCAGACGACCTGTCCGGCCTGCGGCTCGGGCCTGGAGCTGCCGGACGAGGCCATTCTCGGCGAGGTGCTCTGGTGTGACGCCTGCGGCGCCGAACTGGAGGTGGTGTCCTTGGAGCCGCTGCGCATCCACCTGTTCGAGGAAGAGGAAAAGTAGGGGATGACCGCAGCCGTGGGGCCCGGGGTCGTCACCGGACGTGCCGGCCGCGCATCGGCGTCCGGGATCTGGCGGCACGCCGAGCGCTTCGAGCCTTGCCTGCCGCCTGAGACGCGCCTCAGCCACGGCGAGGGCGACACGCCCCTGACGGCCTACCCTGCCTTGGCCCGGGCCTGCGGTCTGGACAGCCTGTGGCTGAAGCGCGAGGACCTCAACCCCTTCGGCGCGCACAAGGCCCGCGGCGCGGCCTTCCAGCTCTCGGCCTTGCTCGCCGAGCACGGGCCGGCAGGCGTGGCGGTGATCTCCTCTTCCGGCAACGGGGCCATCGCTGCGGCCGGCTATGCGGCCCTCGCCGGCTGGCGCCTGGCGGCCTGCCTGAGCCCGGCGACGCCGCCGGCCAAGCTGGCCCAGCTCCGGGCGCTGGATGCCTGCGTGCTGCTGTCGGAGGACGCCATGGGCCTGGCCGTGGCCCTGGCCGAGGCCAGGGACTGGCCCAACCTGCGGCCATCCTTGGATCCACTGGCCCCGGTGGGCTTCATGAGCCTGGGATGGGAGCTGGCGGAGGCCGCCGTCGAAGCCGAGGGCATCTTCCTCTTCGCCTCTTCGGCCACGGCCTTGGTGGGGATGGCCCGGGCCCTCGATCGACCGCCGCCGGGATGCCCGGCCTGGCAGGCGCCGCTCCACGTGGTCCAGGGCGTCGGCGCCGATCCCATCGCCGGCCAGTTCGACCGCCGTCCGCCGCCCCAGGAGGGGCGTGCCCGGGTCGGCCGCCTGGGGAGCCGCAAGACGCGGCGCCTGGGGGAGGCGGTCCGCTGCATCCGGGCCGGCGGCGGCAGCGGCTGGACCGTGGGCGATGCCGAGGCCGATGAGGCCGACGGGCTCCTGCGGTCCGTGGGCATCGTGGCGGCGCTCGAAGCGGCCGCGGCGCTGGCGGCCGTCCGACGGGCGGCGCGGGAGTCCGGCCTGCGACGCGCGATCGTGGTGGTCACCGGTGCGGGGACCCCGGACCTTCCCGAGGACGCGGCCCTGGCAGCGGCTCGGGTCCATGACCTGGGGCAGGCCCTGGATCGGGTGGACCGATGGCGCTGAGCGGGCCGGTGCAAGACCTGGCGGGCTTTCGGGCCTGGGCAGCTGCCGCCCTGCCGCAGGGTCTGGCCTTCCTCGGTCCGGATCCGCACCATGCCTTGGGCTTTCTCGACCTCGTGCCCCGCCTGCACCTGGCCGCCGCCGACCGTCCCCCGGCCGTCGAGGCGGCCCTGCGGCTCGGCGCATCGGCCTGGCAGCCCGGGCCCGGCACGGGCAAGGGCGGCGCTGCTGCATCGCTGGCGGACGAGGGCGGGGCGGGCCGCGATGGCCCGCGCGACAGCGCTTCCCTGGCCGGCGATCCGGGCTTCCCGACCTGGCTGGCGGCCTGCGGCGAGAGGACGCCTCCGCCCGTCGCCGTCTTCAAGCCCTCGCATCAGCTCGAGGGCATGGCGCGGGATGGGGGCTGGCGGCTCCTCGCCGCCCCCGCCGGCCTGGCCCGCCAGTGGGAGAACAAGGTGGCCTTCCGCGCCCTGGCCGAGTCCTTGGGCCTCAAGCAGCCGGCCGGCCTGGTCCTGGAAGCCGGCGATGGCTTCGACAGGGTGGCGGGGCGCCTGGGCCTGCCCTTCGTCCTGCAGGCGCCGCACGGCTACAGTGGCGCCCGCACCCTGCTGGTCACGGACCGGGCGGGTCTTGCTGCCGCCCGGGCGTCCCTGCGCGCCCCGCGCCTCAGGGCGACGTCCTGGGTGAACGGGACGCCGCTGACGCTCAACGCCTGCGTCACCGGCCGGGGGATCGCCATGGCCGCGCCCTGCCTCCAGGTGACCGGACAGCCCACCCTGACCCGGCATCCGTTGGGATCCTGCGGCAATGACTGGTCCTGGCCGGGGCTGGCGGCGCTGGACCTTGCGGCGTATCGGCGGGTGACCCGCCGGGTGGGGGAGGCCCTGGGATCAGCGGGCTTCCGAGGCATCTTCGGCCTCGACTTCGTGCAGGACCCGCAGTCGGGCGAGCCCTGGCTCATCGAGGTCAACCCGCGCCTGGTGGCCTCGGCCAGCCTGCATGCCCAGCTCGAGCTGCGCGCTGGCCGCGTCCCCCTGGCGGCGCGGCACCTGCTGGCGCTCCTGGATCCGGCGGCCGACAATCTGCCGCTGGACCACCACGAGGCGCCGCTGTCCGGGGGGCAGCTCATCCTGCACAACCTTGACGAAAGGGCCAGGGTCTGGGAGGGCCGCATCGGGGCGACGGCCCGGCGGATTCCGGAGCCGGGACGCGAGGCCAGCGCCCAGGACCATGGTTCCACTGCGGAGAACCATGTGCCCGCCTGCCTCCTGCGCCAGATCGAAGCGGGGCAGGTCCTCGTTCTCCCTCCGCCCTTCGGGAGGGTGGTCGGCTCGGGAGCAGAGTGGGGGCGGATTCAGAGCCTGGAGGCGGTCGCGGACCGCGATGGCGGACCAGCGCCCGGCCTTGCCGAGCTCGCGGCCACGCTCATGCGGGCTGGAGGATGGCCGACCCGCATGGGGGCAGAAAACGCCGCCGACCAAGAGGATTTCGTGTAGTGACAAAGACTATCGCCCCTCCAGCAAACCAGCAACCCTTTGACGCAGCGCAAGGCCGCGCCTCGGCGCTGCGCCTCGTGCGAGCCGCCCGCGAACTCTACCGGCGGGGCCTGATCGTCGGGCTGGACGGCAACCTCTCGCTGCGCCTGCCGGACGGGAGCATCCTGATCACGCCCAGCGGGCAGGTGAAGGGCTGGCTCCGGCCGGCGGACCTGCTGCGCATCGACCTGCGGGGAAGGGTTCTCGACGGGCCCATCGGGCGGCGGCCGAGCTCCGAGATCGCCATGCACCTCGTGGCTTACCGCGAGCGTAGCGACATCGGCGCCGTCGTCCACGCCCACCCCCCGGCCGTGGTGGCCTGCTCGGTCTTCGGTCTGCCCCTCCTCAGCGACGCGCTTCCTGAGGCCCTGTTGCTCACCGGTTCGCCCATCCTGCTGCCCTATGCCACGCCTGGCACGGCCGAAGGCGCCGCTGCCCTGGCGGCGCAGGTGCACGAGGGGGATTGCTTCGTGTTGGAGCGCCATGGATCGCTCGCCGTGGCCGCTGACATCGACCTGGCCTTCGCCCGCACGGAGAGCCTTGAGCAGTTGGCTCGGATCTCGCTGCAGGCCCGTCAACTGGGCTTCCGGGACCCGCAGGCTCTCGCCCTCGATGCCGCCAGGCAGGCGTCCCTGGCCGCTGTGCGTGCCGCCATGGGATGGGGTATGCCAGCCGGCAGACCGGCCGAGGACGCGGGCGCTGGGCCGCTGGGTTCAGTGGACAGGGCGCATCCATGAGACTGGTGGCGGACAGCGTGGTCGGCGACGTGTGGCGGTCCCGGGCTCCTGCGGGAGGGCGGCGCCGCTGGTTCCACGTGGCCGCGGCCCTGGTCATCTTGGCCCTGGGGATGCCGCCGCGGGTCGAGCTGGCCCTTCACCACGGCCTGCCCTTGAAGGGGGAAGAGCCCCAGTACCAGGTCTATGCCCGCCACTGGGCCCTTGGCGAAGGTGCCGAGCCGCGCGAGAAGGCCTTCCCGTGGCATCCCCTTGGCTCCTTCACCCACCGTCCGCCGGGCTACACCCTGCTGGTCGGGACGATCCTGCGCGCCGCTGGCCCCGACGACCTGACCACCGTCCGCCTGACCCAGGCCTTGCTCGACTGCGCCAGCCTCCTCTTGCTCTACACGCTTGGGACCGCGGTCTTCGGGGGCTGGAAGGGGCGCGCAGCGGGCCTGGCGAACGCCGCCATCATGGCGCGCTACGACTTCCTCATGGGCTTCGTGGCGCGCATCCTGACCGAGACCTTCTACCTCTTCCTCGTTCTGGCCGGCCTGCTCTGCGCGCTGCGCTGCCGTCGCTCCCAGAGCGCCTTGCCAGCGTTGGCGGCGGGTCTCCTCCTGGGTTGGGCGGCAGTCACGCGGCCGGCCGCCCTGTTCATCGCTCCTCCGCTCCTGCTGTGGCTCTTGACCACGCGGAGCGCCCCCCGGCCCGGCCGCAAGGCGGTCGCCGCCGCCCTAGGGCTCACGCTCGCCATCGCGCCTGTCACCTGGCGCAACTGGGAGCTGCAGGGCCGATTCATCCTGATCGCCACCAACGGCGGCCAGGTCCTGCACGACAGCGTGGCGCGGGTCGAAGGCTTGAGCGCGCCGGAAGACTTCCCGTCGCGCGAAGACCTGAAGGCCCCCGGCCTCGGCGAAGTGGACCAGCAGCGGGCCTACCGTGATGCCGCCGTTGCCTACCTGCTGGCCCACCCCGAGGACTGGGGCAAGGTCCTGGGCCGCAAGTTGGCCATCCTGACCGTGACCAAGCCCGAGCACACCATCTCGCACCACCCCATGGCCACACCCATGGACCCCTGGCTCTACCCCCTGGCCCTGACGGGCGCCGGCCTCAGCCTCTTCTGGCGGCCCAGGTGGCGTCGGCGCGAGCGCATGCTGCTGTGGGCCGCGGTGGGAGCGCAGGTGCTGGCCTTTCTCGTCGCCAACGCCGAGGTGCGCTACCGGGTCCCGTTGGTCCCGCTCTTGACCTTGCTCGCGAGCGGCATGGGTGTCGATGCCGTTGCGAGCCTTCGACGGCAGGGGCTGCGTGCCCGGTCAGCGGTCGCCCCGACCACTTGAGGCCGTGGACAGGCCCGACGCGGCTCAACCAAGCGGCGCGAGGGTGTGGCGCGGGCCGCCCGCTCACGCCGGCAGGTCGTCGCGGAAGACCGGCAAGGTCATGCACCGGCAGCCACCACCGCCGCGGTTCAACTCTTCGCCTTCCATCATGATGGCCAGCGGCCCAGAGCGGTCGATGTCGATGCCCTCGGCGACGAAGCGTTCGGCCGTGAGTACGCGGTATCCCTCGGCGGCGAGGCTCTGGAACGTGGCCTGGTTCCGCTCGTAGCCGATCACCACGCCAGGCGCCAGCGCGAACACGTTGGCCCCGCTGGACCACTGCTCGCGTTCCTGCACCAAGGGGTCGGGGCCACCGGCGGTGACGGGCTTCAGGTCGTGGCCGCAGTCCCGCAGGGCCGCCAGCAGGCCCTCCTTGGCAACGATGCGACTGACCCTGCCCCCGTCCACCTGGACATGGATCGCCGGCGCCTTGCGTGAGCCGACCATGAGGGGCGGATAGACCAGGCAGCGCTCGCGGTCCAGCATGGTGAAGGTCATGTCCAGGTGGATGGTGGCCCGGCTGTCGGGCAACTCGACCACGATCAGGTTCCGCAGCAGGCCCCCCGCGGCCAGGCCCCGCAGCAACTGGTCGATCGCGGCCACCTGGGTCCGCGGGCTGAGGCCGATCAGGACGGTCTCGGTGCTGAGGACCAGGACGTCGCCGCCTTCCAGGCTGAAGGCCGGACCGCCGCTGCCTCGCGTGCCGTCGAAGTAGCTGCCCTTGCCGCGCAGGCGGGGCAGGTGTTGAAACAGGGCCCGCAGGATGGCCGCCTCCGAAGCACGGACCCGGTTGGCCATGGCGGCAACCACCACCTTGTCGTGAATGCAGAGCGCCGCGTCGCGCATGAAGAAGGCATTCGGCAGGGGAGGGAGGGCAAAGGCCAGGGGGCTGAGGAACTTGGCCAAGGTGTCCTTGGTCATGGGTGTCCCGTGGATGAGCTGTCGGGCCAGGCGGTCCGGCGGCAGGCCCACGAGGCCTCCAGTCAGCTCCGGACAAGCGTGCAGGTCGCAGAGCTGGCCCACGAGCTGGCGGCGGGCCGTGGCGTCGGCCAGAAGCTCCTCGAGGAGTTCGGTCAGGTGGTAGACTGTGGCCACCTGTTCGAGCACGCGGCGCAGCTGGCGGTGCTCGTACTGCGCCGGGGGCAGGAAGAGCAGGTCGTCGTAGAGCGCCGCCGCCGCCATCCCCGGCGTCATGTTCTCGATCTCAGCACCCGGCTCGTGCACGATGACCGTGCGCAGGCGACCCGTTTCGGAATGAATGCGGATGGACTCCATGGCAGCGATGCTAGCACAGGCCGGCGGCCGAGGCGCCGAAGCAGGTCCGGGCGGCGATGGCGGCGTACAGGACTTCGTAGGCCCTGCCGACCGACCTGCCTGGGGCCGCGATCCATGGCGCCGCGAGCTGAGCGCGGTCGTGTTGGAACGGGGTGAAGATGCCGGCGGCCCCTTCCTCGACCTCGCGGACTCGCTCTACTATCCCGGCGGCGGTGGTCAACCAGCGGACCGGGGCTGGGTCGCTGGGAGGCGCTTGACCGCGGTGGAGCGGGTCGGGAGCGCATGGCGGCACTGGGTCGACGCGGCCGATCCGGACGAGGCCATCCCCGGCCCGGGCGCCCCGGTCCTCCTGCAACTCGACTGGCCTCGCCGCTTCGACCACATGCAGCAGCACAGCGGCCAGCACCTCCTCTCAGCCATCGCTGAGGACCGCTTCGGTTGGCGCACGACCTCGTTCCACCTGGGCGAGGAGGTCTGTGACATCGAGCTGGATGTCCCGGCGTTGAGCCGGACGGCCTTGCACGATCTGGAAGAGGCGGTGGCAGAGGCCATTCGGACCGCCGCACCCCTCAGGGAGCACCTCGTCGAGCCTGCCGACCTGGTCGGGCGACGGGTCCGCAGCCGCGGCTTGCCGGCGGGCCATCAGGGCTTGGTACGCCTGGTGGAGATCGAGGGCCTTGACCTGGCCACCTGCGGCGGCACCCACCTGGCGCACCTCGGGCAGCTGGAAGGGCTGACCCTCCTGGGAACCGAAGCCCTGCGCGGCGGCCAGCGGCTCAGTTGGATCGCCGGGAGCCGCATCCGCAGGCGCCTGGCCGGGCGCGAGCAGCTGGTGGGTGAACTCCGCCGTCTCCTGAAGGCGCCGGATGCCGCCTTGACCGAGGCCGCAGGGCGCCTGCAGCAGGGCATCGCGGACGTCCAGCAGGAAGGCCGCTCCCTGGCGGCCTGGCTGGTCGAGAACCTGGCCGCTCGCCTGGCGGCCGACCCCAGTCCCTGGCCATGGCTCCACGATCCCCGTCTGACCCGCGAGCTGCAGCGCGAGCTCGGCAAGCGGATGCTCGCGGCAGGCAGGGCGGCCTTCCTCAGCGGCGGCGAGCCGCCCTTCGCCTGGCTCCTCGTGCTGCCCCCGGACCCGGCCGCCCCGCGCCCGCCCGATACGGCCTCCCTGCAGGCGTGGATCGCCGCCCTCGGTCGGGGCGGCGGCCAGTCCCCTTTCGTCCAGGGTCAGGCCTCCAGCCTCGATGCCCTCAGGACCGCCGCGTCACGCCTGCCTGCCTGGGCCGGGTCGCCGGACCCGGGCGCCGTCGCGATCAGGACGCCATGACATAAGCGAAGATCAGGGGGGCCACGATGGTGGCATCGCTCTCGATGATGAAGCGGGGCGTGTCCAGGCCCAGCTTCTCCCAGGTGATCTTCTCGTTGGGTACCGCGCCGGAGTAGGAGCCGAAGCTGGTCGTGGAATCCGAGATCTGGCAGAAGTAGCGCCAGAGCGGCACGTGTTCCAGTTCCAGGTCCTGACGCAGCATCGGGACCACGCAGATCGGGAAGTCCCCGGCGATGCCCCCGCCGATCTGGAAGAACCCGGCGGGGGCTTGCCGCACCGTGTCCTGGTACCACCCCGAGAGGGCCATCATCGTCTCGATGCCCCCCTTGACGGTGGCCACACGGCGCACGGTGCCGCGGATGCAGTGCGAGGCGAAGATGTTCCCGGTGGTCGAATCCTCCCAGCCGGGCACGAAGATGGGGAGGTCGCGCTCACAAGCCGCCATGAGCCAGCTGTCGCGGGGGTCGATCTGGTACTGCTCGGTCAGCCGACCGCTGCGCAGGATGCGGTACAGGTACTCATGGGGGAAGTAGGACTCGCCAGCCTGGTCCGCCGCGGTCCACTCGTCGAGGATGGCGCGCTCGATGCGCCGGATCGCCTCTTCCTCCGGGATGCAGGTGTCGGTGACCCGGTTGAGGTGCCGCTCCAACAGCTCCACCTCGTCGGCGGGCGTGAGATCGCGCCAGTTGGGCAGCCGCACGTAGTGGTGATGGGCCACCAGGTTGTAGAGATCCTCCTCCAGGTTCGCCCCGGTGCAGGTGATCGCGTGCACCTTGCCTGCGCGGATCATCTCGGCCAGGCTCAGGCCGAGTTCGGCGGTGCTCATCGCGCCGGCCAGGGTGACCATCATCCGCCCGCCGCCGGCGATGAAGTCCGCGTAGGCCTCGGCGGCATCCACCAGCGCGGCGGCATTGAAGTGGCGGTAATGGCGCTTGACAAAGGCCTTGACGGCCGCGGCGTGTTCCATGGCGGGCTCCTGTGATCCGGCGCACGAAGGCGGGCTTGGGGGGGGGGTGTCTGAGAGCGGAGGCGTGGAGGGACGCCGGCGGGCCGGCAAGGGCCCCACCGGTCAATCGACGTCGGAAGCATCCTCCGTGTCCGCCTCGGACATGGCCTCCATGGCGTAGCTGATGGCCTTGTAGAGCAGCTTTGCCACGGCGAAGTCGGCGTGGTGCAGGCCCTCGCGCGGCGCCAACTCGACGCAGTCCAAGCCGACGATCTCGGCTTCATCGCTGAGCAGGCGGATGGCCCCGAGGGCCTCGGACCAGGTGAGGCCGTCCGGCTCCGGGGTGCCTGTCGCCGGCACCACCGACGGGTCCAGTCCATCGACGTCGATGGTCAGGAAGACCCGGCGACCGGCGACCAGAGCCCGGAACTGCTCGCGCCAGACGGGGTTGACCATCTCCTCGGCGTACCAGGTCCGCAGGCGCTCATGCTCGCGCCGCATCACCGCGACCTCCTCGGGGCAGACCGAGCGGACGCCCAGCTGCAGGAGCTGCTCGACCCGCGGGTTCTCGAGCATGCGCCGCCCCACGCAGGCGTGGCTGAGCGGGTCGCCTTCGTAGCTGTCCCTGAGGTCGGCATGGGCATCGATCTGGACCACGGTGATCGGACCTTCCAGGCCGTCGCAGAGACCCGCCAACACGCCGGCCGACATGCTGTGCTCACCCCCGAGGCATACCGGGAGGCAGCCATCGCGGCAGATCTGGGCCACGGCCGCTCGGATGCGGTCGCCTGCCAATCGTGGGTCTACCGGCAGGTCCAGGGCCGGCAGGGTGTGGATGCCGTACTCCAGGGCGGGTTCGTTGTCGTACTCGCGGTCGTACAGTTCCACCTGCTGCGAGGCGAGGATGATGGCCGCCGGCCCCGCGGCCGTTCCGCCCTGGTAGCTGACCGTAGCCTCCAGCGGTACCGGCAGGATGCGGACGGCCGCCCAGTCCTTGGCCGAACACTCGGGCGGTAGGCCCAGGAAGTTGTCGTGGCTGCCATGGCTCATGCGGCGACTCCGGGTCTGGGAAGGGGGGGAGGACGATGCTGGGGCGGGGAGAGGGGTGGCGAATGGTAGAAAGGCCCCTCAGGGCGGTCAAGCGTCGCCGCCGGTCCTGTCTGGATCACCGACGACCTGGGCGTCCATGATGAAGGCCTGGACCGGCTCTGGGAAAGGAGACTGTGGGGGGGTGGGCAGGATGGCCAGGGTCAGGTCGATGGTGACCCGGGCGTTCGCTGCCAGCCTGAAGTCCCGGGCGATCGGCTCGATGTGGCCGTTGACGGGCACGGGCCGGCCGGCCGCATCGAGTCCGCTCAGGCGGGGGATGGCCACGAAAACCCGCCGGTAGTCGCCGCTGGGCAGGCGGCCCACCGTCAGCACCACGGCTGCCGCCCCAGCGCCATCGGCCGGCAAGCGGGCCTCGTCCACGGTCCTCCCGAAGCGCCGCCAACCGGCGTCGCGCACCGGATGACGGCTGACGCCGCCCCAGTCGGGCTCGACGACGATCGCGCTCAGGCCGGCCCGGTGTTCCGGCGACCAGCGCAGGCGCAGGGTCAACTCGCCGCTGGCAGGCGGTCGGCAGCCGGCCAGCAGGAGGAGGGCGGCCGCCGCGCCGAGCAGGCGCATTCGCCGCGGCCGGCTGTCCCGCGGTGCCGACCTGGCGACGCAAGAGAGCGGGCGGAGCACCGGCTCCTGCCCGCTCTCGCCTTGACCTCGGGGCGGCACGAAGGGCCGGATCAGAAGTCGCCGGTCCCGGCTTCCGGACCCTCGACCAGTTCGCGTCCGTAGTCCCGCCAGGCCGCCAGGCCTTCGGCGATGTACTTGACCTTGGTGAAGCCGCCCTCCTTGGTCAGGGCATTGGCCACCTGCAAGGCCTCCGAGTTGGGGCATTCGCAGTACGAGATCAGCCACTTGTCCTTGGGCAGCTCCGCGAAGTGGGCCTGCGGGCTGTGGAAGGGCACGTTGATCGCGCCGGCGATGTGCCCGGACTCGTAGTCGATCTGCGGTCGGGCGTCGATGAACTGGATCTGGCCCTCCAGACAACCTTCGTCGATGGCCTTGATCACGTCGGCCATCGCGATGTTCAGTTCCTCGGTGCCCTCGGTGAAGGCGGCGCAGCCCAGGGCGTCCGCGGGAATGGTCGCCGTCGGGAAGACCTCGGCCTCACCGCCGGCATCCACCACCTCGGACGAGGTCTCTTCCGTGACAGGGGCCGCCTCGTCGGTGGTGGCAGCAGGTTCCTCGGCGGCCGGGGGCTGGCAGGCGGCGAGGTTGAACGCCAGCAGACCAGAGAGAGCGAGCAGGTTCAGGTTCGACTTCATCATGGGAGAGCTCCTGTTCGGCCCAAGGCGAGGGCCAACGGATGGGCGGCGATCGGAACGATCGAGGGGCGCGGTGTCTCGGGTCAGGGCTTGCGGGTAGGGCTGGGCTTCGCCGCGGGTGCCGCCTTCGTGGCCGGAGCCTTGGTGGCCGAGGCCCTGGCGGCGGAGGCCGTCGCGGTGGCCGCGGGCTTCGGCGCGCTGAAGGTGTAGGGCACCTCGACCTGGTTGCTGCCCGGCACTTCCGGGCGCAGCCCCACCAGGTAGCTCTGCTCCCCTTCGCGCCACAGCGGGGCCTCCAGGTCGTCTCCGGCCCGCTCGAGGCTCAGGCGCCAGGCATCGGCCGCGGCCTGGCCCGCGAGGTTGAAGCGGGTCGGCTTGGCGCCGATGCCTGCGGTCACGGCCTTCGCCAGGGTCGGATCCTCCAGCGGCCAGGCCAGGGCGCCTTGGGTCTGGGCAGGATCGGCCTTGCTACCGAAGGCCGACAGCTTGTCCGGGCCCCAGGCATCCCGCCGGTCCTGCCACCAGCCGAGGGTGAAGACCACCAGTTGGCGCAGGTCGGGCGACAGTGGCGCCGCGGTGTCGCTGCGCCAGTACTCGAGAGCGCGGATGATGCTGTGCAGGGTGCGCAGCCGCTCGGCATATGGACCCTCGCCAGGGTTCTCGAGGTCTGCCTGGCTGATGACCACGCGCGCCTCGCCCTTGCTGGACTTGACATAGATGACGCCCACCGGACCGGGCCCCTCGATGCTTCCGTCCGCCGTCACCCGGTACTCCAGCTTGGGGGCCGCCAACTTGTCGGCCAGCTCGGCGATCCCTACCTCGTCCCAGAGCTTGCGCACCAAGGCCTCGCCTAGGCTGGGGGTGATGACCGTCTGGTACCAGTCGTCGCGGCTGTACGCGTCCGAGAAGGCGTAGACCACGTGGCCCCCGGCGCGCATGCTGAAGTTGGGGCGGAACTCGGCGGCCAGCGCGGGTTCGTTGTCGCGCGCTTCGATGCGCGCGAACTGGAGGATGACCTCGTCGCCCGCCGGCAGGCCGGCCGCGTTCTTCGTCGCCTCGGCGTCTGCGTCCAGGGTGGCGGTCGGCTCGGCGGTGTCCGTCGGCAGCGGCGTCGCCGATGGCAGGGCCTCGAGCGTGGCCGGGCGCTGATCGGCCGAGGGCGGAGGCGGGGTAGGGTCGTCGCCGCCGCAACCGGTCAGGACGGTTGCCAGGGTGAGCGCAGCCGCCAGGCAGGCAGCCAGGGGTGGGCGTCGCGTCGCATCAAGCTGCTTCATCGTCTTCTCCTCGAAACGGTGGGCAGCGGACGCCCTCCGCGGTGCGGTTCGCCAGAGTGTGCCATAGCGGCCAGGACAGGGCCAAGGTTTACGCGGGGCGCGTTGCGGCGCAGGCCGGCCTGTCAGGCGAGCGGCAGAATGGCCTCGGGCACCCAGTGGCCCGCGAGCACCTTGGCCAGGTAGCCGCCGGTGTGCGAGTCCGGGCAGGCGGCGACCTGCTCCGGACGGCCCTGGCAGACCAGGCGCCCGCCGCGATCTCCGCCCTCGGGCCCCAGGTCGATGACGTGGTCCGCGCACTTGATCACGTCGAGGTTGTGCTCGATGACCAGGACCGTGTTGCCCGACTCCACCAACGCTTGCATGACCTCCAGCAGCCGCTGGACGTCGGCGAAGTGCAGGCCGGTCGTCGGCTCGTCCAGGATGTAGAAGGTGTTGCCGGTGGCCACCCGCGACAGCTCGCGGCTCAACTTGACGCGCTGGGCCTCGCCGCCCGAAAGGGTGGGCGCCGGCTGGCCGAGCCGGAGATAGCCCAAGCCCACGGCCTCCAAGGTCTCGAGCTTGCGTCGAATGGCCCCGTGGGCCTGGAAGAACTGCAGGGCATCGCTGACCGACAGGTCCAGCACATGGCTGATCGAGAGGTCCTTGAAGCGGATCTCAAGGGTCTCTCGGTTGTAGCGGGCGCCCTTGCAGACCTCGCAGGGCACGTAGACGTCCGGCAGGAACTGCATCTCGATCTTCAGGATGCCGTCCCCGGCGCAAGCCTCGCAGCGGCCGCCCTTGACGTTGAACGAGAAGCGGCCCATGTCGAAGCCGCGCAGCTTGGCTTCGGGCAGGGAGGCGAAGAGCTGCCTGATGGGGGTGAAGAGGTTGGTGTAGGTGGCCGGGTTCGACCGGGGCGTGCGCCCGATCGGGCTCTGGTCGATGTCGATGACCTTGTCCAGGCCTTCCCAACCCTCCAAGGCGTCATGGGCCCCCGCGTGCTCGCGGCTGCCCCCGATCAACTGGGCGAGGCGCTTGTGCAGGATCTCCTGGACCAGGCTGCTCTTGCCGGAGCCTGACACCCCAGTGACCACGGTCATGGTCCCCAAGGGCACGACCACGTCGATTGCCTTGAGGTTGTTCTCGCGCGCCCCCTTGAGCACGAGGCTCTGCCCCTTGCCCTTGCGGCGCCTTGCCGGCACGGGGACCATCCGGCGGCCGGACAGGTAGTCGGCCGTGAGCGAGCCTTCGGCCTGCAGGAGGGTGGGGAGATCCCCCTGGGCGACCACCTGCCCCCCCTGCTCGCCGGCTCCCGGCCCCATGTCCACGATCCAATCCGCAGAGCGCATCGTCTCCTCGTCGTGCTCGACCACCAGAACGGTGTTGCCGACGTCCCGCAGGCGCAGGAGGGTGCGGATGAGGCGCGCGTTGTCCCGCTGGTGGAGCCCGATCGACGGCTCGTCCAGGATGTAGAGAACGCCCATGAGCTGGGAACCGATCTGGGTGGCCAGGCGGATGCGCTGGGCCTCGCCGCCCGAGAGGGTGGCCGCGCGGCGATCCAGCGTGAGGTAGTCCAGGCCGACGTCGACCAGGAAATGGGCGCGGGCGTGGATCTCCTTGAGGATCTCGCGGGCGATGGTCCGGTCGCGCTCGCGGAGGGCACCGGGCCCCCCGTCGCCGGCGCCGAGGGCTTGGGCCCACCCGGCCAGGGCATGGATGGCCATGCCCGTCACCTCGATGATGGATCGGCCCGCCACGGTCACGGCCAGGACCTCGGGGCGAAGCCGGCGCCCCTGACAGACGCCGCAGGGGCGGGTGGTCATGAAGCGCTCCAACTCGCCCCGCATCCAGTCGGAGTCGGTCTCGGCATGGCGGCGCTGGAGGTTGTTGACCACGCCCTCGTAGCGGCTCTGGAAGCTCCGGGCCTGGCCGCGGTAGTTGCGGTAGGTCACCTCGATGTTCTCGTCGCCCAGGCCGTGGAGCAGGGCGTGCTGGGCCTCAAGGGTCAACGCGACCCAAGGCGTGTCGAGGTCGGCGCCGAAGCGCTCGAGGACCGCTCCCATGAGCTGCAGGCCGTAGCCCTCGTCGGTGCGGGACTTCGACCAGGCGGCGACGGCGCCTTCGCGGACCGTCAGCCTGGGATCCGGGACGACGAGATCGGGGTCCACCTGCATCAGGCTGCCCAGGCCCTGGCAGGAAGGGCAGGCGCCGTGCGGCGAGTTGAAGGAGAAGGTGCGCGGCTCGATCTCCGGCAGGCTGAGGCCGCAACCGGGGCAGGCGAAATGCTCGCTGAACATCAGCTCCAAGGGCGCGTCTTCGTCGCCTTCGGCCAGGCGCAGCACGGTGACGATGCCTCCGCCCAGCTTGAGCGCGGTCTCGATGGAGTCGGTGAGCCGCGTGCGGTCGATGCCGTCGGGCCCGTGGCGCACCACGAGGCGATCGACCACGGCCTCGATGCTGTGGTTGCGGTAGCGATCCAGGCCGAAGTCCTCTTCCTCCCCCAGGTCGCGCAGGTCACCGTCGATGCGGGCGCGGACGAAGCCGGCCTTGCGCAGGTCCTGGAACACCCGCTCGTGACTGCCCTTTCGCCCGCGCACCAGCGGCGCGAGGAGGAGGATGCGGCTGCCTTCCGGCAGCTCGAGCACGGCGTCGACGATCTGCTCGGCGCTCTGCCGGGCGATGACCTGGCCGCAATTGGGGCAGTGGGGAATGCCGACGCGGGCGAAGAGCAGGCGCAGGTAGTCGTAGATCTCGGTCACCGTGCCGACCGTCGACCGGGGGTTGTGGCTCACCCCCTTCTGATCGATCGAGATGGCCGGCGACAGGCCCTCGATCTGATCCACCTCCGGCTTCTCCATCTGTCCGAGGAACTGCCTGGCGTAGGCCGAGAGGCTTTCGACATAACGGCGCTGGCCCTCCGCGTAAATGGTGTCGAAGGCCAAGGAGCTCTTGCCGGAGCCCGAAAGGCCGGTGATCACCACCAACTTGTCGCGGGGGATGCTGAGGTCGATGTTCTTCAGGTTGTGCTCGCGAGCGCCGCGGATGACGATGTTCTGATGGGCCATGAAGGTGCGGGGCTCCGTGGAGAAGCGGAGGGCCAAGCAGGCAAGCCGCGAAGTCTAGCACAAATGAGCGACTTGCAGCTCTTGCCCCGCCGGTCCCCCTGACCTAGCATTGCCTGGAGCCAACAGAGGCTCCATCGCCCCCGCGATCCCAGCTGCCAGGTGACCCATGCTGCACCCTCGCATCCGTCTGCCCGAACTTGCCCGACATCGTTGGCTGCCTGCCAGGACCTGCATCGGCGCTGCGTGGTGCCTGGCCCTCGCCCTGCTCGTCGCCCCGCAGGTGCCGCGGCCGGCCGTCGCCCAGATCTCTGTGGCGGGCGGCACGGTCCAGGTGGCCACCCGCGCCATCGGCCAGTACGGCGAGGTGGCCCAGGGGGCGCAGCAGACCATCGCCGTGGTCATGGACCATGCGCCGGGCTTCCACAGCTGGCCGAACACCGCGCAGCTGGTGATTCCGGAATGGCTCGGCGACGGCTTCTTCCCCATCGAGACCCGGGTGGACAGCTTCGAGACCAGCCCTGGCCTGACGGTGCACGAGGCCGGCATCCTGTGGCCGGCCCCGGAAGCCGTGCCCGTGGACTACCTCAACGCGGGGACGAAGCAGGACCTGCTGAGCTTCAAGGGACGGGCCGTCATCCTGGTCCCGGTCAACGTGGCGTCCGATGCCCCCCTGGGCGAGGCCAGGGTCGGCTTCAAGCTCACCTACCAGAGCTGCGACGAGACCACCTGCTACCCGCCCGAGGAGCCGAGCTTCGCGGTGACCTTCAAGGTCGTCGCCGCGGGAAGCGACTTCATGGCCTCCCAAGTGCCCGATCCGGATGCCGTCTTCACGACCGCGGCCGCACAAGGGGGCAAGAGCCCGGCCGGGGCTGCCGGGGTGACCTTCAACCTCTTCGGCTGGCGCTTTGCGGTGGCCTCCGGCGGCCTCTTCGGGCTGCTGAGCCTCCTGCTGCTGGCGGCTCTCGGCGGCTTGCTGCTCAACTTCACGCCTTGCGTGCTGCCTGTTCTGCCCATCAAGATCATGGGCATGAGCCGGGCGGCGGGCGACCCAAGGCGCCTCGTGGTCCTGGGCATCGTGATGAGCCTCGGCGTGGTGGCGTTCTGGATGGTCATCGGCGGGGCCATCGCCTTCGTGACCGGCTTCAGCGCGATCTCCAGCCTCTTCCAGACCTCCTGGTTCTCCTTGGTGGTCGGCCTCTTCGTGGCCGTCATGGCCATGGGCATGCTCGGCCTCTTCGATGTCGTGCTGCCCCAGGCGGTGTACCGCTACCAGCCCCAGCAGGAGACCCTGCCGGGAGCCTTCGGCTTCGGCATCATGACGGCGGTGCTGTCGACACCGTGCACGGCTCCCTTCATGGGTACAGCGGCTGCATGGGCGGCGCGCCAGACCCCGGCCATCACCCTGACCACCTTCGGCGCCATCGGCGCGGGCATGGCCCTGCCCTACCTGCTCCTGAGCCTGCGCCCCGGGCTCTTGAGCAAGGTGCCGCGGACCGGACCTGCCAGCAACGTGCTCAAGCAGGTGATGGGCCTCCTGATGCTGGCCGTGGCCAGCTTCTTCCTCGGCATCCCCATCGCCGCCGCCTTGCGCCAGGCCCCCGCCCCGGCCAGCCGGGCCTACTGGTGGATCGTCGCCGCCTTTGCCGTGGCCGCCTGCGCATGGATGCTGTGGCGCAGCCTGCAGCTCACGCGGAGCCCCTTGCGCCGAGCCTTCTTCGCGGGCCTTGCCATCATCGGCGCGGTCACGATGCTGGCGATCACCCCTGGCCTGACAAGCCACGGCCCCATCGACTGGGTCTACTACACGCCGGAGAAGCTGGCGGCGGTCCAGTCCGACGGGAAGGTGGCGGTCGTTGACTTCACGGCTGAATGGTGTCTCAACTGCAAGGCCCTCGAGAAGTCGGTGCTGCACCAGCCCGAAGTGGTCGAGCGGCTCGCCTCGGCCGGGGTCGTGCCCGTCAAGGTCGACCTGACGGGCGACAACCCTGAGGGCCGCGCCCTCCTGCAGCGCCTGGATTCCGTGGGAATCCCCTTCCTGGCCGTTCTGGGGCCCGGAACCGGATTCGACGAGACGCCCCTGACGTTCGACAGCTACACCGTCCAGACGGTGCTGGACGCGATCGACGCGGCCGACGGCTGAGTGGGTCAGGGCCACCAGGCGAGGGCGATCCGCTCGATGCTGAAGGTGCGCTCCTCGCGGCGCAGGTGACAGTAGGCCACCAGGTGCCCGCCGCGCAAGGCGATGGGGCGAATGCGGCGCACGGTCTGCGCCCGTCCCCGCGAGCGGTAGCGGATCATCAGGTCGCGTCGCTCGGCGATCGCCGTGCGCAAGGGTTCGGGCATGTCCGCCGGTGGGCTCTCGGTGGGGCCGATGCCCACTCTCGCTGCCACGATGGTCTCGGCCACGGTCCTGACCCCCGCCGCCTCCAGCCGCTCGAGCATGGCCTCCAGGATGCCCAAGGTGGTGGCCACGTCGCCGCCCGCGCGATGGGCCGTTCCTCCTCGCACGCCCAGCGCCGCGGCCACGACGCCCAGGTTGTTGGCCGGGAATCGGAAGCATTGCCGCGCGAGGCCAAGGGTGTCGACCACCGGCTGCTGGGGAGGCGGCAGGCCCAGGCGCTGCAGTTCGGCGCCGAGGAAGCCCAGGTCGAAGCTCGCGTTGTGGGCCACCAGAACCGCGCCCTCCAGGAGATCTGCCAGGGGGCCCACCAGGTCCGCGAAAGGCGGCGCTCCGGCCACGTCGGCATCGCGGATGCCGTTGACCGCTGAAGCACGGGGGTCGATCGGCCGGCCGGGGTTCACCAGCCGGCTGAAGAGCTGCGTGCGACCGTCCGGCTCCCTTCGCAGCAAGGCCAGCTCGATGATGCGGTCGCCCTGGGCAGGCGAGAGGCCCGTCGTTTCGACGTCGAGGACCGTCCACGGAACCTGGCGCAGCGGAAGGCCGTGCAGGGGGCTGGTCATGCTGGGTCCCCGGCGGCC
>WBZV01000427.1_pt1 | contig 25459 bp, 23 predicted proteins | sample 5204221 | NCBI WGS metagenome assembly WBZV01 (sample SAMN12344360, study PRJNA552823) | activated sludge metagenome | biome: Activated sludge suspended growth; feature: Nitrification reactor; material: Wastewater; isolation source: activated sludge from nitrification reactor of wastewater...
CGCGTTGACCTTGACGGGGGTCAGCCCAGCGTCGGCGGCGGCCGCCAGGCCCTCGATGACGTCGGTGAGCCGGTCGCGCCGGGTGAGCGTCCTGAACTGTTCGGTGTCGATGGTGTCCAGCGAGACGTTGACCCGATCCAGGCCCGCAGCCTTCAGGCCCGCAGCGACGCGGGCTAGCCCCGCGCCGTTGGTTGTCATGGCGATCGACGGTCGGGGCCGCAGTTCACCGATGCCTGCCACCAGATCGACGATGCTGCGGCGCAGCAACGGTTCTCCCCCAGTGAGGCGGACCTGGGTCACCCCGGCCGACACGAACACCGCGATCAGTCGCAAGAGTTCGTCGTCGGTGAGCATCTCGGCCCGCGGGATCCACGGCAGCCCCTCCGCGGGCATGCAATAGGTGCACCGGAACGAGCAGCGGTCGGTCACCGACACCCGCAGGTCCTGCGCGACCCGGCCATAGGTGTCCACCAGCGCCGCACCCGCAGGGGGTCGAGGGCGGGGGTCGGGCAGGCGCGTCACAGCGGCCACCCTATGTCGGTTACGGTGATGTGGTGTGGCGCGCGATCTTCACCCGGCGGATCATGTATGCCGTCGCGTTCGCCGTCGTCTTCGGCACCGCGTGCTTCTTCCTCGGTCGGTGGCAGCTGTCCCGCTACGAGGACAAGGACGCCCGGGCCAACGCGGTCGAGCAGAACTACCACGCAGCTGCTGTCCCGCTCTTGTCCGTGCTCCCCACCGCGTCGACGCCACTGCCCGAAGAGCGGATCTGGACTCCCGTGACCGTCACCGGCCAGTATGCCGCCTCCGGCCAACTGCTCGTCCGCGGCCGGGCGCTCAACACCGCACAAGGTATGGAAGTCCTCGTCCCGTTCCGGGTGGACGGCGGCGCCATCCTGCTCGTCGATCGTGGCTGGGTCCCCAACGGCGACCAGGCCGCTGACCTCCCGACGGTCCCGCCCGCCCCTGCGGGCTCGGTCACCCTCACCGGGTGGCTCAAACCGAGTGAGGAGGCCCGCGAGAAGGGCCTGCCGGCCGGACAACTGGCGACGATCAACCTCGAGCAGGCCCAGGCCCAGATCGACGGGCGCCTTTACGCGGCATACCTCGTCCTGGGGAGTGAGTCCCTCGGCGCGGGACAGCAGGCACCTCCCCGCCCGGCGGCGCTGGAGCAACCCACTCCCGACCGCGGGCCGCACTTCGCCTACGCGCTGCAGTGGTGGCTGACCGCGCTGCTCGGCGCCGCGTTCGTGGTCTACCTTTACCGGCACCCGCCCGGCGAGCCCGTGGCACGGGTGAAGGACCCTGCGCCCAAGAAGGTCCGGATCTGGGACGAGGAAGACGGCTGACCAGCGCCGGTCACCACGGACCGGGGACGGTGGTGCTGTCCTCGAAGTACTGCGTGCGGTAGAGGTCGGCATACAGGCCGCCGCGACCGAGCAACTCCGCGTGCTTGCCACTCTCGACGATCCGGCCGTCTTCGACAACGAGGATCTGGTCGGCGCCACGGACCGTCGACAGCCGGTGGGCAATCACGAGTGCAGTGCGCCCGGCCAGCGCCGAGTCCAGCGCCCGTTGGACGGCCACCTCGGACTCGCTGTCCAGATGGGCCGTCGCCTCGTCGAGGACGACGACCTGGGGCTGCTTGAGCAGCAGGCGAGCGATGGCCAGACGCTGCTTCTCCCCACCCGACAGCCGATGGCCGCGGTCGCCGACGACGGTGTCCAGGCCGGAGGGCAGCGAGTCGACCAGGCCGAGCACCTGGGCGGCCTCCAGCGCCTCGCGCATCTGCTCCTCGGTGGCGTCGGGGGCGGCATACCGGAGGTTCTCGCGGATCGTGTCGTGGAACAGGTGCGCTTCCTGGGTCACCATGCCGACGGTCTCGTGCAGGGACGCGAAGGATGCCTCCCGCAGGTCCACTCCCCCGATCCGCACGACGCCGTCCGTGGGGTCGTAGAGCCGCGCGACGAGGGACGTCATGGTCGTCTTGCCGCCGCCGCTCGGGCCGACGAGGGCGACCAGTTGCCCCGGGTATGCCGTGAAGCTCACCTTCTCCAGGACCGGTCCTCCGCCCGCCCGGTCGCCCGACGCGGTGGACTCCAGGGAACGCAGCGAGACCTCGTCGGCCGACGGATACGAGAAGGCGACGTCCTCGAACTGGACCTCGACCGGGCCGTCGGGCAACCGGACCGGGTGCGGTGCCTGCGCCACGAGCGGCTGCAGGTCGAGCACCTCGAAGACCCGGTCGAAGGACACGAGCGCGGTCATGACATCAACCCGGACGTTGGACAGGGCTGTGAGCGGGCCGTAGAGCCGGGCCAGCAGTGCAGCCAGGGCCAGCAGCGTCCCGACGGTCAGCGACCCGGACACCGCCATGAGACCGCCGACGCCATAGACCATCGCAGTGGCCAGGGCCGCGACGAGGGACATCGCCACCATGAAGACGGTGCGGTTCATCGCGATCTTGACGCCGGTGTCGCGCACGAGCCGTGCGCGGGAGGCATACTCGCGTTCCTCCCGCTCAGGCGTGCCGAAAAGCTTGACGAGCAGTGCCCCGGCAACGTTGAACCGCTCAGTCATCCGGGTCCCCAGCTCGGCGTTGGCCGTCATCATCGTGCGGGTGAGCTCGGACAGGCGCCGGCCCATGATCTTGGCCGGGATGAGGAAGAACGGCACGAGCGCGAGCGCCCCGAGGGTGAGCTGCCAGGACAGCGTGGCCATCGCCGCGACAATGAGCAGCAGCGACACGGCGTTGGAGACGACCGACGACAAGACCGACGTGAACGCCTGTTGGGCGCCGATGACGTCGGAGTTGAGTCGGCTGACCAGGGAGCCGGTCTGCGCGCGGGTGAAGAACGCGATCGGCTGGCGCAGCACATGGGCGAAGACCTCGGTGCGCAGCTGCAGGATCAGCCCCTCGCCGATCCGGGAGGAAAACCACCGTTGCGCGATCCCCAGGACAGCGTCGGCGACGGCCAGCGCGGCGACCAGCAGCGCCAGGCGCACGACGACATCGCCCGCCTTGGGGATGACGCCGACATCGACCAGGTCGCGCAACAGCAGGGGGACGGCGACAACGATGCCGGCGTCGAGGACGACGAGGGTGAGGAAGGCGATGATCGAGCGCAGGAACGGCCGGGCGTAACCCATCACCCGACGGGTCGTGCCGTGATCGAGCCGGGCTCGCAGGACCGACTGGTCCTTGGTCATCCCGCGCATCATCCCCAGGTGGCCGGGGCCCATGTGACCGAAACTCATCGGCCCCTCCCTCCGCGCCACAGCGGCACGCCCAGGTGGGCGTAGATCGGCGCATCTCGTGTCGTCACCCGCGCAACACCCTGGGTGGCTGGCTGATTCCGAGGGTATGCCGCCCGCTCACCCAGCCGCGCGGCATACGGCGTGCCGTCAGGACAGTCCCACGGCTCGCGCCATGCCGTGCAGGAGATGGCCCTGCGCCACTCGCTCGTGGTGGATCTGCTCGTCGGCGGTGGAGGTCAGCGCTTGGTGCAGGAGCGGCTTGAGCGCCCGCAAGGCCGGGGCTGGCGCTGCGAGCAGTGCCTGGACCAGATCGGAGGTGGCGCCGGCGAGCTCGGTCGTGGGCACTGCGAGGGAGGCCAGGCCGGTCCGCACCGCCTCGTCCGCCCCCACGAACCGTCCGGTGGCACAGATCTCCAGCGCCCGGGAGTATCCGACAGCCTCGACGAGTGGCCCTGTCCCGGCCAGGTCGGGGATCATCCCCAGGCTGACCTCCCGCATCGCGAACTGGACGTCGTCAGCGACGATCCGCAGGTCAGCGGCCAGGGCGAGCTGGAACCCCGCACCGATCGCATGACCCTGCACCGCCGCGACGACGACGGGAGCCACCCGTCGCCAGACCGCAAAGCCCTCCTGGAACGGCCCGATGAGGGCCGTCATCGCCTCAGGGCTGCTAGCCGCTGCGGCGAGGAGGTCGGGCTCACCCGGCATACCTCCCGGGACGAGCATCCCGCGGTTGAGGCCGGCCGAGAAGCTGCGTCCTTCGGCGGCCAGGACGACGACCCGGACCTCCTCGGCGAGGGAATAGGCGATCTCGGCCAGCGCCAACCACATCGACGGCACCTGGGCGTTGAGCTGGCCCGGGTTGCACAGGGTGACCCGGACGACCGGGCCCTCGTGGTCGACGCGGATGGCGGGATGTGGCTGCGAGGTCTGTGGGGTGCTCACCTGTGCAGGCTATCGCCGCCGATGACGTATGCCGCGTGCCCCCTCGCTCAGAAGGTGTGCTCCCACAGGGACCGGGAGCCGTCCGGCGCTTGGGTGATGGCGTAGAGCAGGCCACCGACCCGAGCGGTCGCCAGGACGACGCCGGGCGGCCCGGCCTGACGGTCCCATCCGGTGTCCACCTGGCGTAGGACGATGACCGCCCCGGCGTCGGTGAGCAGCAGCGTGGCCCGGCCCTGTTCGTCCAGGATGGGGGCCGGCATGACCGCCCGGTCCCCGACGGCGACGTCCGGGATCCCGCCGAGGCGTCGAGCCCCCGACGGGTCGAGGGTCCAGATCGCCAGTCGGCCATCCACCCACCCTGCGACCGTGCAGCCGGTGGCCGTGCAAGCCGCACTGACCGCCTCTCCGGCGGTGCCCGCGTCGGGCAGGTCGGTCCGCTGCCACCCGCTGTTGAGGGTGCTCGACCGCCAGATGGCGGGCGTCTGTCGGACGCCGTCACCCAGGTGCAGGACTGAACCGGCCACCAGGGCTCCCGCGCCCCACGCTGTGCCTGAGCGGGGACCGACCAGCTCGGTCGCGGTGCTCTCTAGCGCTGTCCCCGCGGGTGACTGCCGGACCCACGCTGACCCGTCGGGAAGCCAGATGTCGGCGTCCAGCCCGGCCTTCGCACTCTCCCAACTGCCCAGCAACATCGGGCCCGCGGAGGTCGCGATCGGCCCGAGTTGCTCACCCGCGCCCCATCCACCGAACGTCGAGAAGACCTGTTCTTGCTCCGACAGTGACCTCGTGTCGCCACGCCATACCGACCACCGGACGTTGGAGTGGGCTCCCCCGCGCGCACCGCCCACGGCGACCAGCCCACCACCTGGCTCGACGGCGATGCCCAACCACTCGGCCTCCTTGCCGTAGGCGCTCACCGGCGTGACCGTCATCGACGTCCAGACCCCGCTCGCCCCCGGGTTCCCGCGCACCGCCGCAGGGCGTCCATCGGTCAACGCCCCGACGAGCAGGATTCCCTGATGGTCGGTGAGGCTGACGGGCGTCGTGCCGGTGGGCAGGTCGACGCGCGTCCAGGGCGCGGCCGTGGTGGTGCATCCCGCGAGGCCGATGACTCCCACGAGGAGGGCGACAACCACCGACGGAGGGAGCCCGCGCCCGAGCGAACGGCAGCGGGCGGCATACCTGCTCGTAGGGGCCAGCATCGGGTCAGTATGCCGCGCCGCCGCCTCCCTGCCCACGAGCCGGACCCGGGTTTGGCGCCGTCACCTGCACGCGCAAGGATGTGGCCCAGCGCCCCCGACGCGAAGGAGACACCGGTGAGCACGGTCAAACGGCACAAGGTCATCCTCGACGAGAAGGAGATGCCGACCCGCTGGTACAACATCCTCCACGACCTCCCCACGCCGCCGCCGCCCTACCTGCACCCGGCGACCGGGCAGCCGGTCGGGCCGGCCGATCTGCTCGCGCTTTTCCCGATGGACCTCATCGAGCAGGAGGTGACGACGGCGCAGTACGTCGACATCCCGCCGGAGGTCCTCGACGTCTACCGGCTGTGGCGGCCCTCGCCCCTCTACCGGGCGCACCGGCTGGAGGCGGCGCTGGGCACCCCGGCGCGGATCTACTACAAGTACGAAGGCGTCTCCCCCGCGGGCTCGCACAAGCCGAACACCTCGGTGCCCCAGGCGTTCTACAACGCCAAGGCCGGGATCAAGAAGCTCACGACCGAGACCGGCGCCGGGCAGTGGGGCACATCGCTGGCCTTCGCCTGCGCTCAGTTCGGTCTGGAGTGCGAGGTCTGGCAGGTCCGGGCGAGCTATGACTCCAAGCCCTATCGCCGACTCATGATGGAGACCTTCGGTGGGGTCGTCCACCCGTCACCGTCCGAGCTCACCGCCGCCGGCCGGACCATCCTGGCCGCCCACCCCGACTCACCGGGGTCGCTCGGCATCGCGATCTCCGAGGCGGTCGAGGTCGCCGCGCAGTCCGAGACGACGAACTACGCGCTCGGGTCGGTGCTCAACCACGTGCTGCTGCACCAGACGATCATCGGTGAGGAGGCTCTGCGTCAGCTCGCCAAGATCGAGGAGACCCCTGACCTCATCGTCGGTTGCACCGGCGGCGGTTCGAACTTTGCGGGGCTGTCTTTCCCGTTCCTGCGCGAGAAGCTTGCCGGGAGGATGTCGCCGGTCATCCGCGCCGTCGAGCCTGCGTCATGCCCGTCGCTCACCCAGGGCACCTATGCCTACGACTTCGGCGACACGGCCGGGATGACGCCGCTGATGAAGATGCACACGCTCGGCCACGACTTCATCCCCGACCCGATCCACGCCGGCGGGCTGCGCTACCACGGGATGAGCCCGCTCATCTCGCACATCTACGAGTCGGGGCTCATCGAGGCCGTGGCCAAGAAGCAGCTCGAGTGTTTCTCCGCCGGTGTGCTCTTCGCCCGGACCGAAGGGATCGTCCCGGCGCCGGAGCCGACCCACGCGCTCGCCGAGACCGTCGCGGAGGCGTTGCGGTGCAAGGAGACCGGCGAGGAGAAGGTCATCCTCACGGCCTTGTGCGGGCACGGTCACCTTGACCTGCCGGCATACGGCGCCTATCTCGCCGGTGAGATGACCGACCACTCCTACGAGGAGGCCGAGATCCGCGACGCGGTCGCCGAGGCGCTCACTCGCCTCCCCTCGATCCCGGGCTGACCCGGCTCTGGGGTGGCCGTAGGAAACCCCAGCCACACGGCATACCGTTGCTTCCCAGCCCGGGCCCGCCGCGTGCTCAGCGTCGCGGGTGGTGCCTGAGCAATGGTCTTCCGTATGCCGTCGCGCCGCCCGTTCGGAGCGTTCGGTCGGTCAGGCCAGCGCGACGAGGTCCTTGTAGTCCGCGCCCCAGAGGTCTTCGACCCCGTCAGGCAGCAGGAGCACCCGTTCGGGCTCGAGGGCGTCGACCGCGCCCTCGTCGTGAGTGACGAGCACGACCGCTCCCTGATAGGTCCGCAGGGCGCCGAGGATCTCCTCACGCGACGCTGGGTCGAGGTTGTTGGTGGGCTCGTCGAGCAGCAGCACGTTGGCCGCTGAGACCACGAGCATCGCCAACGAGAGCCGGGTCTTCTCTCCGCCAGACAGCACCCGGGCGGGCTTGTCGACGTCGTCGCCGGTGAACAGGAACGACCCGAGCACCTTGCGCACCTCGGTCTCCCCGAGGTCCGGCGAAGCGGTCTTCATGTTCTCCAGGACCGTGCGCTCGATGTCGAGATTCTCGTGCTCCTGGGCGTAGTAGCCGAGCTTGAGCCCGTGCCCTGGCACGACCTCGCCGGTGTCTGGCGGGTCCACCCCGGCCAAGATGCGCAGCAATGTCGTCTTGCCGGCACCGTTGAGCCCAAGAACAACCACGCGGGAGCCTCGGTCGATGGCCAGGTCGACATCGGTGAAGACCTCGAGCGACCCGTAGGACCGGGACAACCCCTTTGCGGTGAGGGGTGTCTTGCCGCACGGCGCCGGGCTGGGGAAGCGCAGCTTGGCGACCCGGTCGTGGGCCCGCTCCCCCTCGACGCCGGCCAGCAGGCGCTCGGCCCGGCGGGCCATGTTCTGAGCAGCCGTCGCCTTGGTCGCCTTGGCGCGCATTTTGTCGGCCTGGGCCATCAGCGCCGACGCCTTCTTCTCGGCGTTGAGCCGCTCCCGACGCCGGCGCCGCTCGTCGGTCTCACGCTGCAGGAGGTAGGGCTTCCACCCGACGTTGTAGACGTCGAGCTCGGACCGGTTGGCATCCAGGTGGAAGACTCGGTTGACGACGGTGTCGAGCATCGCCACGTCGTGGGAGATGATGACCAGCCCACCCTTGTAGGCCTTGAGGTATTCCCGAAGCCAGGTGATCGAGTCGGCGTCCAGGTGGTTGGTCGGCTCGTCGAGCAGCAAGGTCTGCGCGCCCGAGAACAAGATGCGCGACAGCTCGACTCGGCGCCGTTGCCCACCGGAGAGGGTCCGCAGCGGTTGCCCCAGCACGCGCTCGGGCAACCCCAACGAGGAGGCGATCGACGCCGCCTCGGACTCCGCGGCATACCCTCCTTGGGCGTTGAACTCTGCGTCCAGTCGCGCGTACTTGCGCATCGCGCGCTCCTGTATGCCGTCATCCCCCGACGCCATCGCGGTCTCGGCTGCGCGCAGGTCCCGCAAGGTGACATCCAAGCCGCGAGCGGACAGGATCCGGTCGCGGGCGAGGACCTCCAGGTCGCCGGTGCGGGGGTCCTGAGGGAGGTAGCCGACCGCGCCGGTGCGGGTCACCGAACCGGACGTGGCCAGGGCCTCGCCGGCCAACACCTTGGTCAGCGTCGTCTTACCCGCGCCATTGCGCCCGACCAACCCAATCCGGTCGCCCTCGGAGATCCGCAGGTTCGTCTCGCCGAGCAACAGTCGGGCGCCGACGCGCAACTGCACCGCGGTGGCGACGATCACGGCATACCTCAAAAGGGTGGGGGGCGCCGGGAACGGCGACGAACGGCTGGACCGACCCATTCTGCCAGGCTTGGACCGCGCTCCCGACCTGCCAGTGGCGCGACGGCCCCGCGCGCGTGCTCAGGTCGTGATCTTCTGGTGGAGCGGCGAAGGAAGGTTGACCGGCTCCCGGCAGTTAGGGTGTGGTGGTGACCTGGCGGTCCGTGCCGCCCACGTGACTGGAGGGGTGCATGTCCTTCAACGAGAACGTCCAGCTCGACACCTCGCAGGTGGAGTCCGGCGGGCGCAGCAGCGGTGGTGGGTTCGGCCGTAGCGGCGGGAGTTTCCCTGGTGGCATCCAGGTCGGTGGCGGCATCGGTGGCCTCATCCTGCTCATCCTCATGATGATCTTTGGCGGGGGTGCGATCGGCGGCGGCAACACCCAGATCCCCGACACCTCGACCACTGGCAGCCAGAGCAGCCCCCTGGATCCCGGTCAGGTGAGCGCCGGAGGCCAGCAGAGCGGCGACTTCTCCAAGTGCAAGACCGGAGCCGACGCCAACCGTGACGACGAGTGCCTCATCATCGCCACGGTCAACAGCGTGCAGGCCTTCTGGGGTCAGTTGCTGCCGCAGTACGGCAAGCAGTACCCCAAGGCACCGACCGTCATCTACTCCGGCGCGACGCAGTCCGGCTGCGGCACCGCGTCCAACCAGGTCGGGCCGTTCTATTGTCCGCTGGACAGCCGGGTCTACATCGATGCGTCGTTCTTCGATGAGCTTTCTAGCCGGTTCGGCGCCGACGGCGGCAACCTGGCCAAGGAGTACGTCATCGCCCACGAGTACGGCCACCACATCCAGAACGTCCTGGGCATCCTCGGCAAGGCTCAGCAGGACCCGCAGGGCCCCCAGTCCGGCGCAGTCAAGGTCGAGCTCATGGCCGACTGTCTGGCTGGCACGTGGGTCAAGCACGCCACCGAGACCAAGGACGCCAACGGTGTCGCGTTCCTCAAGCCGATCAGCCAGAAGGACATCGACTCGGCCCTGTCGGCCGCGTCAGCCGTCGGTGACGACCGGATCCAGGAGACCATGCAGGGCCGGGTCACCCCGGAGAACTGGACGCACGGGTCGTCGGCGCAGCGGCAGAAGTGGTTCATGGCCGGCTACACCAGCGGCGACATCAACCAGTGCAACACCTTCGGAGTGTCCCGCGTCTGAGGCTCGTCCCGGCAGCGCAGGTGAGCGGGCGGCATACCCCCGAGGTATGCCGCCCGCTCACGTCTGCGTCAGCGGCCCGGTCAGACCGCGGAGCCGCGTAGGAAGCGTCGCCCGCTCAACGAGCGCGGCGTGATCTCGACGAAGATCGGCTTGTCCGACGGCAGCCAGGTCTCCAGGTGCTTCGCGTCGTCGGCGTAGGTCTCCGAGAACGACTCCACCATCCGAGCCACACCCTTGAGCACGACCGACCAGGCGGTGTCGCCCTCACGGCCGTCGGTCTCGACGGCCACCGCGGCGTTGATGACCAGTTCGGTGAGTTTGGTGCCCGGCGCGGTGCGCATGAGCAACTTCCCGTCGTCGACGAGGAAGTTGACCGGGAAGATGTCCGGATCGCCGTGCACAGCAACGGCCAGCCGTCCGAACCGCTCGCGGTCCAGGATCTCCCAACACTCGTTGTCGCTCAGTTCGACGATCCGGTAGTCCTCGCTCATGCGCTCATCCTAGGGATCCCGGGAGTATGCCGCGAAGGCTCCCCCTGGCACATGGCGTGGCGGTCAACCGGGTAGGCACGGAGCGCGTCATCATGATGTCGGCGCCAGGTCCCAAGGTGCCCGCAGGGGCGACGCAGACGTCGATCAGGATGGTGAGCCCATGAGCTTCGACCAGCCCCACCTCCCTCCCACGCCGCCGCTCGGCCCGGAGGGAACCGGGCCGCACGAGATCGATCCCCGACGTCGGTCGCTCGGTCCTCTCATCGCGGCCGTCGCGGTCGTCGTCATCGGCCTGACCGCGTTCATCATCCTTCGCGCCCAAGGTGGCGCCGCCCCGACCGCGACCCCTACGGTGACCGTCACATCTTCCGGGCAGGTGCCGACCGGCCCGTCGACCCGGCCACCGTCTTCCTCCAGGACCGGCACGGTCACGCCGGCGCCCGCCACGACGGCCCCGTCCGCTCCGGCCGGGTCCGTGCTCCTTCCGGTCTACTACGTCGACGAGGTCTCCGGGGTGGCTGGACCCCGGCTCTACCGCGAGTTTCGGTCCCTCACCCTCATGCCCGCCGGCAAGGTCGCGACGGCACTCCAGGCGATGATCTCCCTCCCACCTTCAGATCCCGACTATGCGACGCTGTGGCCGGCGGGCACGTTGGTCAAGGGGATCGCCGTCACCGCAGGTGTGGCAACAGTTGACCTCACGGCATACCCCTCGTCGCTCGGCTCCGGGTCCGAGGCGGCGGCCGTGAGCCAACTGGTCTATACGGTGACCGCGGCGGACCCGTCGATCACGGGCGTCAAGGTGCGCGTCAACGGCGCGGTCCCGCCGTCCGGGCATCTGGACCTCACTGGCGTCCAGAGCCGCGGCAACCCGCTCGATGACCTGGCCAACGTGTGGATTCTCGCGCCCACCCAGGGCTTGAGCACCGGGTCGCCGGTGACCGTCAAAGTCTACGGCACTGGATTTGAGGGCAATGTGCCGCTCAAGGTCTTCCAGGGGGCCACCGAGGTCGCCTCGACCCAGGTGACGACGATGATGGGCGGCTTCGCTGAGGCACAGACGACCATCACCTTGCCTCCGGGCACCTATGAGCTTCGGGCCTACAACGACAACGGCATGGACGCGACGCTGCAGCTCTGGGACTCCAAGACCTTCACCGTGACGTGACCACGAGTCGGCGCCACCGACACCTCAGAGCGGACGCACCCACACGGCTCGGCCTCGGCGCTGCGCCTCAGCCAGCACCTTGGCGTCGGGGTCGGGCAGGTCCGGCAACTCGCGACGCGGAAGCTCCGCCAGCGCCCGGCACCGCGGATCGGCGAGCACTGCGGCGACAAGCTTCCGGTCCCCGCCGGTCACCAGCGCATCTGGTATGCCGCCCGCTCCCCTGACGAGCAACCGCTCGACATGCCCGACGACAGCGTCCACCAAGGCGTCGGCCTGGTTCTTCCGGCGCCGGGCGAAGCGCTGTTGGGACCAGCCCCCCGCGGCGGTCCGGCTCTGAACGTGCCGACGACCGGCCTTCGATGCTTCGAGAGCGCCCCCGCGAGCCAGCCCGACGGCATACCCTCCCCGTCGGATGAGCACGAGACCGATCAGATCGTGCGGGAAACTTTCGCTGCGGGCCCCACCGCCGTCCCATCGGATGACGGTCAGCGGACCGTCAGTCGTGACCTGGGCCTCGGGGTGCTCAAGCGCCCGGTGCGCCAGCCATGCCTCGAAGCGCTCGGGAGCGACCTCGGAGCGGCCCGGCGGCATCGACGTCTCAGAGGTTGAAACGACTCAGAGGTTGAAGCCGAGGGCGCGCAGTTGTTCGCGGCCGTCGTCAGTGATCTTGTCCGGTCCCCACGGCGGCATCCACACCCAGTTGATCCGGTGCTGGGTGACCAGCCCCTCCAGCGCCTGGGCGGTCTGGTCCTCGATGACGTCGGTGAGCGGGCAGGCTGGCGAGGTGAGGGTCATGTCAATGACCGCCTGCCCCTGTCCGTCGACGGTGATGCCATAGACCAGGCCGAGGTCGACGACGTTGATCCCCAGCTCAGGGTCGACCACGTCGCGCATGGCCTCCTCGACGTCGGCGACGTTCACCGGCGAGTCGGTCTCGATGCTCATGTCAGCTCCTGGGCTCGGGTTTTGGGTTCGGCGGGCTGGGGTGTGCTCGACGCCGGGTCGGTGGGCGGTGATCCGGCGGCGATGTCGACTCCGGAGCGTGCGAGGGCGTCGGTGAAGGCGGCCCAGCCGAGCAGGGCGCACTTGACCCGGGCGGGGTAGCGCGAGACACCGGCGAGGGCGATCCCGTCGCCGAGGACCTCCTCGTCCCCCTGATCCTGGCCGCGCGAGGTGAGCATCGCCTTCATCGCGGCATACGTCGCCAGCGCCTGCGTGAGCGGACGGCCGGTGACCTCTTCGGCGAGGATCGACGTTGAGGCAACCGAGATGCTGCAGCCGTGCGCGGCATACGAGATGTCCTCGACCGCACCGTCGGCGACCCGGACGCGCAGGGTCACCTCGTCTCCGCAGGTGGGGTTGACGTGGTGCACCTCGGCGTCGAACGGCTCGCGCAGGCCGGAGCCGACGGGCGTCTTTGAGTGGTCGAGGATGAGCTGCTGGTAGAGATCCATGTCAGGCGGGCACCTCCAGCCCGAAGATCGCCGGGACCCGGTCGAGTGCCTCCAGGAGTGCGTCGACCTCCTCAGCGGTGGAGTATGCCGCGAAGCTGGCTCGCGTCGTCGCCGCCGCCCCCAGCGCGCGATGCAACGGCCACGCGCAGTGGTGGCCGACCCGGACGGCGATCCCGGCGTCATCGAGGATCTGACCGACGTCGTGGGCGTGCACCCCGTCGACGACGAAGGACACGACGGACCCGCGCTCAGCGGGGTCGTTCGGGCCAAGGACCCGGACCCACGGGCGGGTGGCCAAGCCCGCGACGAGGCGCTCGGCGAGGGCGCTCTCGTGGGCATGGACGCGGTCCATCCCCACGGCAGTGAGGTAGTCACACGCGGCGGCCAGGCCCACGGCCTGGGCGGCGACAGGGACGCCCGCCTCGAACTTCTGCGGGACGGGAGCGTAGGTGGACCCCTCCATCGTCACCGTCTCGATCATCGACCCGCCGGTGAGGAACACGGGCATCTCGTCGAGGATCTCGGGGCGCCCCCAAAGGACGCCAACGCCAAGCGGGCCGAGCATCTTGTGGCCGGAGAACGCCAACAGGTCGACGCCCAGGGCGCGCACGTCCACGGGCAGGTGTGGCACCGACTGGCACGCGTCGAGGACGACGAGGGCGCCGACGGCGTGGGCCGCGGCCGCGAGCTCGGTGACCGGGTTGACCGTCCCGAGGACGTTCGAGACGTGGGTGAACGCGAGGACCTTGGTGCGCGGCGTCAGCAGCGTGTCGAGATCGGTGAGGTCGAGCCGACCGTCGCTGGTGACCGGGATCCAGCGCAGGGTGGCGCCAGTCCGACGGCAGAGCTCTTGCCACGGAACGAGATTGGCGTGGTGCTCCATCTCGGTGACGAGCACCTCGTCGCCGGGACCGATGTGGAAGCGGCTGGGGGCCGGGTCAGCACCCGGGGCGTGCGTCGGGTCGGCTGGGCGGGAGGGCGGCATACCGGCGTCTGAGGCACTCCCCCCTCCCCCGGCGGTCGCGTTGGAGAAGGCATAGGCGACCAGGTTGAGCGCCTCGGTCGCGTTGCGGGTGAAAACGATCTGCTCGGGGCGGGCCCCGATGAAGGCGGCGATCCGGGCGCGGGCCGACTCGTAGGCGTCGGTGCCCTCCTCGGACAGCTGGTGCGCGCCACGGTGGACGGCCGCGTTGGTCCGCTCGTAGAAGTCTCGCTCGGCGTCGAGCACCTGGCGCGGCTTGTGGGAGGTCGCGCCGGAGTCAAGGTAGACCAGCGGACGCCCGTCGCGGACGGTGCGCGAAAGGATCGGGAAGTCGGCCCGGATCCGGGCCGACTCCTCGTCCGTGAAAGGAGCCTGCGGCGCAACGGCAGTCATGGGATGGGGATGCCGCCCGCCTCAGGCCGGGGTGAGGAAGCGGTCGTAACCCTCGGCTTCGAGCCGGTCGGCGAGCTCCGGCCCGCCCTGTTCGACGATCCGACCGTCGACAAACACATGGACGTGGTCGGGGCGGATGTAGCGCAAGATCCGGGTGTAGTGGGTGATGAGAACGATGCCCAGGTCATTGACCTCCTTGGCCCGGTTGACGCCTTCGCTGACCACCCGCAGGGCGTCGACGTCCAGGCCGGAGTCGGTCTCGTCGAGGAAGGCCATCTTGGGGCGCAACAGCTCCAGTTGCAGCACCTCGTGGCGCTTCTTCTCGCCGCCGGAGAAGCCTTCGTTGACGTTGCGCTCGGCGAAGGCCGGGTCCATCTTGAGGGCGTCCATCGCGGCCCGGAAGTCCTTGACCCAGGTGCGCAGCTTGGGGGCCTGGCCGTCCATCGCGGTCTTGGCGGTCCGCAGGAAGTTGGACACCGTGACGCCCGGAACCTCGACGGGGTATTGCATGGCGAGGAACAGGCCGGCGCGGGCCCGCTCGTCGACGCTCATCGCGAGGACATCCTCACCGTCGAGGGTCACCGACCCCTGGGTGACGTGGTACTTCGGGTGGCCAGCGACCGAGTAGGCCAGGGTCGACTTGCCCGAGCCGTTGGGGCCCATGATCGCGTGCGTCTCGCCCGACCGGACGGTGAGGTCGACGCCGCGCAGGATCTCCTTGGGACCCTCGGGCTCCCCGCCGCCGGCCGTCGCCGCGACGTCGACGCTGACGTGCAGGTCGCGAATCTCCAGGACGGTCATGATCGGGGCTCCTCGGTGGTGGCGATAGGTGTAGTGCTGACGTGGACGGCGCCGTCGATGATGGCGACGGGGTAGACGGCGACGGGGACCGTCGCGGGCGGCCCGGACGGGGTGCCGGTGCGCAGGTTGAACCGCGAGCCGTGCAGCCAGCACTCCAACGTGCAGCCGTCGAGCTCGCCCTCGGACAACGAGACGTTGGCGTGGGTGCAGATGTCGTGGACGGCGTGCACCTCGGCCTGGGCGGTGCGCACCAAGGCCATCGGTATGCCGTCCACGTCGGCCAGCGCCGGCGTCCCGACAGCGAGGTCCTCCAGGTCGCAGACCAAGACGTAAGTGGTGTCGAGCTGGGCGGTCATCAGGCGTCGGTCCTTGCGTGGTGCATGTCATCGGTGGTGGGCGGGTTGCTGAGAACGGATCCGCCTCCTGCTCCGGCAAGCTCGCGCTCGACCGCCTGCATGAGGTGACCCTGGAGTTCGGCAACCGGGATCCGGTTGATGATGTCGGCGAAGAAGCCCCGGACCACGAGACGCCGGGCCTCAGCCTCGGGAATCCCGCGGGCCTGCAGGTAGAAGAGCTGCTCGTCGTCGAATCGCCCTGTGGCAGAAGCGTGTCCGGCGCCCAGGATCTGCCCGGTCTCGATCTCCAGGTTGGGGACCGAGTCGGCCCGGGCGCCTTCGGTGAGCAGCAGGTTGCGGTTGAGCTCGTAGGTCTGGGTGCCTTCAGCGGCCGCTCGAATGAGGACGTCGCCGACCCAGACAGTGTGCGCGGAGTCTCCCTGCAAAGCGCCCTTGTATTCGACATGGCTGCTGCAGTGCGGGGTGGCATGGTCGACGAACAGGCGGTGTTCCAAGTGTTGTCCGGCGTCGGCGAAGTAGACGCCGAACGCCTCCGCTGACCCGCCGGGACCGGCATACGTGATGTTGGTGTTGAGTCGCACGACCTGGCCGCCGAGGGTGACGGCGACATGTCGGACGGCAGCATCGCGGCCGACGACGATGTCGTGCTGAGCCGCGTGCACGGTGTCGTCCGACCACTCTTGAAGGGTGACGACGGTGCATTGCGCCCCCGCGCCGACGAGGATCGAGACGACCTCGGACAAGCGCGCCGTGCCCTCGTGCGCGAGGACGATGGTGACATTGCTGTGGGCGCCGACGCTGATGAGCAGGTGGCCCCACACCCGCTCCGAGTGCGAGCCGACGAAGCGGATCCGCACCGGGTCGGTGATGACGGCCTCGGCAGGGATCTGCAGGTGCATCACGCCACCGGAGTGGTCGGCGTGGGCGACGGCGAGCACGGCGGCTCGGTCCTGCGGCGCGGGCACACCCAGGGCCTGGGCGGCCTCGGTCGGGATGGAGGTCAGGGTGACGCCGTCGGCCAGGTCCGCGTCCACGGCCAGGTGCGCCCCCGACGGGGTGTCCCGCAGCAGCGTGCCGATCCGATCCATGGGAGTGAACCGCCACTCCTCCTCGCGGCCCGTCGGCATCGGGAAGTCCGCGATGTCGAACGACGCTCGACGCTCGGCGCGAGACTGCTCCGGCACCACGGTGGACTGACCGTGGGAGTGCGCGGACGGCATACCCTCGTGTGCCTCTCGCGGACGAGAAGCCTTCTCCAGCAGCGGCATCAGCCGACCGCTCCTTCCATCTGCAGCTCGATGAGCCGGTTGAGCTCGAGGGCGTATTCCATGGGGAGCTCGCGGGCGATCGGCTCGACGAAGCCGCGCACGATCATCGCCATCGCCTCCTCCTCGGTCATCCCGCGGGACATGAGGTAAAACAGCTGGTCCTCGCTCACCTTGGAGACGGTCGCCTCGTGGCCCATCTGGACGTCGTCCTCGCGGACGTCGACGTAGGGATAGGTGTCTGAACGGCTGATTGTGTCGACGAGTAGCGCGTCGCAGCGCACCGTCGACTTGCTGCCGGTCGCGCCCTCCTGGATCTGGATGAGGCCGCGGTAGGACGTCCGTCCACCGCCGCGGGCGACGGACTTGGAGATGATCGAGCTGGACGTGTCGGGCGCGGCGTGGACCATCTTGGCGCCGGCGTCCTGGTGCTGGCCTTCGCCGGCGAACGCGATCGAGAGGGTCTCTCCTCGCGCGTGCCGACCGAGCAGGTAGACGGCCGGATATTTCATCGTCACCTTGGAGCCGATGTTGCCGTCGATCCACTCCATCGTCGCGCCTTCGGCGCAGGTGGCCCGCTTGGTGACGAGGTTGTAGACGTTGTTCGACCAGTTCTGGATGGTCGTGTAGCGGACTCGGGCGTCCTTCTTGACGACGATCTCGACGACCGCCGAGTGCAACGAGTCGGACTTGTAGATGGGCGCGGTGCAGTTGTGCACGGCGAACCCTTGGGCGAGGTAACTGTCCGGCGCCTCTACGTCGAGGTTGAACACGGGCGCCCGGTATGCCGCGTCTTCTCGCCGTTTGACGGGTACCAGGTAGTAGTCCCCGGCGTCCCGAACCTGGCGGGGACCGACTGCCTCACCATCACGCTCGGTCCACTGGACCTGCCACAAGTCCCGACGGACCACGTCCCGACCGAGGATGGTGCCCGGCCCACCAGGGCGGCGCAGCTCCATGGTGGCGAAGGTGCCGAGGCGGGCCATGATGGCCTGGAGTTGCATCGCCCAGACCCGGGACACGGTATGGGCGCGCACCCACGTTGCCTGCTTCGAGGCGCCGCGACGGGCCACCGAACCGTCACCGTTGACGTAGGCGTCGACGAGGGCGCGCAGGAAGAGCTCGTCCTGGCCGATCAGGTCGGCCGACAGGCGTTTGTCGGCAGAGCCGGTCCCGCAGTGGATCCGCAGGGCGTGGTATGCCGCCTTGGAATAGACGAGCAACCGCGCCTCGTGCTTGGTCTCGTCAAGCCGGACCGATCCAGAGACGTCGTAGAGCTCCTTGAAGATGTGCTGAAGCTCATCGACGTAGGCCAGCTCGTCGATGTGGAACGAGAAGACCACGGACTCCGCACCGTTCGTGAGCGTCGTGTGCCCCTCGGCGAGGTAGTAGCCGGCCAGCCGCGCGAAGTCGAACGGCAACGTCGTTTTGGCAGGTGCGAAACGAGGCTTGGGGTAGACGAGGAAGTCGCCGACCTGCACGTCCTTGGCGGGGCGCCATTGAGGCTGCGCGCCAATGAGACGGCTGCTGTCGACCTCCGGCAACCATCCATGACGAGGAGCCCGCTTGACCGTCACGTCGGCCCGAGGCACGACCAGCAGAGGGTGTTCGCTGGTGACCCGGAACGCGTTGCCCGGGGACAACGGGGTGAAGGTGTGCATCGGCCCGTCATAGTCCCGGACCTGGATCGCGGACACCCGGGCGGGGCGTCCCTCGTGCGTGAGGACTCGGTCGCCGACTCGGATCGTCTCGATCGGTCGGTGGGTTCCGTCGGCATCGGCAACTAGCTCACCGGCGGGAAGACAGCCTTCGACGTAGTGAACGTAGGACCCCTCGTCCGCGATGATGAGGGTCCGCTCAAACTGGCCCATGTTCTCGGTGTTGATCCGGAAGTAGGCCTGAAGCGGGATGTCGACCTTGACGCCCGGCGGCACGTAGATGAACGAGCCGCCCGACCACACGGCGGTGTTGAGCGAGGCGAACTTGTTGTCTCCGGCCGGGATCACCGAAGTGAAGTACTCCTTGAAGATGTCCTCGTGCTCGCGCAGCCCGGTGTCGGTGTCGACGAAGATGACGCCCTTCTCCTCCAGGTCCTCCCGGATCTGGTGGTACACCACCTCGGAGTTGTGGACGATCACACCCTCGGCGACGAAGTTGTGGGGACCGTCGACTTCCAGGTCCCACACCGGTTCGATCCCGTATGCCGCGATCCCGGAGACCCTCGCGAAGCCGAGGTGCTCGGTGACATGGGTTCGGAAGGTGGTGCCCTTCGCGGTGGTGAACGAATGGTGGTAGGCGCGACGCCCGAAGCGTGCGGTGCGCTTGGGGTTCCGGCAGTCGAGTTGCTCGAACTCCCCAGTGATGTGGAGGCGGTATCCATCCACCAACCGGTCCGCATCATGCGGATGCGGAGACGAGAAGTGATAGGGACCGGCGGCGTTCAATCCACATAGTTGGGCCAGGGCCTTGCCCTGGTTCAGAAGCTGTTCGCTGCCGCTGGTCAGCAGGACTGAACCAGAACGGGCGGGACCGACGTACCCGTCCGCGTCCACCCACCCACCGAGGAACGCAAGGCGCTCGGCTTTCGGCAGCCCGTGCACCCAACTCGGCACCTCCTTCGTCAGGGCTGTCCCAGCCAAGCCTTCGTTCCACAGCCACTCGACGAGGGCCTTGGAGTTGACCACGACGCGCACATCGTCGGCCTCGATGACCCGTAGGCCGAACTGCTCCATGACGACCCGAGCGATCTCATCGCGAACCGCGCGGTCCGACTCGACCACAGCGAACTGGACCCGGTGTGTCCGGGACGAACTTTGCGTGTTGCCATCGCCGAGGAAGTATCCGAGCAGCCACAGCAGGTCAGGGTTCGACGTCGAGGGCCCAAACCCGTCCCGCCTCGGGAACACCCTCACATCGCCCACCTCGGGCAATCCCCTAGGCACCGCAACGAGGTCCCCTGGACGCAGTTCGCCGACCGTCCTCCACATCCGCCGGTACCGGGCCCGCTGGCGACCGGGCTGGCGGGCATCGTCGAGGACGAGGAAGGGGTGGTTCTCGGTGGCGCGGATGGTGCGCGTGCCGACGGTGACGGCATACGTCTGCTTCGTTCCGGTCTGCGCGGCCGCGCGGACGGGTGCGACGACGAAGCGGCCAGCCGTCTCGTCGAAGGCGAAGACGCGATCCCCCGGTTCGATCTCCTTGATCGGGACGAGCCCGCGGTCGGCGGTCCACACTCGGGAGTCCTGAGCCAGACATTCATACTGCGCCGCCACGCCGGCGATGAGGCGTTGCTTCTCCGCCTCGGGGATGCCCAACCGGTCGTACGTGTTCTTGATGTCCGCCGGCAGCTCGTCCCACGTCGTCGCCTGCTTCTCGGTGGAGCGGACGAAGTACTTGATGTTCTGGAAGTCGATCCCCGTGAGGTCACTCCCCCACGACGGCATCGGCTTGCGGTCGAACAGCCGCAACGACTTCAGCCGCAGGTCGAGCATCCACTGCGGCTCGTTCTTGAGCGCGGAGATGTTGCGCACGACGTCCTCGTTGAGGCCGCGGCGCGCCGTCGCCCCGGCGGAGTCGGCGTCCGCCCAGCCGTACTCGTAGCGGCCCAGCCCGGCCAGGCCGGGATTGAGGTGCTCGATGTCGGTCACGAAGTGACACCTTTCCGTGCGGGGACAGCCGGGGTGGGGACGAAGGTCGTGCAGACGTGCTGGCCTCGCGCGAGGGTCGAGAGGCGTTGGACGTGGACGCCGAGCAGTCGCGAGAACGCGTCGGTCTCGGCCTGGCACAGCTGGGGGAACTCAGCCGCGACATGATGCACCGGGCAGTGACCCTGGCACACCTGTATGCCGGTCCGCGACCCCTCGCCGACCGGACGCGCGGACGCGGCGAACCCGTCGCGGCTCAACGCCGCGACCAGGGCCTGCGCCCGAGCGGCGGGCGAGTCACCGACGGTGGCCAGGTCGGCGGCATACCGGGACTCGAGGTCGGCTGAGCGGGCCCGGGCGAACGACGCGACCGCGTCCGGGCCAGCTGCGTCGCGCAGGAACCGCAGCGCGTGGGCGGCCAAGTCGTCGTAGCCGGAGGGCAGAGAGGCATGACCGGCCTCGGCGACCACCCATTCGCGCGCGGGACGCCCCCGTCCGCGTCCACTGGACACCGCGACCGGGTCGCGCTCGGACACCGCCCCCTGCTCCGCGAGCGCCTCCAGGTGCCGGCGCACTCCAGCTGGGGTCAACCCCAACAGCCGGCCGATCGCGGACGCCGAGATCGGGCCCCGCTCGGACACCGCCGCAAGGACCCGCGCCCGGGTGCGCGTCTCCTGCTCGGTATGCCGTTCGGCCGCCTCGATAATCACAACGCAAGTATGTCGTAATTCAGTTCTCCTGCCAAACGTCCCCGGCGATGCGTCCTTGTGAGGTATCCCAAGGGCGCCTGACGCCTCTTGCTGTGCGACAGACCCCGTTCCGCCCCGATCGGAGATCCCATGTCGCACCCTGTCATCGCCGTCTATGCCAAGTCCGGAAACACCTGGACCCTGGCCGGCCACGCCGACCTCCTGTTGCCCCGGATGTTGCTCGCCCACGCAGACCTCGCCGCGGCCCTGGCCGCTCACCCGCAGGGCTTCCAAGGCGTGGCGCATCTGTTCTGGCAGGCCGGAGGTGTCCTGCACAGCGAGCTCGTCGGCATCCGTGAGGTCGGGCCGATCGGATCGTGGCAAGGCCATGTCGGCGGCACCGGGTTGGAGCTGGACCGCCCGAGCGATGCCCCGCCGATCTTCATCCCGCCCGGGCCCGGCGGCGAAGGATTCTGGTGCGTCCTGTTCCCCTGGGCGAGCTTCTGCGGCTGACCATGGTCACCCTCCCTGGACGCCTCGCCGCCGTCACCCTAGCCATCGCCGTCGACCTGCTCGTATGGGGCGGCGATGTCACCACGGCTTCGGGCGACCACGTCCCTGGGTGGCTTCCCCCCGTGGTCACGGTCGTGGCCTATCAAAGCCTCTGGGCGCTGGGGACCCGACCCCAGGTGGTCCTGGCGCTCCACAGCACCCTGGCCCTCGTGAGCACCATGGTGCCGAAGTGGCAGCCGTTCGCGGGGCTCCTTCTCGCGACGTATGCCGTGTCGTCCCGGCCGCGGACGCGGCATACGGGGGCGCTGCTGGCCTGGCTGGGAGCCGGGCTGCTCTCGCACAGCTATGCCTCGGCTCGGCTGACCAGTGATCCGGTGCGGTCGACCGCCACCCTGCTGCTTCTGTGGACGGCCCTCGTCGCGGCGATCTGGGTTGCCGGGGCGAGGCAGCGTCAGGTCGTTGCGCGGGCCCGGTCCGCCGGCGAGCTCATCTCCTCCCGCGCCGACCGAGAACTGGCCGACGAACGCCTGCGGATCGCGCGCGACCTGCACGACGGAGTCTGTGCCGCCCTGACCGCCATCCACCTGCAGGCGGCCGCAGCCAGGGCCATCGGCGCGACCTCGGGGGGTGTGGCCGCCCCGAGCCTGGCCGCCATCCAGACCAGTGCGGAGCGCAGCCTGCTCGAACTGCGTCGGGTCGTCGGTGACCTGCGCTGCGAACCCGGCGCCGCGGATGGGTCGCCCGCTCCGGGCCCGCATCTCGCTGAGGTGTCCGACCTGGTCGAGATCGTCCGGGCCGCCGGCCTGCGGGTCCATCTGACCCAGCGGGTCGACCCCGCGGCGGTGCTCGATCCCCGCATCGAGGCCACGGTCGTCCGGGTCGTCCAGGAGGGCCTGACCAACGCGTTGAAGCACGCGCCGGCCCACGCGCGGTGCGCTGTGGCCATCGAGATCGGGGATCGCGGCGCGCACGTGCGGATCAGCAACCCCCAGCGGCCGTGGCCCTCCGCCGGGAACACCCCTGCAGCCGGGTTGACCGGCGGCGGGGTCGGACTTGCCAGCCTGCGCGAGCGTGCCGCCCTCGTCGGCGGCAGGCTCACCTGGCGGGCCGACGGCAACCGGTTCGCCCTCGAACTGGCCGTGCCCCAGCCCGTGGGAGCCGGCCGATGACGGTGGGCGTCCTCGTCGTCGACGACGACGACCTCACGCGCTCCGGGATCGTCATGCTCCTCGAGGCCGCCCCCGACCTGCGAGTGGTCGGCTCCGTCGCCGACGGTGCATCCGCCCTCGCCTGGCTCGACTCGGTCCGGGCGGACGATCTGCCGGACATCGTCGTCACCGACCTGCGGATGCCGGGTCTCGACGGCATCGGCCTCACCGAGGCTCTGCGTCTTCGATGGGGTGACATCAGGGTGCTCGTGCTCACGACCTTCCGGGAGGATCCCGATGTCCAGCGGGCCCTGCACGCGGGAGCCGACGGTTACCTGCTCAAGAGCGCGGCACCGCGCGACCTCGCCGAAGCGGTTCGGCGCCTCGCGGCCGGTGACACCTGGCTCGACCCCGCCATCGCGGGCTCAGTGGTCGCGGCGTTGCGCAGCACTCCACGTCCGGCCGTGACCGCGCCGAGCGCCCTCGCCGGGCTCACCGAGCGCGAGCGCGAGGTCCTGGCCCTCATGGCCCACGGCCTGACCAACTCCGAACTTGCCGAGCGGCTGTGGGTGGGCGAGGGGACTATCAAGACCCACGTGTCCCGGATCCTGCACAAGACCGGGTCCCGGGACCGTTCCCAGGCCATCGCGCTGGCCTACGCCCGCGGCCTGGTGACCGTCTCCGGTTGACGCAGCGTCACGCCCGCGCAGGGCGCCGTCGACCGCCTCGTATGCCGCGCGGCATACGCGCAGGATCGGCCCCCAGCCAGACGCGGAGGCGCCTCTCAGACGGGACCGTTGAGGCAGCCGACGGAACCCTCCGACGGCCCTCACCGAAAGGAAGCACTGATGTCCATCTCTCCCCGCCGGTCGCGTCGCGCCTTCGCGACCGCCCTGGTCGCCATGGTTCTGCCCCTCGTCGCAGTCGGCACGGCCCAGGCCTCGACCACCTCCAGCGGTTGCACGGTCTCGCCGCTCCGGCCGGTCTTCGATCACTTCAACTCGGCCGGCGTCAAGGTCATCCGCTACAACATGACGGTCACCTGTGATGCTGGCCGCACCATCGAGATCGAGCAGCACGTGCACGAGGCCGACAGCATCAACGCCGACGACCACATCACGACCTCCAACCGCTCGCGCTACTTCGCGACCGCGGACTCGGTCACCATGTGGCTGGAGAACTCCTTGCCCGACACCGAGATCGGCGACGAGGAGATGTACCAGCACGTCTCGTTCCGGGTCAGCAGCAACGGGGTCACCTCGCCGTGGACGGCCTGGGAGGACTCGCCGGAGCAGCAGTTCAGCAAGTGACCGCACTCATCCCGCGGCCGCAGCAGCCGCCCCCGCCACCAACGGCAGGGGCGGCTGCGCCGTTGTTCGGGGCCAGTCATCGCCTCATAGACTTCCCCGCGTGAAAGCTGCCGTCCAGATCGCCGAACTCACGCGCCGGTTCGGGACGGTGCCGGCGTGTGACGGGATGACCTGGTCAGCGCCGCAAGGGTCGATCACCATCGTCCTGGGGCCCAACGGGGCCGGTAAGACCACGGCCGTCGAGTGCGCCGTTGGACTGCAACGACCCGACGGAGGCTCGGTCCGGGTCCTGGACACCGAGCCGTGGCTCGCGTCGCCGGACCACCGGGCCCGCGTCGGGGTCATGTTGCAGGCAGGAGGTCTGCCCAACGGCAGCAAGCCGCTCACCCTCCTGCACCATCTGGCCTCGTTCTATGCCCACCCCGCCCCGGTGGCGGGGCTCGCGGCCCGGCTGGGGATCGACAGCTTCGCCAGGACGACGGTCCGGCGCCTGTCCGGCGGGCAGAAGCAGCGGGTCGCGCTCGCAGCGGCGCTGGTCGGTCGCCCCGAGGTGGTCTTCCTCGACGAACCCACGGCGGGGCTCGACCCACACGGACGGCTGGACGTCTACGACCTGCTGCGCGAGGTGCAGGCCGACGGCGCGACCCTCGTCGTCACCACGCATTCGTTCGAGGAGGCCCAAACCTTGGCCACGCACCTGGTCGTCCTCGCCGACGGACGCACCGCGGCCGAAGGAACACCCGCCGACGTCGTCGGCTCGAGCAGCCTCGAACAGGTCTACTTCGCCCTCACCCGCAAGGCGCAGTCATGACCCCGCCCGCGCTCCCGCCCCGATCGGCGCCGGCCCCCGCTCCCGCGCGAGCCCGGGTGCTGGCCCAGGCTCGCTTCGAACTGACCACCCTTCTGGCTAACGGCGAGCAACTGCTTGTCTCTCTCGTTCTCCCGCTCGGCGCGCTCGTTGGGCTCGCGCTGAGCACCGCCCCGTCCCTGGGTGACGGGCGCCGGATCGACCTTGCCGTCCCTGGCGTCCTCGCCCTCTGCATCATCTCGGCTGCGTTCACCGCGCAGGCCATCGCCACGGGCTTCGATCGCCGGTATGCCGTGCTCCGCCTCCTCGGCACCACTCCCCTGGGCCGAGACGGGCTGCTCTGGGGCAAGGCCGCCGCCACGCTGGGCGTCGAGGTGCTCCAATGGCTGGTCATTGGGGGCGTCGGAGTCGCTCTCGCTTGGCGTCCGGTCCCGGTCGGCCTGCTGTATGCCGTCCCGTTCCTCCTCGCGGGCACCTGGGCTTTCGTCGCTCTCGCCCTCCTGCTGGCCGGTCTGGTCCGCGCCGAAGGCGTCCTGGCGCTGGCTAACCTCCTCTGGGTGCTGTTCCTCGTCCTGGGCGGGGTGATCGTG
>WBZV01000428.1_pt1 | contig 25446 bp, 32 predicted proteins | sample 5204221 | NCBI WGS metagenome assembly WBZV01 (sample SAMN12344360, study PRJNA552823) | activated sludge metagenome | biome: Activated sludge suspended growth; feature: Nitrification reactor; material: Wastewater; isolation source: activated sludge from nitrification reactor of wastewater...
GGGAGGGTCGGAGGATCGGCCTGGCGCCGCGCAAGCATGACACAGCGGTGGCGACGCTGTGGAACACCGTAGTCCGCGGCATCGATGTCTTGCGGATCCGTCAACGTATATCCGCACATCCGAAGCTGATGACGAAGTTGTTCCAGAATCGTGGAGAACCGCTTACCCGCGAGCCCAGGAACATTTTCAAAGAAGATGAGGCTCGGGCGAAGGACGCGTGCGTAGCGCGTGGACGCAAGAATTAGATCAGCCCTTTGATCGAGTGATTTTTGCCGATTTTGCCGACTAAATGGCTGACACGGGGCGCAGACGATCAACAGATCTAGATCTCGATCGTGAAGTTGCTCTCGCCGAATCTGTGCGACGTTGACTTCTCTAACGTCCTCGGCTAGTAGTTTCACGTTGGGATGATTTAGCCGATAGGTCTTGCACGCGACGGGGTCGTTGTCCACCGCGGCTACCACTTTGAAGTGGCGATTCTTCAACCCCTCCGAAACACCTCCACAGCCGCAGAAGAGGTCAACAGCAGTAGGCCAGGAGCGGGCCCGGTCTCCGCGCGGGCCCGCGGGCATGATCGTCGCCTGGTCGATGGCGCTGGCCGGCGCGTCGGCCGGGAGGATGGTGATCGGGTGGGGTGTGCGATTGATGAGGGTGTTCGACATGGTGTTCCTGTTCGCGCCCGTTTAGCCCCGGCGCCGGGCTCCTGATCAGTCGTTGGTCGGGCCGCTTCGATCCGCTGGCCCGCGTAGCGGAATCTCACACGGCGACCGGCTCGGCCTCGCAGGCGTCGACCTCGGAGACCAGCCAGCCCCAATACTCGCCGTCCGGCTCCTCGCCGCCGCGGACCCGGCGGACGCACGACGGCATGTCGTTGATGCTCAGGGCGCCACGGACCCGATCCTCGAACGCGATCGCCTCGCCGGGGTGGCCGAAGCGGTCGATGAAGTCCTCGCGCGAGGTCGCCGGGTCGAACTCGGGCCCGTCGCAGTAGATGCTGGTGCCGTCGGCGTCGCGGTGCGCGCCGGTGTGGCGCTCGCCGTGCTGCTGGGCCCGCAGCCAGTCCTCGCGCGAGGCCGGGCGGATGGTCTTGCCGGTCGCGTAGTCGTAGATGGTGCCGTAGATGCTGGGGGTCGAGGTCGTCATGGTCGGTGCTCCTGGCGTCGCTCCCGGGCGACGCGTGTGTTTGTAGTACCTTCCGGTTGACCTGTCAACTAGTCAACGCGAAAAATCTTAGGCCGCCCGATCGGGCGCGTCGGCGAGCCCGAGGTAGGTCTCGGCCAGCGCCCGGACCGCCCCGTCGGCCGTCGTCGCCCCGGCAGCCCGCGCGCGCTCCAGCGCCCGCTCCAGCACCGCCGCCGTCTCCTCGGTCAGCCGCGCCGACCACGAGCGCGTCGGCGGCCCCGGCTCCCGGCGCAGCCCGCCCCGCTGCGTCTCCTTCCCCAAGAGGTAGTCCTCGGGCGTCCGGCTCTTGCGGCCGGCGGCGTTCGCCAGCGCGCCGAAGTAGCGCCGGAACGTCCCGGGCTTGAGCTCCAGGCTGGTGGCCGCGGCCTCCAGGCTCCCGTGCTCGCGGAGCCGGGCCTGCATGTCCTTGAGGGTGTACCCGAGCTCTCCCTGGAGCTCGGCGAGGGTTTTCGTTGCCATGGGTGCAGTATGGGGCGTCAACGGCTCAGGCTCCAGCCGCCCCGACGTAGCGGGCTCAGCAAATATTCGCGCGGCCTGGTACGTCCCCCGGGCCATGTTCGCCCCGATCCTCTATCTCCTCCTCGCCTCCGCGCCGATCGACTACGCGCCGTGCGCCCACACACCCGACGGCCCCCGGCCCGCGTTCGACGCCCAGCACCAGGAGGAGACCCGCACCCTGATCCGCGAGGTCGTCGCCGAGCTCGGCGGATCCGAGACCCTCGCCCGCTACCTGATCGCCGTCGCCACGCACGAGTCGAGCCTCCAGCGCGGCCTGATCCACCGGCTACCCCAGGATGTCGAGGGCGCCCGCCGGGCCTACCTCGGCCAGCGCGCCCGCCTCCGCCGCGAGGGCCACCCGCTCGCCGCCGAGCCCCGAGTGTGGCTGACCTACGGCCTCTTCGGCATGACGGCCGCCTACCACTACAGGCACCTGGGGCCCCACGCGGATCCGCGGCAGCTCTGCGACGCCGCCGCGAGCGTCCGCGCCTACGTGGTCGCCGCCCGGGCCGCGCTCCCCAAGCTGCGCCGCGCCGTCCGCCGGCCGACCCTCGCCGACCTGTACCGCGCGATCCAGCGGGGCCGGGTCCGACCCGACGGGCGCCGCGACGACTGGCCCAGCCTCGCCCGTGCCCACGGCCTCGATCCGCTGGCCCGCCTCTCCGCGCGCGATCTCGGGCAGTGATTACGGCTGGGCTTGCTTGCGTCTCTCCGACCCCGATGCTCGCCGACCGCGACATCAAGCCGGAGAACTGACGCATGAGCTACACCCTGCGCCCCTACCAGCACTTCGCCATCAACGGCGGCGACCCCCGCCGCGGCCCCGGCATCATGCGGTGCTTCGGGCGCCACAAACGTGTCCTTTTGGTCATGGCTACCGGCTGCCATCGCAAGGGCGAACGCGTCTTGCTCGCCAGCGGGCGCTCGATCGCTGTCGATGATGTGCGAGTCGGCGACCGACTCGCCGGCCCCGCGCATTCAGACGTCGGAAACGCTCGAACCGTACTCGCGCTGCACCGCGGCGAGGGGGATATGTACGAGGTTCGCCCGGTGAAGGGCGAGCCGTTCTACGTGACCGGCGACCACGTCTTGACGCTCTGCCCGACCCCCACCGGCCGCCCCGGCTTCAAGCCGGGCTTGGTCGATGTGAGGGTCCGCGACTACTTGGGGTGGAGCCAGAGCCGCAAGGACAATCACAAGCTGCTCCGCTGCGCCGTCGAGCACTTCGAGAGCCCAATCACCACGCACAAGATCCCGCCCTACATTCTTGGGGTGATCATCGGCGACGGGCACATCGCCAAGGGCTTCGTCGTCTCGAAGCCAGACCAGGAGATCCACGCGGCGCTCGCGGAGTACGCGGCCTCGCTCGGCCTGCGCTGTCGTGTCGTCGCCAGCGATGGACGGTGCCCGGCGATCCACATCGTCGGCCGACCGAAAGTCCCGAACCCGATCATGGAAGACCTGCGGCGGTTGAGTCTCTCGGTCAGCAGCGGAGAGCGATTTATCCCCGATGTCTATAAGTTTGGACCGCTGGAGTACCGTCGTCAGGTGCTCGCCGGTCTGCTCGACACCGACGGGCACCTGACGGCCGACGGGTGCAGTTACGACTACATCTCCCAGTCGGAGCGGCTGGCCCGCGACGTCATGTTCGTGGCTCGCAGTCTGGGACTCGCTGCGTACCTGCGGCCCTGCGAGAAGTACTGCCAGACCGGCGCCGGTGGCACGTATTACCGAGTGTCCATCTCGGGCAACACCGACCGGATCCCCTGCCGCATCCCGCGAAAGCAAGCTGCTCCGCGGGCACAGAAAAAGAACCCGCTGGTGACGGGTTTCGCCGTCAACAAGGTCGCCGACAGCGAACCGTTCTACGGCTTTACCGTCGACGGTGACAACCGCTACCTGCTGGCCGACTTCACCGTTACGCACAACTGTGGCAAGACGCAGACGTTTCTCGCGCTCGCGCAGCGCTACGTCCAGAACACCGGCGGCCGCGTCCTGGTGCTCGCGCACCGCGACGAGCTGGTGTCGCAGCCGATCGAGCGCGGCGGCAACATGGGCCTGCACATCGCCCGTGAGCAGGGCTCGACGACCGGCCTCGGCTATCAGGTGGTCGCGTCGACGATCCAGACCATGCAGTACCGGCGGGAGAAGTATCCCCGCGACTACTTCGGGCTGGTGATCGCCGACGAGGCCCATCATAGCCCTTCGGACATGTTCAAAGAGACACTCGATTACTTTGGCGGCGCCTACACGCTCGGCGTCACCGCGACGCCCGACCGGCTCGACGGCGTGGGGCTCGGCGAGGTGTTTGCCGCCGTCGGCTACGAGTACGGCATGGACGACGCCGTGAGCGACGGCTGGCTCGTGCCCGTGCGCCCCGAGGTCGTGGAGGTCGACGGCCTGGACCTCTCGAAGCTGCGGGTCCGCGGCGGCGACTTCGCTCCCGAGGAGCTCGGCGAGGCGATGGCCGAGCACTCGCACTACGTCGCCAGCGTCCTAGTCCAGCGCGCCGGCTCGCGGCCGACGATCGTCTTCTGCTGCTCCGTCGCGCACGCGATGGCGCAGGCGGAGGCCCTGAAGAAGTACACGGACGCCGGGGTCGCGTTCGTCTCCGGCGAGACCCCGAAGGACGAGCGCGCGCAGATCCTCACCGACTTCGCCGCTGGCCGGCTCCAGTACGTGACGAACGTCGAAGTCCTTACCGAAGGGACGGATCTGCCGAAGACGGCCTGTATCGCTATGGCGCGCCCGACCAAAAGCCGCGGTCTGCTCGTCCAGGCGATCGGTCGCGGGTGCCGAACCTGGCCCGGACTGCTCGACACGCCGGAGCTGCGCGAGGGCCCGCCCGAGGCGCGGCGGGCTGCCATCGCCGCGAGCCCGAAGCCCGACTGCCTCGTGCTCGACTTCACGGGCGCCTGCGAGAAGCACAGCCTGGCGAACGTGGCCGACGCGCTCGCGGGCAAGCTGACGCCGGAGGAGCGGGCCGCGCTGGTGGCGATCCCGCTGTGCGGCGAGGCCACCGTGAGCGAGCTGGTAGAAGAGGCGCGGCGGATCGCAGCCGAGGCGGCACGGGCCCGCGCGGCGGAGGCCGCGACCTACAGCACCTACAAGATCGACCCGTTCCACCCGGCGGCGGTGCTCGGCCTCAAGGACGGGGACGACCCGCGCGCGCCCCGGTGCTCGTCGGAGGTCGCCGACTGGCTCGGCAAGCGCGGGATCAAGAACGCGGAGAACCTGTCCGAACAGGCAGCCGCGAAGATCAAAAAGACGATCTGCGTGCGGACCGGCAAGGGCCTCTGCACCTACAAGCAGATGACGGCGCTCCAGAAGGCCGGGGTGCCGGTCGCGTCGACGGTGCGGATGTCGATGGAGACGGCCGCGAAGTTGATGGACGAGCTCCAGGCGAACCGGTGGCGGCGCCCGGAGCGGTGGGACGGCCTGGCGTGGCTCGGCGGCGACGCGGCGGCCGAGCCGAGGGTCGCGGGCGTCAGCCGGCGGTGATCGAATAGGCCCGCGCGGGGCACGTCTACCAGGCATGTCCACCTGGCTCGACTCCCTCGACTTCCTTTCACCCGAACAGCGCGCCACGCTCGCGCAGCACGACCTCGACACGCCGGCCGCGGTCCGCTCCCTATCTGCCGCGGCCATCTCGGAGGCGACCGGCCTCACGCTCGGCAAGGTCGGCAAGCTGCTGACCTCCGCGACCGAGACGCACGCGGCCGCCAAGCCGGACCCGATCAACGTCGTCGTCAGCGCGCCGGTCGAGCGTTCCCGCGACGAGCGGATCCAGTCGACGCTCGCCGCCGCCGCGGCCGACCCGACGCGCCTCGCCGCCCTGCTGGACCTCGGCGTCGCCCGCGTCGTCGTCGGCACCGCGCATGACCCGGACAGCGACATCGTCAACGCCGAGCAGACGCGCGCGATGCTCGCCCATGCGGCGACGGGCGCGCCGGTCGGCGGCACCTGGGGCGGCCTGCGGATCGTCGACATCGCCGACGTCGTCAGCCCGCGGATCTACTGCAACCCCCGCACCGGCAAGGCGCTCCAGAGTGGCGCCGACGAGATCAGCCTGGTCCCGTGGGCCCAGCTCGGGCTCGACGGGCTGCGTCTCGCGGCCTACGGCTACATGCGCGGGCTGTTCGACGGCCGGCCGGAGGACGCCGTGTTCGCCTCCGTGCGCGACGACGCCGCGCTGCGCCAGAGGATCGCCGTCATGGCGAAGGCCGCCGGCGACAAGCTGGACGACCTGGACGACCGGCTGATCTGGCGCGCCGCCAAGGACCAGCCCCCGGCGCCGGTCCGCGACACAGCGCGCAGCCGCATGCGCAACGGCCAGCCGGCGGCGTCGCCCTGGGCCGCCATGGAGGAACTGCTGCTGCGCCGCTTCAGCGGCGACGAGATGCGGCGCTTCTTCTCCAACAACCTCGGCGCCGACTTCTGCTCCGCGCTCCCGGGGACCAACTCGTCGCCGGCCGCCCTCGCGAACGCCGCGGTCGACCTGATCCGCCGTCGCGGCCTGGCGACGCCAGACCTCCAGCGTGCGCTCCGGGCGGAGCGTCCGAGCGCGGCGGACGAGATCGACGCGGTGTTCGTCGCGCTGGGGATCGCGTAGACCAGGGCGCGCGAGCGCGAAGCGGGCGCCGCGGCCGAGGGGCCCGGCGCCCTTCTTCATGCCGCCTTCGCGGCCGGCGGCCCGGCGGGGCCGTCGTCCTTCTTCCGGCGCTTCGGCGGGGGCGGCTTGGCCTGCGCCAGCAACTCCTCGTAGCTGCCGTGGACCTCCGGCCGCCACTCGGAGAACTTCGAGGTCGAGCCCTGGAAGTGCGTGGCGATGATCCCCTTCTGGCCCCCGCGGATCTTGTCCAGGACCATGAGGACGCAGCCGCGCCACGGCCGCCCGGCCATGAGGTCCTGCTCCTCGCCGACCGCGTGGAGGAACAGGACGCCGTAGCTGTCCTGCTCGATCGAGCCCGAGCCGCGGAGGTCCCGGAGCTTCGGCATACGCCCCTCCTCGTCGGCCTTTCGGTTGAGCTGCGCGAGCATGACGATCGCCAGGCCGGTCCGCTTGGCGACCTGGCGCAGCGCCCGGCAGACGCTCGTGATCTGGCGGTTCTCGTCAAGCTTCGGGTCGTCGCCCGAGACGAGCTGGAGGTAGTCGATGATCACGAGGCCGTGCGGGACGATCTGGCCGTGCGAGCCGCGGGGCGGTCCGGAGGGCCAGCGCCGGCGGTGCCAGCGGAGGATGTCGGCCGCCATTTGGCCGCCGGTGAACTCCTCGCGCTCGTCGACCTCGATCGGGGCGACGTGCATCGCCTCGCCCGCGCGGCGCAGCGCCTCCATGTCGGCCTCGTCGGGCATCGGCCCGAACATGGCCCGGTCGAACGGGACGCCCGCGCGCGCGAACAGGGTGCGCTCGACGACCTCGCGCTTCGTCATCTCCAGCGAGTAGACCAAGACCTCCGGCATCCAGCCGGTCGCGGCGTGCTCTTGGACGAGGTTGGCGAGGACGGTCGCGCCGAACGCCGACTTGCCGCCGCCGGGGCGCGCGGCGACCGTGTAGATCTTGCCGGGCAGGAAGCCGCGGGTGCGGTGGTCGAGCGGCCCGAGGCCGGACCGGATGCCGGCGATCCGCCGGGCGCGCTCCTTCGGGTCGATGATCGCGTTGAAGATCTCGGCGAGGGCGCCCCGGATGTCGCGCGAGCCGCGGCTGGGGCTGGCGAAGTCGGCCTGCATCCCGACGTCGACGGCGATCTCGCGGGCCTTCCGCGCGGCCGCCACGAGGTCGGGCCCGGCGAGCGCTTCGGCGGCGCGGGCGAACGCGTCGCGCAGGTGCCGGACCTCGGCGGCCTGGCGCACGAAGTAGGCATCGCTCTCCACCTGCTCGGCGGTGCTGCGCTCGGCCTCGCGGATCGCGGGGATCAGCGCGTGGGCGCCGTCCGGGGCGCCGTCCAGCGAGAGGCGCAGCTTGAGGTCGGTCGGGCGGATCGCGGTCGCGCCCTCGTCGCGCAGGCCCCCGACCGCGCGCCAGGCGGCGCGGGTCATGTCGTCGGCGAAGTCCTCGGGCCGCACGCCGGCCTCGATCGCCGCGTCGTAGGCGGCGCCGTCGCGGGCGGCGGCGGCGATCAGCGAGACCTCGCGCTCGCGGGTGAGGGCGATCGGGTTCATGTGTTCTGGTCCTTGAGCCAGGCGAGCAGGCTGTCGACCGCGAGCCGCTTGAGCAGCCACGCGCAAGCGCCGTTGTGCTTGATCGGCTCGCCGCCGGCTTCGAGGTCCGCGCTGGCCTGCCACCAGCCGCCGAGCTTGAACACGCGGCCCACCTTCATCTCGCCGATGAACACCACGCCGTCGCTGCGCACCTTCACCGTTTCGACCGTCATCAACCTGCCCTCCCGGTCAGCCGCGCGAGCCCGGCGAGCAGGTCGGGGCTGTAGTCCCGCGCCTGGACGGGCGCCTCGGGCTCGGCATTCACCTGCACGACCTCGTGGCCCTCGATCGCCACCAGATCGCCGGTGCGCGCGAGGGCCGGCGCGGGCAACAGCTCGGCCTCGGCGTCGGCGATCGCGTCGGCGATGCGGTCGCGCTCGGCGAGGAGCCAGGTCAGGCGGAGGAAGCGGTCGGCGGTCGACTCCCCGCGCCAGAGCGGACGACGGCGGCAGGCGGCGGCGCGACCGAGCAGGGCGCACTCGACGTCGTCGGCCGAGACGCCGGCGGCGCGGGCTCGGAGGTACAGCGCCCGCTCGGCGGCGGTGACGGTGGTGCCGAGGTCGGGCGCGCCGAGCTCGTCGCGCAGGCGGGACTCGCTGGTCTTGGCGGCGCGCAGCTCCGCCTCGAAGTCGTCGGCCGGCCCGGGCTTCGGCGGCGGCGCCACGGACGGGGCGAGCTTGCGGCCCTCGGCGAACCCGCGGTCGAACGCGGTCGCGCTCTCGGGCTGGAGACGCGCGCGCATTCGGCGGGCGGCCTCGGCGACGAACGACCCCGGCACGGCCCCCAGCTTGCGGCCGCGGCCCTGGGCGCGCAGGGGCGGCAGGGGAGAGCAGTCGAGCGCGGGCCAGACGCAGAGCAGGCCGGCGTAGGGGTCGAAGGTGCAGCCGGGGGCGGCCGCGAGCTCTCCGTACACGTGTCCAGCGGCCCAGCCCCAGCGGGTTCCCTTGAGGCGACCGGCGGTCACTTCGGCGACGCCGGGGACATAGCGGTCGGCGTCGCTGGCGAGGAATGTGAGGAGCGCGAGCGCGGCCGGGTCGGACAAGCCGCGCAGGGTGGGTTCGAGGGCCGCAAGGTCCATTGCCCAGCAGACGGGCGAGCGGCGCAAAGATTCATGTCATGGCAATGGCATTGAATGGCATGAATCGCGCACCGGCCTACGGCCACCGAACGTGTAATGACAGCTTACAGGTTCGGCGCGGAACCGAGCCCAGCAGCGGAACGAGCCGCCCGGACTTGCGCGTCACCGGCTGGGCCTGCTAGGACGTCCGGGCCGCTTAAAGGCGAGAGCCCCGGGGGTCGGATCCCGAGGCTCGAATGCTGAAGCGGCGGAGCACTACCTGGGAAACAACACCGCGACAGCGCGGGAACCGTACATCGCCGAACACCCCAGCGCAAGCCCCCTCGCTTGCGACGACGGTCCCGCCCCGATCTGGGAGCCCGGCTGCTCCCACCCCGTCCCGCGCCCTCGGCCGCGGCGGATCATCGCGAACGCGCGCCTGCGCGACCAGCATCTCCGGACCTGCGCCGGCATCTTCCAGGCCGCCCTCCGGCGCGCTGCCGAAGTCGTCTCGGGCCGCGGCGCCCGGACGGCCCGGCGGATCCTGGAGGCGCTCGCACGGGCGATCGAGACCCGCCGGCAGGCCGACCTCCGCGGCACCGCCCGCGCCGTCTGCCTCGCTCTCGGCGTCGACGTGTGCGACCGCGCAGCCCGCGAGGCCGTCGCCCTGCTGGCCGTCCACCTCCCGTTCGTCGCGACCGGCGACCGCCACGTCTCCTGCGCGATCCGCCTGCGCGCCGCCTGGGAGCACGGGGCCGCCTACCTGGAGGCCCACGTCGCCCCCCGCGACCGCGAGTGCTCGGATCCGCTCGGCGCGATTCTGGGCGGATTTCTAGCGCGACAGTTGACGCTCGACGTAGAAGGAACGCGTGCGCCCGGAGACGTCCGGGAGAGTTCTCAGGGTACTTGTGACCCCGGACCCTCTGACCTCGACTTACTCGGCGTCGCGCCGCAGCCCGGCCCCCCAGCGACCAGCCGCCAGGCCGAGCATCTCCGCCGCCGGGGCCTTCGCGCGCCCGAGCGGCTGACCCGCCCGGAGGCCGCCGCCGCCCAGCGCCGCTTGTGGGCCCGCCGCGAGCTGGTGCGCAGCGCCGAGCGTCCGGCCCTGCACGAGATCCGCCGGTTCTGCCCCGAGGCGGTCGACCGGATCGAGCTCGCCGCCCTCCGGTGCATGACCCGCCCCGAGATGAGCGCGCTCGCCCGCGACATCCGGCGCCGGCGGCTGTGTGACCCCGGCCCCGAGCGCGACGCCGCGATCGTGCGCTTCCTGCTCCGTGGCGTGAATGTCGCGCCGTTTGGTCCGTCTACGCGCGGTGATGCTGACCTCCGACGACCTCGACTCGATGGCCGTGATGTCCCGACAGCTCGGGACCAACTGCCTCACCCAGTTCGCCAGCGCCAACAGCCTTCCGCAGCAGGAGATGCTGCTCACCCACGGACGCGAGTACCTGCGCCTGGCGATGGACCTGACCCTCGCGGCGAGGACGATGCGGGCCGGTGGCGCCGCGCCGTCTTTGGCCACTACGAGCGCGCCGTCGACGTGATCCGGGCGCTGTCCGGGCGCTGTCCCGGCGCTGACGCCGCCTGCCGTACCCTCGCCGACATGCCCAAGAACCCGCCCATGCGCCAGACCGTCCGCGGCCCGTTCGCCGTGATCACGGGGCTGTTTGGCATGGTGGACCAGGCCCGCCGCGACCGCGGGCTCACGTGGGACGACCTCGCCGAGCAGTGCGACGTCTCGCGCCAGTACCTCACCCGCGAGCTCGCCGCGCCCGACGTGCCGGCGCCGCTCGTGGAGGCCGTGGCCCGGCGGCTCGGCCTCGACTTCCGGGGCCGGATCGAGCCGGCCTCCACCCTGCTCCAAGCGACCTGACCGAAAGGACACCAGACATGCACCAGCCCGAGCCACAGCCATCCGGAGGGATGGTCCCCTATGTTCAGCAGCCCATCGCCCGCGTGATCGCTATTCCGAGCTCCGACGCGGTAGACGCGATCGCGGAGAAGTGCCGCGCCCTGGAGGCCCTCCAGCGGACACAGCGGGCGATCGTGCGGGCCTTGGACCGCGCGCGCGAGAAGAAGAAGCAAGCCTCGAAGGATCTCGGGCGGGCCGTTCGCGAGGCCTGGGACCGCTTCGAGAAGCACAACGCCGGCGAAGACTATCTGGCGGTCGCGTCGGCCACCGAGACGGGCAAGCCGACCCCCGAACAGCTCAAGACGCTGGCGGCGTGGGTGCGGTCGAGCCGCGACCTGTTCTTGCGCCACGGCGACGCGGTGACGCGCAAGACCGCGGAGCTGCGCCGGCTCAAGGACAAGGTGGACGACCTGGACGCGGCGCTGCGCAAGTGCATCCTCGGGTCGGACGAGATGCGCGAGGAAGCCGACGCTGCGGCCGCCGTCGCCACCGGCAAGGGCGTCCAGCAGGACCTCCCGGGCGTGCAGAAGCCGGATAAGCCGCGCGGGCACTGGATGGACTCGAAGACGCGGAAGACGATCAGCGACGTCGTCGCCACCGACATTACCGAGACGCGCAAGGCGATCGACGAGGCGGAGAAGCCCGAGGACCGCGCGGCGGCCGAGGCGAACCTGCGCGAGCAGCAGGCGCTCGCAGACGCGCTTAAGCTGATGGGGCTGGAGGACGAGAACGACGAGCCGGCCGAGCGCGAGGTCGCCACGGAGGACGAGCTGGTCGACGAGGACGACGTCGCGGAGGCCGCCGGCGACGGGGCGGAGAACGAGCCCGACCCGACGCAGCACGAGGCGCTCCAGGGCGGCGCCAAGCCGGCCGGCAAAGCGCCCAAGAACAAGCGCAAGCCGGCGACGAACCGGGCCGACGGCGGCGGGAAGGGCAAGCGGAAGTGACGCCCGCCGAGCTTCGCCGCTTCGAGGTCGACGCCGCGGCCGCCGTCTACGCCCGTATCCGCGATCTCGCGCAGGTCGCCTCGGCGCGCCGCCAGCACCAGCTCGCCGACCTGTTCTGGAAGGCTGCGCGCAAGGCGTGGAACCGCTACGACCGCCTGTCGCGGAGGCCAGGTTGACCGCCGAGCTTCTCTGCGGTCGCTGTGGTGCGGCGGTGTCCGAATGCGCCTGCGGCAACGTGGGCACCGCCGTCTGGGAGATTCCGCGCCCGGAACCCAACCGCCTGATCGTCGAGTACCTCCGCAACGCCCTGGTGCATGCGGAGGCCGGCGAGATCACGTCGCTCGCCTTTGCCGCGGTGCTCACCGGCCGGCGCACCCTGCGGTCGAGCGTCGTCGGCGAGCTCGGAGCCGAGCACGCCCAACTGCTCGGCGTGATCGAGCTGGTGAAGTTCGACGTCGCCTCGAAGGGGTGAATCACCGCGCGGCCGGCGGCGTCGAACGCGGTATGGGTAGCCCTATCACCACGTTCGAGGACGCGCTGGCCTACTTGACCGCGAAGTGGCAGGTGCCGGCGGAGCACATGCGGTGCCCGAAGGCGCACGTGATCGACATCGCCGAGTCACACCGCCTGTCCGACGAGACAGGCCGCAAGTTGTTCGTGTTGGTCGACCTGCGTCACCGCCCGAAGGCGCCGCGCTGGTACGTGCGCGACACGCCGCTCGTCGTCCTGTGGGCGCCGGCGGACAACGGCTACGCCCAGAGCCTCATGTGGGCCGGGCGCTACACCGCCGCTCGCATCGTCGAGCACAGGGACTACTACCGCCCGCGCCCCCTGCTCGACGCCCGGACGCTGGTCGTGCCGGTTGACGCCGCCTACGCGCTCGCCCACGCCAAGCGCGACCCGACGGACATCGGCGAGTTCTGCGACGGGCCGGGCCCGGTCATCCCCAACCACGGCGCCGTCTGGGCCAGCCTGGAGCGCGCGGCGATCAGCTACGACGACCTCAAGCAGCTCGCCGCCGACGAGGCCGGGAGGATCACGTGATGGACGGACAGTTCTACCGGGCGGAGGCGCAGCCGGACGCCTCCGATCAGACCTGGCGCCGCACCGGCATCGGCGGCAGCGACTCCGCGGCGATCCTGGGGCTCACACCCTACGGCACCCGCTACGGCGTCGCGGTCGAGAAGATCTACGGCGTCCGCGAGAACGACGACGAGACCAGCCGCGAGCGCCGCGAGTGGGGCCGGCGGATCGAGCCGCTGGTGCGCGCCGGGTTCGCCGAGAAGACCGGGCTGACCGTGCTCGCCGGCAGCGCGTTCGTCCGGATGCCCGGGCGCGCCCACGTTTTCGGCAACGTCGACGGGCTGATCGACTCCCTCGCCGGCGCCACCCTGCTCGTGCCGCGCGAGCTCGAAGGCCCCGGCGTCTTCGAGGCGAAGTGTACCGCCGGGCCCGACACCGACGCCTGGGGCACGGACGCAGACCCGCTGGTGCCGATCCAGTATTGGGTGCAGGGCCAGCACTACCTCGCGGTCACGGGCCGGGCGTGGGTCGGCTACGGCTGCCTCCAGAACGGGAACCGGCTGATCACGCGCTGGACCCTGCGCGACGACGACTGGATCGCCGACGTCCTGCTCCCCGCGCTCGACGACTTCTGGGCCGACGTGCAGGCCGGGCGCACCGGCGACCCCGTGTCCGCCGCGCTCGACATGCCGGTCCTGAAGGCCCTGTACCCGCAGGACGACGGGAGCCGCGTCGAGCTGACGCGCGAGCAGACGGCGATCGTGTACCGCTGGGCGGCCGCCGCGGACGCTCGGCTGGCAGCGGAGAAGGCCGAGAGCGCGCTCAAGGTCCAGGTGGCGGCGATGCTCGGCGCGGCCAAGGTCGGCGTGCTGACGACGGGCGAGGTCATCACCTACAGCACGAACAGCGCGGGTGTCCGGTCGCTCGCCAAGCCGAAGGCCGAGAAGCCGAAGCGGGGTGGCCGGTGAAGCCTGCGGCCGAGATGCCGTGGTGGCAGGCCGCGTTCTTCCTGCTTGTCCCCAACCTCGTGAGCGCCAAGCTGGCGGAGGCCGAGGTGCCGTGGCCGCTCGCCGGCCTGGCCGCGATCGTGCTCATGCTGCTCATGGCCTGGCTCGCGGTGTTGATCGAAGACCGCGACGAGCCGGTCGTGTGAATGTCGAGCCGGCCTGTCTCGTCGAACAGGCACCATGAACCAGCCCAGCAAGCCCACGCAGCTCGCCCGCCCGAACGCGCCGACGACCCCCGCGCGGCCCGACGACCAGCGCCCCGCCGCGACCGTCCGCGAGCTCACCCACCGCTTCATCTACGAGACCTGCGACAAGGTGCTGGTCTCGATCCTCCCGGCGTTCGTCGGCAAGGACCAGTACAAGGCCTCGCTGCTGTCGCTGATCAACGGCAACCCCGAGTTGATCACGTGCGACCACGCGTCGCTCGCGGTCGGCATCTTCAACGCCGCGCGCTGCGGGCTCGACTTCAACCCCATGTTGGGGCACGCGTACCTGTCGCCCCGCAAGGTCCGGCAGCCGAAGCTGGACCCGCGCACCGGCCAGGTGATGCGCGACGAGCGGGGCCAGGTCTGGCAGGAGAAGAAGATCGCCTCGCTGATGTTCGGCTACAAGGGCTACATCTACCTCGGCCGGCAGTGCGGGCTGACGCCGGTGTGCCAGGCGCACGTCGTCTACGAGTGCGACGACTTCGAGTGGACGCTGGGCGACCAGCCGCGGGTGTTCCACAAGCCCGCGCTCAAGGTGAAGGACCGCGAGAAGCACCCGATCGTCGCGGCCTACGCCCACGCGCGCCTGAGCAACGGCCAGCCGATCACGCACGTCATCACCATGGATCGGGTCGAGCGCGCGATGCTGGCGAGCGCCACGGCCTACGAGACGGCGTGGGACTCCAAGGCCCGCCGCAAGGTGCCCACCGGCAATCGCAACCCGAATAGCCCGTGGTCGACCGACTTCGCCGCGATGGTGCGGAAGACGGCCATCCGCGACTTCTACAAGTCGTTCGACCTCGGCGACCCGAGCGCCCGCCCGCTCGCCGCCGCGATCGACACCGAGCAGACCTACGACGCCGGCCGGATCCCGCTGCCGAGCAAGGTCGACGACGGCGCCCCGCTGCCCCCGCCGGAGGCCCTCGGGTACAGCGAGTGGAACGACGGCGAGTGGCGCGACTACAGCGACGAGATTCCGCCGGACGACGACCAGCCGCAGGGCGCGGGCGACGGGGGCGGCGCGCCGTGACGGCCGGGCGCCAGGTCCCGCCGCTGTTCCAGCCCGGCGCGGCGATCACCATGATCGCCAGCGGCGACCTGTCGCGCAACAGCGCCGGGCTGGTCTTCGCCCGCGTCTTCCTCGGCGCCTGCACGGCGGGGACCGTGTTCACCGCGCACAACGGGTCGCGCGCGACCGTGCAGCTCTGCGACGCATTCACCGCTCGCCGCGGCGAGGAGATGGCGCTGGTCGGCGCGGTGGACCGCCGATTCGAGGCTGACCGGCGGATCGCGGTCGTCGAAAACCAGTTCGTCGGCCGCAACGTGTTCACCGCGGCGACGCTGATCGAGGCGCGCGCCCGGTGGGTCATGGCCCTGGAGCTCTGCGGGTACGGCGAGCCGCTACTGGTCGCCTCGCAGTCCTGGCAGGCGCCCATGCTCGGCTGCGGCAACGCCCCGACCGACGTCCGGAAGGCCCGGAGCCGCACGGCCGCCGCCGAGCTCGCGCTGCTGCTGGGCCGACTCCAGCCGCTCGGCGAGGACGAGTCGGACGCGTTCTGCATGCTCTGGTGGTACCTGCGGCACTGGCTGGTCCTGCCGCTGCCGGCGATCGCGTCGCAGAAGTGGCGCGCCGAGCCGAAGCCGAAGAAGCTGCGGGCGCCCCGGGTGAAGAAGTCCAAGGCCGGCGACGTCGCACCGACGTGACCGACCTGCCTGCGCTCTCTCTGTTCCCCGAGGACGACTCCGCCCGCGCCCGCGAGCAGGCCGAGCGCGAGGCCGCCGAGCTCGCGCAGCGCCTCCGCTGGGCCGAACACGACGCCGACTTCACGCCCCCGGACGCCTGCCGGCTGGGGGCCTGGGGCGTCCGGCGTCACCTCGGCCTGCATCCGCGCCGCGTCCTCGGCCCCTGCGCCGGCGCCGGCCCGTGGCTGGTCGCCGCCCGCGAGACATGGCCCGACGCGGAGCTGCGCGCGATGGACATCCGACCCGAGGAGCGCCCGCACCTCGTCCACCACGTTGGCGAGGCCAACGTGCGGATCGGCGACTTCCTGGCCTGGTCGCCGGCGGACGACGAGCGGCCCGACCTCATCCTCGACAACCTGCCCTTCAAGTTCGCGCGCGCGTTCATCGCCCACGGCCTCGACGTGCTCGCGCCCGGCGGCTGGGCCTGCTGGTTCGTCCGGATGACGCTCGGCGACGCCGAGGACGTGCGGCTGGCCTTCGAGCGCCACATGTTCGCGTGGGCGCTCGACTTCGTGGACCGCCTCAAGTTCCGGGTCGGCATCAACCCCAAGACCAAGAAGCCCTACGGCGTCGACTCGGTGGGGTACCGGATCCTGGCCTTCCACAAGAGCTACCGGCCGGAGGGGTACATCGGCCGCCGCCTGCCCTCGCTGCCGACCGAGAGCCGCCGCTGGCGGAAGACCCGCGACGGCCGCGACATACGCCCGGGCACGGAGTACCTGTACGCGCCGGACGAGATCGAGCCGGTGCTGTGGACGCCGCCCGTGTGAATGCCGGCGCGGGCGGGCGCGTCGAACCGGGCATGCACACCCGCTTGAGAATCCATCGACTCATGGCCGCTGGCGTCGACGCTCTACCTGACGCCTTGAAAGGAGCCGCGCAGGCGCCTGGGAGCGACCTGTACTTTTTGTTGTCGGCAATCGCCGCCATGGTGGCGCAGGCCATGACTGAACTGACGACGCCACCCGAGGGCTACGAGATCGGCGAGGAGTCGTGCAGCGACGGCGACAGTCCAGACGCCGCCGGTGACGGCGGGGCGCCTCCGACGACGTACTGGCTGGAGTACACGTTTTCCGGCAATGGAGAGCGCAGCAGCGGCTACCTATCGCACTCTCTCGCTTGCTGCGCGGCCTGGGATCACAGCAGCGAGATGCTGTCGGAGTAGCGTCCGTGAAGATGCGCGACCTCGGCAAGCTGCCCGAGCGGACCAGCTACCAGATCACGATCACCGCGACGACCACGGGCCGCCTGCGGGTGCGCGAGAGCCTGGTGCTGGGCGACGCCTCGCGCGACATCTCCGACCGCGTGATGACGCTGGACGTCCTCACGGCCGACCTGCGACTCTGGATCGCCGACCAGCAGGCCGGGGTGGCGATCCGCATGCTCGACGCCGGCCACGGGAAGACGACATGACCGAAGAGACACCCGCCCCCCTGACCGCCGCCGACTTCGAGGTCGCCGAGTGGGACCGCCGCTCGCCGATCAACGGCGTGCCCGCGCCGACATTCATCGTCAACGTGCTCAAGACGACCGACGGCATGCCGTGCCCCCGCGCGCGCGTCCTGCTCCTGCGGGAGAAGACGACCGGCTCGCTCGGCCTTTTCCCAGCTCCGGCGCTCGCCGTCCGTGACCTCGCGTGGAGCCCGGCCGGCTACACCCTCGTGGCGACGGGCGGGCCCCAGGGCAGCGAGGCCGGGTTTCACGTGCGTGCGTACTCGCCGGCCCAGGTCGAGCCCGTGTGGAGCTTCCTGCGCGACGACGGAACGTTCAACTTGGCAGCGGCGCTTGCGATCGGTCCCTTCGGCGAAGTCTACGCCGGTGGCATGGGCGCGAGCGGATACCCCGCGGTCGCTTACATCGGAGGATGATCCATGACGAACGCAGATGAGCATGTTGTTCGCTTGCACCTGATCATGCTGATCATGCGTGCTCGGGAGTTGCCCACGCGAGAACAGAGACTGGAGCATGTCCGCGGCCAGGTGTTTCGCGGTCCTCACTTCTACTTGACGCGCGAAGAGGTCGTGGTCGACGACGCGACGGCAACTGAGATCGTCGACCTCCTGGAGCAGGAGAGCCCGGAGCAACGCGCGGAGCACCTGCGCAAGCTCAATGAGTGGCGTGATGAGTATCAGAAACGCCAAGCTGCTCGGAGCACGTGATGAACCGACGCCGCAAGCCACCGCCACGGATGGTCCCAGTGCAGTCGGCGCCGCGCCAGCCGCACCAGCCGCCCCGACCCGAGGTTGCCCGTACGAGAGCCGTCGCGCTGGCGCTCCGGCTGCGCGACGAGTCGGAAGAAGCGGACGAGGCTCTGCGTGCCGCGACTGCGCGCAGCGAGGCCGCGCTTGCGGCCTACGAGCGCGCGGCGCAGGAGCTCGAGGACGCCAATGAAGCCGAGATCGCGGCGATGAGAGCCGCCGCCGCCCCCGCGCGCGCGTCCTGCTCCTGCGGGAGAAGACGACCGGCGTCACCGGCGTCGCCGCCGACGGGACGCTGACGCCGGTCTTTGCCAAGCCGCCAGGGGAGCCGTGATGCAGGCCCGCACCGTCGCCTACCGCCTCACCACCGAGCGCCGCGACTACCCGCTGCGCCGCCAGGTCGAGCTCGCCGGCGAGACGCCCGCGCGCGTCGACGAGGGCCGCGGCATCTACTGCCTGCCGATCGGCCTGCTGACCCGCGCCGACCTCCAGCGCGCCGCCGCCGGCGAGGTCGACGGCCACCCGATCACCCGCTGGGCCCGCGTCGTCGGGTCCGACCCTCACCTCCGCCTGTTCACGGGGCCCGCGTGACCGACGAGATCCACCCCTGCCCGAAGCCCGCGAAGCGCGAGAAGAAGCCGCGCAAGGGCCTGTCGCGCGGGGCGCCGCTGCGCGCGAAGAAGCCGATCAAGGCCCGCAACGACGAGCGCCTCGCCAAGCTGCGCGCCGAGCAGTACCCCAACCGGCCGACCGTGGAGCCCTGGTGCTTCGTGGCCCGCCTGCTCGCCGCGTACCGGCGCACCCACGGCGCCAAGATGACCCCGCGCGGCTGGCTCCCCTGCGGTCGCAAGATCGACGCCGCCCACCTGACCCGCGACCGGGGCATGGGCGGCTGCAACAGCGGCGCCGACGACGTCGGGTACCTGTGCCGCTGCCACCATGACGAGCTCGGGCGGATCGGCCGCGCGAGCTTCGAGAGCAAGTACGGCTGCGACCTGGCCCAAGAGGCAGCGCGGGTAGCAGCCGGCGAGACCGACCCGCTGCCCCCGGAGTAGCTCATGAAGCACGCGATCACCCGCCTCCCGCTCGGCGCCGACGAGGGCGCCCCCTACCTCCGCGTCACCGGCCTCCCTGACGCCCCCGCCGCCGAGACCGCGAACGTGCTCCGCGAGACCTACCGGGCCCGCTCGATCGTCGGCGTCTGGCTGGAGCTGCCCGAGTACCAGAGCGACGCCGCGGTCTCTCTGCTCGTCCACCTGCGAGCGTGGTGCCCGGTGTTCCTGCACCACCCGGTCGGGTTCCGCGGCTGGCCCGCCGTGGAGGCCCGGCTCTCGATCGACGTCTCCGAGTTCCTGTCCGCGCCCGTGTCCGACTGGCAGGGCTGGGGCCTGTGGCTCGCCGAGCAGCGCGCCCAGATCCCCGACGCGATCGACGAGATGATCTTGCGGCGCCCGGCCCGCCGGTCGCTCGTCCCCTCGGCGCTCGACGCGATCGACGAGACCGTGGGCGCCGAGACCGCCGGCTTCCTCTACGTCGAAGCCGACGACGTCGACTGGGTGCTGGAGGTCTCCTCGCGGGCCCGGCGGCCGTGGGTCGTCAGGCTGGCCGGTACAGCGCCCGCCGCATCGCCGCCTCCGTGAGCGGCCCGAGCACGCCGTCCGGGACGAGACCGCCCTGCCGCTGGAAGGCGCGCAGGGCGTTTGCCGTCCGCGGGCCCATGAGCCCGTCGACCTTGCCCGGGTCGTAGCCCAGCTCGACGAGCGCCTCTTGGAGCGCGCGCACGGTCGACAGGTCGCGCATGTCCTTCGGGCCAGACGGCGGCTTGGCGAGCGGCGCCTCACCCCGCTTCACCCGCACCCACGATTCGAGGAAGTCTCCAGGGCACGCGGTCCCACCAGCCTCACGGTGCGCGAGCAGGCTCCCGGGCTTGAGCACGAGCGAGTAGCGCTGCGCCAGGTAGTCGACCAGCCCGTCCAGCGCAGCGACGGCCTCCTCCGTGGGCCGCTCGCGGGCCTGCGACGCCAGGGTGTCCCGCCGGCTCGCGTACCAGCCGCCGACGCACACAGCGACCCCGTGGCTGTTGTGGACGCCGCCGGTGTGCCAGGTCCGCCAGGTGTCCGACCAGATCCGATAGACGACCAGTCGCCCGTCCTCCAACGCCGGGATCGCCGGGACGACGAACGTGTAGGGGATCGCCGGCCACCCGCGCCCGCCGCCGATCTTGATCGGCTCCCCGTCCTGGTCCAGCACCCGCTGCCCGTGCTCGTCGAGCCGGTACGTGGGCGGCGCCGTGAAGTATTCCGCGAGCTCGTCGACGGCGCGCTGTCCCTCGTAGACCCCTCCCGCGCTGTGGTGAATGATGATCTCCGAGACCCTGCGGCCGGGGATGTTCACAAACGAGGCCGTCCCCGCGAGGTTCTTGGGGAAGTGATTTGCCCTGCGGTAGCCGTCCCCCACCGCGTAAACTCTGATCTGGTCGGTCTGGTGCTCGATCTGCATAAGAAGCCGGTACCACCTGCGCTTGTGAATATCTTGCGTGCGCGTCGGGTCTTCCCTCAATGTGAGCACCATGACCCGCTACTTGACGCCCGCCCTGTTCTTTGTTCCTACATTCCTCAGCCTCGCGGCCTGCGATGTCCCCTGTGGGCCGCAGATCGTCCAGGTCGACGCGACGCGCGACGTCGTTCGCATTCGCAACACCTGCCCCGGCGAGATTGATGTGACCCCGCTACAGGTGTGTGCCGGCAACAAGTACGCCGATGCCTGCAAGCCCCTGCCGGTCGCCACGATGAAGGCCGACACCTGTGTCGAGGTCGAGACCAAACTGCCCCACGACAGCCTCGTGGGCTTCGGCGTCGGCGTCTTCGGCGCAGGCGCCGACCCGAAGACCGACTGGCCCCTCGATAATTTCGTGTACGGGGCCACGAACACCGCGCTGGCCGACCCCGACGGCGTGGTCCGCAAGCCCGTGCGCGCGAGCGTCCCGCACGACACCGCGGCGACCTACGGCCGCTTCAACTGGTGGTATTCGGTGCCGACCACGCGCACGCCGATCTCGTGCTTCACCTGGGCGCACAAGATCATCGTCGAGGACGCCTCGTCCTGTGAGCCCCAGCTCGTCGAGGTCCATCCGGGCTTCGGGTCGAGCTACGTCAAGCTGTCCCTCCAGCCAGGTTGCGACCCGATCGACCTGGAGGACCTCGCGGTCGGCGTCGGCCTCGTCGACGTCGACGCGGTGTTCGCCGTGCCCGACGGGCAGCTCAAGCCGGGCCTCCAGGTCGTCGTCGGCGACCTGACGACGGTCGCGGTCAACGGCTGGGCCCAGTGGTCGTGGTCCCAGATGTACTCGGGCGCCTACCAGTCGCTCGGGCTGCTGGACCAGGACAGCGGCATCGTCGTGCTCTGGCACGACGACAAGATCGTCTCCGGCGTCTCCTGGGGGAAGGCGGAGATGCCCGGGGTCTTCCACGTCGACAGCGTGAACCAGGGCCGCTCGCTGATCTGGAAGGGCGACCAGTGGCACCTCGGCGTCGCCTCGCCGAACCAGCTACCCCGTTGGATCGTGCTCGACGACGTCGCACTCGACGACGCCGACGAGCCCCTCGCACTCGCGGGGACAGACCCCGCAGCCGGCGAGCCGTAGCGCGTCGCGGCAGGCCACGTACTCGGTCACGCATAGGCCGGGATTGAGCCCCAGCACCTCCTCGCACTTGCCGGATGTCTGGGGCTCCTCTTCAGGCCCACAGGCGATCGCCGGCCCGAACGGGTGGGTGTCGCACAAGTCGGCGACCTCCTCGATCGCCAGGCACAGCGACGGCCCGCAGGCGGCCAGAAACAGCAGGGGTAGCAGTCGCGCTCGCACGGCCGGTGTTGTCGGCCGAAACGAGCGCGCCTGCAACGACTCACCGGGCGGCGAGGATCGGGTCTTCCCACTCGCTCGCGTGCAGGACGCATGTGCCGGCGAGGTTGGCCTCGCCGAGCGAGATCCCGATGATCTGCCCCGGCGAGAGCGTGACCCACGTGTCGTAGGCCACCTCGGAGTCGGGCGCGGCGACGTTGAGGGTCGTCTCGAAGATCAGCCGCGGCATGCCCGAAGCCGCGAACGCGTCCAAGAACTGAAGGTAGATCCACGAGTTGACCGCGATGTTGCAGCGCGCGATCAGGTGGACCCGGCTGACGTGGGCCGGCAGCGAGAACGCCGGGTCAGCGACCCAGTTGGTCGAGAGGCTGTAGGCGATGGGCGCTGCGATCGGGAAGTCGCCGTCGAACTGCGCGCCGGTCTTCCGCTGCGAGCCGACGATGGCCCCGTAGCAGCGCTGCGCGACGAACTGCGCGCCCGGCTGGTCGTAGTAGATCGAGCCGACGTAGACCGACTTGCTCAGGTCGATGCTGCTCGCCAGCACCGAGAAGAACGGGTGGTTGATCGAGGCGAACGCCGCGGGGCCGCCGGCGGCGTCGATAGCGGTCGGCGGTGTGGCGCTGGTGATGACGAGGCACCCGCTCTGTCGCGTGGGGTTCTGGAGGCCGCCGCTGTTGCCGTAGATCTGCTTTGGCGACCAGATCTCGCGCGCGGCCATCGTGGCGTCGTAGCCGGCCGGGTAGGGAGGCGGGCAGGCGTACAGGTACAGATTCGTCGCGGCGCCGGGGAGGCCGCCGCCGTCGTGGACCAGCGGCGACAAGTTGAAGTTCGCGCCGGCCGAGATCTTGAACTTGAGCCCGCTGCCCGGGAACCGCCCAGAGAGCGAGACCGAGAGCGAGGCGACGGTCGTGCCGCCGGCCGCCGTGAGGCCGCCGCCCTTGACGTCGCTCGGCCGGTTGTCCTGCGACGGGCTGGTCCAGCCGCCGCGGTCAGCCTGCGCGACCCCGAGGATCGGGCGGCAGTACACGACGTCGTCCGGGTCGAGCGCGACGGCTCCGGCGGGCACGAGCACGTAGGCGAGCGGCATCCAGCCGGAGCTCCCGGCGGGCACGCTGGGCGTCGCCGACTCGGCTCCCTTGACGATCCGGAACTCGGGGTAGCTCTTGATCTGCTTGTCGACGTTGGCGACCGAGAACGTGCCGGTGAGCGGGTCGAACACGTCGCGCGGCACCGAGACCGCGACCGCCGATCCGGCGCGCATCTCGATCACGTCGTAGCGGTCCGCGACGCCGCCGGGGTCGTGCGTGACCTCCCGGATCTCGCGCGACTCCAGCCACGCGGCCTGGCTCTCCGGGTAGACGAGGCTGGTGTCGACCATGAGCGCGAGGCCCGGCGAGATGACGCTGCGGAGCGTGCCGGCGACCGGCGTCACCAGGAAGCTGTCGCCCAGCACGCCGCTCTGCTTGTTCGCCCCCGCGGTGATGAAGGCGAGCGCCTCCTGAAGCGCGCGGTGATGGAGCTGCGCGGCGAGGTTCTGGTCGCTGGAGATCGCGCGCTCGCGCGTGTTGAACTTCACGAAGTCGATGGTGTCGGTCATGGCGCGTTCAGGCTGGGGTCGAGCAACATCACGAACCCGACGCCGCCCAGCTTGCGGCGCCGCAGCTCCTCGTAGATCGATTGGTACGCGATCGAGCCGGGGACAGAGTAGCCGTCCAAGAACCCGTCGTCGTAGCAGGGCCCGATGTACAGGCCCTTGTCGGGCAGGTACAGCGTCGGGCCCTCGTCGAAGAAGATGCCGTAGTCGCCCTCAGCGATGAGCGGAAGGAGGGCGTAGAACCAGCCGTAAGCCTCGTTGAGCGACAGCAGCAGCTTCCACAGGTTCTCGGGGAAGATGTCGCCGGGCCCGTAGTAGTCGTAGAAGTCGACGTCGTCGAAGAAGCCGAGCACCTCGTCGCCGACGTCGATGACGCGGCCGCGCAGGCGCAGCGGCGCGAGGATCCGATTGATGGCCCGCGTCAGCGCGTTCGGACTCACGGAGTCGGGCATCTGCGCGATGCGCTTGCGGAACTGGTCCTCCGACTCGCCGCGCTGGAGGTAGAGCCCGCGCTGGTCGCCCTGCATGAACAGGTCGTCGTTCCGCCCGTTGCGCTCGATCTGGATCTCGTCGAGCACGATCCCCAGGTCCTTCCAGTCGCGGACGGCCCACTGCACCGGGCCGGGATCGAAGATGAGGGGCTGGTAGATGCGCGGGAAGCCGTAGGCGGCGAGGGGCTGCGTGGTGAGGGACGTGAACGCCGACACGCGCGCGCGGATCCAGAAGCCGGTCACGCCGTCGACCGTCGTCGCGCTCTGCCCGAGGCCGATGCTGACGTTGCCCGAGGCCCGGAAGCCGTTGGTGTCGTCGCGGACGTCGGCGGGGGCCACCCAGGCGCCGCCGTTCCAGATCTCCCAGGTGATCTTGAAGTCGCCGACCGCGGGCGTGGAGATGTCGAGGTAGAGCGACACGGCCTGCCCGACCACGAGGCCGAGCTGGGGCACGGCGAAGTAGAACGCGTCGCCGACGACCGGCGCGGCGGGGAGCAGCGGGACGTCGTTGACCGTGTAGTCGTTGAGCTGCGCGGTGTAGTCGGTGAACACGCCGCCGTCGTCCTGGCGCGCGGCGAGCCAGTAGTCGCGCACGGCGTCGTCGCAGACGGCGTAGCCGGGGCGGGCGTTCGTGCCCGGCGGGTCCTCCACGCCCGGCCAGGCGTAGTCGGCGATCCGCATGATGCGGCCGCTATTTGGCCCTGGGAATGACGTGTCCAGGATCTCGACGTAGAGCCCGCGGTCCTGCGACTCGAAGGTGGCCGGGCGCCCGTCGTCGCGGACGGCGCTGGCGCCCTGGTAGGTCTCGATCCGCGCGTTCGTGTTCGAGCGGCCGCGCGACTGGTCGGCGAGCACCACGTAGTCGGTCGAGACGCGGTTCGGCTGGCTGGAGGTCGGGTCGGTGAGGAAGTCGAGGCTGCCGACGACCCCCCCGACGACGCACTCGAAGCGCGCCGTCTTGGTCGTCACGGTGTCGCGCCGGGCCCACTCGATCGTGTCGGTGTTGACGTACAGGCGGCCGCTTGGGCCCTCCAGCACGCACGCGCCGGGAGTGATCTTCAGCGCGCGATCGAGGTTGCCCGCCGCGCGCATGGTGACGGTCAGCCGGGCGCGCCGGCCGAGCGTCGCCGGCGGATCCGTCTGCGTCGCGTTCGGCAGCAGGTAGGTCGCCTGCGTCCGCTCGCGCCGGCGGATCGACAAGACCTCGAACAGCCGCGCGAGCGCGAGGTAGAACGGCCGCGACTGGCCGTCGAGCAGCGCCGCGGCCTCGTGAGTGGGGATCACCCTGCGGATCAGCGTCTCGATGTCGGCGACGTTCATCGGCCTCTCCGGATACTAGCCATCTCGTCGGCGAGCGCCGTTTCGAGGTCGGGCGGGGCCGCCTGGGCGGCTGCGGCTCGGAGCAGCGGCGCGAGCTCGCCGAACATCCGCCGCTGGAGGCGGAGCCGGCCGGCCTGGCGCTCCTCGGCGGTCATGGTCGGGCGCTGGGTCTCGACGGGCGGGAAGGGGTAGGTCTCGTGGACGTTGG
>WBZV01000429.1_pt1 | contig 25440 bp, 26 predicted proteins | sample 5204221 | NCBI WGS metagenome assembly WBZV01 (sample SAMN12344360, study PRJNA552823) | activated sludge metagenome | biome: Activated sludge suspended growth; feature: Nitrification reactor; material: Wastewater; isolation source: activated sludge from nitrification reactor of wastewater...
CATAAGGCGCTCCGCGGCGCGCACGGGTCCCTCCTGTTCGCTACCTGGACAAGCCCAGAACACCAAGCCGAAGAGGGGGTCCCTTTTGCATGCCGATCGGGGGTCCTTTTTGCGAGCCGATTGACACGCGGTCGCGGGACGCGGTAAAGCCGCGCCGGGTAACGAACCCCTATACCTCGGCGCTCGCCCGCGAGCTGGCGGAACGCGCGCACGCGTGGAAACGCGTTGTCACTGACGTGAATTTGCGGGGAGATTTCGAGCACGTGGCCGGCCAGGGCGATGCCGAAACGTCGGGAAATAGCGACAAGGCTCCCGCGGTCCGCCGGACCATCCACGATCACCGTGCGGCAAAACGCCGCGTCGTGACGGAAGTAAATCTTCAGGGCGACTTCGAGCACGCGGCGACAGACCGCAGCAATTATTCCGGTGAGGACGGCACCTCGTCCGAGGGTTTTAAGCCGCTGGCGAGTCTAGCCCCAAAACCTCCCCATTTACGCAGGCCACGGGGCAGGAAACGGGACAAAGGTCCTGACCAAGACCTGTAATACGGATTATACGATAGTTAATATAAGTGAGTATAAGCTTTCATATTTTTCATGGCCGCCCAGTATTTGTGAAATTTTACAGATACCGCCGAAGCATACACCGTCCACTGAGCCAAATCTCTATTCCTTGGTAGCAACCTATCCATTCGGAAGCCATCACAATGGCGGGTTGGCGCATTGACACAATCGGCCATGCATCCTATAATTAGACTAGGAACTTTTTTTTGGGTGTGATCATGCGTCTGTCTCGATGGTTTGGTGCGCGTGAAGGGGGGGAGGATTTTGTTGCGGATCATCCGCCAGTGATCCATGAGAATCAAATCAGCTTAAGCCCTACAGGTGAAACTGCTACCATCGGCACCGATCATATATTGTTACGCGACGTTATGAATGTCGCAATCAATGTCGACACCGTACATGACGACGGGATCGGAGGATCAGCAGTAATTACCACACGTGAAGTCGATGATCAACTGTCTCTCGAAAAGAAGAAATACAAGTATACATTTGACGAAGCCGCTATGCATAAAATGATGATTGTGCTTGAGACGCTTAAGCAGTTTGGTGTTAAAAGTGTCGAATCAGAGGGTATTGATGACTCGTTTAGGCGTGCGTTTTTCTAAGATTTCTTATTTGGTGAAGAGCCCAATAGGCCAGACCAATCCTTTTGTAATTGGCCCAAAGACAAATACAATTCCCCTGGCCAATCTATTCAGCTTGTAAGCAAAAAATATATCCTTGTGTGCTCCAATTTCTTTCGGGATTATCTTTCCTAAGATGAGGACTGGTATAGTTGAGCACACGAAAATAAGCGTTTTGCTTCCCGTTATGTCTATCCACTGAAGAGATAGAGAGATATTAAATGGATTTAGTGTATGAGATAATATTGGTATCGGAATCTCGACTAAATTAGTCAATGGCGTGCTGATTAAGGTGCGTGGAAGAAGTATAGCAATCGATATATTTAGAAATACGCTAAGGCTGGCCAATGATCCTATATATAGAGATCTTCCGTGGCTCTGTAGAGATTTTTCTTTTTCTTCAATGACGTCAGTTTTCTTTTGCAAATCGCGGAACTGCTTTCTCAGGTTTGGAGGCATTAATGCATGACCGTTTTCATTGATGTATGTATATATTTGATCATATTCAGTTCTATGTCTATTCCGTTCGTGATCTATTAACTGTTGTATCTCCGAATTGAGGTGGGCCTTTGAAAAGGCTGCTTCCATTGCAGATACAAGGAACGAAAACGCGACAAGCGTTATAATTATGAATAAAAACCCGAAAATGTCTGAGATTAAAGGGCGTTGCAAGAACACAAACGTATAAAACAAGAGTCCAAGGACGATACATAGCACGGTTGTCCATAGTATTGATGAGCGCATGCAACTTTTCCCAGCGTTAATCAGGAGTGGTATCGAGTGTACTAACCAAGCTGTACATGCTGGTGAATAGAATCAGACAGATGCTGACATCGCTCCAGTCGGCCGCCACGCTTTCCGGCCGGTTGCTACGAGTTCTTCCGTCTGATTTTCACCAATAGCCACCATCCAAAGGGTCAGAATTCCCGCTTAGAGCCTCGAAACCAGATCCATCTACCTAGCTACCACGATTCTTAGGCAGACTCTTCTGTTTGGTTTGAACCACCAGATGCCGACCGTCAAGGCGAGAGGACACATCCTCATCCGAGGGACCGCAAGGGACTGTCATTTCGACCGGAAAACCACCCCGCCATCCCAGGTCAAGAGGGCCGAGGACGCGAAGGCGCGATCGCGATCGGGAGATGTGAGGCAACAGAATCCTGCGCCGGAATCCAGTTTCCTTGAGAAGGGACGCATTGCTCTACCCGTTCCTGCAGCAACCGTGTATTTTCCATGCTGTGGGAGTTTCGGGTGGAGTTTTGTGCCCGGAAAGGGGGGATGCGTCATGGTCAGGCTCGCCGATAGACGCGCGTCAGGGATCCAGCAGGGCGACACAGCGAAATCCGCAGTTCGGCGTAACAGCCCGCAAGCGCGAGCAAGAGCTTGTCCGGTGTCACTGGACGCTATTCGCTGGCCCGCGTCACGTCGGCTCCGCATCATAGGCGTCGCTCTGAATTGCGCCTCAGAGTGGTCCTCGTCCAAACGCCGAATGTTCTGCGCCACCATAGCCCTGCTTGCCGCAATCGCTGCATTCGGCGTTTCGCTTCGAGCCCGGGCCGCCGGGTATCAGCTCATATTCACGCACCCCAGCTTTCCTGAGATGCGGGGCTCCTTTGAGATCGACGACTCGCTGCTTGGCCCTGCAAACGCCAATGGCTTTGTTCCCTTCTCGCAATTCAGCCGCTTCCAGATTTTCGTAGTTAGCGCAGGCTTTAACCTGCCAGGCGACTTAGTGCAGGTCAGTTATGGCGCGGGCGGACTGCAGTTGGACGCCAGCGGTCAGCCTTTGGGCTTCAGGGCGGAAGGTCTCGTCAGCACAACGATCTACGACGTGGATAGCGGCGATGGCAGCAAGCCGCAGACAAGGCTAAAGTTAACGATCTCCACTGACGGCAGCCCCGTCGGGAGGTGGGACTACCGCAATTACTACAGCAGCTCCGTAGGTAATATCATCAACGGTCGCTACCAGTTCTCCCGGTACCCGATCCCGAACATGGTTGCCTCCCCGAAGAACCTCGGCGTCTGCCAGGCTGGAGTGGGCAATCCCGTCAACCCGGCAACCGGCAACAAAGCTCAGCTTGAGACGGATTTTCTCGGCGCGCCGCACACGATGCTGGAACTGCGGCGTTTCTATAACAGCCAGGATATAGGCAGCGCCGGGTTCGGCGCGAACTGGCGCGGGTTCTACGACCGAAGCCTCACACAGCCGAATGCGACGGCGGTCGAGGCAAAGCGCGCTGACGCTAGGGTGGACACCTTCACGAAAAGCGGTACGGGCACCTGGCTGCCCGATCCGGATGTAACGAGCGTGCTCAGCCCGATCATGAACGGGGCAACCCAGACCGGCTGGACGCTGCGGCTCTCCGACGACAGCGTGGAGACCTACGACCTCTCCGGCAAGCTGTTATCGATCAGGACGCGGGAAGGGCTGGTCGCCACACTCGCCTACAACGCCGGCAACCGCCTGACCTCCGTCACCGGGCCGTTCGGTCATGCGCTGGCGTTCGCTTACGATTCATCGTTTCGCGTGAGCCAGGCGACGGCTCCTGACGGCGGAATATACAGCTACGCGTATGACGCTCGAAGCAACCTCACTTCCGTCACTTATCCCGACGGCAAGGTCCGCAGCTACGTCTATGAGAACGCGGCCTTTCCGAATCTGCTGACCGGCATCATCGACGAGAACGGCGTTCGCTTCGCTACCTATGCCTACGATGCGCAAGGGCGGGCGATCTCAACTCAACATGCCGGCGGCGCTGAGCGAACCACCCTTGTCTACAAGACCGGCGGGAGCGCCTCCGTCACTGACGCACGCGGCGCGACCCGCGGCTACACGTTCAGAACGCAGTTTGATCTGGCGAAACTCAGCGCGCTGACCGGAGCGCCCGCCCCGGGATTGGACGGCAAGGCTTTCTCGTTCAACACAAACGGGTTCCTCTCCCGGAGAACCGACTACAACGGCAACATCACGACCTACCGGCGCAACCCGCGCGGGCTTGAAACCTCGCGCACGGAAGCCTCGGGCACGGGGCAGGCGCGTACGATCACCACCGCCTGGCACGCAAGCCTTCGTCTGCCCACCAAAATCACCGAGCCCGGACGGACCACGACCTTCACCTACGATGCAGCCGGGAACCTTACGAAAAGGACCATTGCAGCGGGCGGCAAGAGCCGTTCCTGGAGCTACACCTACAACGGTCTCGGTCAGGTTTTAACGATCGACGGCCCCCGCACCAACGCATCCGACATCACGTCCTTTACGTACGACGGACAGGGCAACCTTGCCTCGACCACTGACGCATTCGGGCGGATCACGCGCTTCCCTCTCTACGACCCCAACGGCCGTCCCCTGCGGATAGAGGATCCCAACGGGCTGGTTACCGTTCTCGCTTACGATCCGCGAGGCCGGCTCGTCTCCCGGACCGTTGGCGGTGAGGTCACGACTTACGCGCATGACGGTGTCGGACAACTGGTCAGGCTGACCCGTCCCGACGGATCGCTCCTGGCCTACAGCTACGATAATGCACAGCGGCTCACCGAAATCCGGGACGGGTCCGCCAATCGCCTCGTCTATACGCGGGACGCGGCCGGAAACGTCACCCGGGAAGAGGTTCTGGACGCGGGCGGCGCGGTCCGCTGGACCCGCTCGTACACCTACGACGCCGCAGAGCGGTTAAGCAGCGAGATTGGCGCTTCCGGACAGACTACCGCCTACACGCATGACCCGAACGGCAACCTGACGCGCACCACCGATCCTATCGCGCATGTTACGGCCAACGCCTACGATCCGCTGGACCGCGTTGTCAGCACGACCGACCCGGACGGCGGCGTTACCGGCTTCAGCCACGACGCCAACGACCGGCTGACCGGCGTCACCGATCCGCTCGGCCTTACGACCGCATACGGCTATGACGGGTTGGATAACCGGCTCTCCACGCAAAGCCCGGACAGCGGGGCCACCGCCCGCACCTTCGATGCCGCCGGAAACGTCATCACCGAAACCGATGCCCGCGGCGTCAAAACCACCTACGCCTACGACGCGCTGAACCGGCCGACCAAAGCGAGCTTCAGCGACGGCACGGCGGCGATCGTCTACCGCTACGACGAGGGCACGAACGGCGTCGGTCGTCTCACCAGCATGACCGACCCATCCGGAACCACCTCCTGGACATACGACCAGCACGGGCGGGTGATACAGAAAGCGCAGATCGTCGCAGGCAAGACGCTCACGACCGGCTTTAGCTACGATGCCGCCGGACGGCTCGCCGGGATGATCTACCCTTCCGGCAAGACGCTGGCCTACGGTTACGACGCGCTCGGCCGGGTGAGCGGGATCACCGTGAACGGCCAGTCGCTGCTGAGCGGGGCGGTCTATCGTCCGTTCGGTCCCGTGGAGGGCTGGTCGGCCGGCAACGGCGGGGCCTACAGCCGAGCCTACGACAATGACGGCGGCGTCGCCTCCATCGCATGGCAGGCGGGGGCGAGTAGCCGGTCGAGCGTCTTCACCTATGACGCGGCGCGCCGGATCACGGCGATCTCGGATTCGGCGCTGCCCGTGGCCAGCTTCGACTACGACCCCCTCGACCGGCTGACCGGTTTCCTGCGCGGCACGGCCAGTCAGGACTTCACCTATGACGCCAATGGCAACCGGCTGAGCCTTGCAGAGGGCACGGCCACCACGAACTACCAGTACGCAACGGGAAGCAACCGCCTGCAGGGGCGCAGCGGCGCGGTCACGACCGCCTATACCTATGACGCCGCCGGGAACCTGACCGGCGACGGCGCACGCACCTACACCTATGACGGCCGCGGGCGGATGGTGAAAGCGGTCAAGGGGGCTGCGACCAATCAGTACCTGCTGAACGGGCTCGGCCAGCGCGTCTCGAAGAGCGGCTCGGGGGTCACCAGCGGACGTAACACCTTCGTCTACGACGAAGCCGGCCACCTGATCGGCGAGTACAACGCCAGCGGCGCGCTTCTCAAGGAGACCGTCTGGCTGGGCGACATGCCGGTGGGCGTGTTGCTGCCATCAGCCATCAACTACGTTTACCCCGACCATCTCGGCGCGCCCTGGACCATCGCCAACCAGAGCGGCGCAACGATCTGGACCTGGAACCGCGATCCCTTCGGCACTACGGCATCGACCGGCAGCTTTACCTACAACCTGCGTTTCCCTGGACAGTATTACGACAAAGAAACCGGCCTGTACTACAATTATTATAGAGACTACGATCCAACAATAGGGAGATATGTCCAAAGCGATCCGATCGGGCTGGGGGGTGGCATCAATACGTATGCGTATGTTGGTGGTAATTCGGTAAGTCGTACCGACCCGACTGGCGAATTTTTCTTTGTTCCCGTGTTCGGATGGGGGGTAACGACGGTCTTATCTGATTTAGTGGTTACCGGCGGAGCAACTTGGTGGATTCAAAACCATGTTCCCGCAGATCTAGGCAGCACTTCCCCTAGCTCTTCAACAACGAGCGTGCAACAAGAAAGACAGCAAGAGTATGATCGGGCTAAGCATTTTTGCGACACGCCACCACCTGAGGGAGCGAACTACTGTTCTACATTATCAAACAAAATCGAACATGCTAAGATATGTGTCAGCCTTTATGAGGAGTGGGACTTGAAATGGTATCCTGGTCGGCACAGAGAAAAGATCCAAAATTGGAAGAATCGTTTGAAAAATTTAAAGGATGAGCATAACAGGAACTGTTCACAGCAATGCCCATGACCAAACGTCCATTTTATAAAGTGGTCGCCAAGTACAAGGACTACCCTGAATTCTTGGGGATTGATTTGCATGATGTCAACCAACCAGGAGCCGTAGATGACACCTTGTTGCATTTGGTATCCCGTCTAGGAGAGATAGAAGATATCAGGATTCTTATCGAGGCTGGAGCTGATGTAAATATTTCCGGTGATCTCGGGAACACGCCTCTCCATGGTGCAGCGATGAGAGGGCAGTTAGAGTCAGTTACCGTTTTGCTTGAGTTAGGTGCAAATCCGTTCTTGGAAAATGAGTTCGGCCAAACACCTATTTCGGTCGCTGAACTGGCAGGAAACAAAGATATCGTAAACGTATTAACACGTCATACATGCCAAAAGTAGCATGGAAAGGAACGTGTTGATGTGGGCGGCCATTCACAAAACGGAGTTAGCAAACATCAAGAGGCCTCTTGCTACGAACAGGAAATGAAGTCCAAGGCGTCCCCCCGCAACCAAATGCCATAAGATACATCAAGGCGTTAGCCGCTTGGCTGACGCCTTTTTTGATGCCCAAAACGCCAAAGAGCGCTAGCACTGATCTGCTCCCCGGAAACTCCACCAGTGTGAGCTAGAGTCTGTCGTCTTCGGGAGGGGATGAACGATGCGGCGTAGCCGATTTAGCGAGGAGCAGATCATCGGCATCCTGCGAGAGCAGGAGGCGGGGATGAAGGTGGCGGAGGTTTGCCGGAGGCACGGCATCAGCGACGCCACGTTCTACACATGGAAGTCGAAGTACGGCGGGCTCGAGGTGAGTGAGGCGCGCCGGCTGAAGTCGCTGGAAGACGAGAACCGGCGGCTGAAGAAGCTGCTGGCCGAAGCGGTGCTGGACAACGCCGCGCTGAAGGACCTTTTGGGAAAAAACCAATGACGCCTGCGGCGCGACGCCGGGTGGTGGAGCGGCTGATGACCGAGTACGGGTTCAGCCAGCGTCGCGCCTGCAGGCTGATCGGTTGTGATCGCAGCACGGCCCGTTACCGAAGCCTTCGGCCGAACGATGGCATCTTGCGCGATCGGCTGCGCGCGCTGGCAGCGGAACGCCGGCGCTTCGGTTATCGGCGCCTGGGCGTGTTGCTGGCGCGCGAGGGGATGATCATGAACCACAAGAAGTTGTTTCGGCTCTACGCGAGGAGCGGCTCGCCGTGCGAAGATGGGGCGGCCGCAAGCGAGCGCTCGGCACCCGCCGGCCGATGGTCGTGCCGGAGGCGGTCAACCAGCGCTGGTCGCTCGACTTTGCCTCGGACGCACTGAACGACGGTCGCCGGTTCCGGGTTCTGTGCGTGCTCGATGACTTCAGCCGGGAGTGCCTGGCGCTTGTCGTCGACACGTCGATCTCCGGCAAGCGGGTTGCGCGCGAGCTCGACCAGTTGATCGCCTGGCGCGGCCGGCCGGCGATGATCGTCAGTGACAACGGCACCGAGCTGACCTCGAACGCGATCCTCCGCTGGGCCGAGGAGCGTGATGTCGAATGGCATTACATCGCCCCCGGCAAGCCGTGCAGAACGCGTTTGCCGAGAGCTTCATCGGTCGGTTCCGGGATGAGTGCCTGAACGAGAGCCTGTTCGGCTCGCTCGCTGCGGCGCCAGCTGATCACCGCCTGGCGGATCGATTACAACGCGACGCGGCCCCACTCCAGCCTCGGCAATCGGACGCCGCTGCTGTATGCCCACCTCAGCGATCCCGTCATGCGACGGGGCGGGCCGCCTGAGCTGCTCGGGGGCTCCGCGCCCCGCCCCGTCGCACCACCGACAGCGAGGACGTAACCGCGATCGGACTCTGGAAATCCGTGGTGGGAATACGGGGAGCAGATCAATCTCGATGGACGGCCGCGGCCGCTGGCTGGACAACGTGTTCATCGAGCGGCTGTGGCGATCGCTGAAGTACGAGGACGGCTATCTCAAGGGCTACGCCGACGGCCGCGAGGCGCGCGCCGGGATCGCCGCGTGGATCGGCTTCTACAACACCCGCCGACCGCATCAGGCGCTGGCCGGCCGGACCCCGATGGCGGTGTGGCGCGGCGGAGTCTGCGGCACCCTGCCCGGCAACGCCGTGGACATGACCCCCCGGCACGCTGGCCGGGGGTTGGACGACGCTGCCGCGTCGCCCACATGCCCACCGCGACAACAACAGCAACAGACGCCTCGCGTGGCGTGAGCAACGAGGTCGGAGCCGACAGCGTTTCCAATCAAGGACAACCGCCAGTGGTCCCGCCGTCGGGGTCCACTTCAGTGAGGCGGCGGCCACGGCAAGCGCCAGTTTGGTGGCAGCGATGTGAGGCTCTCACCTGTCATTTGGGACGCTTCTCGAACACCTCCTTCGCCACCGGCAGTGCCGAAAACGCGTTGGGCCAACCGGCGTAGAAGGCAAGCTGGGTGATGACCTCAGCCGCCTGCGCCTGTGTCAGGCCGTTATCCATTGCCCTGTTGAGGTGGTAGGGAATCTGCGCGACCTGGCCGGAAGCGATCAGGGCGCTGACCGTGACCAGACTGCGGTCCCGGGGCGCAAGATCGGGACGCAGCCATAGATCGCGGAATAGAAGGTCAGTCGTGTACTGCACGACTCCTGGAGCCACTGAGCCGAACTGCTGTTCGACACGCGCTGCACGTTGCGCTTCGGCCGCTTCGTCAAGGGGGAGGGGCTGGGGTGTCGCTGCAGGGAGCTGATCGGGCCCGATACCGCGCCGGGCGAAGATTTCCTTCGCAGCTCCAACCGCTGCCATGGCGTTTGCCCAACCGGAGTAGAAAGCGAGATGGGTGATGATCTCGGAGATCTCGCGTGGTTTGACGCCGTTATCGAGTGCCAAGCTTAAATACTGCGGCATCTCGTTCGTCTGGTTGCGCGCGATCAGCGCCGCAAGTGTGACGATGCTGCGGTCCCGCGGGGCCAGACCGGGCCGCTTCCATAAGTCGGCCAGGGGGCCTTGCGTGTACTTCTCCAGAGCGGGAGAAACCATCGGAACATCCTCACCTGTTGGCATCGGCTGCGATCCTTCCGCGGCTCGTGCCGCGCCGGCCTGCGTCGGCGGCAAGGCGAAAATGCAAAGCGCAGCGAGCACAGTCGGCAGCTTCACCAGGAACTTGCGGTCATTGCCGATATTGATCATCGCTTACCTTTTCCAGCCAATTGACGTTCTTTCTGTCAACGGCCTCCTGAATGGCAATGTGACTCATGCCGCTTGTTGCGGTCGCGCCATGCCAATGCTTCACACCGGGCGGCGTCCAGATCACGTCACCCGGCCTCATCTCACGCTTCTCACCGTTCCATTCCTGCACCCAGCCGACGCCCGATGTGATGATCAGAATTTGGCCTGCCGGATGCGTATGCCATGCAGAGCGTGCGCCTGGCTCGAAGCTGACCTGACCGGCCGTCAGCTGTGTGCGCGCAGCGCCGCCAAAAAGCGGAGTTACTATGGCGGTACCCGTGAAATTCTCGGCCGCGCCTTTGATGGAAGGCCGCGAACCGTTCGGCGTGATCTCCATGTTCTGAGCATTGGCGTGCGCGGCGAAGAACGACGCGAGCAAGATCCCAGCTGCAAGACCAGACTTCATGTTTCGGCCTTTCTATCAGGCATTGGTGTTGCGCGGCATGACCTCGACTGTCGCGGCGCGTGCGCGTGCGCCGATCATCGAGGCGAGGTACGGGCTGGTGCGGTATTTGTTCCGGTACGCATCATCGATGAGTTCGTTGATAGGCCCGTCGACTGGCGCGAAGGTGACTTCCCGTGTCTCGTCAGCGGCCGCAAACCGCCCCGCCTTCTGTCGCATTGCGGCCTGATACCAACGAGAGGCTTGCCCGTTGTAGGCGCGGACGTAGAGGGCGTCGCTGACTGCGACGGACCAGATCCACGTCGGCGTCCCGTACGTCTCGCCGTCTTCACGAAACGGTGAAATATGCAGATCATCGGCCTCAGAGATCCTGCGCAGATCGCCTTTCTGCCACGCCGCCATGCGTGCCTCCTTCTCCTTCGTCGTCCTCAATGCGCCGTGTAGCCGCCGTCCACTGCCAGTGCGTGACCGACCACGAAACTGGCGCCAGCGCTGCACAGCCAAAGAACGGCGGCGGCGATCTCCTCGGGCCGGCCCAGCCGCCCGATCGGCTGATCCCTCATGATCTCGCGCATCGCGTCCGGTTCTTTGGCCAGCATCTCCGCCACCATCGGCGTCTCGATGGTGCCTGGGCAAACCGCATTGATGCGGATCCCTCTCGACGCGTATTCGAGCGCGGCACTCCTGGTCAGCCCAATCACGCCGTGCTTGGATGCGTGGTACATCGCTCGGCCGGGCAGGCCGATCAGGCCACCGATCGAAGAGCAGTTGACGATGGCGCCGCTGCCCTGCTCGCGCATCTGGCGCAGTTCGTACTTCATGCAGTTCCAGACGCCACGGAGATTGATCGCGTTCACGCGCTCAAATTCTTCGCCGCTGGCATCAGCCGTTTCCACGGCCGGAGATTGCACGCCTGCGTTGTTGTACGCCGCGTCCAGCCTGCCAAATTCGGAGACGGTCTGCTCGACCATGGCGGCCACCTCGGCCTCGTCGGCGACATTGCAGCGGACGGCAATTACCTTATGGCCAGCGGCGACCAGTTCCTCTGTCGCGGAGCGGACCGCGTCCTCATCGGCATCGGCCAGCGTGACGGCAGCCCCTGCCGCGGCAAAGGCTTTGGCGGTTGCCAACCCGATGCCGGAGGCGGCGCCAGTAACAAGCGCAACCTTTCCGTAGAAAGAGCAGTTCACGAACGTTCTCCTCCTCGTTGCATCATCAGCTGTACGCCTCTTCGCGGTCACAGCTCCTGGCGTGTGGGCCGGAACAGAATCTCGTTCACGTCAACGTCCTCCGGCTGGCTGATGGCGAAGGCGACGGCCCGAGCGAACGAGTCGGCAGGGATCGCGATCTCCGCATAAAACTTGCGGAGTCTCTCGGCTGCGTCCGGGTCGCTCACGCTGTCCGGCAATTCCGTGGCGACCGCCCCCGGTGAGATCACGGTCGTGCGGATGTTGTACGGCTTCACTTCCTGGCGTAGCCCTTCGGAGAGGGCCCGCACGGCATGCTTGGTCGCCGCATAGACGGCAAAACCCGGTCCGACCTTATGGCCGGCCACGGAGGAGACGTTGATGATATGACCGGCTTTCTGCTGCTTCATGTACGGCAGCGCCGCGGCGATGCCGTACAGCACTCCCTTGATGTTTACGTCGATCATCCGGTCCCATTCGTCGATCTTGAGGCGCTCGATCGGCGACTGCGGCATCAGCCCAGCGTTGTTGATCATGACGTCGATCCGCCCGTATGCATTCACGGCCGCAGCGACCAGTCCCTTCACCTGGTCGCGATGAGTCACGTCCGTCGTCACCGCGAGTGCCTTGCCGCCGCTACCGGTCAGCTCGTCTGCCAATGACCGGATGCGGTCTTCGCGTCGCGCACCCAGCACAACGCTCGCGCCCTCCCGGGAAAGTAGCCTGGCACTGGCCTCGCCCAGCCCGCTACTCGCGCCGGTGATGACGACGACTTTTGCTTCGATGTTATCGCTCATAGTCTTGTCTCCTCCGTGCCATGACAGCCGCTCGGCTTTCGCGGTACCGTGATCAGGCCCGGTATTGCTCGTCGCTGACGTGCTCCATCCAATCCACGACCTTGCCGTCGACATCCCGTTCCTGAATGGCGATATGTGTCATCGCTGTCGTTGGCGTTGCGCCATGCCAATGCTTCACGCCGGGCGGACAACAAACCACGTCGCCGGGCCGGATTTCCTCTTTCGGGCCGCCCCAACATTGCGTCCAGCCGAGGCCGGACGTGACGATCAGGGTCTGACCGAGCGGGTGGGTGTGCCAGGCAGTGCGGGCGCCGGGCTCAAACGTGACCGAGGCGCCGGTGCCGCGTGCCGGATCGGGCGCGTGGAACAGCGGATCGATGCGAACTGAGCCGGTGAACCACTCCGCGGGTCCCTTGGCGGACGGCTGCGAACCGTTCCTCTTGATGTCCATGCTTAATCGCTTTGCTCATACGATGTCTCGAGGGTCATATGGGCCGCGCATCCCGACGCAATTAGCCGCTATAATGCGCATGGCCTTATAAGCGGAGCTTCTGAATGGCGAGGGAGGACATCGCCGATCTCACTGCCTTTCTCGCGGTCGCGCGGGAGCACAGTTTCACCCGAGCCGCCGCGAAGCTCGGCGTCTCGCAGTCGGCGCTGAGCCAGACCATTCGCGGTCTCGAAGGGCGGCTTGGCCTTCGACTGCTGACCCGCACCACGCGCAGCGTCGCGCCGACCGAGATCGGCGAGCGGCTGCTCCGGACGGTTGGTCCGCGTCTTGACGAAATCGAGGGCGAGCTCGACGCCTTGAGCGAACTTCGCGAGCAGCCTGCCGGCACCATTCGGATTACTGCCGGCGACCATGCCGCGGAGACCATCCTCTGGCCGAAGCTGGCGAACTTCCTGCCCAACTACCCGGACATAAAGGTCGAGATCACCCTCGACTATGGCCTGGCCGACATCGTCTCACAGCGGTATGACGCGGGCGTGCGCTGGGGCGAGCAGGTTGCCAAGGACATGATCGCGGTGCGCATCGGGCCTGACGTCCAATTTGCGGTGGTCGGATCGAAGCCCTACTTTGCGAAGCGACCGGCGCCGAGCACGCCGCAGGACCTGATTGGCCACACTTGCATCAATCTGCGTCTTCCCACCCTGGGCGGGCTGTACGCCTGGGAGTTCGAGCGAGATGGTCGCGAATTGAACGTGCGCGTCGAGGGCCAACTCGTCTTCAACAGCATCTTCCAGGTCTTCAACGCTGCACTAGCCGGTTTCGGGCTCGCCTATGTGCCGGAGGACCTGGCGCAGCCGCATTTCGTCGACGGTCGTCTTGAGCGAGTGCTCGAGGACTGGTGCCCCCCTTGGTCTGGGTATCACCTCTACTACCCGAGTCGCCGGCAGCACACGCCCGCCTTCGCCCTGTTGGTCGAGGCGCTGCGCTACCGAGGCACCCAACAGGCTGGGAAGAGTCTTTGAATCCCTCGCTGGCACGAGGGTCGATCGTGCGTCGCACTTTTATACTGGCCGCCGGCTCGCCGCCGTTTGCTGCACGCGCGGCGTGCTTTCTGCGCAGGTTGGTCGCTAGGCGGACGACGAATTGTTCGATGACGCGCGTTTCGTTCTCGATCGGCTGCAGAGCACCGCAGACGCTTGCCGTGTCTGCGCAACTACCGTCGACCACAAGGTTCCGGGCTGGAAGCCTACATTCACCACGGCAACAGCCGCGCCAACTCGTAGAACAGGGCGGCGACGATACCCGCGGCCGGAATCGTTACAATCCAGGCGAAGACAATGCCGTTGGTCAGGTTCCAGCGCACCCACTGGCAAAAAAGACGGGCCCTTAAATCAATACGATGGTCAATTCGGACGGCATCATCTTTGTGCGGCCAGAGCAAATCGCCCACCTGCGTGGATCGCTGTGATCTCCAGCGCTCCACTCGATGTCCAAAAGCATCGGCCAAAACACGGTTATCCGTCGCATGAGAACGACGCAGCAACATTGCAACATTAGAGTGAACACAGAATAAGTTATTTATGTGCAATCATGTCGAAAAATGCATCAAGCATGTTGTGTCTGTCGTCATCAGTACTCTTTACCAAGAAGGATGACTCGAAGCTGAGATAAGCAATGCAGGCGCGCGCTCTCATCCCAATCTCGTCGCCTTCGAACCCTAATTCGGCGAAGATTGACCCGACAAATGCGAGACGCCGTTCATCCACATGCCTGACCATGGCCGCAACGAGATCCGGATCCTGCGCGGCCCATGCACGGATGCTCACGTCGTAGCGTGCAAACCCCCCATCCGAGACAGCATACAAGAGCACTTTCAGCCGTTCTCCGGCATCGTTCGCCGACTGCGCGACCTGCGCGATAACTGGGTCGGTGAACTGGTCGCTCCAATACCGTGTGAGGCCGCAGACGAAATCGTCGCGATCCTTGAAGTGCCAGTAGAAGCTCCCCTTGGTCACGCCGAGGGCTGCACAGATGGCCTCAACCCGGAGCTTGGCTTGGCCCTCCGTGGCGAGAATGCCGAGCGCCCGGGCGAGCCATTCATCGCGGCTGAGCCGTGTCGTTACGCCGTTTCTTGGTGCCACAAGACGTTTCCTGCCCCGTACGTTTTAGTATTGACACGCAGCCGGGATCCATACTTTAGTGTATGGCAAAATAAGTTGACGCAATCAAGCCCGGGGTGGCGATCGAGGGAGGATGACCACCAAGATGAAGCAGGTTTGCTCGCCTGTTGGCGCGGCTGCGCTTGCCGTCATCACCGTCGTAAGCGCGCCGGCGATGGCTCAGTCGCTGGCGCCTCCCTCGATCGATGAGGAAGCGTGGCATTTCTCGATCACGCCATTTCTGTTCCTGCCCGTATACACGACGGGCACATCGACGGTCGCGGGACAGGATGTCGACATCGATCTGAACCTTTGGGATGTCCTGAAGGTGCTGAACGGCGCGATCTCCGGGCGAGCGGAAGCTTGGCGCGGTGATTTCGGGTTGGCCGTCGAAGGGTACTTCGTGGCACTCGGCGACGATACCTCCATCGGCCTGCCGGGCCCAGGCTCGGGGCACGTGGACGTCGATGTCAAGATCCGGCAGGCGTACGTCGACCTGCTCGGCTCTTACCGGGTCCTGAAAGGCACCTATAACGAAACCGGTCGCCGCTACGCCATCGAAGCCTTGGCGGGTGCCCGATACAACAGCCTTACCCAAGACGTCGATATCGATGGCCGCGCCGACTTCGGCCCTGTCGCCGGCCTTCAGAGCAACCTGGGAGGCACGGAAGACTGGTGGGAGCCGGTGATCGGTGCGCGTGGGCTCATTCAGATTAGCGACCGCTGGGCCGGTGCCGTCCTCGCCGATTTCGGCGGCTTCGGCGTTAACGACGACGACCTGCAATGGAAGGTGCGCGCCGGCGCTGACTATCGCCCGTGGGATCGGAGCTCGTTCCGCTTCGGCTGGCAGTTCTACGGCATCGATTATTCGACGAACCGCTCCGACGGCAAGTTCGCGTATGACGTGTTTCAAACCGGACCTTACCTCGCCTTCACATACCAGTTTCAGTGACAAGTCGAGTAGATCCGGACAGATCGAACGATTGATACTGTCTCCTTTTTGGGCTCAGGCGGCTATCGGTTTTGATGCCCGCGAGCGAGGCGTCCGGGAGAGGGACGATGGTGGCTTCGGGTTAGCCTCCGAGAGCCGGAACATCCGACGATAGGCAGGAGTGGCAAATAAGATGAACTTCATAAAAACCACTGTAGTTGGCGGCATAATATTCTTAATTCCTGTCATTATACTTTTTATTATTATTGGTAAGGCGTTTTCAATTATGAAAACAGTCGCTGAACCTTTGTCCAAAGTAGTACCTATCGACTCCGTCGCCGATATCGCATTGGTGGATATTATCGCCATAATCTTGATCGGTCTTGTTTGTTTCCTCGCTGGTCTTGTTGCAAAGACGGAGCGGGCCAAACGAATGGTCAGCTCCCTCGAATCCCGCGTGCTGACGAACATCCCGATCTATGACGTCATCAAGGCCAAGATTCTCGGAACGATACAGGCGTCACAAGAAGCGGGCATGACGCCCGTTCTAACGCGGTTCGATGACCAGTGGCAAATTGCGATGGAAGTTGAGCGCTTGGCTGACGGACGCGTGGCCGTGTTCCTACCGGGTTCCCCCGACCCGTGGTCGGGCACGGTTTCGATTGTAACCGAAGATCGTGTCGAACCCCTCGATACGGCGCTCCCGTCTGTCGTGAAGTCTTTGAAAGCGCTTGGTAAGGGGTCCGACGACGTGGTGCACGGTAAACAAGAAGGCCAGCGGTTGTCCGCCTGAGGGCACCGCGACCGCGTTTCACACGGGGTCGTATGTGGCGGTCGGATCTCAGTCCAATGATAAGGCGAGTGGAGCCGTAAGTATGGGAGACGTGAGATGAAGAGATTTGCGAACGTTCTATCCGGGATCGCGCTGATCGGAGCGGGAACAGCATTCGGCGCCTGGATCGCTGCGCCCGAGGACACGCTGCCGGCCTTCGGCTCGGCTGTCCAGGAACTCGTGAGCGCTAGGGATGCGCAGGCGGAGGAAGGCAAGCCGGAGCTGTCGCCGACCCAGGTCAGCATGCGCCCGCGCGACACGTATTACCCAAACACGGAGGATCTCGCCCCCAACGAAATGCGGGTTATCGCCTGCGGCACCGGGATGCCGACGACCCGCATGAAACAAGCCGCAGCCTGTTTCCTCGTGGAGCTCGGCAATGGCGACAAGTTCCTGTTCGACGCGGGCACCGGTTCCGCCGAGCGGATCTCCGCGCTGCAGATCCCCTACAACTACCTGGACAAGATGTTCATCGGCCACCTGCACAGCGACCACTTCGGCGCAGTACCAGAGTACTGGATCGGCGGCGCGCTGATGGGCCGCAACCAACCGCTGCGCATCTGGGGGCCGAGCGGCCGAATTCCCGAACTCGGTACCGCGGCCGCGATGGATGCGATGCAGAAGATGTTCCTCTGGGATATCACCGGGCGGGTCGGCAACGTCGATCCGCGCGGCTACAAGCTTGAGGTGCACGAATTCGACTACAAGGGCGAGAACCAGGTCGTCTATGAAGAAAACGGCGTCGTGATCCGCTCCTTCCCGGCGATTCACTCGATCGACGGCGCGGTCAGCTACTCACTGGAATGGAACGGGCTGAAGTTCGTGTTCGGCTCCGACACTTTCCCCAACCAGTGGTTTAACAGGTACGCCAAGGACGCGGACATCGCCATTCACGAGTGCTTCATCGCCGTGCCCGACATCGTCAACAAACTGGGCTTCACGCCGGAGTCCGCGCTGCTGGTCGGCACCCAGATCCACACCGCGCCGGAGGCCTTCGGCAAGGTCATGAGCGAGGTGAAGCCGCGCATTGCGGTCGCCTACCACTTCTTCAAGGACTTCGACACCACCGCACAGGTGTACAAGCGCATCCGCAGCACTTATGACGGACCGCTCAGTCTCGCCGAAGACTTTATGGTCTGGAACGTGACGAAAAATGGAATCCGCGAGCGCATGGCTGTCGTCGAGGAAAGCACTTGGTCGCCGCCGACCACCCGACCGAACATCGCGCCGAGCAAGGACGATCGTGCCAAATTCGCCAAATTGAAGGGGTTGCCCGTCGAGGCGATTGGCTACTCGGACTTCATCGTCAACGGCAAGTGGAACGTCGACGATGTGCTGCGTCCGATCTACGCGGAAGCCAGCAAGGCGGTCGGGCGGGAGTTCCCGTACCCGGAAAAAGGGCAAGGGCAGTAGGCCCGGAAAGCTCTTCGCCGGCTCGGGTCCGCCAGTCACGACTTCGGACCCGAGCCGGTGCATCTGCTATCGATCGCGGTCGAGGCGGTGTGCCGCATCGGGCCTCGTTTGGTCTAGAGATGCGCCGCTCCTCATCGCGGTCGAAAACATGGAGGGGTGGTGGAGAATTGATACCCTTCTATCGGAATTCCCTGACACTGCTGTGTGGGCATCTGCTGGTTCTTTGCCGTGCCCTATTGGTGCTCGCTCTCTCTGCCGTCTCACCAGCGAGGGGCGACTGGATCAATCTGACGGGCGCTGAGACCGCCCCCAACATCGCCGAGATCACCGTCTTTGACGATCGGGTCGAAGTAGCGCTGGAGGTCTACGTCGGCGACCTGAAGGTTTTCGAGGACCTGATACCCGACGACTGGCTGAAGGACCTGAAGGTCGATCGCCCCCCGCCGGCCGATCGGCTCAAGCGGTTCGCGGAGCGAGGCCTGCGTTTCGTCACCGACAAGGGCGAACCGCTGCAGGCCGAACTGCGCCTCGCAGAGCCGCGCCTGCGCAAGGATCGCTTTTCGCCCTTTGCCGGGATGGTTAACCCCTACACCCGCCTCAAGGCGCCGGAGGCCCCGGCGGACAAGCGTGTGCTCTATGCGGAGCTGGTCTACCCATTTCGAGAGACGGCGCCAAAGACGCTGACCATGAGTCCACCGCTGGATTCCGAGGGCCGGGCGGAGGTGAGCATCGGCTTCATCGTCTACCACAAGGCCGTGCCGGTGATCGATTTCCGCTACCTGAGCGGCCCCAGCACCCTGACGCTGGACGCCGACCCCTGGTACTCCAAATTCGACAACCCGAACCTCAGCCGTCACCACAAGGACGCCCTTATGTCGTTCCTTTACGTGGAGCCCTACGAGGTGCGCCACGAGATTCTCACTCGGGTGAAAGATCTCGTCCAGTGGATGGATCTGGGCCTGCGCGGCGACCGCTACATCGAGACCGACGAGCTGGAGCCCCTGAAGCAGCGCATCGGTGAATTCCTTTTGACGAAGAACCCGGTGACGGTCGACGGCAAATCGGTAAGACCCATCCTCGACCGCACCAACTACGTGAGCCTCGGCCTCACCGGTGTGCAGATCCTGGAGGTCCCCGAGCGCCTGGAGATCGACTCGGCCGTCGTCGGCGTCATCATTACCTACATTACCGACGGGATGCCGCAGCAGGTGACCGTGGACTGGGAGTTGTTCACCGACCAGATCCAACGCGTGCCAGCGACCGCCACGGATCCGGCCGGTCCGCTGCCGACCTATTTGACGCCCGAGGACAACGTCCACATCTGGACCAACTTCCTGAAACACTACGAGCTGCCGACGGTCCGCCGGACCCAGGTCTCGGGATCTCTGGGAGACCTGCACATTCCTGTTGTCAGCCTTCTCGGCCTGGCAGGGTTTCTCGGTGCCGGCGGGTGGGCCCTGTCGAGACGGCGTTGCGCAAGGTCCATGCGGTTGCCGCTGGCCGTCAGTGCCCTGAGCCTCGCGACTGCCGCGGCTGCGTATCCCTTCGCCCAGGTCACCATCAGCCGACCGGCGCTTATGGCCGGCGAGTTGGACGACGAACGTGCGTCCGCGCTGCTTCAGGCCCTGCTCAAGAACGTCTACCGTGCTTTCGACTTCCGCGCGGAGGGGGATGTCTACGACAAGCTGGCATTGACCATCAGTGGGGACCTGCTGACTGACATTTATCTTCAGAACCGCCGCTCCCTGGCCATCCAGCAGGCCGGGGGCGCCCAGGCCAAGGTCAAGGAAGTCGGCGTGGAATCCGCCCGCGCCGAGAGGGCCGACGGCCGCGATCTCACCTATGCCCTCCACGGCACCTGGACGGTGCTCGGCACCGTCGGCCACTGGGGTCACGTACACCAGCGCAAGAACCGCTACGAGGCGGTGGTGACCGTGGACGCGCGGGACGGCGCCTGGAAGATCGTCGGTCTGGAAATGAGAGACGAGCAACGCATCGACCAGTCCCCTCAACCGGTCGCCCAGGCTCAGCAGGCAATGCCCGTCTCCATGCCGGGGGGTGAGCGCCCGTGATCGCGCTGCGTGCCGTGCAGTTCGCCTATCGGGGAGGCAGCTTCCGGTTGGACATCCCGTCGTTCACCATGCAAAGCGGCGAGCGGCTCGCGGTCATTGGCCCGAGCGGATCGGGCAAGACCACGCTGCTCAACCTGATCGCCGGCATCCTAACCCCCGTCAAGGGCAGGGTCGAGGTTGCCGGCTCGGAGGTTAGTGCGCTTACCGACGCCCGCCGCCGAGACTTCCGCATCCGCAACATCGGCTTCGTCTTCCAGGACTTCGAGCTGCTGGACTACCTCAACGTGCTCGATAACATCCTCCACCCGTACCGTATCAGCGCCCTTAGGCTGGATCGGAACGTGCGCGAACGGGCCGAGGGGCTGGCCGAGCGCCTGGAGGTGGGTGACAAGCTCAAACGCCGCGCAAATGACCTCTCCCAAGGAGAGAAACAGCGCGTCGCCATCTGCCGCGCCCTGCTGCCCGGCCCACGGCTCATCCTCGCTGACGAGGCCACCGGCAATCTCGACCCGCGTAACAAGGGGCGCATCCTCGATCTGCTGTTCGACAGCGTCGCGGACCATGGCGCCACGCTGCTGGCGGTGACCCACGACCACGAGTTGCTCCCCCGGTTCGACCGGGTGGTGGACTTTGCCGACTTTCAATCAGCGGCGGCGGCATGATCGACAGCTTTTACGTCGCCTGGCGCTATCTGAGCTTCAACTGGGCGCGCAGCTTGACACTCGTCGCCTGCGTGACCCTGATCACGGTGCTGCCGCTTGCCTTGGAGCTGCTGCTTGGCGAAAGCGAGCACCAACTCCTGTCCCGCGCCGAAACCACGCCACTGGTGGTGGGCGCCAAGGCCAGCTCGCTCGACCTATTGATGAACAGCCTGTATTTCGGCGACACAGTGCCGGAGACCATCTCCATGGCCGCCGTCGACCGTGTGGCGGACTCCGATCTGGCGCTTCCGGTTCCCCTTTACGTGCGCTTCAAGGCACGCGGGTTTCGCATCGTCGGGACCAACCTGGATTACTTCGAAATGCGGAGGCTGAAGATCGCCCGGGGTCGAACCCTCGCCGTGCTCGGGGAGTGCGTGCTCGGTGCCGGCGTTGCCGAGGCGCTCGGACTCAAGCCCGGGGATTCACTGGTATCGTCGCCCGAGACGCTCTTTGATCTGGCCGGCATTTATCCCCTCAAGATGCGGGTGGCGGGGGTTCTCTCCCCGACTCACAGCGCGGATGACCTCGCCGTTTTCGTCGACCTGACGACCACCTGGGTCATCCAGGGGCTGGTGCATGGGCATGCAGACGTCACGAAGGTTACAGACCCGACGCTGGTCATGGGTCGCTCGGACGGCAATGTGACGGCCACGCCCAAGCTCGTCCAGTACACCGAGATCACCCCCGAGAACATCGGCAGCTTCCACTTCCATGGCGACCCGGCCGACTACCCGATCACTGCGGTCATCGCACTGCCGCACGACGAGAAGGCAGGCGCCATCCTGCGCGGCCGCTATGTAAGCGCGGGCCCTGATCCCAAGGCAAAGCCCGAGACCCAGCAGATACTGGTCCCCGGCGAGGTGGTCGAGAACCTCCTGGCCGACATCTTCCGCATCAGAAACGTGCTCGATGCCGTCATCCTGGTGGTCGGGACCGCCACCGTCCTCGCCCTGATCCTGGTGTTCGCCCTGTCGCTGCGCCTGCGCCAGCGCGAGATCCGGACCATCTTCAAGCTCGGCTGCAGCCGCTCGACTGTCACCCGCCTGCTCGGGGCGGAGATCGTTATCATCCTGGCGGCCGCGGCAACGCTCATCGGTCTGCTCCTTGCCGTCGTCGCGCACTTCGACGAGGCCCTGGTGCGGACCTTGTTTATCCGCTGACCGTTCGGAGCGCGATCATGCAGAACGTGAAGCGCGCGGCCGGCCTTCTTGCCATGGTCCTCCTGCTGGTCGGCGCTGGCAGGTGGGCCCTCGCCGAGGACAAGCTCCGCGTCTACACGGTAAACTATCCGCTCGCCTACTTCGCCGAGCGGATCGCCGGCGATCTGGCGACGATAGTCTTTCCCGCACCCCCGGGGGTCGACCCCGCGTTCTGGATGCCGGATGAGGAAACGATTGCCGCCTACCAGACGGCGGACCTGATCCTGTTGAATGGCGCTGATTACGCGACATGGACGGCCAGGGTGAGCCTGCCGCGCTCACGCCTGGTGGATACATCCCGCGGATTCAAAGCCCAGTACATTCAGCAGCCGAACATGACTACCCATAGTCATGGGACGAGCGGGCAGCATTCCCACGGCGGCACAGCCTTCACGACCTGGCTGGATCTGGACCAAACCGCCCAGCAGGCCGAAGCGATCGCCCAGGCGCTGTCCCGCAAGCGCCCCGACGCGAAGGTGCAAATCGAGCGGAACTTGGAGGCGCTTAGAGACGACCTGCTCGGGCTTGATGCCCGCATCAGCGAGGTCGCTCGCACGGAACCCGGCCGCCCCCTGCTGGCGTCACACCCTGTTTACCAGTACCTGGGGCGTCGGTATGGGCTGAATCTGAGAAGCGTCATGTGGGAGCCCGAAGAAATGCCGAGTGAAAGCCAATGGACTGAGCTCAAGGGAATTCTGAGCGAGCATCCTGCGAAGTGGATGATCTGGGAGGACGAGCCTGCAGAGAAGACTGTCGAGCGGCTGCGCGCTCTCGGCGTGCAAAGCTTTGTGTTCAATCCATGCGCCAACCGCCCCTCTGCAGGCGACTTTCTGACCGTGATGGCAGGGAACGCGAGAAGCCTGAACCGTATCTTTGGCCTGGTTTCTGGCGATCAGTAGGGGGTGCGTAGCGACGATTCACGCCGAACCATCGACGTGGCCGAGACGTTCGACGCATGGCTGGCACCGGATCATCGCTATTTCAAAGTCCGCGGCGATCGGTCCGGCGCAATCGGCTGAACGGAGGCGTGACGTTGGAAATGCGAAAGCTCGGCAAATTGGAGCACGCAGCGAAGGTGATGGGGCTGTGCCTGCCGCCCGTGGTGATGTCATTGATCGGGCTCGCGGCGCTTTCGCGCAAGAAGGGCAGGGAGGTTCCAACCGACAAACGACGAACTCCGACGCCACGCTCGACATTTCGTTCCGGCGGATGATGCCTGAAGCCGGTAGCCAGTCCGCACTTTTCCCGCCGGGCAAGCCGGTCGGCAACATCTACTACGGCGCCTGCAGCTGGATTGAGCGAACGCTGATCGATGCCGGCACCTTCTATCCACCGAGCGTCAGGACGGCGGCTGAGCGGCTCTCTCAGTTTCCGATCGTCGAGGTGGACGTGACCTATTACGCGCTGCCGTCGGAGCGCAACGCACGCCTTTGGGTGGACCGCACGCCGCTTGGCTTTGTCTTCAACATCAAGGCCTTTAGCCTGTTCACGCATCACCCCGTTGTCGTCGAGCTGCTCCCGGCGGAGGTCAGCTGTTGCCGGCCGCCATAGCGGAGAAGAGACGCCTGCGTGCGGTCAGATCGGCGCTCTTGAAGCCGATGCCGCAGTGCTCTCGTGAACGGTTACGTGGTGCTTAGAGAGGGGGCTCAACACGTTCGGTAGGTATCCACTCGGGATATGTCGCGGCTTGCCCGCAATATTCACTGTTCTCGTTCAGCAAGTTCCAAATGGTGACGTCCTTGATAAGGACGCGCCTGCCAGTCCGCGAAATACGTACGCCAGAGTAGTGCTCGACGAACCCGCGTGCCGTTACGTCGGCGAGAAGACGGTTACGCTCTGCTTGGCTCACCGGCTCTGCGGAGAGGCGTGACGGCAGTGCAGTCAGCTCCGACCAAGACATCTCGAACATAATAAGTGCCTGCCGATTGCCATAGGTGAACACCGGATCGGCGGCAGCGTCATGCGACCGAACGGCGCGAAGTAAAGCCAGCGCCCTATCTCCTCCTTGGAGAAGCACGGATCGGCGAGGTTCCGACCGGTCCAGCGAAGATAGCTCTCGCATAGCAGGCAGACGTGCTCGGCAAGAAAGCCGTTTGCCTCGCTTGGCTCCGGATATTTAGGCATCGACCGCTCCACCCCCTCTCCCGCTTGATAGGGCTGCATACACGCGATGTCCACGCTGCCGCGCATCTCGGTGCTCACGTTCGGGCTCCTGATCAGCATCTTCGGTCGCAGCTCCGGCAATACCCCGACCTGTTTGATTTCGGTCCGCCGCCCGTTCGTCCGTTTGGGATACCTCGAACCCGTGTGGAAACTCGGCTTACCTCCGAGGAGGATATTTCAGATACGATTCGCTCTCATCGACGCGCGCCGCAGCCAGTTGCTGATGAGACCCGTCTGATATTCGGGCGTCCACCACTCATACCTCTCTCGCGAACCAGCGAATTCGCCCGACGATGGTGACCTCTTCGGCCGAGCGCTCATAGGGGGCGTAGAGCGGGTTGTCGGAGAGGATCCGCATCGTGGCGGGTCGCTGTTGGCGACATGCTCCAGCCGCTTGGCGACGAGACCCAGGCCATCGAACAGCACGAAGAGGCCAGGCGGAGTCGGCGCGGTGCGGGAGAGATCGACGAGCACGATGTCGCCGTCGCTGAGCGTCGGCAGCATGCTGTCGCCCTCGACGTGCAGCATCCGCAAGTCCGCCGGACGCGCCTTGAGGCGGTCGCGGATCCATGACGGGCTGTCCATCAGCCAGAACGGCGCGGGCCTGCGGATCTGGGCGAGTTGGGAGATCCAGAACATCCATACCGCGAAGCCCGTGTTCGCGGGCCACCATCGCCAAGGCCCGCGAGGTTACGGCATAAGGGACCCCGCCGACCGGCAGCTTGCGTTGTTCTAACGGGAGCCGGAATTTGCGGCCCCGGCACTTCCCGTGCCGGGCGAGTCCTTGGCGCCAGCCCCGGCGCTTGCCAGCGCCGCCCCTGATCCCCGCCCTTTTGCAGGTTGTTAATCGTCCCGCACCCAACCCGCTTGGCCGTCACAAAATTCACAGCCGCTATAATAGCTGCCGTCTAGAGCATCGAGCCTGAAGGCGGAATCGGGATTCCCAGGCGCGTCGTTTTCTGATTCACCGCACTTGGAGGTGGATCATGGGACGACCTTACTCGACGGATCTCCGGGATCGCGTTCAAGGCTACA
>WBZV01000430.1_pt1 | contig 25429 bp, 27 predicted proteins | sample 5204221 | NCBI WGS metagenome assembly WBZV01 (sample SAMN12344360, study PRJNA552823) | activated sludge metagenome | biome: Activated sludge suspended growth; feature: Nitrification reactor; material: Wastewater; isolation source: activated sludge from nitrification reactor of wastewater...
CCGTGTAGCCATGCAACTCGCGATTAACCGAGAAACCGGGCTTGTCGGTGGAGCAAACGGCATCAGCCTCTTCGTGACACCAGATGAAAAAGGGCGCTCGTTCGTCATGAACAAGGGCCAGAAGCTCGATCAGTTCATCAACAATTTTGGGTTGATCCGGTAGCGCTTCGCTGCGTACCTCTGCGGCTTGCCTCGACCGAGGATTATTCCGGTTTGAAACCGGATTATTCCGATTTCAAATCGGGGAAAGGGTGCCATTTAAAATGTGACCCTGATTGATGGGTTGCGTTTGAAACGCGACCCTGCGCAAAGTGGCTAGAATGCTGCGGTGCCCGCTCTCACAGGAAGGCTTGCCGACTCCGGGCCAACCTGCGCAAACCCCGCGCTTAGTTATGGAGTTTAGAGGCGTGACGTGCGGCGACCGGGCACACTGATTTGTGTAGGGGTGTCCAAGCACTGGACATCCAGCCGGCTGGGCAGCGTGTGCGCTTTTCTGTGCGCGTTTCGCCGGGCAAAGCTTGAACATCTTTTAGCTTTCGCCGGCCCTGAAGCCTGCCGATTTCCCCGCCGATTTCCGCGCTAACCAGCGCGGCATTAACCGGCGGTCACGTCACAAGGTCTGCCACCCTGTGGCCGCATCACTTCCCTTTCCGGGCTGCCGGTTGCTTGGCAAAGGCTGCGGCGATGTCAGCCTCCATGTCAGTGGAAACTGGCGCTGCGGCCTGCGGGGCGCTGCGACGAAGAGGCGGGCTGTCGTCGTTGAACGCCTCCAGGTACTCGTCCAGTTCGGCGGGCTTTGCCTTCCCCGGCGGCAGGGCGACCAGTCGGCCCGCCAGCCCTTCACGCAGGGCATCGGCGTTGGAGGCGGGGATGGGCACCTGCTCAGCGGCCTTCCAGACCTTGGCCCACAGTTCGCGATCCGGAATGTCCTCCTTCGCCATGCTGATGCCACGCTCATTGTTCGCAAGGTCCATCGCAGTTTCGCGCCATGCCGGTGATTCGCCCTTGAGCACGGCCTTGCCAGCTCCGTACAGCTCATTGCCCACCCCGATAACCCTCGCTGCGGTTGGGCCATGCTTGCGCGTTAGGGCTGCCATCCATAAGGCGTGGCGCGCCGCATCAGCCGGGCCGTTGTGAGGTCCGGGCAGGTCGGAGTTTCGGGCGGCGTAGCTGATCTTGTCGGACAGCTCGCTGACCTCGGTTATCGGGTCGGTGGCCGGCGCTCGGTATGGGGCTCCGGCGCTTTGCCACGTCATGTCGGTTGGCGTCTTGGTGGTGCCGTCCGGGTTGCGGATGGTGCCGGCTCGAAGTCCTCGGGCAAGCAGTCGGTTTGTGGGCTTTTGTTCGGCGGTCATAGCTTGTCCTTTACAGCTTGTATTTTGGCACCTTGCGGCAATCCCATTTAGGTATCCGGGTTGTGGTCTAAGGGATTTTTGCGCCTTGGGTTTCCATCTGCTTGCGGCGGTTCAGCTCGTCGAGCCAATCTCCCTGCTCAGGGGGGACGATCACCTCCACCCCGAAGCCTTTGAGCTTCAGGCGGTGGGCGGCCCGGTAGGCGGCGGCCTGCCCAGCGAAGTTCGCGTCGTGGTCGGAAAACACGATCACCTCGCGGACACCTTCGGGCGGCTCGAACGACTCGATGCCTTGGGCCGATACGCAGGACCAGACAGGCACCTCGAAAAGCTCGAAGGCGGCCAGGGCCGTCTCGATGCCCTCGGCAATGCCCAGCACATCAGAAACGGCCGTCAGTCGAATTGCTGCGCCGGATAGCGGCAGCCCCTGCATCAGCTTCTTTGGGGTCGCCACGGGCGCTTTGCGGGCTTCCTGAAGGTATGTCCTGTGCAGAGATACAGCACGGCCGTCCGGTGCGGTTATGGTGGCGAGCATCGCGGGGTAGGTGCCCTGGTGCTCGTCATCCCGATACCGAAGGGCCGAATGCACGCGGATGGACTCGGGCAGGTCATGCAAGCGAAGCCCCCGGCCAAGGAGGTATTGCTCTGCTTCGTCCCCCCGGTGAATCGGCTTCGACTCCCGCCACACCCTGCGCAGGGCCGCCAGCTTGTCGCCGTCGGTACGCTCGGCCTTGCCGGCCAACGGCTGCACCACACCCGCCAGCCGTTCGATCTGCTGGGCCGTCTCCTTGAAGTCCAGACCGGTGAGGCCCATCGCCAGCCTCACGCCGTCACCCGCACCGCAGCCGGAGCAGAAGTAGGTTCCCTTCCCGCCCTTGTCGTCGAAGCGGAAGCGATCCCGGCCGCCACACAGCGGGCAGGGGCCATGCTTGCCGGACAGGGTGCGCTCGTCCATGCCCAAGCCCAGCAGGATGCCGCGCCACCGGCCGGCGGCGACCGTGCGCACGTCAAGGCGCTCCATGGCGCACCTCTGCTTTCTCGCGGGCCTTTGCGAATCGGATTGCCTGCGACTTCAGCCAGCCCAGAAGCTCGTCGGTAGGCGCGGCCGGCACGTCGCGCAGGCCACGCGGCCACACACCGAAGCGGGCGCGGTACTGGTTGGCGGCCCAGCCGGGCCTGTAACCACGGGCGCTAGCCACATGCAGCAGTTGGCTATAGACGTGCTGCTTCACGTCATGCGTCGCCGGCCTCTTGCCCTTGCGGTCGATCTTCACCAACTCGCCTTCGGCCACCTCAACATCACTCTGCCGGGTCGGTGCGAAGTTGCAGGACGGGCAGACATGCACGCCAGCGTCGCGGACGAATTTGCACTTCGGGCAGGGCTTCGGCTCGGATTTCTTGCGCTCCTGCTTCTTGCTGCCGGCCTTGTTGGCGTTGCCGTCGTCCAGTTCGAGAGGCAAGTCGTCGGTGGCGAAGCCGAGGCGCAGGACGGTGCCAGAGTGATCCAGAAGCAAGGCGCGGGTCTTGCCGGGTGCGGGACGCAAGATGCGACCGACCATCTGCACGTAGCGGATCAGGCTCTTCGTCGGACGCGCCAGAATCATCACCTCGGCGTGCGGGGCGTCCCAGCCTTCCGCCAGCAGCGCACTGTTCGACAGCACGGTGTATCGGCCCTGGTTGAAGCCGTCGAGGATCTCGGCGCGCTCTTCGTCATCGTGGTGATAGTCGATATGGGCGGCAGTGATGCCTGCACGTTGGAAGGCTGCAACGATGTGTTGGCTGTGCGCGATGTTGCTGGCAAACACCACGGTCGGCTTACCGGCGGCGAGGCGCTGCCAGTGACTCACGATGTCACCGACCAACTGCGGCCTATCGACGGCGGCGGCGAGCTGCGTCTCGTTGTAATCCAATTCCCCGCCAATGCTGCGCTGGGTCTTTACGCCGGTCAGGTCCGGGTCAGCCGGTGCGAACACGTCGAGGTCACACAGGAAGCCTTGGTCGATCAGCTCCCGGATGGTCGTGGCCTCCACTAGATCCTGAAACAACGGGCCGCGCAGTTCGTTGTAATGCTTACCCAGACCGGGGCTAAACGGCGTGGCCGACAAGCCCACTACCGGCACGAGATTGAGCCTAGACATAAGGCTGCGATACTTGGTGCTGCCGGCGACCGCATGGGCTTCGTCAATGAGGATCAGGCCCACGTCATCGGGCACGCCGCGACGGGCGATGGTGTCGATTGAACACACCAATACCTTGGCGTCGAGGTTCCGTGTGTTGTCGGACTGGAGGATGCCGTGGGCGATGCTGGCGTGAGTCAGGCGGCGGGAGGCTTGGGCGACAAGCTCCTTTCTGTTCGCGATGAACAGCACACGCCTACCCTTCGCCAGTGCCCCCAAGATCATGGCGAAGCCCATTTCGGTTTTGCCGCTGCCGGTCGGGGAGTAGAGCATCACCCTGCGGTTGCCCCCGGCAAGAGAGGTGCGGAGTTTGGCGAGGGCCTGCTCCTGATATTCCCGGAGCTGAACCCCAGCCCCCCTAGCCAGGGAGACGGAGACTTGGGCTTGGGTGCCTTGGTGATGGAGCTGGGTCATTGCTCCACCTCCTCAGGGTCACGGGTGAAGTCACCCCAGGTATCTACCTGATTACTATCCTTCCAATACTCCTCTCCTTGGTTAGGGCTAGGGTTAGGGCTAGGGTTAGGGTTAGGGCTAGGGTTAGGGTTAAAGGACTCGGCAGACACTCGGCGGGATACTCGCGGGTTACTCGTCGAGTCACCCGACGGCTTACCCGAATTGCCCGAAACGCCAGTATCGGCGCGGGTTTTGCGGGCGTTGGTCTTGGCTGCCCCGGCCTTTCCACCCTGCGCTTGGCGCTCGCGGATGCCTTCAACGCGCCGGCGGTAGGCTTCAAGGTCGGGCGACGTGATGCGGCCGTTTTCGACCTCGAAGAACGGCATGACATAAGGAAGCTCGGCGGCGATTTCTGCGGGGTCGAACCCCAGGATGCGGGCAAGAACTTCCGCCGATTCGGGCAAGAACTGATTGACCCAACACTCCAGGCGCATTGAGTACAACAGCCCCCGCTGGGCGAGGGTCAGCGTCCGGTACTCAAGCCGGGCCATCATGCTTGCGGCGTACTCCTGATAGGCCGGGGCGGTGCGGTTCGGCTGCATCAGACGCACCCCTTCCGGCACTCAACCAGCCAAGCCCGAACCTTCGGGTGGCGGCGCAGAGCCTGGATGGCATCATTGCTGATGCGGTAAAACGTGACGCGCTGGGGCTTGCCGTTGCTGCGGATGCGCGTCGCCGGACTCTTGTTGATCCATGCCCAGCCGAACTTTGCAATCAGGTCGCTGACACGGCTGGTCAGTTTGGTGCTCTCAAGCTGGGCGCTCGTCCAGTCCGTGGAGTTGAGCACCGCGCCGGACAGCAGCGCAAAGCCGATGACGGCGCAATGAGACCCAGGCCGAGGAAGCCCGATAGGGTCGTTGGGCTGATCGAGAAAGCTACCCTGGGCTGCGGGGGGGGGCTTTTTGCGGGAGGTCATTGCCGCACCCCCTTGCCGGAGGTGTTACAGCCGGCGAGTCGGGCGAGGGTTGCAGCGGCGGCGCGAATGTCCGCGATTGCCTGTGCAATATCCGAGCGGGGTGAGGGTGAGGTACAATCAGGGCGCTGGTCCAGGGCGCTCACTTCCTTCACGGGGTGGGCGCTCGTCATTTCTGCGCCCCTGCGAGTGCAGCACGGACCTCGGATACGCGCCAGCCGACCATGCGGGCACCCAGCTTGTGGGGGGCGGGGAAAATCCCGTCTTTGACCTGACGCCATACTGTGACGCGGGAGCAGCCCTTCAGGGCGAGGACGACCGGGAGACGGATGAAGGCGCTGCCGGGAAGAGAGTCGAAGCCAGAAACGGCGTCGAACGTGTTTTTTTGTGCGGGCATTTAAAACCTCGTGCTGTTGTTTGAAACAGCACGGAAGATATTGCCCAGGTCTTTGATTTATAGAACGTGGCGTAGCCCCCGGTAGCGGGGGGCAATCCACTTGTCATCGTCTGTCGGCGAGCGTTTTTGCCAGCAAGTCACGCCACGTCACTGGCGACCGAATAAGATTTGCTGCGCCCCCCACTGCACACAAAACCTCAACGGCTGAAGACCGCCTCTCATAGTCTGACACCGCCGTAGCACTCACCGGGTGCCCATAGTGCTCAAGCGCATCGGCTACCCTCCAGCACACTTCCAACGCAATCCGTCGCTCCCTCTCCACCCACGATGTGCCATGGAAGCCTCCCTCAATCTGCACATCTGCCGCCTCGACGTACGCCAGCAGTTTCACGAGAGCATCGGCGCAATCGAGCGGCGCGGCAGATGCACCAAGCAGAACATCAACGTCGGGCGACAAATTACGCAGCATCCACGCGGTTGCCTCCAGCTGGCTCTTGACCTTTGCCAGTTCCGCCCGCGCGTCTTCCTTGTTCACGGCTTCCAGTGCCTCGCGTCTTGCGGCGGCGGCCCATTGCGCCACCTCTACAAGGCTCTGTTCAAGCATCTCATTCGGATGCCCCCACACCTCCGACACTTCGCCATCGTGTGGCCACAGTTCCCGCAGGTGACGCAGCAGCCGCTCAGTGTCCGGGGTCGCCTTCTTTGGCCGCTTTTCTCCGCTGAATCTCGCCTTTGCCCGCGTCAAGCCCTTGCCTCCTTGGCGCGGATTGAAATAACCTCGCCGGCAGTCGTGATCGTGTCGCAGAATCTCGCCCACTCGGCCATCATCCGTGCCCTCTTTTCGAAGAGGTCGCCGCGCCGGTAAGCCGCCTCCACAGCGTTGCCGATGGCGTGCGCGAGGGCCATTTCTGCCACCTCGCGGGGGTAGTTGGTGCGCTCGGCTGCCCAATCCCGGAAGGTCGAGCGGAAGCCGTGCGGGACCTCCTTGCACCCCATGCGGCGCATGACGGCGGTTAGGGTCATGTCCGACAGTACGAGGCCACGGGGCGAGGGAAAAACCAGATCATTGCCAGCGAAGCGGGGCAGGGCTTCCAGCAGGCGCAGGGCCTCATCGGACAGCGGCACCCGGTGTTCCTTGCTGGCCTTCATCCGCTCCGGCGGGATCGTCCAGACTCTACCGGCCACGTCGATTTCAGACCACAGCGCCCCGCGCACCTCGCCAGATCTCACGGCGGTCAGGATTAGAAACTCCAGCGCACGGGCAGCTATGCCTTCCCGTTTGCGCAGGTCTTGAACGAAAGCCCCGAGTGCATCGAGGGCGACAGCATCATGGTGTTCTACCTTCGCCACCTTGCCAGGGGCTGGCAGGATCTTGTCTAGGTGCCCTTTCCAGCGGGCCGGGTTCTCGCCTTTGCGGAAGCCCCGGACAGTCGCCCAATCCAGTACGGATTCGATGCGCCCACGCAGACGGGCTGCCGTTTCGGTCTTGGTCGTCCAAATCGGCTCAAGGATCTTCAGGACGTGAGGCAGGGCAATATCGGAGCAGGCCAGCTCTCCCACAATCGGGAAGGCGTACGTCTCAAGGGTGTTGGCCCATTGCTGACCGTGCTTGACGTTCTTCCATTCGGGAGACTTGGCGCTAATGAACTGGCGAGCGGCCTCTTCAAACGTGGTCATGGCTCCACGTTCAGCCATAAGCGCACTTCTCGCGGCAGCGCGCTCGGCAACGGGATCTACTCCACGCTCAACGCACGCTCTCGCTTCTCGTGCCTTCTCGCGCGCCTGGGCGAGAGTTACATCGGGGAATCCACCCAGGCCCATGTCTCTGCGCTTGCCGGCGATCATCGCGCGAAGAATCCAGGTACGCGCGCCTGTTGGCGTGACCTGCATGTGCAACCCGGCAACGCCACCGACAGCGTGCAGCCCCGGGCTCTTGATGCGCCCGACTTCAAGGGCTGAAAGTTCCCTGGCTTTCTTCGGCACGATTATTCCTCCATTACTGCAAGTGATATGACTCAACAACCTACCCAACAAACTGAATGCAATCACAGCATAGTGCATGAAACCGTTTGAAACAACTAAATCAAGCAGAAACAGATGTTTGTTGAGCTGATGTGCCTGCATGAAACATCCTGAAGTTCTACGGAGGCGGACTCACTCTCCGCCAAGAACCTGTTTCAAGCAAAAAAGCCCTGAGCAATCAGGGCTTTTTTGCTTTTCTGGATCAGAAATCCCCCAGTCGTCGATAATCGGTCGGCGGCGTCCTCGTTGCCGACTCATTCGCACAGGCAGCGAGCGGACTGTCTCCACACAGGATTCTCATGAACGATCAACAAAGCTCATCCCGGCAGGCCCTGCGTTTCGCCCGGACCATCAGTGGCAGCCGGGTATGGCTCGCAGCCGGACGGCGCGTCGCCATCCTCGGCGACGAGTTCCGGATCTTTGGTTACATCGCGGATTCGTGCCTTGGCCAGGAGGCCCACTGGCGGCGCCGGACCGGCGAGGTTCGCGACGCCCTCGAGCAGCGCATGCTGCAGGAGCAGGGCGCCCGGTTGGAGCAGGCGCTGGAGTCGGCAATCACCGAGATCACCGCCTACCTGGAGGCCTGCCGGGCCGAGGGGCTGGAACCCAACCTGCGCAAGCTCCGGGAGTTCTGGTCCTGTGGTGATCTGGACCTGGGCAGCGTCGGCAAGGGCCTGGCCCAGTCCCTCCATGACCTGCGCGCCAGGCAGCGCCAGCGGGATCTGGCGGAGCAGATCGGGCGCTCCCTCAAGCTCTCCGACTACCCCGACACCTTCCCGGCGCGGCATCGTGCCCGCAAGCTGATCGCGGTGCTCGGGCCCACCAACTCGGGCAAGACCCACGATGCTTTCGAGCGTCTGGTCACGGCGTCGTCCGGTGTGTACCTGGGGCCGCTGCGCCTGCTGGCCCTGGAGGCCTTCACCCGCCTTAACGAAGAGTTTGGCGTCAGCGCCTCCCTCATCACCGGCGAAGAGCGCCGCATTGTCGAGGGCAGCCGGGTGACCGCGTCCACCATCGAGATGCTCGACCCCGGCACCGAGATCGACGTGGCCGTCATCGACGAAATCCAGATGCTCAGCGACCCGGACCGGGGCTGGGCATGGACCCAGGCCGTCGTCGGAGCCAACGCCCGCGAGGTGTGGCTGGTTGGTGCCCTGTCGGCGGAGCCGGCCATCGTCGCCCTGGCCGCGCGTCTGGGCCTGCCCCTGGAGATCCGGCGCAAGGCGCGCAAGCACCCGCTGTCCGTCGGCCAGCCCCTCGCCAATGAGGCGGCGGGAGCCCTGCGCCGGGCCCGGCCGGGGGACGCCTTCATCGTGTTTTCCCGGCGCGACGCCCTCAATCTGCGCGACGACCTGCTGGCCCTGGGCAAATCCGTGGCCTGCATCTACGGCGCCCTGTCGCCGGAGGTGCGTGAGCGGGAGGCGCACCGCTTCGCCGGGGGCGATGCCGACATTCTCGTGGCCACGGACGCCATCGGCATGGGCCTGAATCTCCCCATCCAGCGGGTCGTGTTCACCGCCGTGCAGAAGTACGACGGCACCACCCGCGACACCCTGTCACCCTCATTGCTGCAGCAGATCGGTGGCCGGGCCGGGCGCTTCGGGCACCAGGAGGAGGAAGGCCTGGTGGCGGGGCTGACGCCGGCCGAGCACAAGGTGGTGACTTCCCTTATGAAGGCGCCGCAGCCTCCGCTGGAGACCATGGGTTTCCAGATCACGCCGGGCAGCGCCTACCTGGAGCAACTGGCCGACATGTCCGGCGACACCCGCCTTGAGGCCCTGTTGTCCCTGTTCCAGCTCCATGCCGATTGCGGTGATGGCTTCTTCCGGCCCCATGTCCCGGAAGAGCAACTGGCCCGGGCAGGGCAGCTGGACCGGATGAAGAAGCTGTCACTGCATCTCAAGCATGTGTTTTCCATGGCGCCCATGGCCGCCCAGAACGAGACCATCGACGGGGTGTGGCGGGGCTGGGCCTATGCCGCCAACCAGGGCAAGTCGATCCGGCTGGACTTCCTGCCCGACTCGCCACGGCGGGCCTCCCTTGAAGAGGCCGAAACCACCGTCCGGCTGCTGGCCGCCTATCGCTGGTTTGCCTACCGCCTGCCCGAGCTGTTCGTCGATCTGGAGCTGGCCGACATGCACCTGGCGCCGTGGATCTCGGTGGTGGACGGCCACCTGCGCAGCCGTTACCGGCAGGGTGTGGGGGGTGGCCGCAAGGGCGTACCGAGCTGGTACTGGCCGGTGCGGCACTGATCGCCTCGGGGGGCGTGGCGATCACCGGGTCAGCCGCTTCACCTCGCCGCCGCAACTCTCGGCCACCCGCGCGTATTCCTCGGGGGTGTCGATGAGCGCCTGGGCGGCGTCCACCTTGTTCATCTCCCGCCGGATATAGGGCGCCCAGCGTTCCTCCAGTTCCTGCTGGAGACGTGCGAGGGCCTGTCCGACGGGGCCGCGCCAGGGGCCGTCGGTGACGAAGCGGCGCTTCAGGGTGTCGGCAAGCTCCTGTTCAATCCGCAGCAGATGCGCCTGGTAGGCACGAACGTGGCGGAGCTCATGCTCGTGGATCTCCTTGTAGGCACAGCTACCCGGTGGGAATTCCCTGGCCACGTAGACCGTCATGGGGCTGAAACCGTAGGTCACGGTGAGCTGGGGGCTGGCGCATTCCCAGCGCCCGCCGGGGTCGGTGTAGGCCGTGATGCGGGACTCGAAGCGCACGGTGGCGGTGCCGCGGGTGAGCCCCAGAACCTGTTTGCCCGCCGGGAGGTTGCGCGGGCCGATCAGGGTGAGGGTGCGGTAGCTGCTGCGGGTATCCAGGGTGATGGGCTCTTCGTGGCGTTTCAGGGTCACCGAGGGGCCGGGGAGCTGGTCGCAGCGGTCGGCAGCGCTTGCACCGGAGTTTGGGCCCAGGGCAATGGCGACGGACGCCAGTACCGGCAGCTTGCACAGGCGTGCCCGGCCGAAGGCGGACAGGCTTTCGGGCGGAGCAGTGAGCATCACAGGTTCTTGAGCCGGCGGTACAAGGTCCGCTCGCTGAGGCCGAGCTTGGCGGCGAGGGCCTTGCGCGAACCCCGGTGGCTGCGCAGGGCGGCGGCCAGATCCACGTCGTCGGGTTCGGGCTGGTCCGGCGAGCGCCCGGGAACAGGCGAGGTGGCGAGCATGGAGCCGGGCAGGGCGGGGGCCTGCGGATGATCCTCGGGATACTGCAGTTCCTCGGGCAGATGCCGCCGTTGCACCGTATCGCCATCGCACAGCAGGCTCGCCCGTTCCAGGATGTTGCGCAGCTCCCGGATGTTGCCCGGGTAGGTGTAGGTGCGCAGGCAGGCCAGGGTGTCGGCGGCAATGCGCAGCTTGCGGTCCGGTGCGACGCGCTCCAGCAGGGCTGCCGCCAGCAAGGGGATGTCGTCCTGACGTTGGCGCAGGGGCGGGAGACAGATCGGGAAGGCGTTGATGCGGTAGTACAGATCCTGGCGGAACTGGCCCTTCTCAACCAGGCTCTTCAGGGGGCGGTGGGTGGCGGAGATCAGGCGGATGTCGGCGCGCATGAGCTCCGTGCTGCCCACCCGTCGATAGGTGCCGGTCTCCAGCAGGCGCAGCAGCTTGACCTGCATGCTCAGGGGGATGTCGCCCATCTCGTCGAGAAACAGGGTGCCGCCGCTGGCGGCCTCGACCAACCCGGTCTTGCGGATACTGGCACCCGTGAAGGCCCCGCGCTCATGGCCGAAGAGTTCGCTTTCGAACAGGGTTTCGGTGAGGCCGGAGCAATCCACGGCGACAAAAGGCCCCTCCCGGCGTCGGCTGGCGTCATGGATGGCCTGGGCGACGAGCTCCTTGCCGGTGCCCGATTCGCCCTGCAGCAGCACCGTGGCCTCCGACGGGGCGACCCGTGCCACCAACTCCAGCATGGCCCGGAAGGCGGGAGCCCGACCGATCAGACCCTGGGCGCCAGCCAGTCCGCGGGACACGGGCAGGGGTTCGAGCTTCTCGATGAAGTAGGCGATCTCCCCGGTGCTGTCGCGGATGGGTGACAGCTCGATATTCTCGTAGCTCTCGCCCGTCGAGGTGTGATGCAGGTGCACCACCCGCTCACGTTGCCCCGATTTCAGGCTATGGGCCAGCGGGCAGGATTCGCCGGCCTGGTCGCAGGGCACCGGATAGTGATGGGACACCTCGAAGCACTTGCGCCCGATCAGATCGTCCGGTCGCCCGCAGTTGGCCCGATAGGCGGCATTGGCGGCCAGGATGCGGTAACTGCGGTCACACAGGATGTGCGGCTCGGGCAGGGTCTCCAGGAAGGAGACCAGTTCGGGCAGGGGGTGGAGTCGGTTCGACATGGGGGAGGGGCTGGCAGTTTTGCTGCCAAATACTGCCATGGCGGTGTGTGGCGGTCAAACCGGCATTCCTGGCAGTCACGCAAGTTGTGGGGCAAGGCATTGGGCGAAAAAGAATTTCTCTGAGAATTCAGGAGTGGCACGGCTCTTGATTAGCAAAGACTGATATTTCATCAGACTGCCAGAACCGTGACCCCATCCGACTCTCTCCTGCGACGCCACCTGGGCTGGGTGGTCGCCATCAAATTGATGGCCCTGCTTCTGTTGTGGTGGTTCTTCGTGCGCGACAAGGGCACGCAGCTTGATCCGGCAGCGCTGTCCAGGCAGTTCGCCCCCAACCCCGTCGTCCAAGGAGCCCCCCATGGTCAGTGAACAACTGGTCGACCTCTCCCGGCTGCAGTTCGCCGCCACCGCCCTATACCACTTTTTGTTTGTTCCCCTGACCATCGGCATGGTGTGGATGCAGGTGATCATGGAGTCGGTGTATGTGATGACCGGCAAGCCCCTCTACAAGGACATGACCCGTTTCTGGGGCAAGCTCTTCGGCATCAACTTTGCCCTGGGTGTCACCACCGGCATCACCCTGGAGTTCCAGTTCGGCACCAACTGGGCCTACTACTCCCACTACGTGGGGGACATCTTTGGTGCGCCGCTGGCCATCGAGGGGCTGATGGCCTTCTTCCTCGAATCCACCATGATCGGCCTGTTCTTCTTTGGCTGGGATCGCCTGTCGCGCCGGCAACACCTGCTGGTGACGGTGCTGATGGCGGTGGGGACCAACCTGTCGGCCCTGTGGATCCTGATTGCCAATGGCTGGATGCAGAACCCGGTGGGCGCCGAGTTCAGCTACGTGACCATGCGCATGGAGATGACCGACTTCTGGGCCGTGGTCTTCAACCCGGACGCCCAGGCCAAGTTCGTGCATACCGTGTCGGCCGGCTATGTCACCGGTGCCATGTTCGTGCTGTCGATCTCGTCCTGGTATCTGCTGCGTCGTCGCGACGTGGAGTTTGCCAAGCGCAGCTTCGGCATCGCCGCTGCCTTCGGCTTTGCGTCCGTGTGCTCGGTGATCGTCCTCGGCGACGAGTCGGGCTACACGGTGGGCGAGGCCCAGCAGACCAAGCTTGCCGCCATGGAAGCCATGTGGGAGACCGAACCGGCCCCAGCACCCTTCAACCTCATCGCCATCCCCAACGAAGCGGAGATGAAGAACGACTTCGCCATCGAGATCCCCTGGGTGATGGGGCTCATCGGCACCCGCTCCCTGGACAAGCAGATTCCCGGCATCAAGGAGATCAAGGCAAGGAACCGGGAGCGCATCGTCTCCGGTATCGAGGCGGTGACGGCCCTTGATGCCTTGCGCCGCGACCAGAATGACGAAGCCGCCCGCCGCGAGTTCGAGGCGCACAAGGCGGACCTGGGCTTTGGTCTGCTGCTGAAGAAGTACGTCAGCCACTTCGACCAGCTCACGCCCGGGATCATCGAGAAAGCCGTGAATGACACCGTTCCCCGTGTCGCGCCGATGTTCTGGAGTTTCCGCCTGATGGTGGCCCTGGGCTTTGCGATGCTGCTGCTCTTCGGCCTGGCCCTGTGGCATTCGGTGAAGGGTGACTTTGCCGACAAGCCCTGGCTGCTCCGCGCGGCGTTGTATTCCTTGCCCATGCCGTGGATCGCCTGCGAGGTCGGCTGGTTTGTGGCCGAGTACGGTCGTCAGCCCTGGACCATCTACGGTGTGCTGCCCACCCATCTCTCCGTCTCCACGCTCAGCGTGGAGAGCCTGTACGGCTCCCTGGCCGGATTCGTCGGCTTCTACACCGTGCTGCTGGTGGTCGAGATGTACCTGATGATCAAGTTTGCCAAGCAGGGCCCGGGCAGCCTGGGCACCGGCCGCTACGCCAACGAAGCCCACGCCTGAACCGAGGACACGCAAAATGCTCGACTATGAATCCCTCAAACTGATCTGGTGGCTGCTCGTCGGCGTGCTGCTGGTGGGCTTCGCCATCATGGATGGCCACGACATGGGCGTGGGCACGCTGCTGCCCTTTGTCGGCAAGGATGACACCGAGAGGCGGGTCGTCATCAACACGGTCGGCCCCCACTGGGACGGCAACCAGGTGTGGTTCATCACCGGCGGCGGCGCCATCTTTGCCGCCTGGCCGCTGGTCTATGCCACGGCCTTCTCGGGTTTCTACTGGGCCATGCTGGCCGTGCTGTGGGCCCTGTTCTTCCGCCCGGTGGGGTTTGATTACCGCAGCAAGATCAGCAATCCCACCTGGCGCAAGACCTGGGACTGGGGCCTGTTCATCGGTGGGGCGGTGCCCCCGCTGATCTTCGGCGTGGCCTTCGGCAACCTGTTCCAGGGTGTGCCCTTCAGCTTCGATGACCACCTGGTGTCCACCTACTCCGGCAGTTTCTGGGCCTTGCTCAACCCCTTTGCACTGCTCTGCGGGGTCGTGTCCACGGCCATGATCACCTTCCATGGCGCCATCTACCTGGTGCACCGTACCCAGGGCGAGATCCAGTGGCGGGCACTGCGGGCGGCCGGTTTCTTTGGCGGGCTCATGGTATTGAGCTTTGTCGCGGCGGGCGTCTGGTTGTGGATGGGGATTCCCGGCTATGTCATCCAGTCGGCGGTGGAGGGCGGGGCGCTGCCCAACCCCCTGGCCAAGACAGTGGTGAGGGAGGCGGGTGCCTGGTTCGCCAACTATCGGGCCTACCCCGCGACGTTGCTTCTGCCTGCCCTTGGCATCGTGGGTGTGTTTGCTGCCCAGGCGCTCGCGCGTTCGGGCCGCAGCATGGCGGCTTTCTGGGCATCGGCGCTGGCCATTGTTGGCGTCATCGGTACCGCTGGCGCAGCCCTGTTCCCCTTCATCATGCCCTCGTCCCTCGACCCGCGCGCCAGCCTGACGGTGTGGGACAGCGTCTCCAGCCGGCTGACCCTCAACATCATGCTGTGGGCCACGCTGATCTTCATGCCGATCATCATCCTGTACACAAGCTGGGCCTACCGGGTGATGGGGGGCAAGGTCACCGCCGCCTACGTGCGCGAGAACAGCCATTCGGCCTATTAGTCGGCTTACCAAGGAGTCAACAACATGTGGTATTTCACCTGGGTTCTGGGCATCGGCTTTGCCGTCTTCCTGGCCATTCTCAATGCACTGTGGGCCGAGCATGAGGCAAGCCGTCAATCCCTGCCTCGCGGCAGGCGGGGCGACAATCCGCCTTCCTGATGATTCATTGAGGGCCGGCTCGCGGGAAGCGTCGAAGGGCGGGATTAAATCAGTGTCTGCTAATATTTAAGGGGCGTCTGTGAACATGGCATTCCGGGAATTACCTGAACCCCCTGGCGAGCAGAGTCCCGGGAGGATGCATCTGCCGAGTCTGGCAGCCGCCATGCTGATCATGCTGGTGGGCTCGCTCTACCCGCTCTTGTTCACCCGTGCGGATGCCCGGGTCGATCACGGATTGGCGATGGCCTTGTTCATGGCCATGAGCGCGGGGTTCGTCCGTGGTGTGGGCTTCATTCCTGCTGCGCCCTTATGGCGCTGGCTGTTTTCGGGTTGGGCCTGTTTGCTGGCGCTGCTCCTTGCGGCCACCCTCAAGTTCCTTCATTGAGCCGGGCAGTCAGGCGGCAAGGCCGACTTGGCGAGGGCCGCCCGAGATCCGGGCGCATTTATCGAGATAGGGAGTGCGTATGAGATTCAAGGCTTTGCTGTTGTCGCGCGTGGCGGGAGGCCTTCTTGCCCTGGTGTTGTCCCTGGCTGCAGGTGCGGCACCCATCCTTCCCGGGGCCGTATTTCCGGCGTTGGCGCTTGAGGATCAGCACGGCAGGACGGTGTCCACTTCCGCGAATACGCGTCTTGTCCTGTTTGCGGCGGACAAGGCCGCCAGCGACCTGATCAACGAGGTGCTGGCCGCCCGGCCCGCCGGGGTTCTTGAGGGGCTGGGCGCTGTCTACTTCGCGGACATCAGCGCAATGCCGGCCCTGGTTACGCGAATGTTCGCCCTGCCTGCACTGCGGGAGATGCCCTTCGCGGTCGGGCTCGGGCGGGAGGCCGGTCAGTTGGCTGATCTGCCCCGTCAGAAAGGCGCTGCAACCGTCGTCAGACTGGTCGACGGAAAGGTCGCCTCCATCGAATATGCCCGCAATGTCGGCCAGCTGATGCAGGCCATCGGGCTCAAATGAACCCCTCAGGGAGAGAGATGATGAAAAATCTGATCATTGCCGTTTCGTTGTGCCTGCTGGGTATTTCGGCCCAGGCGGTTGATATTGCCGTTCCTGCGACCGACGTTCATGCGCGGCTACAGCAGGCCGATCAGAAGATGCTGTTTGTGGATGTGCGTGATCCGGTCGAGATCATGTTTGTCGGCTTCACGGATGCCGTCCATGTGAACGTGCCTTTCCTAATGGTGGACCGTAGCGCCTGGGATGAGCGGCGCGGGGTGTACAAGCTGACCCAGAACCCGGACTTTGTCAGGCAGATCAAGGCAGAGCTGGAGAAGCGCGGCCTGGACATGGAGGCCGAGGTGATCACCCTGTGCCGTTCGGGCAGCGAACGGGGGGAGCCCAGTGCCGCCTTCCTCCGGGCCAATGGCTTTCCTAACGCCCGCTACGTTATCAATGGCTTCCAGGGCTCGGCCATCAAGGACGGCCCCCAGGCGGGTTTTCGTCTGGTTAACGGCTGGCAGAACAGCGGCCTGCCCTGGGGCATGAAGATGAATCCGGCCAAGATGTACCGCGTCGACAACAAGTAACGACACGCATTGCCCTCGCAGTTCGTGTCCGTCTGATGGAGTGGTGTGTCCGGTGTCCGGGGCGGTATTCCGACCCCCATGGGGTGGGATTGCCACCCGGACGCAGGCGGGGCCATGCCATCATGCATCTGAATCCTGACCCCACGTAAACATGAACTCCACGCCTATCGCCCCAAGCACGCCTGACGTACACCATGAGACGTCTCTCGCCCATTTTCCGGTTGCCCTCTTCTCCACGGTGATGGGGATCGCCGGGCTTGCCCTCGCCTGGCAGAAGGCTGCCCATGTGCTCGGTTGGTCTGGACTTGTGGGCCAGGGCCTTGCCGTGCTCGCCGGCCTGGTGTTCCTCGTGGTGGCAGGCTTCTATGGGGCCAAGCTGCTTCGCCACTGGGCTGCTGCGCGGGCCGAAGCAGCGCATCCGGTGAAGATGAACTTCGTTCCCGCCATTTCCATCGGCATCCTGTTGCTGGCAACGGCCTGGGGCCGGATGGCACCGGAGGTGGCGAGCTGGATGTGGGGCCTTGGTGCAGCACTGCATCTGGTGTTCACCTTGCGGACCATGAGTGCCTGGATCCACCACACCCATTTCGAGATCCAGCACCTCAACCCGGCCTGGTTCATTCCGGTGGTGGGCAACATCATCGTCCCCCTGGCGGGCGTCCGGTTTGCGCCCGCGGAGGTGTCGTGGTTCTTCTTCAGCATCGGGCTGGTGTTCTGGATCGTGCTGTTCGCGATCGTGATGTATCGCCTGTTCTTTCACGCCCCACTGGCCCTGCGCCTCACCCCCACGCTGTTCATCCTGCTTGCACCGCCCTCCGTCGGCTTCGTTGCCTACACCGGCCTTTCCGGCGGCCTCGATGCCTTTGGGCGGGTGCTGTATTACACGGCCCTGTTCCTGGGCTTGCTCTTCGCAAGCAACGCGCTGCGCTTCTTCCGGGTTCCGTTCTTCGTATCGGCCTGGGCATACTCGTTTCCACTGGCAGCGCTGACTGTTGCCACGCTGACAATGGCCGAACTGAGCGGGCTGCCCGCTTTTCGCCTCCTGGGGGCGGCACTGGTGCTGACCACCAGCGGCGTGATCGCCCTGCTTGGGGGGCTCACGGTCCGTGCTGCACTGCGTGGCGAGATCTGCCGGGCCGAGTAGGGGGCGGTCTCGGCAAGCGGTCAGGTTATGCCATTGGGGGCGATGACGGGCTGCCATGACTGCCAGATGTCCGACAGGCTGCTGCCAACATCGCTGCCACATTCGTGTCCGCCCGGGCATGCAGTGGCAGCTTGCAATTTCAGGTGCCTGAAGTAAAAGGGATTTCCCCTGAGCTGCAGTTCTGGCACGAGACTTGATAAGCACTTGCTTATATTTGGTGTCCGACCCCGGCGCCCCAGTCCCCAGGAGAAGCCCCCATGGCAAGCACCCCCGTTTCGGTTCTCGGAAACCCCAATACCCCGACCCCCTGCAACCCTGGCCGACGCCAGTTGCTGATCGCCACCGCCGGCGTGGGGGGCGTGCTGGCCGCGGCGGCGGCGGTACCCTTCGTGGCCAGCCTCACCCCGTCCGAGCGGGCCATGGCCGCGGGCGCGCCGGTGGAGGTGGATATCGACAAGCTCGCGCCGGGCGAAATGATGGTGGTTGAATGGCGTGGCAAGCCGGTGTGGATTCTGCATCGCACCCCGGAGATGCTTGCCGCCCTCGCCAAGGCCGAGGGGGAGCTCGCCGATCCGGGCTCCGCGGTGGCGTCGCAGCAGCCGGAGTATGCCCACAACCCGCATCGCTCGCGGCGGCCGGAGATCTTCGTGGCGGTGGGGATCTGCACCCACCTGGGTTGTTCGCCCTCGTCGGCCTTCCAGCCCGGCAACCCCGCCATCGGAGCCGACTGGCCCGGCGGCTTCCTGTGCCCCTGCCATGGCTCCACCTTCGATTTCGCCGGCCGGGTCTTCAAGAACAAGCCCGCGCCCACCAACCTGGAAGTGCCGCCCTATATCTACCTGAGCGACGCGCGACTGCGCATTGGTGAAGACAATGGCCCTGCCTGATCACTCCTCTGCCGACGGCCGCGGCCAGGGTGGTGGTGGAGACGACGACACCGGTATCCGCATCCTGTCGGTGCTGACCGGCCTGGTGGTGGCGGGTCTGTTGATCTTTGCGCCACACGCGAGCCAGGACCGCTGGGGGGCGGCCGATCCCCTTGCCGCCCTCCTGCTGCTGTGGTCCATGGGCGCCGGCTTTGCCAGTGGTCTGGGCCTGGCGGTCCGGCTGCCCTCCGTCGCCCGGCTTCTCCTCTCCAGCTCTGCCTGCCTGGGAGCCCTCGTGCTCGCCGTGTTCCGGATTGCAGGTCATTGAAAGCCCGCCATGTACTTTCGTCAGTTCTTCGAGCCTGATCAGGCGGCCATGAGCTACTTGCTGGGTGATCCTGTCAGTGGTCAGGCCGTGGCCATCGATCCGCGCCCTGACCCCTGTCAGGTCCTGCTGCTGAGTGCCTTGCTGGCTGAACGCCAGTTGGATCTCTGCCTGATCCTGCTCACTCACACCCATGTGGACCCGGACGACCATCTGCCTGACCTCTATCCGGGGGCACAGGTGGTCGTCGGTGGAGGAGGGCGCCAGCCTGCGGGGCTGCGTACGGTTGTCCATGGTGAGCGGCTGCTCATGGGTACGCAGGTCTTGCAGGTGATCGCCACCCCCGGCCACACGCCCTGCAGCGTCAGCTACTTGTGGCAGGACCGGATCTTCTGCGGTGACGCCCTGGAACTGGGGGGCTGCGGTCGGGTCGAGAGCGGGGAGTGCGATCCCGGACGCCTCTACGACTCGGTGATGAACCGGTTGTTTGTGCTGCCGGATGAAACGCTGGTGTTCCCCGGGCACGACTTTCATGGCCGCACGGTATCAACCATCGGGGAGGAAAGGCGGTGCAATCCCTTCTTTGCGGCGCGTTCGCGGGACGCCTTCCTCAGCCGCTACGCCATGAAGGGCGGCGCTGGCACGGTCGCGCGCCACCGGCGCGCCGAGTCCTGAGTGGTCCGAATTCTTCTTCCTTGCCGTTGGTCAGGGCGAAATGGCCGGCGCGGGATGCAACGCATCGGGCAGCGGTGGGTCTATACGGGGGTCTTCCATCCTTCCTGAAGGAAACCCCATGCAGCAACGTGCTCAGTCAGCGGCTGAAGAACTGGCCAACAGCATCAGCCATGGACTGGGCTGTGTCCTGGCCCTGGCATCGGCGCCCGTGCTCATCGTGGTGACGGCGCGCCAGGGGAGTACCGCCAGTATCGTCGGAGCCTGCATCTTTGCAGCGACGATGGTACTGCTCTATCTCAGCTCCACCCTCTATCACGCCGTGTCCCCGGCCAGACCCCGGGTCAAACGCGTGCTTGCGAGGGTCGATCACGGGGCGATCTACCTGTTCATTGCCGGCAGCTATACACCCTTTGCCCTGGGTGTCCTCGACGGGCCGTGGGGCTGGACCCTGTTCGGGCTGGTGTGGGGGATGGCCGCCGTCGGCCTGACGCTGAAGGCCTTCGACCGACTCGCCAATCCGTGGCTGTCCACCGGCCTGTATGTGGCCATGGGCTGGCTTGTGGTGATTGCCGCCGGTCCGCTCATCGAGCGGGTGCCAACGGCCGGCCTGGCCTGGCTGGTGGCCGGCGGCCTGGCCTACACGGCGGGTGTGGCCTTCTACCTGACGGATGCGCGCATCCGCTTCGGGCATTTCATCTGGCACCTCTTTGTGATGGCCGGTACGGGCTGTCACTTCGTGGCGGTGCTGTGGCACGCGGCCTGAGGAGTGCGCCGGGACGCGATCAGATGAAAGACCCCGGTTTCGGCCAGGATAGGGCTGCTGCTCACCGCCGATGATCTCTCCGCACGGGTACGCCGCCCGCTGGTCATGGAGCCCTGGTCAAATACCGCAGGACTCCCGACGGTGCGATATTTCGGCGGAACGTGATTGCCGAGGGCAATACCGAATTGCGCTGTTGCAAGACGTGGAAATACGCGAATGATCGATTTTCCTCTCGTGGCGGGGGGTAAGAGAATTAGCGTTCTATTTATTAGTAATTTCTAATTCTCTATTTATAAGCAATTTCTGATGAATTGGCTTTCGCGGTCCGGGTTCCCTGATTTCGGCTGAAGAAGCTTCCGCAGCCTTGATCTCAGTCAAACCACAGGCAATTAGGTGCAGCGATTTGTCCTGTTGAAATGGGAGAGGCCGATAATTTCCCCTGACTGCCAACAGGGGAATTCAAGTGTTTGGGAAACTCGGAAATAAAATACGTGGAGCCGTGGCGCTGCTGGCCTTGCTGGCCGCACCGCTGGCTTTCGGCGACGATCCCCCTCCCACCCCTGAAGAGCTCGTGAAGATCCGTGCCGCCAATGCCGAGTGCCTGACTTGCCATTCGGAGGCGGGGCTCAAGAAGCCACCCAAGGAGGGCATGGATCTCAAGAAACTGCGTAGTTACCTGGTGCATCTGGATACCTTCACGGCATCCGATCATGGTCAGATGGCCTGTACCAAGTGTCACGGCGACGGCTATGCCGAACATCCCCACGCCGCCGACGCCAAGGACGAAATGGCCGAATGCCAGGACTGCCATGCCCGCAAGGCCATGCGCATCGAGCGCCAGTTCGACAAGTCGGTGCACGCCGAGAACCTGAGCGACACCTTCACCTGCAAGACCTGCCATGACGCCCACACCATGGCCCTGGCAAGCAAGCTGCGCGATCCCCACAAGATCGTGGCCCAGGACAACAAGATCTGCCTCGACTGCCACGATTCCGATCTGGCCTTTGCCAAGATGGCACCGGACAAGAAAAAGCGTCCGCCCATCGACGACATCCACGACTGGCTGCCCAACACCCGCCTGCACTGGAAGGCGGTGCGCTGCGTCGAATGTCACACGCCCACCGAAGACAAGCTCTCCCTGTCCCACGAGATCCAGAACAAGGACAAGGCGGAGAAGAAGTGTGCCACCTGCCACAGCGCCAACTCCTCGCTCAACGCGCGTCTCTATCGCCACCTGCAGACCGAGGAGCAGAACAAGTACGGCTTTCTCAACAGCGTGATGCTGAGCAGTTCCTATGTGGTCGGTGCAACCCGCAACCCGACCCTCGACAAGGCGCTGATCGCCCTGTTCATCGCCACCGTGCTGGGCGTCATCGGCCACGGCATCGTCCGCATCATCACGACCCGTCTGCGCCGGAGAAAGAACCATGACTAATCGCGTCTTCATGCTGCCCCTGTGGATCCGCCTGTGGCACTGGAGCAATGCCCTGGCGATCATCGTGCTGTCGATCACCGGCATCAGCCTGCATTTTTCCGATCCCGGCCTGCCTCTGGTGGAGTTCTCCCTGGCGGCGCGCATCCACAACATTGCCGGTGTCTGCCTGGCGGTGCTCTATGCCGGATTCGTGATCGGCAACATCGTCACCGGCAACTGGTGGCAATACGTGCCCAAGCCGCCCGGCATCATCCAGCGCTGCCTGCGCCAGATGCAGTTCTATGGTTCGGGCATCTTCAAGGGTGAGCCGGAGCCCTTTCCGCCGACCCCGGAGGTCAATTTCAACGCCCTGCAGGCGGTTACCTACTGGTCGATCATGTATCTGGTGATGCCCGTGGTCATCGTCAGCGGCCTGATCTTCCTCTATCCCCAGTTTGCGCCGGCCACCCTGTTCGGTCTCGACGGCCTGCTGCCGGTGGCGCTGGTGCATTACCTGGGCGCGGCGGTGATCCTGCTGTTCATGGTCAGCCATATCTACCTCGGGACCATGGGCCCCAAGGTCTCGAGCCTGTTCAAGATGATGTTCACCGGTTGGTACGAGCATTGAGCCACCGGTCCCGATTTCCCAAACCTATAAACCATCCTCAAGGAGAGTTGAGATGCGATCCACCTTGCACACCCTTGTTGTTGCCGGCCTTTGTGGCACTGGCCTGTTCATGTCTGCCCAGGCCCTGGCGTTCGACGCCGAGGCGGCCCAGGCCCTGGCCAAGAAGGAGGGCTGTCTCAAGTGTCATGCCCTGGACAAGAAGAAGGAGGCCAAGTCCCTCATCGAGATTTCCAAGTCATTGAAAGGGAAACCGAATGCCGAAGCCAAGCTGCTTCACCACCTCACCAGCGCCGAGATGGTCAAGTTCGAGGACGGCAAGGAGGAGGAACACAAGGTGCTCAAGACCAAGGACAAGGACGCCATCAAGAATCTGACGGACTGGATCCTGTCCCTCGCCAAATAGCGACAGAAGGACGGGTTCCGACTTGCCGGGGCCCGCGGTAACCGATAGCAGGATCAGGGAGAAAGAAATGAAAGTCTTGCGACAACTGTTTGCCTCGTGCCTCGTGCTCGGGGCCCTCGCAGCAGCGCCCGCGGCACATGCGGCCGATGCCCCGGCAAGCGCCGCCGCAAAGCCCCCGGCAAAGGACCTGGTCCTCAAGGGCGACGCCAAGTGCACGAGTTGCCATGATGAAGCCGACGAACCCAAGGTTCTGCACATCGGCAAGACCAAGCACGGCACGCTGGCCGACGGTCGCACACCCAGTTGTACCAATTGTCACGGTGAGAGCGATCTGCACACCTATAACCCGCAGAAGCTTAAGGATCGCCCGGCCACCGACCGCAACTTCAGCAAGACCTCCCGGCTGACGGCCGAGGAAAAGAGCGCTGCCTGTACCACCTGCCACCAGGGTGGCAAGCACATGAACTGGAACACCAGCGCCCACGCCAACCGCGATGTGGGCTGCACGTCCTGCCACCAGGTGCACGTGGCCAAGGACAAGGTGCGGGACAAGCGTGCCCAGGCCGAGGTCTGCTACACCTGCCACAAGCAGCAGCGTGCCGAAACCAGCAAGCCCTCGCATCACCCCATCCCCGAAGGCAAGATGACCTGCTCCGACTGCCACAACGCCCATGGCTCCGCCGGGCCGAAGATGCTGGTCAAGGACACCACCAACGCCACCTGCTACACCTGCCATGCCGAAAAGCGCGGCCCCTTCGTCCATAACCACCAGCCGGTCGTCGAGGATTGCGGCAACTGCCACAACCCCCACGGCACCACGGCTGAAGCCATGCTCAAGGCCCGCCAGCCCTTCCTCTGCCAGCAGTGCCATGCCGATGCCGCCCACCCGGGCAACGTGCCGGGCATCCGCGCCAACATGCCCAACGCCGTCAGCAGCAACATCGGTCCGGGCTATGCCCAGGCCCGTGGCTGCGCCAACTGCCACACCAATGTGCATGGCAGCAACAGCCCGAGCAATGCGACGTCCAGCGGACCCTTCCGCTTCTTCCGCTGATCGAGGAGAGGGATCATGAGCACGCAATCCATTTTCAGGCCGACCATCCTTGCCATTGCGCTGGCGGCGGCCTTTCCGGCCGCTTCCGCCTGGGCTGACGACGAGATCTCCGAGCTGACCTCGCCCAACACGGCCGAAGCCGCCATCAACCTGCCCTACACGGACAAGATCAACCCCCTGTATCGGCAGTACGACGGGGTGAACAATGCCGGCATCAATGCCAATGCCGATCTCGAGTACGTGCGCCGCAAGGATGCCGAGTGGTTCCGCATCAACGCCCGCAATCTGGGCCTGCGCACCCAGGAGATGGGCATCTCCTACGAGAAGCAGGGCGACTGGGCGATCAGCCTCGACTACGATCAGATTCCCCGCTACAGCCCCTATCAGGTGAGCACGGCAGTGAGCGGCGTGGGCAGCACGCGCATCGTCCAGCCCAACATCGCCAACACCGCGGCCGCGGCCAACAACGCCAACCTGTACGACGTCACCCTCAAGACCGAGAGGGAAATCACCACCCTGGCGGCCAGCAAGTTCCTGATGCCGGGGCTCAAGCTCGGCTTCACCGTCAAGAACGAGGACAAGTCGGGCACCCGCCTCAGCGGCGTGCGCGGGGTGACCGGCAGCGGGGCCACGCCGGCCAACATCTACAGCGCCTTCCTGTTTGCACCCGAGCCCATCAACCAGAACCACAAGCAGCTGGAAGCCACGGTGGAGTACACCACCGAGAAGTACCAGCTGGTTGCGGGCTACTACGGCAGCTTCCTGGGAACCAAGCAGAACGCCCTCACGGTGGTGCCCGGCACCAATACCGCACTGGTGACGGCAAGTCTGTCACCCATCGCCCTGGCGCCGGACAACTCCGTCCAGCAGTTCTACGTGACGGGCGCCTACAACTTCTCCAAGGACACTCGCGCCAACCTGAAGGTGGCCTGGTCCGAGGGGCGGCAGGATGACGCCTTCCTGGTGGGCCAGCCCACCCTGGCCGGGATCGGCGGCAACCTGAACGCCAAGGTCCAGAACACCGAGGTCTATTCCGCCATCACGTCCCGCGTGACCCGGGATCTGAAGCTGCTTGCCTCGTGGCGCTATGAAGACCGCCAGGACAAGACGCCCGTGCGCCTCTTCGGGACGACCACCAGCAGTGGTGTAACGACCAACTATTACAACAACCCCGAATCCCACACGGCCAACTGGGGCAAGCTCGAAGCCAATTACCGGCTCGGCGCAGGCTTCAACCTGACCGGCGGGTTCGATTACACCAACAAGAGCAGCAAGGAATGGGAGCGTCACGATGTGTCCGAGCTGACCTCGCGCATCGCGGTTTCCCGCAGCATGGGCGAGTCCCTCAATGGCACCCTGAGTTTCTCCCACGCCGAGCGCAAGGGCTCGGAATGGAACCATGGCACCACGCCGCCCATCCTTCCGGTGTACCTGGCCGACCGCAACCGGGATCGTGTCCGCGGCATGCTCGATCTGGCTGCCACCGAAAACCTGAATATCCAGTTTGCCTACGAGGCCTACTTCGAGGACTACAACAAGAGCACCTACGGTCTCGACAAGGGGCAGGGGCAGATCTTCTCGGTGGATGGCAGCTACGCCATCAGCGACGTGTGGAAGCTCAACGCCTGGTATACAAAGCAGAACGGTGAGACCCGCCAGTACGCCCAGGGCGCGGTGTGCACCACCGGCAACAACAGCAACTGCACGGTCAATACCTTCCGCACCGGCACCCTGGTGCAGTGGGATGCCAACCTCAAGCAG
>WBZV01000432.1_pt1 | contig 25275 bp, 18 predicted proteins | sample 5204221 | NCBI WGS metagenome assembly WBZV01 (sample SAMN12344360, study PRJNA552823) | activated sludge metagenome | biome: Activated sludge suspended growth; feature: Nitrification reactor; material: Wastewater; isolation source: activated sludge from nitrification reactor of wastewater...
CCGGCCCGGCAGGAGGGCGCCGCCCTGCTCCAGCCCTGGGCCGCCCTGCACCTGCGCCTCGAGCGCGAGGCCTGGCTGGGCGAGGAGGAGGACGCGGCCGAAGCCGCCTGCCAGGCCGCGGCCCCGACGGTCGCCGGGCGGGGCGATGGCGATGGCGCCGGCGGGACGCGCGTCACGCATGACGTCCTGGCCGGCTTAGCCGCCGACGCCCCGGCCGGCTTCCGCGGCTACCGCAGCCTGGCCCGCCTGCTGCGCTCGCGCTGGCGGGCGTCGCCCGCCCAGGCCCGCCTGGAGATCCCCGTCCCATGAGCGTCCTCTGCTGCCACCTGCCGGACTTCGTCCTGGAGCTCAGCCGGCGGCGCGACCCCGCGCTGTCCGGCCGGGTGGGGCTGCTCCTGCTCCTGGACGAGCAGGAGCGGGTCTGCGCCCTGTCGCCCGAGGCGCGCCGGGCGGGCCTCCGGCGGGGCATGCCCGCCCGCGAGGCCCGGCGCCGCTGCCCCGAGGCCCGGCTCCGCCCCCTGGACTGGCCCGCCTGCCAGGCCGAGCAGGCCGTCTTCCTGGCCCAGCTGGGGCAGTGGGAGCTGCCCGTGGAGGAATTGGCCTGGGGCGCCGCCTACCTGGACCTGGGGGCCGTGGCCGGCCGGGCGGCGGACGTGCAGCCCCTGGCCGCCGAGCTGGGGCGCCGCCTGCGCGCCGCGCTGGGCCTGGCGCCCGCCCTGGGCTGGGACAGCGGCAAGTTCACCGCCCGCGCCGCCGCCCTGACCTCCCGCCCCGGGCACATGCGCCTGGTGGGGCCCGCCGAGGAGGCCGCCTTCCTGGCCCCCCGGTCCGTCGCCCTCCTGGCCCTGCCGGCGCCGGACCTGGCCTGGCTGGACTGGCTGGGCATCCGCACCCTCGGCCAGTTCGCCGCCCTGCCCCCCCTGGCCCTGCGCCAGCGCTTCGGGGCCGCCGGGCGCCTGGCCCAGGCCTGGGCCGCCGGCCATGACCCCCGCCCGGTGCAGGGCGCCGCCGCCCCGCCGCCGCCGCCCGTGGTCCTGGACCTGGACCCGCCGCGCGGCGACACAGCGGGCATCCTGGCCCTGGCCCTGGCCGCCCTGCAGGGGGGCCTGGAGGCCCTGGCCGCCCGCTTCCAGGGCTGCCGCCGCCTGCGGCTGGAGCTGCATTTCCTGGAGGGCGGCGACCGCGTCCAGGACCTGGCCTTCGTCGATCCCGTGGCCTCCGCCGCCAGCCTCAGGGCCCCCCTGGCCGCGGCCCTCGGCCAGGGGCGCTGGCCGGGCCCCCTCAGCCGCCTGCGCCTGGGTCTCTCGGCCCCGGGCGAGCTCAGCCTCCGCCAGCTCAGCCTCTTTCCTTTGGCCACGGCGCCGGAAGGGGGGGCGGAGGCCCTGGCCGCGCGGCTCAGGGAGCGCCACGGCGCCGTCTTCTGGCGGGCCCACCTTCAGGAGCCGGGCCATCCCGCCGCCGATCGCCGCTTCCGCCTCGCGCCGCTGGCCTGACCGCGCCCCCCACCCCGCCCTGCCTCCGCCATGACCCTGCTCTGGCCCGGCGGCCTGCCCATCCGCGTGCGCTGCGACGCCCAGGGCCGCCCCCTGGACCTGCGCTGGAACGGCACCAGCCGCCGCGTGGCCCGCTGGGGGCGGCGCTGGGAGCTGCGCACCGACTGGTGGGAGGAGGGCGGCGAACTCTGGCGCAGCTACTTCAGCCTCGTCACCCAGGACGGCCTGCGCTGCGACATCTTCCATGACCACCTGAGCCGGTCCTGGTGCCTGGAGCGCCTCTTTGACTGAGTACGCCGAGCTGCACGCCCATTCCTACCATTCCCTCCTGGACGGGGCCTCTGCGCCGGAGGACCTGGCGGCGCGGGCCAAGGCCCTGGGCCTCCGCGCCCTGGCCCTGACCGACCACGATTCGCTGGCCGGCCTGCCCCGCTTCCTCGCCGCCGCCCGCCGGGAAGGCCTGCCGGCCCTGGTGGGGGCCGAAGTCAGCCTGGAGGACGGCAGCCACCTGACCCTCCTGGCCGACAGCCAGACCGGCTACGCCTCCCTCTGCCGCCTGATCAGCCGCAGCCGGCTGGATGCCCTGGAGGCGGCCGGCGCCATCCAGAGCGACCGATCGGCGCGGGACGCGGCGCTCCCGCAGGCGACGGTTCCGACGCCTCCCGTCCGATCCTCGCCTTCCGTCCGATCCTCGTCGGCCGCCCGATCCTCGCCTTCCGTCCGGTCCTCGTCGGCCGCCCGATCCTCGCCTTCCGTCCGGTCCGCGGAAGCCGCCCGACCGCCGCTGGCCGACCCCGCCGCCTGGCCCGGCAAGCTGCCGGCGCGGCTGGGCTGGGAGCGCCTGGCCGAGGGGACGGCGGGCCTGCTCTGCCTGAGCGGCTGCCGGCGCGGCCCCCTGGCGGCCCCTCTGCTGCGCGAGCGGCCGGCGGCGGCCCGGGCCGCGGGCGGCCGGCTCCGGGAGCTCTTCGGCCCGGACCGGCTCTACGTCGAGCTGCAGGATGCGGCCCTGCCGGACAGCGCGGCCCTCGTCGCCCGGCTCCGCCGCCTGGCCCGCGAACTGGAGCTGCCCGTGGTGGCCAGCCACAACGTCCACCACGCCGAGCCGGCGGGGGCCCGCCTGCGCGCGGCCCTCATCGCCATCGACCACAACCTGAGCCTGGGCCGGGCCCGGGCGGCGGGCCTCCTGCCGGCCAACGCCGTCCAATGCCTGCAGAGCGCCACGGCCATGGCGCGGCGCTTCGGCGAATGCCCGGAGGCCCTGGCGGCGGGCCTGGCCATCGCCGAGCGCTGCCGCTTCGACTGGGACCTGGGGCCCCTCCGCCTGCCCCCCTTCCTGCCGCCTTCCGACGGGCCGCCCCAGGCCTTCGCCCGGCTCTACCAGCTCTGCCACGCGCAGCTGGGGCGGCGCTACCCGGAGCTGGGGCCCGCGGTGCTCAAGCAGCTGGCCCACGAGCTGGCCGTCATCGACCAGGCGGGCCTGGCGGACTACTTCCTCATCGTCCACGACATCGTCGGCTTCGCGCGCGGGGAGGGCATCCGCTGCCAGGGCCGCGGCTCGGCGGCCAACTCCATCGTGGCCTACCTCCTGGGCATCACCTCGGTGGACCCCCTGGCCCACGACCTGCTCTTCGAACGCTTCCTCAGCGCCGACCGCTTCACCAGCCCGGACATCGACCTGGACATCGCCGCCGACCGGCGCGAGGAGGTGATCCAGTACGTCTACCGGCGCTACGGCCACGCGCACACGGCCATGGTCTGCAACACGGTGACCTACCAGGCCCGCAGCGCCCTGCGCGACCTGGGCAGGGCCCTGGACTTCCCCGCCCCGGTCCTCCAGGCCCTGGCCCGCCGCCTGGACGGCGGCTCCTGCCGGGAGGCCGCGCGGCAGCTCGAGGCCCTGGCGGAGCAGGCCGAGGCGGCGATGGTGGAGGGCGGAGAGAGATCGGACGAGGGTGCCGATCTCGGCGAAGGTCCGGATCGAAACGAGGGTCCGGATCGCGGTGATCGACCGGATCGTCGCGATGGACCGGATCGTCGCCAGGGTTCGGATCGCCGCGAGGGTCCGGATCGTCGCCAGGGTTCGGATCGTCGCGAGGGTCCGGATCGTCGCCAGGGTTCGGATCGTCGCGATGGACCGGATCGCCGCCAGGATTCGGATCGCCGCGAGGGTCCGGATCGTCGCCAGGGTTCGGATCGACACGAGGGTCCGGATCGACACGACCCCTCGCATCGCCCCGATCCCGCGGCCCTGCCCGGCCGGGCGCCCTACCGCCTGCTGGCCGAACTCCTGCGGCAGGTCGACGGCTGCCCGCGCCACCTGTCCATCCACAGCGGGGGGATGCTGATCACCGGTCCGCCCATCGACAGCCTGGTCCCCCTGGAGCCGGCCACCCTGCCCGGCCGCCTGGTCTGCCAATGGGACAAGGACAGCGTGGAGGACGCCGGCCTGATCAAGCTGGACCTGTTGGGCCTGCGGATGCTGGCGGTCCTCAGCCAGACCCTGGAGATCCTGGCCGACGCCGGGCTCCCGCCGCCCGACCTGGATGCCCTCCGGCCGGACGATCCGGCGGTCTACGCCCAGCTGCAGGCCGGCGACAGCATCGGCGTCTTCCAGGTGGAGTCCCGCGCCCAGCAGCAGATGCTGCCGCGGCTGCGCCCCCGCTGCTTCGCGGACCTGGTGGTCCAGGTGGCCATCGTCCGGCCGGGGCCCATCCAGGGCGGGGCGGTGCATCCTTACCTGCGGCGGCGCCTGGGCCTGGAGCCGGTCCGCTACCCGCATCCCTGCCTGGAGCCGGTGCTGCGCGAGACCCTGGGCGTCCTGCTCTACCAGGAGCAGGCGATCCGGGTGGCGGTGGCGGCGGCGGGCTTCAGCCCGGGCGAGGCGGACCTCCTGCGCCGCAGCCTCTCCCGCAGCCGCTCGACGGACGAGCTGGCGCTCATGGAACGCCGCTTCCTGGCGGGCGCGGCGGCGCAGGGCATCGCTGCCGAGCAGGGGGCCGAGATCTGGCGGCTGCTGGCGGGCTTCGCCGGCTACGGCTTTCCCAAGAGCCACTCGGCCTCCTTCGCCCTCATCGTCTACCAGTCGGCCTGGCTCCGGCATTACCACCCGGCGGCCTTCACCTGCGCCCTGCTCAACCAGCAGCCGATGGGCTTCTACTCGCCCTCGGTGCTCCTGGGCGACGCGCGGCGCCACGGGGTCAAGCTCCTGCCGCCCGACATCCACCGGAGCGAGTGGGGTTACCGCCTCGAAGCCTGGCCGGTGGACCCGGCGCCCGCCCTGTCCACCTCGTCCGCCCCGTCCGCTCCCTCCACCTCGTCCGCCCCGTCCGGTCCATCCACCTCGCCCACCTCGGCTGGTCCATCCACCCCGTCCCTCCCGGCCACCCCGTCCCTTTCAGCCACCTCGTTCCCCCCCGCTGTCGATACTGCCGCTCCCACCGCCCCACCCCAGCCCGCCCTGCGCGCCGGCCTGTCCACCGTGCGCGGCCTGGGTCCCGAGGCCTGGGAGCGCATCGCGGCGGCGCGCGGCGCGGGGCCCTTCCAGGATCTCTTCGACCTGCAGCGGCGCTGCGGCCTGTCCCGTGAGCTCATGGCCAACCTGGTCCGTGCGGGGGCTCTGGACGGCCTGGCGGGCGGGGCGGGGGGGCGGCGGCGCCTGCTCTGGGCCCTGGGGGATCTGCCGGATCGGGCACAGCCGGAGGGCCTGCCGCTGCGCCTGGACTCGGGCCTGCCGGAGTTGCCCCCCCTGCCGCCCCTGACGCAGACGCTCTGGGAGCTGGAGCTCCTGGGCGTCTCCGCGGGGCCGCAGCTGCTGGCCCATTACCGGGAGGCCCTGGCGGCGGCGGGGGTGCCCTGCATCGCCCAGCTGCGCGCCACGGGGCGCGAAGGGCGGGTCTGCGCCGCCGGCCTGGTGGTCACCCGTCAGCGCCCCCAGACGGCCAAGGGCATCCTCTTCCTCACCCTGGAGGACGAGACGGGCCTCCTGGACGTGGTGGTGAAGCCCGACCTCTACGCCCGCCACCGCGAGGTCCTGCGCTACCAGCCGCTGCTCCTGGTCCAGGGCGAACTGCAGCGCGGGGAGGGGGCGGTCAGCTTGCTGCTGGAGGAGGTGCGGGCCTTGGGGTAGGTGCTGGAGAGGCAGGGATGAAACGAGCCCGGCCGCCCGCGCCACAGGGGCGGGGCGGCCGGGAGCCGTCGGTGATCGTTCGGTTGTCGGTCAGTCGAGATCGGCCAGGACGGGGATCAGGGGCAGGGCGCCCGTCAGATCGCCGCGGACCGTGAAGCGGGCATTCTCGATGCCCGAGGCCTGCGAGCCCTCGTAGAGCCACAGGCGGTCCGGGGAACCGGCCCAGCTGAGGGCGATGTGGTCGTCACAGCCGTAGCCCCGACAGATGCGCTGGCGCGTGTTGTCCACCGTAAAGGAGGCGGCGACGGCATCGCGACCGGCGGCCGGTTCCAGCAGGTAGCTCATCGCGGGATCCTGCTGCTTGCGGACGAGGTCCTGCATGACCGTGTAGGCCAGGTTCTTCTTGGCCGTCGACCCGCCGCGGTAGATCTGCTTGCCCGCCAGGCTGCTGCGCAGGGTGAACACCGGCTTGGCGCCGCCCCGCGGCCTGCCCTGGTAGACCAGGATGCTGTTGCCGCTGCGCTTCAGGGTGAAGGCCACGTTGGCCAGGTCTTCCTGGGCGCCGTTGAAGATCAGGGTCTCACCGGCGTCCGGCATGCCCGCCTGGGCGGCGCTGGCGGAGAGGTCCGAGGGGGAGCCGTTGCTGCTGTAGTTGAAGGCCACAGCGGTGGCCGCGACGGTCAGCACGATGGTCCCGATGATGAGGTTGCGGTTCATGACAGCACTTCCTTTCAAGAGATGGGGCGGATGACGGTGTCCGCAGATCCGGCGGCTGAACTTGCTCGGCCCAGGGGCGGCGCTGCCGGTCAGGTCCGCCGATGGGTCTTCTTGTGCGGGGGGCCTGGCCCCTGCGCTACGACGACGACGTGATCGCGATCTGTGGGTATGGACGACGGTGGAGGTGGTTTTTCCGCCATCGCCGGCGAAAGTCCGACCACGGCAGCGGGATGCGGGTCCGCGCGTGCGAGGATCCGGCGGCTTCAGGCCAGGGCGGCCGGCAGGGTCAATGCGAAGCCGCCGCCATCAAGGGTGCAGCGGTCCAGCAGGCTTCCGTCGGGAGCCAGGAGCTGCACTTCCAGATCTTCCTCGTCTTCCAGGAAGGAGAAGAGCATTCCCTGCAGGCGCAGCGACTTTGTGCCGGCCTTTGCGTCAGCACCGTGCGTGACGTCCGATCGGCCGGATTCCGGGCCTGTCCCGGTAACGCTCACGCTCAGGGAGAGGCCCTCGCCGTTTGCCAGGTCCAGGGCCGGGGTCTCGGGGCCACGCAGGCCGCCGGCCAGAGCCAGGCCACCCGTGGACCGAGGGGCGCCGATGCCCTTCAGGAATTCCTGCAGCCGATCCAGCAAGAAAGGCGTGCCCGCGGGTCGGCCGGTGGAGCGGTGGACCAGCAGGAGGCGCAGGGGTCCGGCGCGCTCGTGGGCGACACCTTCCGGCAACAGCGTCGCGTCCAGATTCGGCAGGGCCAGCAGGGCGTCGAGGTCCTGCAGCTCCTGCCGGCAATGCGGGCAGATCGCCAGGTGGGCCTCCATGGTCCGGACCTGTCCGGAGTCCGGAGGGGCAAGTCTGAACTGGCCGATCTCGTCGGCCGTGGGGCAGCTCAGCCGCTGCAGGACGGCGGCCAGCCGGTGTTCGAGCGGATCGCTGATGGGCTTGTTCATGGCTGGGGCCTCGCTTTCATGGGTGTTGTGTCGATGGTCGTGATCCAGCCCGCTTGGGCTTGTCATCGGACATGGCTCGGCGGAGGCGCTTGAGGACCTTTTCCTTGACGCTGTGGACAGCTGCCGCGTCGGTGAAGAGGTCAGGGTTGAGGCGGGCGATCTCTCGGGGGGGCAGTCCCAGCATGAAGGTCTGCTCCACCACCACCCGTTCGGCCACGCCGTGCAGTTGGGCGGCCACGTACTCCCAGATGCGGTGGGCCTCCGTGAGCTCGTCCAAGGACTCGGTGCGGCAGCCGGAGCGGTCCACCAGGGTTTCCCAGTCGGCGTCGGGGTCCGGATCGGCGGCGAGCAGGTCCAGGCGCCGTCGGCGGGCCCGCACGTGGTCGACCACCACGCTGTTCACCGCCATCTTGAGGGTGGTGAACACCTGCCTCAGGTCCGTCAGGCCGGCGAAACGCTCCGGCTTGAACGCGCGCCAGGCACGCTCCAGGGCCTGCGAGGCCAGGTCCGAGTCCTCCTCGTCCAGGCCGGCAAAGGCGTGGTGGCGGCGCACCCAACTGGTGAGCTGCGGCAGGTAGATGCGGTGGACCGCATTCCAGGCACGGGGCTCGTTCTGCTCGAAGGCCCGGCGCATGAGCTCCATGCCCGCCCGTCCGTCGGAGGGTCTGCCGGCGCGAAAGGCGGCGAGGTCGGCCTCGACCTCCTCGATCAGCTTCTGGATGCTCGTCGGGGTCGTGGCCATGGCCTCGGGGATGCAGGGGGGGACGAACAGAAGGTTGCCGGCGGTGATTCTAGGATTCGCCTGCATCGAGTCAATCCTCTCCTGCCGCGGCCGGCCGGGCGCGGTGGCTGTCGCAAGCCACCACACCCGGCCGGCTCCCCAATCTCTCCCGTGTAATCGTCTTCTGTGTCGGCGACAGCGGCACGGGGAGCCTCTTCACACCCCTACACGCTGGTGGGGCGGCGGCGGCACCAGGGTCGGAACCTCCGCGGTACGGTGCCGCCCTGCTGTCCGGAAGGTTTCAATGATCAGCGGCGTCCTTGCGGAGCCGCTCACATGGACGACGGACGCCCGGCGTTTTCCGCCACCGCGCAGTGCCGGAAAAGCAGGATGCGGCCCGCGGACCTTAGCGCGGACCTTCAGGCCCGCCCCACCTTCCCGACCACCTGCGCCAGCCTCAGCTCCCAGGGCCAGCCGAAGCGCCCCCGGCGGCAGCGCCAGCGGGCCAGGGCCGCCAGGGGGCGCTTCCAGGCGCCGGGCGGGCGGTCCCAGCCGATGCGCTGGTAGAAGCGGAAGCGCTCGACCCGGCGGCGCAGCGCCGGGCCCACCCAGTCGCCCGCGCCGTAGATGTCGAAGCGGGCCCAGTCGTCCAGGCTCTCCGGCAGGCGGTGGCCCTTGGCCTGCATGGCCTGGGTGATGGCCGTGCCCGGGTAGGGGCGGAAGAAGAAGACCGGGGTGCTGAAGCCGGGCGAGAGGGCGCGCAGGCGACAGGCCAGGTCCAGGCTGGCGCGCACCGAGGCCTCGCTCTCCTCGGGGAAGCCCACGATGAAGGGAAACTCCACCGCGATGCCCGCGTCCCGGCATTTCTCCGCCGTCTCCAGCACCTGGGGCAGGCGGATGTCCTTCTGCATCCAGTCCAGCATCTCCTGCGAGCCGCTCTCCACCCCCACCAGTACCCGGCGCAGCCCCGAGGCCGCCAGGTCCGCGAACTGCTCCTCGCTCAGGCGGGCGCCCTGGTCGGCGCGCAGGGTGGCCGCCCAGCGGAAGGGGCTGCCGGCCGCGCGCAGGGCCGCAGCCATCTCCAGCACCTCGGGGATGCGGGTGAAGAAGGTCTCGTCCTGGAAGTTCAGGTCCTGGAAGCCGTAGCGCTGCCACAGGGCCAGGGCCCGCTCCGCCAGGGCCGCGCCGCCCAGGCCCGACCAGCGGCGGCCGTAGACCCGCGGGTCCGCGCAGAAGCCGCAGCGCCAGAAGCAGCCCTGGGAGCTGATCAGGTCCAGCTGGCGGAAGCCCTTGGCTCGGAAGTAGGCCTCCACGTCGATCAGGCCGTAGTCCGGCGGCGGCATCCGGTCCTGCGTCAGCCAGGGGCGCGGCGCCTCCTGCCGCGGCTGCCCGTCCGCCCCGCGATGGCTGATCCCCTGGCAGCCATCCAGGGATCGGCCCTCCGCCAGCCGCTCCACCAGCTCGGCGAAGCTCGCCTCCCCTTGGCCCTGGACCGTGACGTCCACCGCTGCCTCGGCCAGGCAGTCGGTGGGGAAGAGCGAGGGATGCCAGCCGCCCCAGACCACCAGCAGGTCGGGATGCCGCGCCTTGACCGTCCGGCTGATCGCCAGGGCGTCGCCGATGGGTGCCCCCGTCAGGACCGTGAGGCCCAGGCAGACCGTCGGCGCCTCGTCCAGGGCCGCCAGGAGGGCGCCCACCGGATCCTCCAGCAGGCGGCCGTCGAGGATGCGGGGCCGGAAGCGCCGCCGGTCCAGGGCCGAGGCCACCGCCAGGAGGCCCAGGGGCATGGTGTGGTAGGGCGCGCGCGGGTTGTAGAGTAGGACCTGCGGCCGGGGGTCGGGGGCGGGGAGGGGCTCGGCAGCAACCGGGTGGCGCGCCGCAGAACGGTCATCGACAGGAGCTTGCCGTCGGGAGACGCCATCGGTTGCGCGAGGTCGTTCGGAGGCAACCCGATGGCGCTGCCACGTGCGCCCGGGGAATGCATTCCCGGGCTCTACCATTGGAATGTCCCGTGGCGGGACACCGACGGCCGCGAATCCCGCCATCGCCGGCCCCCGCGCGCTACTCTCGTCCCAGGCGGGCCACCGCCCGCGCCATCTGGCGGGCGTCGTCCTTCTCGCGGATGGCCTGGCGCTTGTCGTGCAGCTTCTTCCCCCGGGCCAGGCCCAACTCCAGCTTGGCCCGGCCCTGCTTCAGGTAGACCTTCAGCGGCACCAGGGTGACGCCCTTGGTCTTCAGGTCGAAGGCCAGTTGGGCGATCTCCTTGGCGTGCAGGAGCAGCTTGCGCTTGCGCAGGGGGTCGTGGCCGGCATAGCCCGCATGCTCGTAGGGGGCCACGTGGGCCCCCAGGAGCCAGGCCTCGCCGCCCTCGATCTGGGCGTAGGCCTCCTGCAGGGAGATCTGCCCAGCCCGGATGCTCTTGATCTCCGTGCCCGTCAGCACCAGTCCCGCCTCGAAGCGGGCGTCGATGTGGTACTCGTGCAGGGCCTTGCGGTTGGCGGCGACCACCCGGTCGCCGCCCTCCTCCTTGCCCCCCTTGGCCACGCTTGCCCCCACTCCTGCGCGATCGACGTCGCTCAGCGACCGCCGTCGAGGAGCTTGCGCGCTTCCTCGATGGCCGCGCGGAGCTGGAAGTCGATGGGTTCGGCCTCGCCGTCGCCGTCCAGGTCTTCGGTCAGGGCCTCGGTGGGGCGGGGAGCGGCGGCGTCGGTGTCCGCCGCCGGGGTGGGCGAGGGCTCGGGCGTGGGCTCCGGCAGGCTGCGCCCTTCGTCGTCGCGGGCATTGGTGTCGATCGGCCGGCCCTCGATGGACACCGGCCGGTCCGGGGCGATGCCCAGCTTGTGGATCTTGGTGCCCTTCGGCGTCAGCCAGGCGGCGATGGTGACCCGGAGCTCGCTCTTGTCGCTGAGCTGGTGGACGTTCTGCACCGAGCCCTTGCCGAAGCTGGTCTCGCCCACGATGATTCCCCGCTCGTGGTCGCGGATGGCCCCGGCCACGATCTCGGAGGCCGAGGCCGAGCCGCGGTTGATCAGGACCACCAGGGGCAGGTCGGTGGCCTTGCCGCCGGGGCGGGCCATCGCCTTGTCCTGGTTGCCTTCGTTGTCTTCCTGCATGACCACCACGCCCTCGGAGATGAACTCGCTGGCCACGTCGATGGCCGTCTCCAGGTAGCCGCCGGGGTTGTTGCGCAGGTCCAGCACCAGGGCCTTCGCCCCCTTGGCGCGCAGGTCCTCCAGGGCCTTGTGCAGGCGATCTTCAGTGTCCTCGGCGAAGCTGGTGATGTGCAGGTAGCCCAGGTCGGGCGCGCCTTCCGGCTCCAGGACGCGGATGTCGGTCACCGAGGGCACCTCGATGCGCTCGCGCACCAGCTTGAAGATCAGGGGCTTGGGCTCGCCCTCGCGGACGATGGTCAGCTCGACGGTCGTTCCCTTGGGGCCGCGGATCTTGAGCACCGCGTGGTCCACGTCCAGGTTGGTGATGTCCTCGCCGTCCACCTTGATGACCAGGTCGCCGGCGCGAATGCCCGCCCGCTCGGCCGGCTGGCCGGGCATGGGGGTCTGGATCATCAGGAGACCGTCCGGGTTGGCGGTGACGTAGGCCCCGATCCCCTCGAACTCGCCGTCCAGGTCGGGGCTGTTGACCTGGGTGGTGACCGGGTCGGAGAAGTTGGTGAAGGGATCGTCCAGGCTGCGCAGGGAGCCCTTCAGGGCCTGGTAGGCCACCTCCTTGTCCGCCGGGATCTCGCCGTAGAACTCCTCCTTGACGTGGTTCCAGGCCTCCCAGTAGATGCCGTAGGCCGCCTGGCCTTCGGCCGGCGGGGCCGAGACCTGGGGCGCGGCGCCCAGGCGGGTGGCGAGCTGGGCCACCTGGGGGTTGTCCTTGACCCTGAGGGCGGTGCCGAAGCCCAGCAGGTAGCTGGCGCTGAGGGTGAGGACGGCGCCGAAGAAGAGGGCGATGAGGCGCAGGACGTCGCGCATGGTGTCACCTTGGTGGCGGAGGGCGCCGGGCGCCCGGCGGGGTGGGGCGGGCGAGAAGGGTGGATTCTAGCATGCGGCGGGCCTTGAGGTCGGGCCTGTCGGGCTTCTCAAAGCGCCTCGGCTGGTCTATAGTCCGGCGCTTCCGGCCTCTTGCCCGTCGCATCGCGTTTCAGGAGCAGTCAGGTCCATGGCCAAGGCAGTGGGCCTCCACGTGCACAGCGGTCGCTCGAACCGCCAGGTGGAGGAGTACATCCGCAGTGTCAAACCCACGGTGATGAAGTGGCTGGCCGACGGCGTGGACCCGCGCCTGGTCGATCTGGCGAAGGTCTACGGGGCCCTCACCATCTTGCGCGTCTATGAGCCCGACCAGCACCTGGGCAACCCGCACGAGGGCAACTTCCTGGCCAAGGTCGAGTCCACCTTGCAGCGCTACCCCCAGATCGACGCCCACGAAGGCTACAACGAGGTTCACCAGCGGCTGCCCGACATCGGCCGCCGGGCCGAGTTCGACATCAGCCTGATGAAGCTCTGCGAACGCTACGGCAAGAAGGCGGTGATCGGCAGCTTCAGCGTGGGGCAGCCCCAGTGGCCCGCCACGGGAGCGGCCGACGACTGGGCGGCCTACCTGCCTGCCCTGCGCTATGCCGCCCAGCGCGGCCACTACGTCGGCCTGCACGAGTACAGCGCCCCCGCCCTGCAGTGGGGGGTGGGCGAGAACCAGATGGCCAACCTAGTGGACGGTCGCTGGGAGCGCATCGACCCCGCCACGCGGCCGGGGGTCAAGGGATGGTTCAACCTGCGCTACCGCCGGGTGGTGGAGCATTGGCGGGAGCTGGGGCTGAGCCCCATCCCCAAGATCGTCCTGACCGAGGCCGGCATCGACGATGTCCAGCCTCGGCCCAACGTGGGCACGCGGCGCGGCTACAAGACCTACCGCGACACGCCGTATTGGAAGCACCCGGTGCTGGGCGACTTCGCCGCCCAGCTGCGCTGGCAGTCCGAGCGCTGGGCGGAGGACGACTACCTGCTGGGCGGCGTGGTCTTCGGCTTCGCCGATGCCAGCGGGCAATGGGACGACTTCGATCTCAGCACCGACCCCGAGACCTACGCCCGGGTGGTCCAGGAGATGGGGCGCCTGGGCTCCGTCAACCCCGGCCCCGACCCCACCCCCGCCCCCACGCCGGTGCCGGCGCCGCCTCCCACCCTGGCCAAGCGTTACCGCCCCTACGTCCTGCGGCAGGGCGACACGCTCTGGCGGGTGGCCGGTCCGCGCTGGCGCGAGGTCCTGCGCGTCCAGCCCCTGGGCAATACGGCCAACCTGCCGGTGGGCACGGTGATCATGATCCCCGTGCCGGACGAGGGCTGAGCGTCGAGGGGCGCTGCACCGGCCGCCACCGATCCCGCGCAACACCATGGCGATGTCCTGGGGCCTGATCGCCCTCCTCCTCGGCCTGCTGCTCGTGGCCCTCGGCCTCAGGCGCGGCCGACTCCGCGACCACCGGCCCTGGCATGTCGGGTCGGGCCGCGATCCCTTTCTCCCGCCCTCGCGGGCCGACGACGGTCAGGCGGATCCCGGCGAGCTGCCCTTCATGCCGGGCCGGCGGAGTCGGCGTTGATCGGGAGCCAAGGAGCCGGCGGAGCCCACCGCTGCCGCGTTGCGGCGCTCCTGTTGCTGTTCCTGGCGGCCTGTCGCACGCCCGGCCCCGGTGCGGTCGTGGCCCCGGAAGCGGGCCGGGGATCCCCGGCGGCGGCGGGCTCGGGTCCCGGTTCGGCCGACGGATCCGCGGCGGCGTCACCGTCGCCCGCCACCCCCAGCAGTACCCCCAGCCCCATCGACACCCCCACCCCTTCGCCCTCACCCACCCCGCCGCCCGAGGCCTTCTGGCCGGTGCTTCCGGTGATCGACGTTGCCATGAAGGAGCGCCTGCGGGCGGTCCACGCCAGGGGACAGGCGGCGGGGCTGCGGGACGGGGTCTTCATGAAGGTGGGCGACAGCATCACGGCCTCTGGCGCCTTCCTGACCGACCTGGGCTGCGGCTTGGGGGTCCTCGCCGAGCAGGAAGGCCTGCGGCCGGCCTTGGAGCATTTCGCGGCCACGGAGCTGCCGCTGGGCGCCTCGGCCGCGCGCTGTGGCCGCGGCAACAGCTTCACGCGGCGGAGCCTGGCCAGCAAGGTGGGCTGGAGCGCGGTGCACGTCCTCCGGCCTCTCGCGACGCCGACGGAGCCGATCAGCGAGACCCTGGGCGCGGGGCCGGCGCCTGGCGGCGTTGCCGGGGAAGCAGCGGGCTCGACGGTCGTCGGGGCGACCGGGGCCATCTCCGACACCCAGGTCGCGGCGACTCCCACCCCGGAGGGCTTGCCTCCCGAATGCGCGCCCCCCAACGACACGCCCCTGCGCTGCGAGATGGCGGTCACCCGGCCGGCCTTTGCCCTGGTGATGTTCGGCACCAACGACCTGGAAGCCGGCGTGGACCTGAGCACCTATGCCCACAACCTGCGCCGCATCGGCCAGGAGCTGCTGGATGTCGGGGTCGTTCCGGTTTTCAGCACCATCCCGCCGCGCCCGCGGCAGCGGCGGGCGGATGCGCGGGTGTCGGGCTACAACCAGGCGGTCAAGGCGGTGGCCGACGAGCTGGGCCTGCCGCTCTGGAACTACTGGGCGCAGCTGGCCGGCGGCGAGGTCCTGGGCCGTGGAATCTCCGGCGACGGGGTGCACCCCTCGGTCTGGCGCTACGGCGGCGACTTCAGCGCCGCGGGCCTGCGCTACGGCTACAACCTGCGCAGCCTGGGCGCCCTCCAGGTGCTGGACCGGCTGTGGCGCGTGGTCGTCTTGGACGGAGCGCCGGAAGGATGAGCCTGGACTACCTGCGCCCCATCGACCATCGCAGCGACGCGGTGGCGGACCTCTTCGACGAGCTGCCGCTCTGGTCGGCGCCCTTCGGGATGCTGCTCCTGGACCGCGTCCCGCTAACGCCCGGCGCCTGCGTGCTGGACCTGGGGGCCGGGACGGGCTTCCTGACGGTCGAGCTGGCCCAGCGCCTGGGCCCGGGCGCCCGGGTCATCGCCGTCGACCCTTGGGAAGGGGCGATGAAGCGGCTGCGCAGGAAGGTGGAAGCGCTGGCCCTGGGCAACGTCGAGCTGCTGCAGATGGACGCCGCCGACCTGGACCTGCCGCCCGAGTCTGTGGACCTCATCGTCTCCAACCTGGGGGTCAACAACTTCGAGCGCGCAGCGGCGGTGCTGGCGGCCTGCCATCGGGCGGCCAGGCCCGGCGCGCGGCTCCTGGTCAGCAGCAACCTCCTGGGCCACATGGCGGAATTCTACGCCGTCTTCCGCGAGGTGCTGGTCGAGCTCGGCCAAGCGCATCGCCTGCCGATGCTGGAGGCCCACGTGGCGCATCGCGGCACCGTGGCTTCGGTGTCCGCCCTGGTTGAAGGCGCCGGCTTCCGTGTGGATCCGGCTCGCCTGGCGGAGGGCAGCTTCCGCCTGCGCTATGCCAGCGGCCAGGCCCTCCTGCGCCATTACTTCGTTCGCCTGGGCTTTCTGCCCGCCTGGACCGAGATCCCGGACCCCGACCGCCTGCACGCCACCTTCCTGCTCCTGGAGCGCCGCTTGGACGAGCTGGCGGCGCGCGAAGGCGGACTGTCGCTGACGGTGCCGATGGTCCTGGTGGAGGGGGTCAAGGGGCGCTGACCCTGGGTGGCCCGGCCACCGGCTCGACGGCGGGCTGCTTGGGCGCGTCTTTCGCGGGCCAACCCTGCGGCGTTTGGGGGGCATCGGCCGGGCTCGGCCGACCTGCTTCTCATCCTTGAAAGGAAGGTCCCGATGAAGCCCCTTCCGCGTGCGAGATCGCTCCCGCGCCTGCCGGCAGGCCGCAGCCTCCGCCTCGTCGTGCTATTCACCGGCTGCCTGCTCGCCTGCCCTGTTGGGGGCGGCGGGACAGCGGCGGCCGCCCCTCGCGACGCTTCGGTCACCTTGGTTGGGCCGTCCCGGGTCGCCGCCTGCCTGAGTGGCGTCGTCGCCGGTTCCTGGACCGCCCCGGAGCCGATCTTCCTGCCCATCGGCCTGCACGGCTCTTTTCCGCCGCCCGGCGAGGCGGGGCCGACCAGGGCCCCCAGCCCCGGCCGGCCGCCGGAGACCGCCACCGAGATCCCGCTGCCCAGCCCCACGGCTCTGCCCACCGTGGCGCCGCTCCCTTCGGCCACCCAGGGCGCGGCGGCGACGCCCCAACAGCCTTCACCCACCGCTGAGGCCTGCCGTCCGTCGCAACTCGGCGGGCCGGTGGACCTGAGCCACCTGCCCCTGGGCAACGACCGCATCTTGCGCCGCGATCGCGGCGAACGGCAGCCGCAGGTGGGCGCGCTCTGGCTCTGCGGCGTGCCGCCGGATGGCCGCGGCAACAGCAACGCCGCCGATTGGAGCAATCCCGACGGCAGCTGGGACTTCAACCGCAAGCCCACCGTGGCTGGCGCGGTGTCCTTCAGCAGCGTCTTCCAGGTAGTCCTGGACGGTCAGGGAAGGCGCCTGATCACCGGCAACGCCCTCCCCAGCTTCCTCACCGGCATCTTTCCCATCGATCCGCGCAGCCTGGCCTATCGCTACGATCGCAACCCCAGCCATGTCGAGGCCCACGAGGTGCGGCTGGACTTCCCGGCCAACCCGGAGCCACTGACCAGCCCGCGCTGCGTCACCTTCGGAGCCACCGGCATCTCGCTCACGGGCAACGCCATCTACCATGGCGCGTCCACCTTGGGCAACGACGCCTCGGCGCACGAGATGCTGGATGCCTTCGGCGGCCAGTCCGATGGCACCATGACCTACCACACCCACTTCCTGACCGAGGGCCTGCTGGACGCCTTGGACACCTGCGAGCCCGGCCATTCAGCCCTGATGGGTTACATCATGGACGGCTTCGGGATCTACGGCCCGCGCGGCGAGGACGGCAAGATCCTGACCTCCGCCGACCTCGATCCCTGCCACGGCCACACCCATCCGGTGCTCTGGGATGGGAAGATGGTCAACATGTACCACTACCACTGGACCTACGACTTCCCCTACAACGTCGGCTGCTTCAAGGGCGTCCCGGTCAAGCCCTGGAACTAGCGCGGCGGCCACCACGCACCTGTGGCGGGTGAGCAGACTCCCCCTCCCCCAGCCGTCTTGGGGGAGGGGGACGGGGGTAGAGGGCTGGACTACTGGTAAAGGCTTTCCAGTTCGTCGACGTAGCTCGCCAGGATCCCGAAGGCCTCCTCCACCGGCTCCGGGCTGCTCATGTCCACGCCGGCCCGGCGCAGGATGTCCAGCGAGTAGGCCGAGGAGCCGGCCTTGAGGAAGTCCAAGGTGGCCTCGGCAGCGCCCTGGTCCCCGTCCAGCACCCGCTTGGCCAGGGCATGGGCCGCGGCGATGCCGGTGGCGTAGCTGTAGACGTAGTAGTTCATGTACATGTGCTGGAAGGTGGCCCAGGTGATGCCCACCCGGACCGGGTCGAAGGCCATCGTGCTGCCGTAGCCCTCGGCGAAGAGCTCGGTCATGCGACGGTTCATGCGCTCGGCGGTCAGCGGCTCGCCCCGTTCGAGGGCCTGGTGCATGTCCAGCTCCCAGCGGGCCAGGGTGGGCATGATGAAGAAGTAGCGGTGCAGGTTGGACATGGCTTCTTCCAGCACCGCCAGGCGGAAGGCAGGGTCGCTGGCCCGCTGCAGGAGGTAGGCGCGGGTCATGGCCTGGTTGAAGTTGGAGGCCGTCTCGGCCAGGAACATGGTGTAGCCGGTGTAGACGGGCGGCTGGTGGCGCCAGGTGAGGTAGGAATGCATGGAGTGGCCCAATTCATGGGCCAGGGTGCTCATGCTGCCCACGTCGTCCAGGTAGCTCATCTTGATGAAGGGCATGGTGCCCGCGCGGCCGGCCGAGAAGGCGCCCTTCTGCTTGCCCAGGTTGGGGTAGCGGTCCACCCAGCGGTCCTCCAGGCAGCCGCGCCGCATCGCCGACACGTAGTCCGGTCCCAGGGGCGCCATGCCCTCGCAGATCCAGTCCACGGCCTGCTCGTAGGGGACCTCCACCGTCGTGGCGCCCAGCGGGGCCCAGACGTCATAGGGCTGGACGTCCTCCTGTCCCAGGGCCCGGCGCCTGAGGTCCCAGTAACGGTGCCAGGTGGGCAGGTGCTTCTGGAACACCGCCAACAGGTTGTGGTAGACGGCGGCGGGGATGTTGTCCGCTTCCAAGGCGGCATCCAGCGAGCTGGGGTAGCGCCGGACGCGGGCGTGAAAGACGTCGCGCCGCATGGCGCCGGTCAGGTTGGCGGCAAAGGTGCGCTGGAAGCCCAGGTAGGCGTCGGTGTAGCTCTCGTAGGCGCTCTGGCGCAGGCTGCGGTCGGGGCTGCGCAGGAAGGCATCCAAGGTGCCCTGGGTCAGCTCATGCTCGCCTCCCTCGGCATCCCGGACCGGCGCGAAGCGCAGCTCCGCATTGGCCAGGGCGTCGGCCGGGCCGGACAGGCCGTAGAGGGTCTCGGAGGCCAGGCCCAGCACTTCTTCCACCTCCGCCGAGCGCGTGTGCGCCGCCTGGCGGAACAGGTCTTCGACATAATGCACAAGGTGGCCGAGCCGCGGCTCGGCGCCGATCCACCTCTCCAGGGTGGCGCGACCGATGGCCAGCAGCTCAGGTTCGGCGAAGGAGCTGGCAGCCGCGAAGCGCCCCCCCAGGCCACGGGCCCGACCGCTGAGCGCGGCACCTTCGGGGTCGGTGGTGTCGCAGGCATAGGTCATGGAGGCGTAGACCGAGACCTTGCCCAAGCGGCGCCTGAGCCTCTCCTCCAGGTCCAGCCAATCCGCCAGGACCGTCGGCCCTTCCGCGAGGCGCCCGCGGTAGCCGTCGACGGCGGCGAGGTCGATGGCGAGCTGGTCGGCCTCGGCCTGCCAGGCGGCGAGGTCCGGGAACACGCTCTCGGCGTTCCAGCGATGCGCCAGCGGCACGTCGCGCCGGTGGGGGACGGGCAGGGGGGATTCCATGCGTGCTACTCCTGAGGGGGGCAGGGACCCGGCGGGCCTGCTGCGACCGGGCGGGCGGGCTTGGGATGCCGATTCCTGGGCTATGCTTTAACGGATGCTACACCAAGCTGTGACGGATCCTGCGCCCCCGCCGCCGGCCGCGACCCCGGCAGCGCCCCCCGCGGCTGCCGGGTCCGTGGCGCCGCTCCGTCTGGGTCCGATCACCGTCGACCCGCCGGTGGTCCTCGCCCCCATGGCCGGGGTCACCGATGCCCCCTTCCGGGTGCTCTGCGCCTCTTTCGGCGGCGGGCTCTACGTCAACCAGATGGTCACCGCGCGCGCCCTCCTGGAAGGGCATCGGCGCACCTGGGACCTGGCGCGCTTCCATCCGCAGGAGGCGGTCCGCAGCCTCCAGCTCTACGGCACCGAGCCGGAGAGCCTGGGGCGGGCGGTCAGCCTCCTCGTCAAGCGCGGCCTGGTGGACCACATCGACCTCAACTTCGGCTGCCCGGCGCCCAAGGTGACCCGCCTGGGCGGGGGCGCGGCCCTGCCCTACAAGCGCCGCCTCCTGGCCGCGGTGATCCGCGCTGCGGTGCGCTCGGCGGAGGAGGCCTCGGGCGGGCGGGTGCCGGTGACGGTGAAGTTCCGCCTGGGCATCGACGAGACGCACCTGACCTACCTGGACACGGGCCGCATCGCCCGCGACGAGGGCGCGGCGATGCTGGCTCTTCATGCCCGGACGGCCCTTCAGCATTACGCGCCCAGCGCCCGCTGGGAGCACATCGCCCGGCTGAAGGAGGCGGTGCGGGACATCCCGGTCCTGGGCAACGGCGACATCTTCGCTCCCGAGGATGCCCTGGCCATGCTGAGCCAGACGGGCTGCGACGGGGTGGTGATCGGCCGCGGCTGCCTGGGCCGCCCCTGGCTCTTCCGCGACCTGGCGGACGCGATGGCCGGGCGCCCGGTCCAGCCGCCCCCGCTCCTGGGCCAGGTGGCCGACGTGGTGCGGCGCCACCTGGACCTGGTGCGCGCCTGGGCGTCAGCAGGCGAAGACCTGCGGCGGCCGGCGTTGGCCTTCCGCAAGCACCTGCTCTGGTACCTCGCCGGCTATCCGGTCGGGCCGTCTCTCCGCCACCGTGCAGCCCAGGGCCGGGGCATGGAGGACATCGACGCGGTCCTCGACGCGCTCGACCCCACGGCCCCCCTGGCCGCCAACGCGGACCGCGTCATCCGCAGCCATGCGGGGGCCATGCGGCGGGTGGCCCTGCCCGAGGGCTGGCTGGAGGATCCGGACGAGGACCTTCGCCTGGACCCGGCGCTGGAAGCGGAGGTGTCGGGGGGGTGAGGGCGCTCGCCGGGCTCGAGCTGTCGGGGGCTGACGGCGGGGTCGCCAGGTCCCCTGGTCTGCCCGCGCCCTGCCCTTCGCTCAACGACGCCGCTGCAGGAGCGGCAGGAAGCAGCGAACGTCCGTAGTCGGAGCGGCGTCGTCAGGTCCGATCGCCAGGACGGCCAGGCCTGCTTCCCCGTCCGAGAGGAAGAGCAGGTCGGCGGCGCAGCGGGGCTCTCCGGGCGGGCAGGGGCGCTGCCAGCGCAGGAGGTCGCTCCCCGAGCCGGGCGAGGCCCAGCGGTCGAGGCGCTCGGGAGCGGCGGGGCCGCTCCGGTAGAGATCCAGGCCCCCGTCGCCGGCCGTCAGGAGCAGGCCGCCGCCGGCCAGGGTCCGGCCCGCCAGGGCGCCGAGGCCCCCCCGCTGTTGGCCCAGGGCCTCGGCCGCCGAGCTGCCGGCCGGAAGACGGAGGCTGAGGAGGCGGTCGGCGTAGTCCATCGTCGTCGGGTTGTGGGTGTAGCTGGCGACGGCCAGGTGGAGGCGGTCGCCTTCGAAGGCCAGGCTGTCGGCGCGGTTGACCTTGAAGGCGTCGGTGGGCGGCGGCATCGTCCAGCGGTTGGCGACGGTGAGGCTGAGCGGGTCCAGTTCGTAAGCGAAGCCCTGGCCCTGGCCGAGGAGGCGGCCGTCGGTGGAGGCGGCCACCTGCCAGATCAGGGGGTCCTGCAGGGCCGGGCCCGCCTGCAGGCTGCCGTCGGGCAGGACGTCGATGGCCTGCAGGCCCGTGGTGCCCAGGCCCTCGACGATGCGATCGCCCACCGCCAGCAGGCTGTCGGCTGCCTTGGCCTGGCTCATCGGGGCCAGGGCCTTGGGCGCGCGGGCGTCCGACAGGTCGAAGGGCCGCAGCCCCTCGGACCAGCCGCCGACCACCAGGGTGTCGCCGACCAGGGCCAGGTTGGCGGCCTGGGGCAGGTCCAGGCGAGGCGCGGCCAAGGGGGGCTCGCCGGAGGCGCCAGCGGCGAGCGGGGGATCGAGGATCCAGAGCCCGGCGGTCGGGTCCACGCCGTAGAGCGTCGCCCGGCCCTGCCCGTCGCGATGGAGCGCCAGGCGGCCGACGGCGCCCAGGCCCGGCAGGGAGGCGGCGAGGAAGGGGCGGTCGGGCGAGATCGTGTCGAAGACCGCAAGCCCTCCCATCGGCCCGCCGCTGGCCACCAGGCGGCGGCCGTCCCACGCCATGGCCTCCGGCGCCAGGTCCATGGCGACGCTGCCCAAGGCGCGAGGTGCCGCCGGGTCGCCGAGGTCGAGCAGGCGCAGCCGCCGCTCGCATCGATCGACGAAAGCCGCGAGGGTTCCCGACAGTGCCAGGGGCCCGCCGCAGCCCCGCAGGCCCACCAGCTCGATCGCACCGCGCTCCGGCGGGTCGGCAGCGGGGTCCACCAGGGCCAGGCGGACGCGGCCACGCGCCGGCTCGAGAAGGACCAGGGCGAAAAGGCCGCGGTCGGGGTCGACGGCGGCGCCGCTGTGCCTGCCGCTGAGGCTGAGGACCACGCGGCCTGCTTCGCTCGGGTCCTGGTCGGGGCGATAGGCGACCAGCTCGGTGCCCTCCGGGGCCCTGCCGCGCAGGGTGCGAAGCAGCCAGACCGTCCGATCGTCGCCGAGGAGGGTCAGGGGGGCGGGGCCGGTGGGGACGATGCCCGCTTCGCGCAGCGGCGCCTGGCTGAGGTCGAAGCCTCCGTTGCCGCCTGCCTGGGCGAGGATCGCCAGCAGGTCGAGGGCGCCCAGCGTCTGGCCGCGGGCCGCGTCGAAGCCGGTCAGCCACAGCCGGTCGCCGACCGCGAGCAGATCCCGGGGACCGAACGCGAGTGGGTGCCGGCTCACGAGGCTGATGTCCGCCCCGGAGACCGCGAGAACGGCGAGGCCGTCGTTGCCCGCTTGGGCCAGGCTGTCGCGGTAGAGGGCCAGCAGCCGGCCCTGCCACCAGACAAGGCGGCGGACCACGCCCGGCAGGACCACGGCCGTGCCGGCGCGCCGAGGGGTGCCCGTCGGCGCCAGGTCCACCGCGACGACCTTGGGCCCCTCGGCCACGTAGGCCCAGTCGCCCTGGGTGAGGACCGGGCCGGCCTGGCCGCCGTGCTGGGCCAGGAGGCGGAGCCTCGGTTCGGACGGGACCTGGCTCGCAACAGGAGCAGCGCCGAAGGCAAGGCCGCTCAGCATGCCGAGGGCGATGATCCCGGCAAGCGGCCCCGGCGGCGGGGGGCGGCGCCGGTTCCAGCGCTGCAGGACGAGGACGATGACCAGGCCCACCGGCAAGCCCAGGGCCAGGCCCAAGGCCAGCCAGAGCAGGACGTCCGACAGGCCGAGGGTCATGGCCGGGTCATGAGCCTCCGGCCTCGCAGCGGCGGCTCAGCAGCGGGGGCACGCGGTAGCGGTCCTCGCCCTGGTCGGCCGCGAGGGCCGCCAGGATGTCCCGGACCCGTCCTGGGCCGAGGATCTCCAGCCACTCCAGGGGGCCGCGCGGGTAGCGCGTGCCCAGGCGCATCGCCTGGTCGATGGCGGCGGCGGTCGCCGTGCCGTCCATGACCGCGGTCGTCGCCTCGGCTGCCAGGCAGGCGACCATGCGCGGGAGGATGCCGCCCACCGTGTCGCCGATCCAGACGCCCGCCAGGCCCGCGGCTTGCCAGAGGGCCTCGGCCAGGGGCCTCAGGCCGGCGTCGCTCTGGCTTGCGGCCATCAGCTCCACGCAGGAGCGGCCGTCGAGGGGCGGCAGCAAGGTGAAGCCGAAGAGCCGCTCCGGCCGACCGAGCGTGCCGATGGCCGCCGCCACCCGGGTCGCGCTGACCGCCTCGGTGCAGGCGAGGAAGGGGCGGCCGGCGCGCAGCCAGCGGGCGTAGCGCGTGAGGCGCTCGGCGCGGGCGGTGTCCCAGCTCGGCTGCAGGTCGATGATCCCGTCGGCCTGCCGGGCCTCCAGCTCCAGGTGGGCGTCGGTGTCGGCGATGGCCACGTCGGCCCCGCCGGCCTGCAGCCGCTCGGCGAGCTGCCTGGCCTCCGGCTGGCCGGGGCGGCAGAGGAGGAGGACCCGGCGCACCTCGGCGGCGGCGGGCACCGAGCCTTCCCCGCCGGCCGGCCGGCTCTCGGCGTCGGCGACCAGCAGCTTGCCACTCTTGTCATAACGGTAGTAGCCCTGGCCGGTCTTGCGACCCAGCCGACCGCTGTCCACCATGGCCCGCTGGATGGGATGCGGGCGGAAGCGCGGGTCCTGGAAGAAGCCCTCGTAGACCGAGGCGGCGGCGGCGAAGTTCACGTCGATGCCGATCAGGTCCATCAGCTCGAAGGGTCCCATGGGGAAGCCGGCGTCCCGGGCCAGGCGGTCGATGGCCGCCGGCTCGGCCAGACCCTCGCCGCAGGCGCGCAGGGCCTCGCCGTAGAAGGGCCGGGCCACGCGGTTGACGATGAAGCCCGGTCGGTCGGCCGCGTCCACCGCCGTCTTGCCCCAGGCGCGGGCTAGGTCGGCCACCAGCTCGGCCACCTCGGGAGCCGTGGCCGGGCCGCGGATGACCTCGACCAGGGGCATGAGGGGGGCCGGGTTGAAGAAGTGCATGCCGCAGACCCGCTCCGGCCGGTCCAGGCCGGCGGCGATGCGGGCCACGGAAAGCGTCGAGGTGTTGGTGGCCAGGATGCAGCCCGGGCCGGCGGTGGCCGCGACCGACCGGAACAGGTCCTGCTTGATCGCCAGGTCCTCCGGCACCGCCTCGATCACCAGGTCGCAGCTCCCCAGGTCGGCCGCGTCGGTGCAGGGATGCAGGCGGGCGATGGCCGCCTGCGCCTCCTCTGGCGCCAGCTTCCCCTTGGCCGCCAGCCGGTCGAGGGCCGTGACGATGCCGGCCAGCCCGCGCTCGACGAAGGCCTCCTGGACATCGTAGAGCAGCACCGGATGGCCGGCCTGCGCGGCCACCTGGGCGATGCCGGCGCCCATGGTCCCCGCCCCGGCGACGCCGATGCGCAGCTTGAGCCTGGCTTCCGGGTCGCGCCGGGCCTCGGCCCGGCCCACGGCGTCGGTCGTCGTCTCGGTCGCCATCGCCTCAGCGCCCCCTGAACACGGGGGCGCGCTTCTCGATGAAGGCGGCCACCCCTTCCTTGTGGTCGTCGGATCGGCCGGCCAGCTCCTGCAGGATGGCCTCGTAGTCCAGGGCCTCGTCGAGGGTGGTCGCCATCGCCCGGTTCATGGCCCGCTTGGTCAGGCCGATGGCCCGCGTCGGGGCGGCGGCCAGGCGGGCGGCCAGGGCGGCGGCCTCGGCGGCCAGTTCGGCGTCAGGCACCACGCGGTTCACTAGGCCCAGGGCCAGGGCGTCCTTCGCCCCCAGCTTCTCGGCCGTGATCGCCAGCTCGAAGGCCCTGCTGAAGCCCAGCATCCGCGGCAGGAACCAGGTGGAGCCGGAGTCCGGCACCAGGCCGACGCCGATGAAGCTCTGGATGAAGCGGGCGCCCTCCGCCGCGATGCGCAGGTCGCAGGCCAGGGCCAGGCTCATGCCTGCCCCGGCCGCCACGCCGTTGACCGCGGCGATCACGGGCTTCTCCATCACGCGGATCTTGCGGATCACGCGGTTGTAGGTCCGGTCCAGGTGCTGGCGGAGGCTCAGCCGCCTGCCCGCCGCCTCGCGCTCGGCGACGGCGGCCAGGTCCTGGCCGGCGGAGAAGCCGCGGCCCGCGCCGGTCAGGACGACGCAGCGCACGCCGGGGTCCTTGTCGGCCTGCTTCAAGGCCTCGTCGAGGGCGCCCAGGAGCGCATCGTCGAAAGCGTTCAGCTTGTCGGGGCGGTTGAGGGTCAGGGTGGCCACACCGTCGGCTACCTGGACCAGCAGGGTCTCGCTCATGGTCGCTCACCTCCTCGGGGTCGCGCGGTCGGGTCCGGACGGTTCAACGGCCTTTCCAGACCGGCTTTCGCTTCTCGACAAAGGCCCGCATGCCCTCCTTCTGGTCCTCGGTGGCGAAGAGCAGGTAG
>WBZV01000433.1_pt1 | contig 25265 bp, 21 predicted proteins | sample 5204221 | NCBI WGS metagenome assembly WBZV01 (sample SAMN12344360, study PRJNA552823) | activated sludge metagenome | biome: Activated sludge suspended growth; feature: Nitrification reactor; material: Wastewater; isolation source: activated sludge from nitrification reactor of wastewater...
ACCGAATCCGACACAATCGACGAATCCTATTTGTTCCTGCAGTCGCCGACGATGGGCCAGTTGATCATCGGTGATGAGAACAACGCCGGCTACCTGCTGCACGTTACCGCGCCTGATGGCGGTATCAGCCTCGACTCCGGCGACCTCTGCAACCTGCGGGCCTTCGAGACCGGTACCGGAACGCAGCAGGCAACCAATTACGGCGGTCTCGGCGCGAACCTCTTCGATTCGCCGACCTGCACCACCAACCTCCGAATTAATGACAACGACTCCGGCAAGTTTACCTACATCACGCCGCGGTTTGCCGGCTTCCAGGCGGGCGTTTCGTACATCCCGAACCTCGAGTCGGGCGGCGACAACAACAGCGCGCTGACGGCCGTCGGCACAGGTGATAACGGCCGGAACAGCGGTCTTTCCAATGGCGTAGCCGGTGGTCTGAATTACACCGAAACCTTTGGTGACTTTGGTGTGCAGAGCTCGGTCGGCGCGATGTGGGCAGAGTCGTTCTCAGGCGGTGCCAACGGCTCCAACGCCAATCTGCTGGCCTACAACGCGGGCGCGCAGTTCAGCATCGCGGGCTTCAGCTTCGGCGGCGCTTGGTTGTACGTTCCGCAAGGCCAGCGCGGCGTTCTGACCGCAGCACAGGCGGCGAGCACGGGTGGCACCGCCGGCAGCCCGATCCGCTCGAACGGCACGAGCTGGACGGCGGGTGCCGCGTATGAATTCGGCCCGTACAAAATCGGTATCGACTACATGAAGGGCGACAACAATAAGACGACCGCAGGCGGCAAGGATCGCCTGGAGCAGGCGATCCTCTCCGGAACCTATACCATGGGGCCCGGCATCCGACTGGTCGGCGGCGTCATGTACTACGACTGGGAAGAAGAAAACAATATGTCGAAAAACAACGGCATCGGTGGGCTGACCGGTCTGAAGCTCGCCTTTTAGCAAGAAGAGCATTCTTTTCGGAACTGAAAGGGCGGTCCATGACCGCCCTTTCTTTTCACGCCTCGGGACGTTACGAGGTTTGCCATGAGTGGGATCCTCTGGCTGGCTTCGTATCCGAAATCCGGCAACACGTGGCTGCGGGCCTTCCTAGCCAACTACCTCGCCGACACGCCCGGCCCCGTGGACATCAATTCCCTTCCCGACTTCGCTTACGGCGATATGCGCGCGGAGTATTACGCGCAAGTGTCGGGGCAGCCCGCCGCGGAACTCCCCTGGACCGACATCAACGCGCTACGCCCCCGTGTTCACGACTTTCTCGCCCGCTCCAGGCCTGGGATTGTCTTCGTCAAGACACATACCTTGCTGACCATCCTGGAAGGTGTGCCAACCATCACCCCTGATGCCACCGCTGGCGCCATCTACGTCATCCGCAACCCGTTCGATGTCGCGGTGTCGTTTGCCCACCACTACGGCTTGACGATCGACGAGGGCGTCCGCGCCCTCTGCCTGCCCGAATTGCGAATCGAACCCAAGACCGGACACATCCCCCAGATCATCTCCGACTGGTCCACCCATGTCGAAAGCTGGATTCGCCCGCCGGGCCTGCAGCGGCTGACGCTGCGGTATGAAGACATGCTCGCAGCACCGCAGGGCACCTTCGGAAGGGTGCTGGATTTCCTCCAGATGCCGAAGGACCGGGAGCGCCTGAAGCGGGCAATACGGCATTGCTCGTTTCGCGTCCTGGCCGAACAGGAGCGCAAACGCGGTTTCGTCGAGCGGCCGCGCAACGCCGACAGATTTTTTCGCAAAGGTGGGGCCGGCGGCTTCCGGGACGACCTTTCCACCGAACAGGTGGCGGCGCTCATCGATCGACACAGGCCGATGCTGCGGGAGCAGCGATATCTCGACGACCACGATCAGTTGCTAATCTGAACGGCACGACGAGAGGATTCGCTACGGCTCCGGTTTCGGCTAGGCTGCGGGGCGGTCAACCGGAAACAGTCATGCGGACAGGTACGGTTCCCCCGGGACAGACGAAGGCACGCCGAGACGCGGGGAAGCCGGCGCTTGTTCTGCAGGCAGCGGTTCAGGAACATCGGGCCGGCCGGCTGGGTGAAGCCGCCGTCCTTTACCGCCGCCTCCTCAAGGCACAGCCGCGGCATCCGGACGCCCTGCACCTTCTTGCGCTGGTCGAGCATGCGGGCGGTGCCCATACCGAGGCTTTGCGATTGGTCGAGCGGGCCATCGCCGCCGCCGGTAACGTCGCCGCGTTTCACGTCGCACGCGGCACGATCCTCGCGGCTTTGGATCGAAGCGAAGCCGCCGCCAAGGCCCTTCATCGTGCCCTCGCCATCGATCCCAAGCATGCCGAAGCCTGGAACACGCTGGGAAATCTTCGCCAGACGGCAGGCGAGCGGACATCCGCCGAAACGGCCTACCGGCAGGCTCTGGCCCTGCGGCCGGATTACCCGGAGGCGTTGAGCAACCTCGGCAGCTTGCTCCGGGCACAGGGCCGCCTGGAGGATGCCGAGGCAGCGCTGCGCCGGGCGATTGCCCTCCGCCCGAATTTTGCCAATGCGCTGGCAAACTTGGGCCTCGTCTTGCAGGAGCAGGCCCTCTGGACGGAGGCGCTCGGCGCCTATGAACGTGCGCTCGCTGCCGATCCCGGACACCCTGCGGCCCATGGCAACCGTAGCATGCTGCTGCTGTTGCTGGGCCGGTTGGAGGAGGGGTTTGGCGAGTATGAATGGCGCTGGCGGATGCCGGGCTTCGCCACTCCTGGCCGCACCTTCGCCCAACCGGTATGGGACGGAGAGGGACGGCCCGGCGAAACCGTGTTTATTCATGCCGAACAGGGGCTTGGCTCGGCGATCCAGTTCGTGCGCTATCTCGCGCTCGCAGCGGCGCGTGGCGTCCGCGTGATCCTCGAATGCCAGCCACCGCTGCTGCAACTCTTCCGCCAGTCGCTGGCCAGACCGGAAGGGCCGGTCGCCCAACTCATCATCAAGGGAGAGCCACTCCCAGCCTTCGACCGGCACGCTCCATTGATGAGCCTGCCGCACCTGCTGGGAACAACCCTCGCGACCATTCCCGCGGAGATCCCCTATCTGCGCGCCGAGGATCGCGACATCGCCGACTGGCACGCCCGTCTGGCCCAGGCGACGCGGCCGCGGATCGGCCTGGTCTGGGCGGGCAACCGGCGCCATGAGAACGATCGCAACCGCTCGATGCCAGCGGTGGCGCTGGCGGGGCTGATCGCCGGTTGCGACGCTACCTTCTTCAGCCTTCAGATTCCCGCGAGCGCCGACGACCTCGCCGCCTTTCCGGCCGGACGCGTCATCGATCTCGCACCTCATCTGCCGGATTTCGCCGCCACCGCGGCGGCACTGCACGCTCTGGATCTGGTGATTTCGGTCGATACCGCCACAGCGCACCTCGCCGGTGCCCTCGGCCGGCCCGCCTGGCTGCTGCTGCCGTTCATCCCGGAGTGGCGCTGGCTGCTCGACCGGACGGATAGCCCGTGGTATCCGAGCCTGCGCCTGTTTCGGCAGACATCCCCGGGCGACTGGAGCGGCGTGACCGACCGCGCCACGGCAGCGCTCCACCGCTGGGTCGCACGCCGATGACGAATGCGCGCAAGCGCTCTGCCAACCGGCCTGGCCAACCGAGCGGAGCGGGCAAAGAGATCGCCCGACTGCTGGCCGAGGGTGTCCGCCTGCATCGCCAGGGCGAACTACGTCGCGCCGACGCCTGCTACCGCCGGACGCTTCGGCTGGAACCCCGGCAGGCCGATGCGCTGCATCTGGCCGGCGTGATTGCCCATCAGACGGGCGATCAGGCCCAGGCGCTGAGCCTCATCGATGAGGCCCTCGCGGTCGATTCGCGGCAGGCGCCGTTTCACAATTCCCGCGGGGTGGTTCTGCTCGCGCTGGACCGACCCGTTGAGGCCGAGGCCGCCTTTGCGCGCGCTCTCGCCAGCGATCCTCTCTACGCCGAGGCGCTAAACAATCGAGGCAACGCCCTGCAGCGGCAGGAGCGATATGGCGAGGCCTTGACCGCCTACGACCGCGCAGTGGAGGCACAGCCGGCCTACGCCGAGGCCTGGTGCAATCGCGGCCGCGCGTTGCAGTTTGATGGGCGGCCGGAGGAAGCGATCGCCAGCCTGCAAAAGGCGCTGGAGCTTCGGCCCGGCTGGGCGAAAGCCTGGCGCTACCTCGGCGACGCGGTGGCCGCCGCAGGGGACCTTGCCGAAGCGGAGGCCAGTTACCGGCGGGCAGCGGCAGCGGATTCGGCGGACGCACAGTCCCGCGCCTCCCTCGCGGCACTGCTGGAGCGGGGCAACCGGCTGGACGAGGCACTCGTCGCCGCCGATGCCGCCGTCGCGGCTGACCCCATGATCCTGCGGGCCTCGGTGACGGCGGCGAAGGTCCTGCGCCGGCTCGGCCGGCCGAAAGACGCGCTTGCCCGTCTCCCAAGGGTCACCACCGGCGCCGCGCCCCTCGACGAGCGGGCCGCCGCCGCCTTCGAGCGGGGGCAGATTCTGGACAGGCTGGGAGACTATCGCGAGGCTTACTCGGCCTTTGTCGAAGGAAATCGCCTGCTCGCCGAGACTTCGGCGGCCCGCTGCATCGATCGCTCCATTTTTCCCGACATGATTGCCAGACTCCGCGCCTGCTTCACCCCGGCGTGGGTCGCTGGCTGGACATCCCCTCCAGACGACTCGGAGCCTCCGCCGCTTTTTCTCGTGGGCTTCCCCCGGTCCGGCACGACGCTGCTCGACCAGATCCTCGATTCCCATCCCTCCCTGACGACGATGGAGGAGAAAGACGCCCTCGATCAGGTGCGCCGGGCGGTCCAGGCGCTCCCCGGAGGCTATCCTGAGGCGCTTGCCGGCATGAGCGCCGAAACACTCGCCGAACTCCGCCGGCTCTATCGCGCCGAAGCACGCCGCCACGTTGGTGACCTCGGCCAGCGCATCCTGGTGGACAAGATGCCGCTCAACACCATCGATACCGGCCTGATCCACCGGCTGTTTCCGCGGGCGCGCATCCTGCTGGCGCTGCGTCACCCGTCCGACGTGGTGCTCAGCGGCTTCATGCAGGCGATGCAGCCGAACGCGGCGATGGTCCTGTTCGACAGCCTCTTTTCGACGGCCCGCTTCTACGCACAGGTGATGGACCTCTGGCACCATTACCGCAGCGTGCTGCCGCTTTCGGTGGCGAGCACCCGCTACGAAGATTTGGTGACCGATCTGGCGGGCGAGACACGGCGCATTCTCGCCGGCCTCGACCTGCCATGGGACGACGCCGTGCTCGGTTACGCCGAGCACGCCAAGACCCGGGCGATCTCGACCCCGAGCTATCACCAGGTGGTTCAGCCGATCTATCGCCGGTCGGTGGATCGATGGCGCAACTACGCCTTCGCATTCGACGAGGTGCTGCCGGTGCTCCAGCCGTTCCTCACGCGGTTCGGTTATGTACCGCCGGATCCCGCGGCCCCCTGACCGCGGCGGGACAGGGCGCCGATCGCCGCGAACCCCGCCGCACCGCTGTTCAGCAACCGCCGGGCGCGCGCTTCGTCGATGCCGCCTAGCGCGTACGCGGGCAGCGGGCTGAGGCCGACGAGGCGGGCGAAACGCAACGGCCCGATCGGCTGCGCCTGCGGATGGCTGGCGGTGGCAAACACCGGCCCGACAATGACGACGTCGGCCCCCAGGGCCGCGGCTCGGCGGATCGCGCTGGCGGAGTGCGCAGCTGCCGACACCACCATGCCGGGGCGGCGCGAAAGGCGCCAGAGCCGTGGACCCCCGCGAACCATTTTCTCCGACAGATGCAGCCCGTCGGCCTGGCGCGCCAGATTCTCGTCGGCCGCGACCAGCAACGTAACCCGCCGGCGCCGGCAGACCGGCCGCAACTGCCGGACCAGTTCGGCGCGCCGCGTGGCGTCGATCTCGCGAACAATGACGGCACTGTTCGCCGGAAGCCTCTGCACCGCGGGCAGGGGGTCTGGCAGACGATGGCTGTCCGTCATCAGCACCAGTCGGGGCAGGCTCGCGGCGATGCGCGGGCGTTTGAGCCGTCTCGCCAGGTCTGCTAGGCTCGGGCCGCGCATTTTCACGACAGGGACCCCGACACGCCGTGACCCTGACCCAGCCCGCCGACACCGCCGACCCGCCCGGCGTCGCCGCCAACCTCGCGGCCGTCCGCGCCGAAATTGCTGCCGCGGCGCAGGCTGCGGGGCGCGCCCCGAGCGAGGTAACGCTGGTCGCCGTCAGCAAGACCCATCCGGCGCCGATCATCGCGCGGGCGCTGGACGCCGGCCATCGCGTCTTCGGTGAAAACCGTGTGCAGGAGGCCGACACCAAATGGCCCGCATTGCGGAAGGCCTATCCCGATATCGCCCTGCACCTGATCGGCCCCCTGCAACGCAACAAGGTGCGGCGTGCCGTTCGCCTGTTTGACGTTATTGAGACCATCGACCGGCCGGACATCGCGCGGGCGGTGACGGAAGCGGGACGGGCGGAAGGCCGCGTACCGGATGTGTTCGTGCAGGTTAATACCGGCGAGGAACCGCAGAAGGCCGGTGTCTTCCCCGAAGCCACCGATGCCCTGGTCGCCGCGTGTCGGGAACTCGGCCTGACCGTGCGCGGGCTGATGTGCATCCCGCCGGTGGACGAGGAGCCGTCGTTGCACTTTGGCCTGCTGCGCCAGATCGCGAGACGCAACGGGCTCGACGAACTGAGCATGGGGATGAGCGGAGATTTCGACGTGGCGATTCACTTCGGGGCAACCCTGGTTCGCGTCGGCACCGCGATCTTCGGAGAACGTTCAGCGCAAGAAGAATAGCATCGGCCCGCCCTAAAGGCCGATGCGGATGTGGTCACCCGGTCCGCTGGCCGCGACCAGCGCGGCGAGATCGTTGAGAGCGACAGCGACACAGCCCTCGGTGGGCGCGTAGTCCGGTCTTGCCACGTGCAGGAAGATCGCACTGCCGAGACCCGGCACGACCGGATCGTCGTTCCAGCCGATGACCGCCAGCAGATCGTAAAGACCGTCCTCGCGCCAAAGCCGCTCATGCGAGCCGGCAAAGGGCAGGCGGACCGGCTGATTGTAGGCGGGGTATGTGGGATCGTCGCACCATCCCATTTCCGCTTCGATGGGTGTGATCGCCAAGACGGTCGGCGGCGGCGTGATCCGATCCGGGCGATAGAAGACGCGACGCAGCGGAAAACAGCCGATCGGCGTGCCGCCGTCCCCCTCACGCTTGCCGAGACGGACACCGCCCCGCCCCAGGGCGCACCGCACCCGGTGGCCGGGCCACGAAAGCGTGCCGCCGCTATCGACCAGGATCTCCATTTCGCCGGAGTGGGCCGTTCCGGGCTACAGCAGGTGGCCGCTGCGGCCGGCCTTGGTGCGCATGTAGACCTCGTTGTGGCGGTTGCTGGGAAAGGCGTGCGGGACCCGTTCGACGACGCCGATCCCGCAGCGCGCCAGCCCATCCACCTTCTCCGGATTGTTAGTCAACAGCCGCACCTGTGGAAAGCCCAGCTGGCGGAGCATGTGTGCCGCGGGAATATAGACACGCTCGTCGGCATCGAAACCGAGCTGCTCGTTGGCCTCGACCGTATCGAAGCCGCGCTCCTGCAATTCGTAAGCCCGCAGCTTGTTCACCAGTCCGATGCCGCGCCCTTCCTGCGCCAGATAGAGCAACAGGCCGCCGCCCGCGCTGCTGATTTCCCGGATGGCGCCGCGCAGCTGATCGCCGCAATCGCAGCGCAGGCTGCCCAAGAGATCGCCGGTGAAGCACTCCGAATGCAGACGCGTCAACACCGGCGCCGGCGGTTGCGGATCGCCGATGACCACCGCCAGGTGCTCGAGACCCCCATCCAGAGGCCGGAAGGCGATAATCCGTGCGTTCTCGGCGCCCACCAGCGGCACACGGGCCTCGCTCACCGGCTTCAAGGTGCGCGCCGCGGTAAAGTCGTATTGGAAAACGTCGCCCGCATCGACCCACAGCAGCCCGTGGCGACTGACCCATCTCGCCAGATCTTCGGCATCGGGGTCGCGGACTGGTGCGACCATGGCCGCTGGGAGCAGCCGCGCCGTCTTGGCCAGCAGGACCGCTGCGCTTTCGCAGGAGTAAGCGCCCGCTTCGCTGATGCCCCCGAATGCCACCGGCTCGGTCAGCGACGAGGACAGGGGATCAGCCAGTGCATGCACGGCATCGGCGCTGGGGACGCTGGCAAACGAGACGATGGCGGGCCGGAGGCCTGCGCCCGCCAGTCCGAGGACCGACGCCCGCCGCGCCGTTAACACGAGAAGCGGCTCAGCGGCGGCGGTATCATGCAGCGCCTGCAGGCTTTCCGACGTAACCGCTTCCGCCGCAAGCGCCAGCACGGCCGCTCCGCCGCCACCACTCACGACCACGGGCCGTCCGCGCCGCAGGTCGGCAACGGCGCGCTCCACGGAACGCAGACTGGCCGGTTCTCGCGAAACCGGAACCGGGACAACATGCAGGCGGTTCATCTCGCCGCGAACTCCTCTCGCCGCAAACACCTTAGCGGCCAGCGCTCGACGACAAAAGTGTCGATCCTGTCAGATGGCGCGCCCGATCCGGCGCCATGGTGCTATTGCCGGTCAAATGCGCTACTGTTACAGCTTGCGTGAGTTACAAAATAAGCGAAGTGAGGCTGAACGTGACCTCCACAAGGCGGGTCCTGCTTGTTGACGACGATGAGACATTGCTGGAGATGCTCTCCGAGCAGCTCCGCGAACATGAGGACTTCTCGACGACGGTCGTCGGCACCGCCGCCGAGGCGCTGGCGCTGGTGCGGTCCGAGCATTTCGATGTCATCATTCTGGATGTCGGCCTGCCCGATATGGATGGCCGCGACCTCTGTCGCCTGATGCGCAATCAGGGCGTCAAATGCCCGGTCATCATGCTGACCGGGGCCGACACCGAGGCCGATACGATCGTTGGTCTGGAAGCCGGAGCCAACGACTACATCACCAAGCCGTTTCGGCTGGGCGTCTTCGCAGCCCGGTTGCGCGCCCACATCCGCCAACACGAGCGCAGCGACGACGCCGTGTTCAACGTCGGCCCCTATGCCTTCAGGCCGGGCGCCAAGCTTTTGGTCAATCCCGCGACCCGCAAGAAGATCCGGTTGACCGACAAGGAAACCGCCATTCTGAAGTTTCTGTATCGGTCGGGTGACCGCGTCGTCGGTCGCGACGTTCTGCTCGACGAGGTCTGGGGATACAGCGCCGGCGTGACCACCCATACCCTGGAGACCCATGTCTACCGCCTGCGGCAGAAGATCGAAACAGACCCCTCCAAGGCTCAAATTCTCGTAACCGAAGCCGGAGGGTATCGCCTGGTGCCGTAGGCCGGGGTGAAGGATGGCGACTGCATAAATCGAGACACCGGATCGGGCGCAAAGCAGGCTCCCGAAACGTAACGGATTTGTCCAAAGGGAGGGGGTCGATGTCGAACGCGGGTAGTACACGGGTCGGACGGCGGTGGCTTCTTGGCAGCACCGCGGCGTTGGCAGCAGCGGGACCTCTCATGGTGCCGGTGCTGGCTTGTTCCGCTGCCACTTGGCGCCAGCGCCGTTGTCAAGGGCGGCAGTATCGACGTTCCGGGCTTCCACGCCTTGTGCGTGCCTAGCGGGATGTTGATCGGGAGACCCACTGGGTCTTTTTCGCCTTCATCCTCAACTGGCGTTCGCCTGCGGAGACGGACCCGAAGACCGTGGCTGAATTCGCGGAAGGCGTCAGCCAAGCAATGCAAATCGTGAAGGAAAAGCTGACGCTATAGGCCACCTGGGAGACGTCGCCAGAACCGAATGTCCTTGCTAGCGGACGTCCTTCCGCCGCCAGCCCTGCGCCACCCGAAATCTTTCTCCAGTAAATCGCGAGATTGCGGCAGTGGACGCAACCTGATGTCCGGCGTCTTTAAGCACAGGCAAAAAAAAGCGCCCGGCCAGGGGGGTTAACCGGGCGCTCTAAGCTTTCTTTGCGAAAGCTCTCGGATGGCAGGGGAACCATCCGGAAGGAGATCTCCAATTCGAGATCTATCCTGCACTCTGACAGGTGGTTTCGTATTTAGTTTCGCCAAATGCTGCGATTGCAGTGCAGCCATGCGCCAATTGCATGGATCAAAAACGAACCGCATGCGTATTACGTTCGTCAGGGAGATTGCCGGCTTGGAAATTGGCTCGTCGTCCGGGGGTCCTTGAAAACGAACGTCGAGGCGTCAATCGCCACATTAAATGTGGGCTCCAGGAGGGTAACCAGCGTCGTCACTCCCTGTGCGTCGATCACCGCCCATTGCCTGAGCATTGCCGTCTGTTCGTCGAACACCAGCAGAATGGACCCCTCGCCCTGCGCGGCGGTGCGCGTAACCCCAACACTGACCGCTCCCAGCGATCTCTCAAACGAGGTGACCGTCAAGTTCTCGTCTTCGAGCGAGAGATGCTTTTCCAATAGGATTCCGGCCGGCGTCGAGCTGAGAGGAATGTGGCTGACCTGCTCCAGCCGGCGATCGTAGTAAACCAGGAACGTGCCATCGGCCACGATCAGCATCTGCGCTGGCGGCTCATAATCGATCCGCAGTCGGCCGGGCCGTTCCATGAAGAGCTCACCGCTCGCCGTTTCGCCGTTGGAGGAGTTCTGACGGAAACGCGCGTGCACCGTGCGCACCGCGTTCAGGTTGGCTTCGATCCGGCGGAGCTGAGCAAGGGCCTCCGCATCGAGCACCAGGTCCGGCGAGAACTTCGCCGAGGCTCCCTCCGTCATCAGCATCACGAGTAGGAGCGGAGCCAGCATAAGCGAGCCCCTCATCACGGCCCACCAACCCTGAAGCCGCCCCAATGCCGAACCCATCGTCATGAAACACCTAACGCTTCGGCGCGAACGCCCCGAATCCAACCGTCCCGGCGGCTCCGGTCACCGGATCATCGGTGCCCAAAGGTTCAGACGGCACGCTCGCCTTGCAGAATCTCCCGGCGCCCTACCCGGTCGGCCTTGCTGACCAACCCCTCGGCCTCCATCCGTTCGACGAGACGGGCCGCGCGGTTATATCCGATCTGCAAACGCCGCTGCACAAAGCTGGTGGACGCCTTGCCATCGCGCAAGACCACTTCCACGGCTTCGCGGTATAGCGCGGCGGTTTCGCTGTCATCCTCCTCGGCAATGGCCGGCTGGGAATCGCTCTCTTCGTCCGCCTCTGTCACCGCCTCGATGTATTGCGGTTCGCCCTGGGCCTTCAGCGCCCTGACCACCGCTTCCACCTCGCCGTCCGAGACGAAGGGGCCGTGGACGCGAGTCACCTTGCCGCCTGGTGCCATGAACAGCATATCGCCCTGACCGAGAAGCTGCTCCGCCCCCTGCTCACCGAGAATTGTCCGGCTATCGATCTTAGACGTAACCTGGAAGCTAATACGTGTCGGGAAGTTCGCCTTGATGGTTCCGGTGATGACATCGACGGACGGCCGCTGAGTGGCCATGATCAGATGAATACCGGCGGCCCGCGCCATCTGCGACAGACGCTGCACCGCCGCCTCGATGTCCTTGCCGGCGACCAGCATGAGGTCGGCCATTTCATCCACGACAACGACGATCTGCGGCAGTGGGTCCAGATCCAATTCCAGTTCCTCGAACCGCGGTTTGCCGTCGTCATCGAAGCCGGTCTGGACCCGCCGTTTCAGCGTCTCACCCTTCGCCTTCGCCTCGGCAACGCGCGCATTGAAGCCGGTGATATTGCGCACGCCCAGTTGCGACATCGACCGGTAGCGTTCTTCCATCTCGCGCACCGTCCATTTCAAGGCCACCACCGCCTTGCCCGGCTCGGTGACGACCGGCGCCAGCAGGTGCGGAATGCCGTCGTAAACGGACAGCTCCAGCATCTTCGGGTCGATCAGGATCAGTTTGCAGCTCTCGGGAGCCAACCGATACAGAAGCGACAGGATCATCGCATTGATCCCGACGGACTTGCCCGAACCGGTTGTCCCGGCGATCAGCAGGTGGGGCATGCGGGCCAAATCGACGATCACGGGGGCACCGGCGATGTCCTTGCCGAGCGCCAGCAGCAGAGATCCGCCAGCCCGTTCAAGCGCTTCGGATGCCAGCAATTCGCGCAGCCCCACTTTTTCACGCCGCAGGTTCGGCAGTTCGATGCCGATGGCGTTGCGTCCGGGAACGACCGCCACCCTGGCCGAGACCGCACTCATCGACCGGGCGATGTCGTCGGCGAGCGCGATCACCCGCGAGCTTTTGGTACCAGGCGCAGGCTCGAGCTCGTAAAGAGTGATAACGGGGCCGGGGCGTACCTTCAGAATATCGCCGCGCACCCCGAAATCGTCGAGCACTGTTTTCAGCATAACGGCGTTCTGCTCCAGGGCGCTGCGGCTTACCGCATCGACGGCCGGCAGCGGCGCGGGCATCTGCAAAAGATCGAGTGGCGGTAGGCGGTACCGCTGCGGCGCTTGGAAATCGAGCGCTCCCTGCGCTTCCTCGCCCGCCTTGCGACTCGGCCGCGCGGCCCCGGCCTGCGAATCGACGACGCGGGTACGGGGAGCTGGCGGCGCTGCCGAACCCCGGTTTCGCGATATGACCGGCTCGGGCCGCTGCCGCTCGCCGTAAGGCGCTTCGGCGACGCCGTCACCGAGCAGGCTTGCATGCAGGCGTTCCCCAAAGTTGCGAACGGTGCCGGCCGTGCGCCGGGCGCCCGCCCAGCCGTTGAGCAGCGTGCGGTACAGCAAGCGCCAATCGCCGAGGGAAACCCCCATGCCGAAGCCCAACAGCCCCAGACCGCCGGCAAACGATACCAGGGCCAGGGATGCCGGCCCGAGCAGGGGGCCAAGACTGACCGCCCTGGTCGCCGTGCCCAACGCCAGTTCGCCGAACGCGCCTCCGGAGCCGGCCGCCACCGGCCAGCCGGGAAGGGCCGGCACCGTGGCGAGTGCCACCGACAGCAGACCGACGGCAAGAAATAGCGCCAGGGCCTGCCAGCCCAACCCTCGCATCGGGCGACGACCGAGCAGACGCCAAGCCCAGCCGAACAGACCCAGAACCGGGACCAAAGCCGCCCACCCGAAACCGTGAAGGAGAATGTCGGCGATGAATGCGCCCGGCCGGCCGAACAGATTGAGTGTGGGCAGGCCCGTGGCATGGTTGAACGACGGATCGCCCGGATCAAAGCTTGCGAGGGCCAAAAAAAGCACCAGGCCGGCAGCAAACAGCGCACACCCGCCCGCGTCTGCACAACGCCGCTTCAAATATGGAATGGCCCCCGCGGGCAGTATCGCAAGCGTCCCGGTTCGAATCATTGCGGCGCTCGTCTTGGATAGTGAAAGACTGTTTTTTATAGGGCGTTACGAAGTCTTCTTAAAGCCTCTTCTGTGCGAGGCAGATCATCGACCAGCGCCATCCGGATGTAGCGGCGGCCGGGATTGCTTCCGTCCCCGCAATCCCTTGCCAGATATGCCCCTGGCAGGACGCGCAGGGCCTGTTCTTGCCAGAGCGTGCGGGCCGCCGCCTCGCCATCGCCGACGTCGAGCCAAAGGAAAAAGCCACCCGCTGGCCGATAAAACCCGAATCTCCCGCCGAGCAGGCGCTCCGCCAGATCGAATTTGGTCCGGTAGAGCGCACGGTTGGCCAAGGCATGCGCATCGTCGTCCCACAGCGCGGCGGACGCGGCCAGAACCGGCAGCGGCAGAGTAGCGCCGCCGAAGGATCGCAGCCGACGGAAGGCTGCGATCAGGTGGGCGTCACCGGCAACGAAGCCGGAGCGCAGGCCCGGCACGCTGGAACGCTTCGACAAGGAATGAAAGACGAGAACGTTATCGAGACTGCCGCCGAGCGCGGCACAAACGGCCAGCGCTCCGGTCGGCGGCTCCCGGTCCCAGATGTCGGCGTAACACTCGTCCACGCACAAAACGAAGTCGTGGGCGCGGGCCAGCAGCACGGCTTCGCGCAGCAGTTTCGCAGACGCCACCGACCCCTGCGGGTTCGCCGGCGAACACAGATAGAGCAGGGCGGTCCGGGTGAGCGTCGGGGTGTCGAGGGCGCCCAGATCGGGGAAGAAGCCGGTCTCGCGGTCTGCTGACAGAAAGACCGGCTCGGCATGGGCAAGGACGGCAGCGCCGAAATACACCTGATAGAACGGGTTCGGCATCAACACGACCGGCGGCGACCCGGTCTTCGGCTGGGGAACGGCCACCTGCGCGATCAGGAAAAGACCCTCGCGGGTCCCCGCGAGCGGAAGCACGTGGCGATCCGGATCAATCAGGCCGTCCGGTAGCCCATCGTGCCGGCGCAGCCAGCCGGCAACAGCTCGACGGAAATCAGGCGTGCCTTCGATCGGAGGATAGCGGCCCCAGTCTGCCGCCGCCGCTGCCAGCCTCTCCGCCACGACCGGCGGCGGTGGATGGCGCGGTTCCCCCACCGAAAGGACCAGCGGCTGCAGCCCCGGCGGCGAGTCAATGCCATCCAAGAGGGCGCGCAGCCGGTCGAACGGATAATCGGCAAGCCGATCGAGCAGCGGGTTTTTCATGGCGCCGATGCTAGCCGCGCGGGGTGGGAGGCTCAATCTTTCGCAACGTGGGCGCGAACACTTTCCAGGGAAAATGAAGAGGCCGGAGGACATATTCCTCCGGCCTCAGGCCTTTGCGGTCCAACGGGGAGAGCGGAGCCGTTCTGCTGCCGCGCAAGCCCGATCGATAGGCGCGTTAGTGGATTGTTTCTCCGTGCAGGCTGAGGTCGAGACCGGCGACCTCCTGTTCCTCGGTCACCCGAAGCCCGATGATCAGATCGATGATTTTGAGGATGATGAAGGTGACGACGGCAGCGTAGACAATGGTGACGATCACGCCCTCGATCTGTGTCCACACCTGCCCGGGGTTGCCATACAGCAAGCCCGCGATGGGATTACCGCTTGCGTCGTTGCCGCCGATCGCCGGATCGGCAAAAACGCCGGTGAGGATCGCGCCGACGATGCCGCCCATCCCATGCACGCCGAACACGTCCAGAGAGTCGTCGTATTTCAGGGCGTTTTTCAGCCAGACCGAAGCCGCGAAGCAAACAAAGCCTGCGACGAATCCAAGGATGAGCCCGCCCGTCGGATTGACGAAGCCCGACGCCGGCGTGATCGCCACCAAGCCTGCGACCGCTCCGGAGATGATACCGAGCACACTCGGTTTGCCGCGCGCCAGCCATTCAGTGAACATCCACGCCATGGCCGCGGCCGCGGTGGCGATCTGCGTGACGGTCATCGCCATTCCGGCGCGCGGACCTGCGGCAACCGCCGAGCCGGCGTTGAAGCCAAACCAGCCGACCCAGAGCAAGGATGCGCCGATCAAGCTGAGAATCAGGTTATTCGGCGCCATGTTCTCGCTGCCGTATCCCGAGCGCTTGCCGATGACAATGCAGGTGACAAGCCCGGCGATGCCGGCGTTGATGTGCACGACCGTGCCGCCCGCGAAGTCGAGCACGCCACCGCCGCCGAGGAATCCGCCGCCCCACACCCAGTGGGCAATCGGGTTGTAGACAACCACCGACCAGATGCCGAGAAACCATAACAACGCCGAGAACTTCATGCGGTCGGCAAATGCTCCGGTGATCAGCGCCGGGGTAATGATGGCGAATGTCATCTGGAACATCATGAACACCGACTCTGGAATCGTCGGCGCAAGTGCGTTGGTCGAGGTCATCGTCATACCCGACAGAAAGACGCGGTCGAGTCCGCCGATATAGGTCTGGAACTCACCACCGTCGCCGAACGCAAGACTGTAGCCGATAACCATCCACAAAATGGTGACAAGACAGCAGCAGGCGAAGCTCTGCATCGCCATCGCCAGGACATCCTTCTTGCGGACCATTCCGCAGTAAAAAAGCGCCAGTCCAGGGATTGTCATGAGAAGAACAAGCGCTGTCGAGGTCAGCATCCACGCGGTGTCGCCGGTATCCAGCACCGGCTCGGCAGCAATGACGGCAGCTTCTTCGATGACGGTCGTCGCCTCTTGAGCAGACGCGCCGGCCATCATGGCAAGGACCGATATCGCCACGAGCCCACCTGGCCCGAGAAGTTTCAGTAGGGAACGCATTGATTGGCTCTCCTGGAAATCGATGATTGGGTTATCGGTCCACGCGGACCTTTGACTTTTTCCCTCTCGGCCGGCGGCAACCCGCCCGTTGAGATTGCCATCGCTAACGGCACCCCTGGGTCTTTCGATGTTGCCGTGCGTTTCTCAAACTCCGTGCCAGTCCCGGCTGCACATCAGCAACCGCCTGAATCAACGCCAATTCCCTGTGCGAAGGGGAGATTGCGGGGCGGACCGGAAGACCTTGCCCCCTGCACAATAATTCGGCGGCACGGTTGCGCTTGAGCATTTGACGGGCAACTCTCGGCGGCGTGGGCGTTCAAATGGCAGCCGCGCGCGCTACAAAGCGTCACCGTCGACGTCACCCGTACGGATCCGGTAGGCGCGCTCGATGTCGTAGACAAAGATCTTCCCGTCGCCGATCTTCTCGGTCCGCGCTGCCGTTTGCACGGCTTCGATGACCCGTTCAATCAAATCGTCGGGGACGACAACTTCGATCTTCACCTTGGGCAGAAACTGGACCGTGTACTCAGCGCCGCGATAGATCTCGGTCTGACCCTTCTGGCGGCCGAAGCCCTTGACCTCGGTCACCGTCATGCCCTGGACACCGAGCGACGTCAGCGCCAGGCGGACATCATCGAGTTTGAATGGCTTGATGATGGCGATTATCATTTTCATGCTATTAATCCCTCTGTCCTGAGCGTCGCCGGATCGCCGACCGGAGCGATCCGGCGCGGCAGCACCTTGGCAAGCCGCGCAAATCGCACCGAGCGGCGAAAAGCGCCGCAACAGTCGGTCGAATATCCGATCGGTGTCTTCACGAAGCGTGCCAGTTCGCTTAGAGTCGGCAAAACTGTTGCAACTCTACGGACTTCGGGCCGATTTCCCGGCGAGCGCCGAAGCTGCCGGGCAGCAGATGCTGAAATAATAGGCAGTAGCTGACTTGGAAGCACAGCCGGCATGCCTAGCCGTTCCGGGAACAACACCAGATCACAAGGCGGGCACTCTATGTCGGAAAACCTCGTCAAGACCTTCTCGGCGGACGTCCTGATTGTCGGCGGCGGCTTCGTCGGCCTGACCCTGGCCTGCGCCCTGGCCAAGGACGGCTTGCAACCGGTCGTGGTCGAAGACAGCAATCCCGAGGACGGTCTTGCGGTTGGCTTCGACGGCCGCGCGTCGGCCATTGCACTGACTTCCCGCCGCCTGCTGGACCACATCGGGGTGTGGGAAAAGCTGGCGCACGAGGCGGCGCCGATGCTCGATATCCGCGTTTCGGAAGGGGGCTCCCGGCTGTTCCTGCACTATGATCACCGCGAGGTCGGCGATCAGCCGTTCGGCCACATGCTGGAGAATCGCGTGCTGCGCCGTGCCCTCATCGAGCGCGCGCGGGAGCTGCCGGCGCTCGCGCTGCTGGCGCCCGCGCGCCTGACGCAGCTCGATCGCGGAACCGCCGGCGTTGTTGCACGCCTGGCGGACGGGACCCGCATCGAAGCGCCGATCGTCGTCGCCGCCGACGGTCGGGGATCATCGGTCCGTGAGCAGGCGGGCATCCGGGTCACCCGCTGGAGCTATCGGCAGACGGCCATCGTCACCACCGTCGAGCACGTGCGACCGCATGGCTTTGTCGCCAACGAGCATTTTCTCCCGGCCGGGCCTTTCGCCATTCTGCCGCTGCTGCCGGAGACACGGTCATCCATCGTCTGGACCGAGCGCGCAGACATTGCGCCGACCATCATGGCCTTAAATGACCAGGGCTTTACCCGCGAGCTCCGCCGGCGGTTTGGCGACTTTCTCGGCGACGTGCGCCCGGTCGGCCCGCGCTTTTCCTACCCGTTGTCTCTCCAATACGCCGCCACCGCCACAGCCGGCCGTCTGGCATTGATCGGCGACGCGCTCCACGCCATGCATCCCATCGCCGGCCAGGGGCTGAACATGGGGCTGCGCGACGTGGCAGCGTTGTTCGACGCCCTTCTCGAGGCCCAGGCAACCGGGCGCGATCTGGGCTCATCCGCCGTGCTTCGCCGCTACGAACGCTGGCGGCGCTTCGACAATACGCTGATGCTGGCAATGACCGATGGGCTAAACCGGCTGTTTTCCAATAGAATCCCGCCACTGCGACTGGCCCGCGACATCGGTCTCGCGGCGGTCGACCGCCTGCCGCCGCTCAAGCGGGTTTTCATGCGCCATGCCATGGGCATGGCCGGCGATCTGCCGCAGCTGATGCGTGGCTGATCCGCCACCGCGATATCAGCCGCTGGAGCATTTGCCTCGGGGCGATGCCGCCGTTGCTGACGGCTCGCGCGACAGCCCGGCCGCCGAAAGGGCATCCAGATACGACTGCCAGATCTGGCCCTGGTCAACGCCGAGACGGTAGAGCCAGTCCCAGGTGTACAGCCCGGTGTCGTGGCCATCGTCAAAGCAGATCCGCAGCGCATAACTGCCGACCGGCTCGAGCGATGCGATGCCGACGTGGCGACGGCCGGCGACCGTCGTCTTTTGAGTCGGGCTGTGTCCCTGCACTTCGGCGGAAGGGCTTTCGACCCGCAGCAGTTCCGCAGGAAGCCGAAAGCTTTCCCCGTCGTCGAAGTCGATCTCAAGCGCCTTTTCGCCGCGCTTGAGGCGGATCTCGGTCGGGTGATGCAGATTACCGAATTCAGCGGTCATGATCTCATCCTCATTCCCGGCCTTATCAAATCTTGGGCTCAGGATCACCCAGAGAACGGGCTTCGTCCGCCAGCATGATCGGAATCCCATCACGGATCGGGTAGGCCAAGCCCGCTGCGTCGCTGATCAGTTCCTGCGCATCGGCGTCATAGCGCAATGGCCCCTTGCTGAGGGGACACACCAAAATCTCCAAGAGCTTGGGATCAATCCGATGGCTTGTTGTCGACATGCGCCGGTCCTTTGCTCCGGTCAGTGCCGCGTGCCGGGCGGCGGTCCGTCGGCGGTCAGCATGGCCATCTCGAACAGGGAGATGAGCAACTGGCACCGCCCGGTCAGATCATCACACTCGAGCAAAGCCTGCTTTTCCTCCGGCTCGAACGGACAGCTCATTGCGAGCGACGTCACCAGCGCCTGCGTCGACGCGGTTTCCGCTGCCTGCCAATCGCAGGCGATGTTCTTCAGCATCAGGAATGCCCGCGCCGCCGACAGCAACCGGCCCCGATCGATCCCCTCGTCGGAGGCCGGCTCCAGGTCGTTGCGAAAGGCAAGATAATTGGGAATGATCCGGCGAAACCCTCGGAACAGCGGCAGTTCGCGATTCACCTTAAAGCGGCAGACACCCTTGAGGGTGATCATGAAACGCCCGTCGTCGGTCTCCGCGAACGACACGATCCGCCCCGCGCAGCCAGTCTCGAAGATATCAGCCTGATCGGGAACGGGGTTCTGTTGAGCCACCCGAGGCTGAATCATCCCCAGCATCCGACTGTTTCCGAGGGCCTCTTCGATCATGTTGCGGTACCGAGGCTCGAAAATGTGCAGCGGAAGCTGACCGTGTGGCAACAGCAGCGCACCCTCCAGCGGGAAGATCGGGAGCGTTTGCGGCAGCAGCAGGATCAGATCGTCGGCGGCGATATCCGTCATGAGAACAGGATCGACGAGAGTCGACGGCGCGAGGCAACGGTCAGTGGACTGGTCGGACCCAGGGCATCGAAGATCCGCACCAGCTGCTTGCGCGCGCCCTCATCGTTCCATGTCCGGTCGGCGCGAACGATGGTCAGGAGCTCGTCGATCGCCGCTTCTGGCAGGCCCTTGGCGAACAGCGCCACCGAGAGATCATATCTCGCCTGCATATCGTCCGGCTGCTCCTCCACCTTGCGGCGCAGGGTGGCAACGTCGCCGGCCGTATCGCGGCTTTGTTCGACAAGGTCGACGGCCGAAACCGCCGCCGCGATATCCGCGTTGTTCGCGAGATCGGCGGGAAGCCCTTTGACAACCGCGCGGGCACCCTTGAGATCGCCGCGCGCCAGACGGCAGCGAATCATTCCCGCCAACGCCTTCGGGTGACGGGGATCCTGCTGGAGGATCTGCCCGTACAATTCAGTTGCCGTCACCACGTCACCGTCGGCGATCGACTGCTGAGCGAGTTCAAGCGCTTCGTTGATCGGCGATGCCCCTCCGCCACCGCGCGTCAGGGCGTCAATAAATGCCCTGACCTTGCTTTCCGGCTGAGCCCCGACGAACGCATCGACTGGACGGCCGCCGACAAAAGCGTAAACCGTGGGAACCGACTGGATCCGCAATTGGGCGGCCAGATCCTGATTCTTGTCGATATCGATCTTGACCAGCCGCACCCGCCCGGCCGTCTGCTGAACCAGCCTCTCCAGAAGCGGCGTCAGCGTCTTGCACGGCCCGCACCATGTCGCCCAGAAATCGACAACCACCGGTACAGTCATCGATGCCTTAATCACATCGTTGGCAAATCCGGCGGTATCTCCGTCCTTGATGCTGCCTGGCGGCGGTGCAGCGGGAGTGGCCGCCTTTCCGGGTTCGATAATCATATCAGCCTTCACTGGGGGACTTTGCCGAACGGTTCCAGCGAATAAATGGCAACAACCGGCGAATCCCTCAAGGGCTTTGCGCGCGTCGCGCGTCCGCGTCAGGCAGACTCAAGGTCGACGATCGCCGGCTCGTGGCCGCAGGAGCGAATAAACGCGAGCAGCCCGGAAGCGGCTATGGCCGTGGTGGCAGTGTTGATCAGGGGATGAAAATTGAGGATCTCGGCCCTCATCATCTCGGCGTCGAGCACCACCTGGACGACCGCCCCGGCGTCGTTGATCAGAGCGAATGGCGTCACCGAACCCGGCTCCACGCCCATCGTCGCCCGCAGCGTATCGGCGCTTGCGAAAGAGAGCGGCGCCGCTCCGATCCGGTGGCGGAGCGCCTTCAGGTCGATCGCCCGGTCCTCCAGCGCCACAACGAGCCAGAGAATCTGCTTCTTATCCTTGAGAAACAGGTTCTTCGTGTGGGCACCCGGAAGTTCGCCCCTGAGCGCCTTCGCCTCGGCAACGGTGAAGACGGGAGGATGACGGGTCGTCGTCACCTCGACCCCCAGCTTCTGAAGGCGGGCGAACAGGTCCCGTTCCGTCGCCGGCCTGCAAGCTGTGACTCCATCGGACGTCACCGGTTCACCCCTCCAGCGCCCGGATTTCGGCCGTGGCGGCGCAAAGCCGCGCCGACAGTTCGCGCCCGAGATTGTACAGCAGCTTGCCGCGAATGTCCGGATACCGATCGGCCAGTTCGTCCAGCCGTCGGGCCGATAGCCGATAGCAGAACGAAGGCTCATCGGCGATCACATCGGCAGACCGAAGGCCACCTTCATAGAGAGCCGCCTCGCCAAAACACACACCCGGCGCAAACGCTGCGAGCCGCTTCGATCGGAGGCCGCCACCCAGGGTGAGCTGCACGCTCACCCCACCCGCCCCGAGAATGTAGAGACAATCGGCCGGTTCTCCCTCGCGGATGATCCGCTCGCCGGTCTCGTAACGGGCCTCCTCAACGATTGCGCAGAGCTCCGAGAGCTCTTCTGCGCTCAGCCGCGCGGCAATATCGAGGGCAGCCAGGGGGATGGGCCCCGCCTTCCGGCCGCTGCCGGGGATGTGCGCAGCGATCAGCCTGTTCTCACACCACTCCAGGGCACGGTCGGCATCCACAAAGGTGACGTCCTCGGGCCAAGACTCCTCCGCCGATGGTTGGAGACGCTCCGCGACCCCCGGAGGGAAACCCGCCAGCAGCAATCGCTTGCCGGCCCCTTCCAGCATCCCGCGCATCAGGACGAGAAGGCGTTGCGCGGAGCCATCGAGCCGGCCCACGCGCTTGCCGTCGAGGATCAGATAGCAGATGCCTTCGAAATCGGTCTCCAGGTCCCGGAGCAGTCGCTCCATGGCGGCAAAGTAAAGATCTCCCTGAAGCTCGTAGACGGTGACCGCCGCCCCAAAGCGATCGAGGATCGCCCGCTCAGCCGGGCTGCGCAGCCGCTTCGAACGGACATTCGTCGCTTTGTAACTTTGCCGGAGCACCGCCAACAGACCGGACTGCTCGGCAAAGGTATGAAGGTTGAAACGCTCGGATAGCTCTTCGCACACCTTGATGCCACGCCAGCTGTTGCCCCGATCATCCAGCAGGGGAGAGAACGTGCCGATGCCGAACTGGCCCGGGAGAACGGCGATGATTCCCCCGCCAACTCCGCTTTTTGCCGGCAGGCCGACGCTGAAGCTCCATTCGCCAGCGTAATCGTACATTCCGCAGCTGTGCATGACACTGAGGACGTCGCGAACGTGTTCAGCCGCGAGAACACGCTCGCCGGTCAGGGGATTAACGCCGCCATTGGCCAGGGTGGCGGCGGTCACCGCCAGATCGCGGGCCGTCACCAGGATTGAGCATTGACGAAAATAAAGGTCCAGGTGCTCGTCGATGCGCTCGTCAATCATTCCGAACTGCCGCTCCAGCCAGGCGATGGCGCGGTTACGATGTCCGGTTTCTTTTTCCGAGCGAAACACCGATTCATCGACGGTCAGCCGGTGGCCGGCAAAGCCACTGCACAGAGCGAGCACCCGCTCGAACCGCTCTTCCGGGTCGGCTCCATTGACGAGCGCCGCCGTGGCAATCGCACCGGCGTTGACCATGGGGTTGAACGGCCGGTTGCTCCGCTCATCGAAGACGATGGAGTTGAAGGCATCGCCGGACGGTTCAACCCCAACCTTGCTCAGGACGAACGGCCGGCCGTGATCGGCAAGGGCCAAGCCGTAGATCAGCGGCTTCGAGACCGACTGAATGGTGAAGGGTTGGCGGGAATCGCCCACTTCGTAAACGTGGCCAGGCTGATCCCGAACAATCCGGGATCAACCTTGGCAAGTTCGGGAATGTAGGTGGCCACCGCACCACTGCTGTCGTCCCGGTAGGTCTGATAAAGCTCCTGCAGGACCATCAGAATGGGCGAACCTACGGGCGGCGCGCCGACGTAACGGTCGTCTCTCATTGTCGGAACTGCTCCCTCCCCGGGCGGCCTTTTTGCTGCGGTCGTGGGCAGATGTCTTGCCGGTGTGCGCGAATTTCTGTCATCCCCATCTCCGTAGCCCGTTCCTTGCGCAGATCAAGGGCAAAGCTGCCAGGGCAATGATAAACCGGGGATCCGCTTGAGCCCGCCCAGGCCTGCACCACCGCGGCCGATCCGGCGGACGGTCTTGCAATGCGTTAGCCAACCCGTAATATGCGATCGTGTCCTCCAGTCGGGAGCGGGCGGGCGTAGCTCAGGGGTAGAGCACAACCTTGCCAAGGTTGGGGTCGAGGGTTCGAATCCCTTCGCCCGCTCCAGTCCGGTGGCCAACGCGAGGGGGGCGATCGCGGCCAGAGGACGTGCAGTCCGACGGCGACCGCCGCGCAACACTCGGCGCGAGACGGCAACGGCCGTCGCGGGTAAGCAAATATGCGCAGCGCAGACGAACACCAACGGAACGAGCTCCTGCATCGCATCGAAGACAACGCCATCTGGCGGCTTGGCGACGATGCCCGCTCTTCCATCAGTCCCTTCCTCAGCCTCTACTGGGCACGGGTGCCCCTCGATGACATCGAGGGGCGGCCTCCCGACGCTCTTTTCGGCGCTGCCTTCGCCCACTGGCGCCTGGCCGAACTGCGGCCCACGGCAATGCCGCTGGTGCGCGTCTACAATCCCCGTCTCGATGAGCACGGATGGCGCAGCGAGCATACGGTCATCGAAGTCGTCACCGATGACATGCCGTTTCTCGTCGATTCGCTGATCGCCGAGCTGAACCGCCAAGATCTGGCCGTCCATCTCGTGGTCCATCCGATCGTTCGCGTCCACCGCGATGCCTCCGGCCGGCTGCTGGGCGTAGCCATGCCCGGCGAACCGGCAGACTCGGCGCTCACCGAATCGTTCATGCACGTAGAAGTCACCCACCGGCCAGCGGTTAAGCTGGCCGGGATCGAGGAGAACATCCGAAGGGTCCTTTCCGACGTTCGTGCGGCTTACTCGGACTGGCTGCCTACCCGCGAACGGCTCGATGAGACGATCGCGTCGCTCGGTTCTTCGCCGAGCGACGAAGGCGTCCAGGAGACGCAAGCCTTCCTCCAATGGATTCGCGAGAACAACTTCACCTTACTCGGTTACCGTGCTTACGAATTCTCCCGGGAGGCCTCTGGACGCATCGCGCATATCGTTGATGGCTCGGGGCTCGGGTTGCTGCGCGACCTCAGGTTCACTGTATTTGACGATCTCCTCGCCGAGGCGCTGGTGCCGCCTCCGCTCTCCCGGTTCCTCGACCGCAACGACCTGCTGGCGGTGGTGAAAGCAGATCGATACTCGACGGTCCACCGCGGCGTCCTGATCGACTGCATCCTCACTCAGTATGAAAGGAACGCCGAAGGCCCTGCAGGCATGCAGCTCTTCATCGGCCTGTTCTCGGCGGCGGCCTACAATCGCAGTGCGCGCAATATCCCGTTGCTGCGACAGAAGCTTGCGCGCGTTCTGACGAGCGCCGGCTTCGAGCCGCGCAGTCATGACGGCCGGGCGCTGGCCAACATCGTCGAGACATTTCCGCGCGACGAGTTGTTCCAGGTCTCCGACGACCAGCTCCTGGAGGTCGCGGTCGGCATCCTTCATCTGCAATATCGTCAGCGGGTGGCCCTGTTCGTCCGTCGCGATGAGTTCGACCGCTTCATCAGTTGTCTGGTTTTCGTTCCACGCGATCGTTACTCGACGCAGCTGCGACTCGCGATCCAGAGGATCCTCACCCGTGCCTTCGACGGGCGGGTCACCTCGCACTTCTTCCAGGTCGGCGACGCACCGCTCGCCCGACTGCACGTCATCATTCAGACGACGCCGGGCCGGGTTCCGCAGTTCGAAGTCCGCGATATCGAGCACGACATTATTGCCGCCACCCACTCGTGGGCGGATCGGCTGTTCGACGCCCTGCTCAACGCCCATGGCGAAGAGGAAGCAAGGCACCTTCACGCCCGATACGCGCCTTCATTTCCCCTGGGCTATCGCGAGCGGTTCAGTACCGATCAGGCGATCGCCGACATTGAGGCGATCGAACGCGCGCTGGCCAGCGGGGGCCTGGAGCTTGCACTGTGGCGACCCTTCGCCGCCTCTCATATGCAGTTCCGTTTCAAGATCTACCAGCCCGACCAGCCCCTGATCCTCTCCCACGTCCTGCCCGTCCTGGAGCACATGGGCCTGCGCGTGGTGGAAGAAATT
>WBZV01000435.1_pt1 | contig 25185 bp, 21 predicted proteins | sample 5204221 | NCBI WGS metagenome assembly WBZV01 (sample SAMN12344360, study PRJNA552823) | activated sludge metagenome | biome: Activated sludge suspended growth; feature: Nitrification reactor; material: Wastewater; isolation source: activated sludge from nitrification reactor of wastewater...
CGAAGTTTGCTAGAATGCGCGCTGTCGTGGGGGGGTAGCTCAGCTGGGAGAGCGTCGCGTTCGCAATGCGAAGGTCGGGAGTTCGATCCTCCTCCTCTCCACCACACGACACCAGGGGCCGCCAGCGAGCGGCCCCTCCCTTTTTGGGCTACAGATCCGCTTCTACCGCTTGGCAGTTCAAGCGTCCGGCGCCCGACTGGCCCGCAGGGCATCGGCAGTGACCACGGCCGCACCCCTCGCCCACACTTGCCGCGGCTGGCGCAAGGCCTGGGCATCGTCCCAGGGTGAGGCGCTCAGCAGCACCGCATCGAACGCAGCCCCCAGGGCCAGCGTGGCGTGCTCGGCGTCGAAGTGGCGCCGCGCCACCGAGGTGGCGGCGGCCAGCACCGACTGCAGGGGCCAGCCGGCTTCGAGGAAGCGGTCGATCTCGTCGAACATCGCCAGCCCATGCTCCACGCCCATGCTGCCGGCGTCGGTGCCCACCAGCACGCGCACGCCCAGCTCGCGGGCGATGCGCAGATGCTCGGCGTGCGCGTCCAGGATGCGGCGCAGGTTGCCCACGGTGTTGGGGCTCCAGCCCACGGCCTGGGGCTGGGCCCACTGGAAGTGCACCGGGCAGAAGGTGGGCACCCAGGCGAGCTGGCGGTCGCGCATGCGGGCGAGATGGTCGCGGCTCATGAAGAAGCCGTGTTCGATGGAATCCACCCCCGCGGCCACCGCCACGTCCAGGCCTTTGACACCGCTGCAATGCGCAAGCACCTTGCGGCCAGCCGCGTGCGCGGCCTGCACCACCGCGCTGGCGGCCTCGGCGCTGAACTGAGGCTCGTCGGTGACGGCACCGGCATCGAAGTCGATGATGCCGGTGAGGATGAGCTTGATCTCGTCGTTGGCCTGGGCCAGTTGCGCCACCGAGGCGCGGATGCTGGCCTCGTCGTCCACGTCGATGGCCATGAAGGCGCCGTAGCGCTTGGCGCGCTTCACGCCCAGGCCGCCGCTGCGCACCTGGGCCAGTCCGCTGCCCACCGCGCGGGCTTCATCGCGCACCCGGTTGTTGATGCCGTGGCGGTCGCCGGCATCGCGCACCAGCGTCACGCCGCAGGCCAGGTTCTGGCGCGCACTGGCGCGGGCGGCGTCGGTGAGCGCCTCCAGGCCCTGCTTCAGGTGGGCCGAGCGCACGGCCTGCTCGGTGGGTTTGCCGTCGAGGAACAGATGCACATGGGCATCGACCAGGCCGGGCATCAGGAAGGCGCCGCGCGTCAGCGGCCAGCCCTGCTCGGCCAGCGCCGCGCCGTGGTCGCCCTCGGCCACGCCCGCCAGGCAGCCGTCCACCACCTTCAGCGTGGCGGGGCCGCGGCGCGTCTCGCCGTCGAACCAGTCGCCCACCACCAGGGCAAAGCGAGCGGGAGCGGTATTCATGCCTTGTAGAACTTGCGCACGGCTCGCAGCGCGTTGCTGCCGGTCTGCTGCAGGAAGTTCTGGTAGGTGGTGAGCACGTAGTGGCCGGCCGGCAGCTCGTCGTAGCCGCGCCAGGGCGTGCCCAGCACGGTGTCGAAGCCCAGGGGAACCGTCAGCGTCAGGAAGGCGCATTCCAGCGCATGCTTGAGGTCGGAGCCGTCCACCGCCTTGGGCGGCAGTTGCTGGCCGATGTTGGACAGCCCGCCCATCATGTGCACGCCCTTCAGGGCCGGGTCTTGGCCGATCAGGCGGATGGCTTCCACCGTGCTGCGGTTCAGGCCCTCGGTGTCGGCGATGATGGCGCTGACCGACATGTCGACGATGATGTCGTCGGCCGGCATGCCGTAGTCGTTCATCAGCCGCAGCGCGCAGCGTCGGGCGGTGCCGTAGATCTCGTCGGCGCTCTTGTTGCCCTTGGCGACCATGGCGCCGTTCACCGCCTCGACCCGCTCGCTGGCCATCAGGATGACCTTGAACTTGTAGGGGCCGTACAGCTCCATCAGGTCCCAGCGGTGCTCGGTGATGGAGTTGACCAGCGGCAGCGCGCCATGGGCCTTGGCCGGGTCGTAGGCCTGCAGGCAGACCTCCTGCACCTTCTTGCTGGGGAAATCGAACGACAGCGGCACCGTGGTCACCTCCTGGATGGCGCGGATGACGGTGGCCATCCACTCGGTGTCGGTGAGCGCGCGGGCGCCGATGTTGACGTTGAGCCAGCTCGCGCCCGCCTCGGCCTGCTTGACGGCCAGGGCCCGGATGCCGGGGATGTCGGAGTTGTCGAACAGCGCCTTGGTGCTCTTGAAGCCCGGGTTGATGCGCTCGCCGATGATGCGGATGTTGAAGCTCATGTTCTAGAAACCGATGTGTTGGAGGAAGGTCTTCTGGAAATCGCTGCGCGAGCTCAGCTCCACATAGCGGCAGTCGGTGGCCAGGCGCGCGGCACGCTCGCGGCGCGTGCGCGAGGCCAGCATCTGCTGCACGCCCAGGCCGGCGGCATTGCCCACCTGGGTGAAGCGCTCGCGCGGCAGGTCGGGCAGCAGGCCGATGGCCACGCAGCTCTCGACGCCGATGTAGGCGCCGAAGGCCCCGGCGATGACGAAGCGGTCGATGCGCGTTTCATCGAGCCCGGCCTCGGCGGCCAGCAGCTTGACGCCGGTGCGTATGGCCGACTTGGCGAGTTGCACGGCGCGCACGTCGTGCTGGGTGAAACGCACGGCCGGCACGTCGGCGCTTTCCTCGGCCAGGGTGATGGCCTTGACGCCATCGAGCGTGCCCACCTCGGGCACCCGGCCCACGATGCGGCCGCGCGCGTCGACCCAGCCGGAGCGCACGAAGGCCGCCAGCGCGTCCAGCACGCCCGAGCCGCACAGGCCGATGGGCGGGCCGCCGCCGATGACCTGCAGCCTGAGCCCGTCGTCGGTGATGGCCACGCGCTCGATGGCGCCTTCGGCCGCCCGCATGCCGCTGGCGATGTGGCCGCCCTCCAGCGCCGGGCCCGAGGGGCAGGAGGACGACCAGATGCGCGCCTCGCGCCCATCGTGCCGCACCAGGCTGATCTCGGTGTTGGTGCCGATGTCCATCACCAGGCTGACGCCAGCCCGCGCCCAGAGCGGCTCGGTGGCCAGCATGGCGCCGACGTGGTCGCCGCCCACGAAACCGCCCACGCTGGCCGCCAGGTGCAGGTTGGCGCCGGCGGCCAGCTTCAGGCCCAGGCTGCGCGCCGGCACGTCCAGCGCCTCGTTCATGGCCGACACGAAGGGCGCACGCCCCAGTTGCGACACCGGCCAGCCGGCCAGCAGATGCTGCATGGCGGTGTTGCCGCAGACCACGGCATCGGCGATGTCGCTGGCCTGCGCGCCCACCGCCCGCGCCAGGTCATGGGCCAGGGCGTTGATGGCGTTCACGGCGGCCTGGCGCAGCGTCTCGGCGGCGCCGGGCTCCTTGATGGCGTGGTTGATGCGGCTGATCAGGTCGGCGCCCCAGGCCACCTGCGGGTTCTCCAGGCCCAGGCTGGCCAGGCGCTGGCCGGTCTTCAAGTCGAGCAGGAAGGCGGCGGCATTGGTGGTGCCCAGGTCCACCGCCAGGCCCAGCAGCGGTGCCTCGGGGCGGGCGAAGCCGATGATGCGCGGGACGCCGCCGTGGGTTGCGCTGCGCAGGCTCACGCGCCAGTCGTGGGCGCGCAGCAGGCCGGGCAGCTCGGCGGCCGCGGCCCAGTCCACCGCCACGGCGCGGGGCTGCCCCTGCCGGGCCAGGGCGCGGCGCGCGCGGTCCACGTCGCCGAGCAGATCCTGCAGGCTGGCGGGGGGCAGCTGCAGGTCCTGCGCAGCCACCAGCGGTTCGCAAGCCAGGGCCTGGTCTTCGCCGCCGGTGCGCACGTCGGCCCGCACCACGGGTGCCAGCGAGCGCGGCGCCACGTCCACCACCAGGTCCGAACGCGGTTGCACGCAGCAGGCGCGCAGCCACTTCTTGTGCGAAGAATGCTCGGACTCCTTTCCCTCGCGGTGCACCCGGCCTTCCTGCACGCGCACCATGCAACTGCCGCAGGTGCCGCGTCCGCCGCAGGCGCCGACGATGCGCAGGCCGTGGCGGCGCGCGGCGGCGAACACGGTTTCGTTCTCGGCGCAATCGATGTCGCGGTCCAGCGCCGGGAAGCGCAGCGCGTGCACGCGCGGCGCGCTCAGTGCCAGGTCGTGGTGTGCATTGGCCACGTCAGGCCCTCAGGCGGCGTTCTTCACCAGGTTGCAGCGCTCGCGCGAGCGGCAGTGATCGCAGCGCGACCAGGCCTGCACCGGCAGCGCCAGGCCCACGCCCTGCACGATGGAGGTGGACTTGGCCGGGTTCATCATCAGGGTGCGGGTCAGGGCCACGCCGATGTCGGCCGCCCCGGCCAGCTGCAGCACCGTGTGCTGGGCCTGCAGTTGCAGGCCCGGGTCGCCGGCGCGCAGTTCGCCGGCCACCGTCAGGCCCTGCTTGCGGGCCTCGGCCCATAGGCGGTCCTGCACCCGGCGCGAGAGCGCCAACAGCAGTTCGTTGCCCAGGCTGTCCAGCGCCACGCCCAGCGCAGCGCGACGCTGCGCGAACAACTCACCCACGTGCTGCTCCAGCGCGTCGCCGATGGTGGCCACCGCGCAAGCCACGGCCGTGAGACGGCCCGAGGAAGGCACCAGCCAGGGCGCCTGCAGGCGTTGCCCGTCCATGCACAGCGAGCCGGCTTCGCCCGGCTCGCCTTCGAGCGGCACGATGCGCCAGCTGGCCCGCGTTTGCAGCAGGCCCTGCTCGCGCACCAGATCCATCGCCTGGGCGCGCAGGGCCACCAGCTTGTCGCGGCGCGCCACCTGCGGCGGCACCCGGCCGGCGGCCACATCGCGCAGCACGTCCACGTCGGTGAGGACGGTCATGGTCGGTCCTGGTGTGCGAAGCGGGAGGACCTCAACCGGCGTACTTGCGCGCGGCGTCGAACATGGCGCGCACATTGGCCACCGGCGTCTCGTCGGGGATGCCGAAGGCGCCGTCGAGGATGAGCTTGCCGCCCTGGTTCCAGACCTTGTCGACCAGGTGCTTCACGGCGGCGTCCACGTCCTGCGGCGTGCCGGTGGTCAGCATCGAGGGCGAGAGGTTGCCGCGCAGGGCCACACGGTCGCCCAGCACCTCGAAGGCCTTGACCATGTCGGTGCGCTCGAACCAGTAGATGCACTTGCCGGCGGGGATGTCCTTGATCACCTCCAGCCGCTTGGTGCAGTCCGACTCCCACATGGGCATGGGGATGAGGTCGGCCTCGATCAGCTCCAGCATCATGCGGCGGAACGGCGGCCACCAGAACTCCTCGAACTGCTTCGGGCTCATGAAGGCATCGGGCGCCCAGTGGGTAGGGATGAAGACGATGGGATTGCCCGAGAGCCTGGCGTTCTTGATGGTCATGCGCGCCAGGAAGATGGCGGCCTTGTCCAGCACCTGCTTGAGCTTGTCCTTGTGGCGGTACAAGTCTTTCATCATGCCGGTGGCGCCACGGAAGTAGTCGGCGATGAAGTCGTAGGGCGATACGGAGTTGACCCCGTTGAACAGCGGGTAGCCGGCCGCGTTGATCTGCTGCACCCAGTCGAGGTGATGGCTGAACATCACGTTCACTTCTTCGGCGGCGGCCACGATCCTGTCGAACGACTCGCGCACTTCGGGCAGCGCAAAGGGGCGTATGCCGTGCACCAGGCGGAAGTAGTGCAGGCCCAGGAAATCGGGCAGCTTGGCAAAGCCTTCGAAGGCGCCGGCCACGCGCGGCAGGTAGGTGTGGATGTAGAAGCCGGTGGGGTCGAAGAGAAACTCGTCGTACTCCTCGGCCTTCATGTACTCGCGGTCCAGGTACTGGAAGGGCTGCATCTCGCCCACGCCATGGCCCGGCCACTGCAGTTGCTTGAAGTCCAGCTTTTCGAGCGCATTGCCCAGGGCGGTGCCCATGAGCAGCGGGAACACGCCATCGGGCTCGAACTCGGTGACCACGTCCAGGCAGGCCTTCTTGGCCTTGCCGTAGTCGTACATCAGCTCCTTGAAGGTGAGGCCGCCGTGCGTGGCGGGCCAGAAGAAGCTGTGCATGCCCACGGGCATGCGGTCGGGCTGCTCGAGCCGCACGCAGGCCATGATGCGTGCCCAGCGCGCGTCGTAGGCGGCCTTGGCGGCGGCGCTCTGCTCGTAAGGGCCGAGCATGGTGGAGCCTTCGGCCAAGGCTTGGTTCTGCGCGTTCACGCCGCCACCCCCAGCCAGTTGCGGCACAGGCCCACGGCTTCCACGGCGTTGACGCCGAAGGCATCGGCCCCGGTGTAGGAACGCACGGTCTCGTCGATCTGGCCGCCGCCGATCATGATCTTGAAGTCGCTGCGCAGGCCGGCGGCGTCGAAGGCGGTGATGGTTTCCTTCATCGAGTCGAAAGCCAGCGTGAGGAAGCCCGACAGGCCCACCACGTCGGGCTGGTAGGCCTTGATCTCGTCGATGAAGGTCTGCACCGACACGTCCACGCCGATGTCCTTCACCTCGAAGCCGTTGATGTCGAGCATGAAGGTGACGATGTTCTTGCCGATGTCGTGCAGGTCGCCGTGCACGGTGCCGATCAGCACCTTGCCCAGCTTGGCCGCGCCGCCGCCATCGCCCTGCTTGATCAGCGGCTTGGCGATGGCGCCCACGTTGTCCAGCATCTCGCCGGCCAGCACCAGTTCGGGCAGGAAATATTCGCCCTCCTCGAAGCGCTTGCCCACGATGTCCATGGCCTCGCGGCACAGGTCCAGCACGTGCATCGGGTTCACGCCCTCCTCCAGCAGCATGCGCGTGGCCAGGGGCACGGCGTCGTCCTCGTTCATATCGGCCAACCACTCGACGAGCTGGCGCTCCTGGTCGTTCTGGGCAATGGACATGGCGGGGTCTCCGGTGTGTGAGTCGGGGGAGGAAGTTCAGGCCACGGCGGCCGCCTGCGGGGCCTGGCGCAGGCCGGACTCGGCGATGATTTGCGCCAGTGCGGCCTCGTTCTTGTGGCCCATCAGGTGCACGCCGGCCACGCCTTCGATGCGCCGCAGGGCGTGGATGGTCTCGATGGCCACGCGCTGCCCTTCAGCCTTCTGGTCGGCCGCGGCGGCGATGCGCTCGGTGACGGCCTGGGGCACATGCACGCCGGGCACGTGCTCGGCCATCCAGCGCAGCGCCTTGGCGCTGGCCAGGGTGCCCACGCCGACGATGATGGCGGCGCGCTCGTGCAGGCCACGCGCACGCACCTCGCGCATGAAGTCCTCGATCAGCCCCAGGTCGAAGCAGAACTGGGTCTGGATGAAGCGCGCGCCGGCGTCGATCTTGCGTTCCAGGTTGGCCACCCGGTCGGCGTAGGGCGGAACGAAGGGGTTGGCGGTGGCGCCCAGGAAGAGCCGCGGCGCCTGCTCCAGCCTGCGGCCCGAGGCGTACTCACCGCGTTCGCTCATGCCTCGCAGGATGTGCAGCAGGTTGACCGCGTCGAGGTCGAATACCGGCTTGGCCTCGGGGTGGTCGCCCTGGCTCACGTCGTCGCCGGTCAGGCACAGCACGTTGCGCACGCCCAGGGCCGCAGCGCCCAGCACGTCGCCCTGCAGCGCGATGCGGTTGCGGTCGCGGCAGCCCACCTGGCACACCGGCGTGTGGCCGGCGGCCGCCAGCACCGAGGCCGCCGCCACGCTGGACATGTGGCAGTTGGCACCCGCGCCATCGGTGATGTTGATGGCGTCCACCAGACCGGCGAAGCGGTCAGCCCGCTGCAGCAGCGCGGCCGGGTCCGGCGAGTCGGGTGGGGCGATCTCCACCGTGACGATGAAACGGCCGCTGCGCTGCCATTCCTGGCAGGCCTGCTCGAGCGGACCACTCGGCCGCACCGGATCCATGGGCTCGAGCGGCCCGGCCGCTGCACCGGTCTGCACCTTGTCCGGAGCGGCGGCATGTTTGGCCTGATCGACCGAGATCAACCGGATCCAGTTCGATTGACCGGCACGGCGCCGATCCAGCGGCGCGACGCGCTCGCGCCAACTGGGCCGGTGCTCACCCCGGGCGCCTCCTTGCATGCGCACATCACCCTCGCCCGCCTCCACCCAGGTGCAGCGCTGCTCGGGCCGCAGTTCGCAATGGCCGTTGGCGCGCACGCCGCCGCAAGGGCCGTTGCGCATCTGCTTGCCACAGGCCATGGGACAGGCCATGCCGGTGACCGAGAGCGCGCAATCGCCGCACATCTGGCACCCGAAAAACAGGCTCTTGGCGGCGCGCTCTGCCGGGGTCAGCCAGCGGCCGAAGCGCGCCACGCCCACCCGCCGGGCCAGAGGCGCCAACCAGGGCGCCAGCCGGGCCGCCGCGGCATAGACGCGGGCCAGGCCCCGGGCGTGGCGCAGCGACCAGTCGCGCAATGCCCTCATGGCTCAACCGCGCCCGCATGGCGCTTACCTCGATTGGAAGGAAGACCTCCAGGCCCCATCGCCATGCCCTCGATACGAACATAGCTACTTTATCGAATTGGATCCAATCGTCAACTGCCAGAAGCACGACAGAGCGTGGAATCAAGGGATTTCCCCAGGAGAATCGCCGCCGACCCTTCCATGATTCTGGTGCGCAGCCTCGAAAACTCCGCTCTTATGGATCCAAAGAAGGCGGCGTCGCTGAAGACATCTGGCGGATCAGTTCCCTGGCTTCGTCGCCCTCGGGAATCGGGCGGCCGCTGTCACGCCACTGCACCGCCGCCTTGAAGCCGTTCTCCTGCGCATAGCGCCGGAACCACAGGCCTTCGGGGTTGTGGCGCGTGATGCCGTCGAACACCGTGGCCAGCATCTGCGTCTGTTCGAGGCCCATGCTCAGCATGACCTGGTTGACCACCATCTTGTGCATCGCCAGGTGGCCGCGCGGCACGCCGGCAATGCGCTGCGCCAGCTTCAGCGTGGCGGCGTCCAGCTCGGCCGCCGGCACCGCCAGGTTGGCCAGGCCCCAGTCGGCCGCGGTGCGGCCGTCGATCACGTCGCCGGTGAACATCAGCTGCTTGGCGCGCGTGGCACCCAGCCGGTAGGTCCACATCGCCGTCGTCGGGCAGCCCCACACGCGCGTGGGCATGTAGCCGATGCGCGCATCCTCGGCCATCACCAGCAGGTCGCAGCACAACGCGATGTCGCTGCCGCCGGCCACCGCCGCGCCGTGCACCTTGGCGATGGTCGGCTTGGCACTGCGCCACAGGCTCATGAAGTCCTCCGTGTAGCGCTTCATGGTCGCGTAGTCGAGCATCGGATCCCAGGGCGTCTTCTCCTGCTGGCAGGGATGCTCGATGTGGCTCTCGGCGGTCGCGGCCAGGTCGTAGCCGCCGCAGAAACCCTTGCCGGCGCCCTCCACCACGATCACGTGGATCTCGTCCTCGGCGTTGGCCCATTCGACCGCAGCGCGGATCTCGCCGGGCATCGCGTCGTTGATGGCGTTGAAGCGCTCGGGGCGGTTCAGGCGCAGTCGTGCGATGCGCGGCTGCTGCGGATCGGGGGCGATGGAGAGCGTGGTGAAGTCGGGCATGCGGCCTCCTGCGTGGTTCACGGACTGATCGCGGCGCATATTACTCATGTGGACATACGTTGTCCAAGCACGTAATATTCATCCATGTCCACCGATTCGCGCTCGCTGGTCCTCAGCCTGATCCTCGGCGCCGAGGCGCGCGGCGACGCGGCGCTGGGCGTGCGTGAGCTGATCTCGGCCTGCGCGCTGTTCGAGCTGCCCGAGAACAACGTGCGCGTCGCGCTGGCGCGCGCCGTCGCCGCGGGGCAGTTGGCCACGCCGCGGCGCGGCGCCTATGCCTTGAGCGCGCAGTCGCGCCCGCTGGCCGACGAGGTCGGCCGCTGGCGCAGCCTGGAGGATCAGATCGTCGAGTGGCGCGGCGACTGGCTGGCCGTGCACGTGGGTGCCACCGGCCGCAGCGACCGCCCTGCCCTGCGTGCGCGCGAGCGCGCCTTCGGCATCCTGGGCCTGGCCGAATTCGAGCGCGGCCTGCATCTGCGCCCCGACAACCTGGCCGGTGGCGTGGCCTCGCTGCGCGAGCGCCTGGCGCACCTCGTGCCGCAAGGCACCGAGCTCGGCACGGTGTTCGTGCTCGGCGGCCTGGCCGCTGCCGATGCGCAGCGCGCCGCCGCGCTGTGGGACGCCGCGGCGCTCAACGCCCACTACCGCGACGGCACCGCCCGGCTCAGCGCCTGGCTGGAAGGCGCCCGCGCGCTGCCGCTGGAGCGCGCGGCGCGCGAGTCCTTCGAGCTCGGCCATGCCGCCATCCGCAGCCTGGTGTTCGACCCGCTGCTGCCCGCGCCGCTGGTCGACGCGGCGGCGCGCAGCCGCTTCATCAAGACCGTCGCGCGCTTCGACGACGCCGGCAAGGCGGTCTGGCAACGCTTCCTGAAACGGGTGCGCGCGGCCGCGCCCCAGCCCGCCCTGGCTTCCTAGCCGCATTCCCGCCTGCTCACGAGGAGACCGATCGATGAACGCCCCTGAGATGCTGGCATCCGCTGCCAACCCCATGGCCTGCCTGGCCGAGACGCACGAGCCCTTCAACCTCGGCAGCGAGCTGGTCGACTACGACATGTACCGCCAGGACCGCGCCCTGGTGGAAGCCGTGCACCGCGAGGGCGCGGCCTGGGCCGACGAATCGCTGGGCCGCTTCGGCCTGCTCACCGGCTCGGCCGACTACCTGGAGCTGGGCGTGCTGGCCAACAAGCACCTGCCCGAGCTGGACACGCACGACCGCTTCGGCCGCCGCGTCGACCTGGTGCGCTTCCACCCCGCCTACCACCAGCTGATGCGCACGGCCATCGAGCAGGGCATCCACGCCTCGCCCTATGCCGACCCGCGCCCCGGCGCCCACGTGGCGCGCGCCGCACGCATGTACCTGCAGAGCCAGGTCGAGGCCGGCCACGGCTGCCCGGTGACCATGACCTTCGCCGCCGTGCCCGCGCTGCGCAACACGCCTGCGCTGGCCGCGCTGTGGGAGCCGAAGATCCTCAGCCCCGTCTACGACCCGCGCAACGTGCCCGATGCGCAGAAGGCCGGCCTGACCATCGGCATGGCGATGACCGAGAAGCAGGGCGGCTCCGACGTGCGCAGCAACACCACGCGCGCCTACCCGGACGGCACCGCCACCGGCCCGGGCGCGGCCTACGAGCTGGTGGGCCACAAATATTTCGTCTCCGCGCCGATGTGCGACGCCTTCCTCGTGCTGGCGCAGGCGCCGGGCGGCCTGAGCTGCTTCCTGGTGCCGCGCTGGCGCCCCGACGGCAGCAAGAACCCGCTGCAGGTGCTGCGCCTGAAGCGCAAGATGGGCAACGCGTCCAACGCCAGCAGCGAGACCGAGCTGCGCGGCGCGCTCGGCTGGATGGTGGGCGCCGAGGGCCGTGGCGTGCGCACCATCATCGACATGGTGGCCAGCACGCGTTTCGACTGCATGGTGGGCTCCGCCGCCGGCCAGCGCATGGCCGTCTCGCTGGCGCTGCACCACTGCACGCAGCGCTCGGCCTTCGGCCGCGTGCTCAATCAGCAGCCCCTCATGCAGAACGTGCTGGCCGACCTGGTGCTGGAGCACGAGGGTTCGCTGGCGCTGACGATGCGCATGGCGCGCGCGATGGACCAACGCGCCGACGAACATGAAGACGCGCTGGCGCGCCTGGTCACCGCGGTGGGCAAATACTGGATCTGCAAGCGCACGCCGCAGCATGCCTACGAGGCGATGGAATGCATCGGCGGCAGCGGCGTGATGGAAGACGGCCCCTTCCCGCGCCTGTACCGCGAGGCGCCGGTCAACGCCATCTGGGAAGGCAGTGGCAACGTGCAGTGCCTGGACGTGCTGCGCGCGATGCAGAAGACGCCGGCCGTCGTCGGCAACTTCTTCGCCGAACTGGCCAAGGCACGCGGCGGCAATGCCGCGCTGGATCGCTGGACGGCCGCGCTGCAGGCCGAGTTCAAGGATCTGGCGGATCTGGAGTACCGCGCCCGCGACGTGGTCGACCGCATGGCGCTGGCCATCCAGGCCGCGCTGCTGGTGCAGCACGCACCGGCCGTGGTGGCCGACGCCTTCTGCGCCTCGCGCCTGCAAGGCGTCGGCGGGCACCGCCAGTACGGCACGCTGCCGCGCGGGGTGGACTGCGCGGCGCTCATCGAGCGCGCCACGCCCAGGCGCCAGGCCGGCTGAGACGCCGAAGCGCGCATCACCCTCGACGCTGCTCGGACTCCCACGTTTGCAGCCGGCGCCGCGGCCTCGCCTTGGCTACATTGAAAGCGTGAGCAGGGCGGGAGGTTGCCATGCGAGTGCTGGTGAGTACGCTGCTGGTGGGAGCGACGGCCGTGTTTGCGCTCGGCGGCGGAGCCTTCCGGGTGGCCACGGCCCCCGACCGCATCCGCGACCGGCACGAAGTCGCCAAGAAGGTTTGCCTCGAGCGCGGCGGGCAATGGGCGCAGGTCGACCAGCGCACCGAGGGTTGCCGGCTCCCCGCCTCGTCGTCCGCGCCGCTCAGCTTCTGAGGGCGCCGCGCAACCGGCGCCGCTGCAGCAGCCACCACGCGGCCGGCACCACCAGCATCGACAGCAGCGGCGCCGTCACCATGCCGCCGACCATGGGCGCCGCGATGCGCGCCATGATCTCCGAGCCGGTGCCCTGGCCCCACATCATCGGGATCAGGCCGGCCAGCACGATGGCCACCGTCATCGCCTTGGGCCGCACGCGCAGCACCGCGCCTTCGCGGATCGCTTCGAGCAACGTCGCCTCGTCGTCGGGCTCGCCGGCCGCCAGACGCCGCTTCCAGGCGTTCTCCAGGTAGACCAGCATCACCACGCCGAACTCGGCGGCCACGCCGGCCAGCGCGATGAAGCCGACCGCCGTCGCCACCGAGACCGAGTGGCCGAGCAGCCAGATCAGCCAGAAGCCGCCGACCAGCGAGAAGGGCACGGCCGCCATCACCAGCAGCGCATCGCCGGCCTTGCGGAACAGCAGGTAGAGCAGCAGAAAGATCACCGCCAGCGTGGCCGGCACCACCAGCTTCATGCGCTCGGTGGCGCGCTCCAGGTATTCGAACTGGCCCGACCACGCGAGCGCATAGCCCGGCGGCAGGGCCACCTCGGCGGCCACCGCGGCCTGCATGTCGTGCACCACCGAGCGCAGGTCGCGGCCGCGCACGTCGACGTAGACCCAGCCCGACAGGCGCGCGTTCTCGCTGCGCAGCATCGGCGGCCCCTCGGCGACGCGCACCTGCGCCACGTCCTGCAGCAGCAGCTGCGCGCCCTTCTCCGTCACGAAGGGCAGCGTGCGCAGCCGCTCGAGTGAATCGCGGATCTCGCGCGGGTAGCGCACATTGATCGGAAAGCGCTCGCGGCCGCTGACCACCTCGCCGACGTTGTCGCCGCCGATCGCCGTCGCGACCACGGCCTGCACATCGGCCACCGCGAGGCCGTAGCGCGCCGCCGCCGCACGATCGACGTCGACGTCGATGTAGCGCCCGCCGGTGAGCCGCTCGGCCAGCGCCGACGACACGCCGGGCACGCGCTTCACCGCCGCCTCGATCTGCGTCGCCAGCCGGTCGATGGTGGCGAGGTCGGCGCCGGCCACCTTGATGCCCACCGGGCTCTTGATGCCGGTGGCGAGCATGTCGATGCGATTGCGGATCGGCGGCACCCAGATGTTCGACAGCCCCGGCACCTTGACCGCGCGGTCGAGCTCCTCCACCAGCCGCTCCGGCGTCATGCCGGGCCGCCACTGCTCGCGCGGCTTGAACTGGAGGGTGGTCTCGAACATCTCCAGCGGCGCCGGGTCGGTGGCGCTGTCGGCGCGGCCGGCCTTGCCGAAGACGCGCTCGACCTCGGGCACGGTCTTGATCAGGCGGTCGGTCTGCTGCAGCAGCTCGGTGGCCTTGGCGACCGAGAGCCCCGGCAGCGCCGAGGGCATGTAGAGCAGGTCGCCTTCGTCGAGCGGCGGCATGAACTCGCCGCCCAGGCGCGCCAGCGGAATCGCGGTCAGGGCAAGCAGCAGGCCCGCCAGCGCCAGCGTCGCCTTGGGGAAACGCAGCACGGATTCCAAGGCCGGGCGATACAGGCGCATGAGCCAGCGGTTCAGCGGGTTGGCCGCCTCGTGCGGAATGCGGCCGCGCACCATCAGGCCCATCAGCACCGGCACCAGCGTCACCGAGAGCGCCGCGGCGGCCGCCATGGTGTAGGTCTTGGTGAAGGCCAGCGGCGCGAACAGGCGCCCCTCCTGCGCCTCCAGCGTGAACACTGGCAGGAAGGACAGCGTGATGACCAGCAGCGAGAAGAACAGCGCCGGCCCGACCTCGACCGCTGCCTCCGTCACCAGTGCCCAGCGTTCGGCCGCATCCGGCCGCCGGCCCTGCGCATGCTCGAAGGCTTCGATCTGCTTGTGCGCCGCCTCCAGCAGCACGACCACGCCGTCCAGCGCCGCGCCGCAGGCCAGCGCGATGCCGGCCAGGCTGAGGATGTTGGCGTTCAGCCCCTGAGCGCGCATCACCACGAAGGCGATGCCCACGGCGATGGGCAGCGCGATCACCGCCACCAGGGCCGAGCGCAGGTGCACGAGGAAGATCGCGCAGACCAGCGCGACGGCGAGAAACTCCTCGGCGAGCTTCGCGCGCAGGTTGTCTATCGAGCGATCGATCAGCTTGGAGCGGTCGTGGGTGTCGACCACTTCCACGCCCGGCGGCAGGCTGCCGCGCAGCTGCTCGAACTTCGTCTTCACCGCCGCGATGGTGCTGCGCGCGTTCTTGCCCGAGCGCATCACCACCACGCCGCCCGCCACCTCGCCCTCGCCGTCGAGCTCGGCAATGCCGCGGCGCATCTCGGGGCCGATCTGCACCACGGCCACGTCGCGCAGCAGTACCGGCGTCGCGCCGGTGAGCGTGAGCGGCACGGTGCGGAAATCGTCGAGCGAAGCCAGGAAGCCGCGCGAGCGCACCATGTACTCGGTCTCGGCCAGCTCGACCACCGAGCCGCCGGCGCTCTGGTTGGCCTTGCGCAGCGCCTCCATCACCATGCCTTGCGTGACGCCGAGCTGGCGCATGCGATCGGGGTCCAGCACCACCTGGTACTGGCGCACCATGCCGCCGATGCTGGCGACCTCGGCCACGTCGGGCACGGTCTTGAGCTCGAACTTGAGGAACCAGTCGTTCAGCGCGCGCAGCTGGCCGATGTCGCTGCGCCCCGTGCGGTCGACCAGCGCGTATTCGTAGACCCAGCCGACGCCGCTCGCGTCCGGCCCCAGCGTGGCGCTGGCGCCGGCCGGCAGGCGTGCCTGCACCTGGTTGAGGTATTCGACGACGCGCGAGCGCGCCCAGTACGGATCCGTATGGTCGTCGAACAGCACGTAGACGAAGGAGTCGCCGAAGAAGGAGTAGCCGCGCACCGTCTTCGCGCCGGGCACGCCGAGCAGCGTGGTGGTCAGCGGGTAGGTCACCAGATCCTCGACCACCTGCGGCGGCTTGCCCGGGTAGCTGGTGCGCACGATGACCTGCGTGTCGCTCAGATCGGGCAGCGCGTCCACCGGCGTATTCAGCACGGCCAGCAGCGAGGCGAGCACGAGCAACGCGGTCGCCATCAGCACCAGCACGCGGTTGGCGACCGACCAGCGGATCAGCGCGGCGATCACTTGGCGCCCCCCAGGCGATGCACGGACACGAGCTCCCAGTCCATCGGCCCGCCCTGGCGGAACTCGAAGTGCACGCTGTCGCCCGGCTTGAGGTCGGCGAAGGCCTTGGGATCGGGCTTGCCGAAGCCCATGGTCATGCCCGGCCACTTGAGCTCGGGCACCGGGCCGTGGGTGATGGTGATGCTGTCGGGCTCGATGCTCTCCACCTTGCCTTGCGCCATGTAGGTGGCCGGCGCCGCCGTCGATGCTGCCGATGCAGCAGGCGCGGCCGAGAGGGTGCCCAGCACCGAGCGCAGGCGCGCCTCGGAGTCGACCAGAAACTGGCCGCTGGCGACGACCTGCTCGCCTTCGCTGAGCCCCGCGGTGACTTCGAGCGTCTCGCCGAAATCGGCGCCGAGCTGGATCTCGCGCGGCTCGAAGCGGCCGTCGTCCTTGCGCACGATGGCCACGGCGCGCGTGCCGGTGCGGATCACCGCCTCGGCCGGCACCACCAGGCGCGCCGCGCTGGCCCCGGCGATCTGCAGGCGCAGCAGCATGCCGGGCGTCATCGTGCCGGCCTTGTTGTCGAGTTCGAAGCGCGCCTGCAGCGTGCGCGTGGCCGCGTTCACCTGCGGCAGGATCTCCTGCAGCGTGCCGGTGAAGCTGCGGCTCGGATCGGCCTGCAGCGCGGCCGTCACCTTCTGGCCGCGCGTGAGGCGCAGCGCCTGCGCCTCGGGCACCTCGGCCACCGCCCAGACCTTCTCCAGCCCGGCGATGCGGAACAGCGTCATGCCCGGCGACACGGCCATGCCTTCGCGCACGCCCAGTTCGGCGATCACGCCGGCGGCCGGCGCGAGCAGCGTGTAGCGCGCCTGCGCGACACCGTTCTCCTCGGCCTGGCGCAGCAGCTCGGGCGGGATCGACAGCGCGCGCGTGCGCTCGCGCGCCGCGGCCAGCAGCTCGGGCGCGGCGCCGGCACGCTGCAGCGCGACGATTTCGTTGAGCGCGCCCAGCCACTCGGGCGCGAATACCGTGGCGAGCACCTGGCCCTTGGCGACGCGCTGCATGGGCGCACGCACCGCGAGCCGTTCCAGGTAGCCGGCGCTGCGCGTCTGCACCACGACGCTGAGGCGCTCGTCGAACTGCACCGTGCCCACCGCATCGAACGAGCTCGCCATCTCGGCACGCTTCACCGCGGCGGTGCGGATGCCGAGGTTCTGCTGCACCTGCGGGCTCACCTTCACGCCCGTATCGGCCGCCTCGTCGGCATAGACCGGCTGCAGCTGCATGTCCATGAAGGGCGACTTGCCGGGCTTGTCGAATTTCTGGCCCGGCACCATGGGGTCGTGCCAGTACAGCACCTTGCGCTCGCCAGACGAGGCAGCGGCGGCGGGCGCGGCGGCCTGCGGCGCATCGGCGCTGCGGCGCCCGAGCAGAAAGGCTCCTGCGCCGACCACGACGAGGGCCAGCACGGCGATCAGGCTGCGTTGAACGCGGTTCATTGCATAGCTCCGTTGACGATCGGTTTGAAGGCGAGCTGTGCGCGCGCTCTGGCCAGGTCGCGCTGCAGGGCGAGCAGGCGGCGCTGCGCTTCGAGCTCGGCCTGGCGCGCCTCGAACCACATCGCCAGGCTCGCCTGGTTGCCGCGATAGGCGGCCAGCGTGGTTTCGCTGCGCTGCTGCAGCGGCAGCAGCACGCTGGCGCGCACGCGTGCGATGCGCTCCTCGAGCCGCTGCACATCGCTGCTCAGCGCGGCGTATTCGCCGGCGGCGGCGCGCTCGGCTTCGGCGAGTTCGGCCTCGGCCTTGTCGAGCTGCGCGAGGCGCGCGGCGGTTTCGCGGTCTTGCCGCGCCGCGGGCGCCACCGGCAGCGGGATGTTCACTGCCAGCGAGACCAGGTCCGGCATGCGCTGCCGCTGGCCGTAGGAGAGCTCCCAGGTCCAGTTGGGGCGGCGGTTCAGGCGCGCGAGTTCGAGCTCCTCGCGCGCGACCGCGATGTCGCGCCGCCTGGCCAGCACCGCGGGGTGCGCGGCGACGAAGGCATCGCTGCCCGGCAACGCCGGCTCACCCGGCTCGGCCAGATCGTCGGCGCTGCGCCCGGTCCAGCGCTGCAGGTTGGCCGCCGCCGCGCTGCGCTGCTGGCGCTGCTCGGCGGAATCGTCCTCGGCGCGGCCGAGCGCGCTGGCCAAGCCCAGCACCTCGGCGCTGCTGCCGGCCACGCTCGCCAGGCGGCCCTTGCCGGCTTCCAGCGCCTCGCGGGCGAGCTTCTCGCCCTGGCCGGTCAGCGCCAGCGCCGCGCCGGCGTACCAGGCGTCGATGTAGGCCAGCGCGGTCTGCAGACGCGCCTCGGCCGCGGCCAGCGGCTCCATCAGCGCTTCGCGAGAGGCCGCGGCCTGCGCCAGTGCTTCGCGCGCGGCGCGCTTGTCGGCCGCGACCCATTCCTGCGCGATGCCAATGCGCTTCATGGTCATGCCCTCGGCCGTGGTGCTGAGGCGCTCGGGCCCGGTGGCCGGCAGGTTGTCGATGCCGACGCTGAGCATGGGGTCGGGCTGCTGGCCGGCGGCGCGCGCCATCTCGGCCGCGCCCTGCGCACCGGCACGCGCCGAGCGCGTCAGCTGCGAGCGCTGAACGGCGAGCGCCAGCGCTTCATCGAGCGACAGCGGCGCCGCGCCCACCCACGCGGCGGGCAACAAGGCGGCAGCCAGGGCGGCTGCGCGCAAGGAATGAACAGGCATGGAAAGCTCCGGAACGAGCGGGAACAAGGCTGGCGCGGGCGGGCCGCGGCAGCGCCGGTCGATGTCCGGAGCGGATCAGAAGCGCAGTCTGAGCGTGGCAAGGAAGAGTGGATCCGGTGGCGAGCGCGCCTCGGGCGCGGCCATCGCCGGCACGGCGCGCGCACTCGGAGCCTGCAGCAGCAGCGGCAGTTCGAGCACCTGCACGATGGCGGGCTGCGCCAGCACGGGCAGCTTGAGCGCCTCGAAGGTCTTGGCCGCGTTGGCCGAGTGCTCGTGGCACAGCGCGGGCTGCTCGGTGTCCATGCCTTCGCAGGGAACGCCGGCTTCCATCATCGCGGCCATCGTCTCGACGTCGGCCTGCTGCGGGCAGACGTAGCTCGCCAGCGCCAGCTGCGAGAACAGCAGCGACAGCACCACGACGAACGTGGTGCTGAGGCGATGAAAGCGGCGGCGCAGCATGGGCAGGCGGAAGTCTAGCGCCCTCGCGCACGGCTCGCGCGGCCCCTGTTACATCGGAACATCCCGCCACATTCCGAAAAACCCGCCTTGCGCGTAGGCGCATAAGGTCGGCTTCTCGGTCCCGACATCGTGGGGCCGCAGGAGAAAAACCATGATCGACACTCGCTCTCGCATTCTCGACACCACGCGCCGCGCCTGGCTGATCCGCGCCGGCGCCGGCTCGCTGGCCCTCGCGGTGCCCGCATTCGGCTTCGCGGCCGAGGCCACCGACGAGCAGACCTTCGACGAGCAGGGCACGCTCAAGGCGGTGACCGATTTCTTCGGCCAGACCACCGAAGGCCTGGCCCAGGTCGTCGCCAAGGCCTTCCGCGAGCAGGGCCGGCCGAACGGCTACATCCGCGGCGAGGAAGTCGCGGCCGCCGTCACCGCGGGCGTGCGCTACGGCGAGGGCGATCTGGTGCTCAAGTCCGGCGCCACGAAGAAGGTCTACTGGGCCGGCCCCTCGGTGGGTTTCGACCTCGGCGCCAATGCGTCCAAGGTATTCGTGCTGGTCTACAAGCTGCCCGACGTGCAGGCCATCTTCAAGCGCTACCCGGGCGTGGACGGCAGCCTCTACTACATCGGCGGCGTGGGCCTCAACTACCAGCGCCTCGACGGCGTGACGCTCGCGCCCATCCGCCTCGGCGCGGGCCTGCGCGCCGGCGCGAGCGTGGGCTACGTGCACTACCGGCCGGAGAAGTCGCTCAATCCGCTGTAGCCCGGACGGCGCGGGGTTGGGGAGGAATATCATCGGCAGCTGATATTCAAACCGGAGCCCCGCCATGAACCCTGATCCGCGCCGTCGCGCCCTGCTGGCGCTCGCATTCGCTGCATCGATGGCCGTCTTCGCGCCCGCCCGCGCCGACGATCTCTCGGTCAGCCTCGAGACGGCGCGCAGCGAGCTCGAGTCGGGCCGCAGCGTCCTGATCGACATCCGTGAGAGCGGCGAGCAGGACGGCGGCGTGGCGCCGCGCGCGCGGCTGCTGCCGATGAGCCAGCTGCGCCAGCGCCTGGCCGAGATTCCCGTCGATCCGGCGCAGCCGGTGCTGCTGATCTGCAATACGCAGAACCGCTCCAGCCGCACGCTCAAGGCACTGCGCGAGCTCGGCGGCTACCGCCATGTACGCTTCGTGGAAGGCGGCATGAGCGAGTGGGTACGGCGCGGCTGGCCGCTGGTCAAGCCGCTGCGCTGAGCGCAGCGCCTCAGCGCCGCAGCGCCGCCACGCGCGAGGGCAGGCCCGCCAGCGCGGGGTCGCGCAGCGGCGCCAGTTCGTGGCGCAGCGCGCGCTCGACGAGCTGCCGCGCCGCCGCCGCATGCGGCAGCACCGGCCCGAGAAAGTGCACGGTGTCGCCCTCGGCGATCAGCAGGGTCGGGAAGTCGACCACGTCGAGGTCGGCCAGCGCATCCTCGTCGTCCTCGATGTCGACCTTCACGAAGCGCACGCGGCCGTCGAACTCGCGCGCCAGTTGCTCGAAGATGGGCTTGTAGGCATCGCAGGTGCGGCACCAGGCCGCGCACAGGCAGGCGGCCAGCCAGTCGCCGCCTGCGGTGGAGTCTTCAGCGCTCATGCGGCGCAGTGTGCCGCAGCGCGGCGCTCCCTGCTCAGGCGTACAGCCGCGCCTGCACCTCCAGCGCCACCGGCTTGATCTTCGAGGCGCGCCCGGCGCAGCCGAAGGCCTCGAAGCGCGCGATGCAGACGTCGCGCGCCGCGGCCATCGCGTCCTTGAGGAACTTGCGCGGGTCGAACTCGCTGGTGTCTTTCGCCATCGCGCGGCGCATCGCGCCGGTCATCGCGAGGCGGATGTCGGTGTCGATGTTGACCTTGCGCACACCGTGGCGGATGCCTTCCTGGATCTCCTCCACCGGCACGCCGTAGGTTTCCTTGATGCTGCCGCCGTGCTCGCGGATGATCGCCAGCCACTCCTGCGGCACCGAGGAGGAGCCGTGCATCACCAGGTGCGTGGTGGGGATCTTCGCGTGGATCTGCTTGATGCGGTCGATGGCGAGGATGTCGCCGGTGGGCTTGCGGGTGAACTTGTAGGCACCGTGGCTGGTGCCGATGGCGATGGCCAGCGCGTCGACGCCGGTCTGCCTGACGAAGTCGGCCGCCTGGTCGGGGTCGGTGAGCAGCTGGTCGTGGCTCAGCGTGCCGGCCGCGCCCACGCCGTCTTCCTCGCCGGCCTGGCCGGATTCGAGCGAGCCCAGGCAACCGAGCTCGCCCTCCACCGACACGCCCACCGCATGCGCCATCTCGCAGGCGCGCCGCGTGACCTCGATGTTGTACTCGTAGCTCGAAGGCGTCTTGGCGTCCTCGCGCAGCGAGCCGTCCATCATCACGCTGGTGAAGCCGGAGCGGATGGCCTGCATGCACACCGCCGGGCTGGCGCCGTGGTCCTGGTGCAGCACGATGGGGATGTCGGGGTACATCTCGGCCGCGGCCTCGACCATCTTGCGCAGGAAGGGCTCGCCGGCGTATTTGCGCGCACCCGCCGAGGCCTGCAGGATGACCGGCGCATCGGTCTTCTGCGCGGCCTGCATGATGGCCTGGATCTGCTCCAGGTTGTTGACGTTGAAGGCCGGCACGCCGTAGCCGTGCTCGGCCGCGTGGTCGAGCAGCTGCCGCAGGGAGATCATCGCCATGAGGGGTTCCTCGAAGTTCGGATTCAGGGGGTGACGGCTTCGCGCGGCGCGCGCGCGGCGCCGACCAGGCGCGTGGCGCGCACCGCCACCATCTCGGCGGTGATGCCGAAGAGGCGAAACAGGTCGCCGGCGGGCGCCGATTCGCCGAAGCGATCCAGCCCCACCACGTCGCCGTTCTCGCCCACGTATTTCCACCACAGGCCGCTGCTGCCGGCCTCCACCGCGAGGCGCGGCAGCCGGCGCGGGATGACCTCGGCGCGGTAGCTCTCGTCCTGGCGCTCGAAGACGTCGAGACAGGGCACCGACACGACGCGCGCGGCGATGCCCTCGCCGGCCAGCAGCGCAGCCGCGGCGAGCGCGACCTGCACTTCCGAGCCGGTGGCGATCAGCACCAGCTGCTCGCCCTCGGGCTGGCGCAGCACGTAGGCGCCGCGCGCGATGGCCTCGCTGCGCTCCTGCCCCGCCTCGGCGGCATGCGGCAGGCCCTGGCGGCTGAGCGCCAGCACGCTCGGGCCATCGGCGCGGCGCAGCGACTGGCGCCAGGCCACCGCCGTTTCGGTGGCATCGGCGGGGCGCCACACGTCCAGGCCCGGCACGAGGCGCAGGCTCGACACATGCTCCACCGGCTGGTGCGTCGGGCCGTCTTCGCCCAGGCCGATGGAATCGTGCGTGAACACGTGCACCACCGGCAGCTTCATCAGGGCCGACATGCGCAGCGCATTGCGCGAGTAGTCGCTGAAGGTCAGGAAGGTGCCGCCGTAGGGACGCAGGCCGCCGTGCAGCGCCACGCCGTTCATGATCGCGGCCATGCCGAACTCGCGCACGCCGTAGTGCACGTGGTTGCCGGTGCCCTCGCCGAGCAGCGGCTTGTGGCCCTTCCAGTCGGTCAGGTTGGAGCCGGTCAGGTCGGCCGAGCCGCCCAGCAGCTCGGGCAGCGCCGGCGCCACCGCGTTGAGCAGTTCCTGCGAGGCCTTGCGCGTGGCCACCGTCGCGCGCTTGGCCTCCGTCTCGGCGATCGCCTTGGCAAGGGCCTGCTCGGCCGCGGCGGGCAGTGCCGTGCTGGTGTGGCGGCGCAGCAGCTCGTGCGCACGATCCGGATGCGCCTCGGCGTAGGCGCCGAAGCGGCGCTGCCAATCGCCGCGCACCTGCGCGCCGCGCTCGCGTGCCGACCAGGCCTCGCGCACGTCTTGCGGAATCTCGAAGGCCGGCCAGCGCCAGCCGAGCCGCTCGCGCGTCAGCTTGATCTCCTCGGCGCCCAGCGCCTCGCCATGCGCCTTGGCGGTGCCGGCGCGGTTCGGCGAGCCGTGGCCGATCTGCGTCCTGCAGCAGATCAGCACCGGCTGGCTCGAGGACTTCGCCGCCTCGATGGCGGCGTCGAGCGCGAGCCGGTCGTGGCCGTCGACGTTGCGGATCACCGTCCAGCCGTAGGCCTCGAAGCGCGCCGGCGTGTCGTCGCGGAACCAGCCCTTGACGTCGCCGTCGATCGAGATGCCGTTGTCGTCGTAGAAGGCCACCAGCTTGTTCAGGCGCCAGGTGCCGGCCAGCGAGCAGGCTTCGTGGCTGATGCCTTCCATCAGGCAGCCGTCGCCGAGGAAGACCCAGGTGCGGTGGTCGATCACCGTGTGGCCGGGCTTGTTGAACTCGGCGGCCAGCAGCTTCTCGGCCAGCGCCATGCCGACCGCATTGCTGATGCCCTGGCCGAGCGGGCCGGTGGTGGTCTCGACGCCGGGCGTCAGGCCGTGCTCCGGGTGGCCGGGCGTGAGCGAGTGCAGCTGGCGGAAGCGCTTCAACTCGCCCATCGGCAGCGCATAGCCGCTCAAGTGCAGCAGCGCGTAGAGCAGCATCGAGCCGTGGCCGTTGGAGAGCACGAAGCGGTCGCGATCGATCCACTGCGGGTCGGCCGGGTCGTGCTTGAGGTGGTGGCGCCACAAGGCTTCCGCGATGTCGGCCATGCCCATGGGCATGCCCGGGTGGCCGGAGTTGGCGGCCTGCACCGCGTCGATGGCCAGCACGCGCAGCGCGTTGGCGCACAGCGTGCGCAGCGCGGCGGGGTCGGGAGCGCTCGTCGTCATGGTCGTGCCCTCCGCGCTCACAGGCCCAGCGCCTTGCGACGGCGCTCCACCAGGCGCAGGATCATCGGCGTGAAGATCAGCTGCATGGCGAGTTCCATCTTGCCGCCCGGCACCACCAGCGTATTGGCGCGGCTCATCCACGAGTCGTGCAGCATCGACAGCAGGTAGGGGAAGTCGATGCCCGCCGGGTTGGCGAAGCGGATCACCACCAGGCTCTCGTCGGCGGTGGGAATCGTGCGCGCGATGAAGGGGTCGGAGGTGTCGACCACCGGCACGCGCTGGAAGTTGATGTGCGTGCGCGTGAACTGCGGGCAGATGAAGTTCACGTAGTCGGGCATGCGGCGCAGGATCACGTCGGTCACCGCCTCGGTGGAGTAGCCGCGCATGTTCTTGTCGCGCTGCAGCTTCTGGATCCACTCGAGGTTGATCACCGGCACCACGCCGATCAGCAGATCGGGGTAGCGCGCGATGTCCACCGTGTCGGTGCTGATGCCGCCGTGCAGGCCCTCGTAGAACATCAGCTCGCTCTTGCGCAGGTCTTCCCAGGGCGTGAAGGTGCCGGGCTCCTGTTTGTAGGGCGCGGCCTCGTTGGCGTCGTGCAGGTATTTGCGCGTCTTGCCGGTGCCGCTCTCGGCGTAGTCGCGGAACAGCGCCTCGAGCTCGGCGAAGAGGTTGCCCTCCTGGCCGAAGTGGCTGAAGGTGCGGTTGCCCTTGGCTTCCTCCTCGGCCATCTTGGCGCGCATGGCCATGCGGTCGTAGCGGTGGAAGGCATCGCCCTCGATGACGGCGGCGTCGACCTTCTCGCGGCGGAAGATGTTCTCGAAGGTGCGCGTCACCGAGGTGGTGCCGGCGCCCGACGACCCGGTGATCGCGATGATGGGGTGCTTGGCGGACATGGTGGTTCCGAAGGAAGTGAGAAATCAGGACGTGGTCGCGAACAGTCCGCGGCGGCCGAACAGCGGCGACTTGTACGAATCCAGCGGCTCGTCGGCGTGGTAGCCCTCGATGCGGCTCACCTCCTCGGCCGAGCCGAAGATGAAGCCGATGCGCTGGTGCAGCGAGTCGGGCTTGACCTCGAGGATGCGCGTGCGCCCGGTGGTGGCGCGGCCGCCGGCCTGCTCGATCAGCATCGAGATCGGGTTCGCCTCGTAGAGCAGGCGCAGCCGGCCGTTCTTGGTCGGATCCTTGTTGTCGCGCGGGTACATGAACACGCCGCCGCGCATCAGGATGCGGTGCGTCTCGGCCACCAGCGAGGCGATCCAGCGCATGTTGAAGTCCACGCCGCGCGGGCCGGTGCTGCCGGCCATGCACTCGTCGACGTAGCGCTTCACCGCCGGCTCCCAGAAGCGGCTGTTCGACGCGTTGATGGCGAACTCGCGCGTCGTCGGCGGCACCTTGAGGTTGCGATGGCTCAGCACCCACTCGCCCAGCATCGGCTCGAGCGTGAAGGCATGCGTGCCGCTGCCCAGCGTCAGCACCAGCATGGTCGAGGGGCCGTAGATCGCGTAGCCGGCGCACACCTGCTCGGTGCCCGGCTGCAGGAAGTCTTCCGGCTTCGCGTCCTCGCCCGGCGTGGCGGCGCGCAGCACCGAGAAGATGCTGCCCACCGAGACGTTGACGTCGATGTTCGAGGAGCCGTCGAGCGGATCGAACAGCAGCAGATACT